>Ga0209344_10002207_pt1 | contig 22385 bp, 20 predicted proteins | sample Cruoilmetagenom6_FD_187293 | JGI IMG/M metagenome (GOLD analysis project Ga0209344, IMG submission 187293) | Oil polluted marine microbial communities from Coal Oil Point, Santa Barbara, California, USA - Santa Barbara Oil Seep Sample 6 (SPAdes)... | ecosystem: Environmental > Aquatic > Marine... | reverse complement strand
GTCATCGCCAAACATATGGGAGTCGTTCACCGTCCAGTCAATGTTGCCGCAGGCCAGCGGGTGATAGGCGGCATCTATCACATTCAAAACGTCAATGCCTATGACAGCCGACTCAAACAATGGATGGTGAAATTTCATGGCGTTGCAACGCGGTATCTGGAAAGCTATCTGGGCTGGCACAGAATGATTGACCGTCTCGGCCAAAGCATCACACCAACAGCTTGTTTTATCTCATCTCTTGGAAGAACAAGACAGTTTCAACAGCTAATTGCGACATAGCCTAAAACAATAAGTTAAGCCAGTATTTGCGCGGGTTGCACAATAGTCTGACCTTGCTAAAAAAGCTTAACTTAGGGCATTCGGGTCAGAGTAAAAATTCAAATCATAAGCGAAATTTTCCTCTGACTCCAATTGTACCCAGGTGATCTACATTCCTATGCGCCAAAGCATGTACATCGGTATCTGCTGAAGGTTGCTTTACCGAAAAATGTAAAGAGGCACGCTCAATCCGAAACAACCACGTATTGTAAAATGACTCGATAAATCCTGCAAAATCAACTAGCGCGGCTACTTGTGAACGAAATAATCGGTATAACATCCCATTGTCGTCACGTATTTCTCTAACAAAGCGACTTCCGTCAGTTCGGCTGTTTCAATGCTCATCTGGGTTTCTCGCTCAGGTTAGGTACACACCAAGCACAGCCCTCACCGCCGATCGATGTTATGTGGTACGAAAACCTACCTACCTACCGACCAAACCCAATCGAAACCGCATAACTTTGTTGGGATCATAAGCCTTTTTGGCAGCCAAAAGCCGACAATAATCCCCATCTGAATAAAAATCGGAGACCTTATTCTTATCATCCGGAAAATTCACAAATGCCCCTGTCACGCCACCATCTGGATGGTTCACCAATTGTTTGCGAAAATTTTCCACCCAGTCCAGATACTCGGTGCCGTCTTCAGTGTCGCACTTCCACCACGCCTGGATTTGCATCATAAAATCGCAATCCCGCCAAGAAAATGCTGTGTCCTCGCCCGTTTCTTTAGCGTTTCTCCCACCCATCCCATGCAGGCTAATATAAGCAGCCCCATTTTCTGACATCTTGTTGCCCATCACGCAGTCAATAACCTCAATTGCTTTGGAACCGTCATCGGTTGGAAACATCGACGAAACTTTATGAGGTTGTGGAATAACGTCTTCCTTATAATTCGTACAAGTGCCCGTTGTGTATGCCCCAATGTTCAACGCATAGGCTCGTGGCGGCATGGACGTTCCATCCGCAAATTCAAGATCGCTGGATTCATTGAGCAGAAACATCGCCCGAGATATTTTGGAAGGGTTAAAAATCTTACATTTTGGTTCGGGATCAGACAATAAATTTGCCAATTCAGCTATGCAGCCATCCTCATCACCGTAAAATCGCCCCCCGATGATGACCGCCGGGTTGTTCCGGTTGTATTCGTCGCTATTTACCACCGTCAAACGACAAAAACTGGTCAGTCCATCGTCGCCACTATTGCACAGATCAATCCATTTTCGCACGACTTTCGCGCGATCTGCTTTGTCGAAATGTAGCGTGAATCCACACATGGGTTCAATAGCTGTCATGCGAAACCGGAACCGTGTGACAATGCCAAAATTGCCGCCGCCGCCCCCCCGCAGCGCCCAGAACAGCTCCTCCCCATCGCCATCTATTCCGTCGCCAGGCTCGCAATCAATCCAACCATTTTTCCCAACAATCACGGGTTGCCCGTTTGTCAACACCATCTCAACGCGGTCAAGCATGTCCGCTGTCAAACCATACTTACGGTACGACGCGCCCCAACCGCCTCCGTGGGTTAAACCACCAACATTCACCGTTTCGCAACCGCCCACCGGCAGCATCTTCTGCTCGCACATAAGGTCATCAACAACGCTCCCCAAACGACGAGCACTTGGAATCCAAGCGAAATTTTTGTTATCTTCAAACTCAATCTCATTCGGCATCCGACTCAAATCTAAAGTGATCGCTCCCTTCTCAACGCACATTGCCTCATGATGGTGTCCACCAGATCTTACTTGGATCGGGTAATGCCGCAGTTTATTTGCAACGCAAACCCAAAATTGAATGTGCGAAATCTCCGAGCACATCACCACCAGAGCCGGACAATTGGTGAATCGTTCATTATAAACTGCCGAATACTGTTCAAAGTCGACTTCACCTGGGCGGTGAATATCCATCTCTGCTGCCGCCTGATCGACATACATGTCTAAATCTTCATATTCATTCGTCATCAATCCACTCTCCGAATATATCAGAGGCAAAATTGCGAAGCTGCCCCTCGTCAAAATCTAGTGACAGCTTATCCGAGAATGAAAATTTGGTCCATCACGTCAGGAAACAGCGCGCAGGTGTGCATGAATGTCGATATCCACACTCAAAGGTACCTCAATCGACAATGAAATGTCGGTATCCACGGCTATCTCCCATTCAATGACTTTTGCGAAATTTCGCGAAAAGTACACCGTCGCTCGGATGCAAACCGGAAATATCAAGGCGCTAGCGGCATTCATCGGCGTGATTCAAGGCAGCGCTTGTCAGGCAGTTCGGTCCAAGGTTTAACCATGATGAGTCGTACAGGCGTTGCAGGCTTGCGGCGACTTTATATATGCCGGTGCGGGTAGCGCCGTGCTGGCTCAATCCAGTTCTTTGGGCTTTCGGAGATAGGCTGAATACTATAGGGCTGGTATCTAAGGCGGTGGTGGGAGCGGTGATGCGCAAACAGGCGCTTCTTATTTTGGGGTGATTAAATTGGGGCAGTCATTTGATGTCAGTTATGCAGGCCGCAATCTTGACTTTCAAGACGTATCTAGCCCTTATGCTTGCGATTTGCATGGTGAGTTATTGTTATAAATTTTTGGTGACGCTTCTACTGATTTCCGTTATTTATTGAGCACACTCGCGTATCGATAGATTTTTAGGCGAGGAAATAGCTAGTGAATTGATGGCAAGTGCGATGATGGGCGGTTAGGAATAACACACTGCCTGATGCCGAAATGGTTGTGCAAGCAGAGCTAGATAACAGCAAGTCACTTCGCTTTTTTAGCTACTTTACGTGCAGCTGCACGTGCTTTTTTGTTAGAACCATTTTTGGTTAGCTTTAAAGCCGCTTTGGTTGCACGCTTTAATACGCTACCTTTCTTTGATGTAACGCCAGCCTTTTTAACTGCTTTTTTAGCAAACTTTTGTGCAATTTTTTTAGCCTTCTTCTTTGATATTTTTGACATCGATTTCTCCTAGTGCAATGAATGAGTCAAGCAATGTAGGCTTTGAACAATATTGTATATACATTGCAATGTCAAACGACTTCATTTAACCATAACGCTTTGAGCACGCATCTTGCATTTACTACATGGTTCTAGCAGTCTGATGTGATTACTTGGTATGCCGTGATAAAAATCTGATGTTGCACGATTTGCTGCTGTTAAGCGCTCTATGATTGAGCACAGGTGCGACATTCTCAGTTAGGCTAGTAAGCGTAGGTCGCACAAATGTGCATGCCTTGGTGTCAAGAACATCGGAAAGTCGTGTGCGTTAATAGCGCATGCACGGTTGGATGAAGTAGGGCAGGCGAGAGCCTGTTCTCTAGCCTACGACTGCCTGGAAAATTTATCAATATTGACGATGTTGTCGTCGTATCTCAATTCCCCCCAGTCACCAGTGCTCTAACTCTAACTTAGCTCGGTTACTTCAGGGACTATTATCTATTGCGTCTGAATTCTCCCGTGCAAAATATTTTTATATTTCGCTTTTTAAGTTAAGCTTAGAAACTTTTTGCTGCTACACCAATGCTCGCAATTTCATTAGTTTGTACTATGTATAGCGGTCTGGTTGGTGCAGGCTTTAGGAGGGAAGGAAAGACAGCATCAAGATCGCCGACAGGACATACATTATCGTGAAGTCAATGACTTAAAATGCATTTTACTAACATTTATTCAAGGGGTTAACTAAAAATGACGAAATCTGAAATTAAATTTACAGTCACGCTTGACGACAATATGGTGGCAGAAAAAATAGACTGGAGCGCTTCTGATGCAAATCAGCACAACACGAGCAAAGGAGTAATGATTTCAGTTTGGGATGCCAAGGAAAACAATACAATGCGTATTGATTTCTGGACCAAAGAGATGATGGTTGAGGAAATGTGTCAGTTTTATCACCAGACTTTTTTATCAATGGCTGATACTTTTGAACGTGCTACCGGAGAAGCTGAAGCTGCGAAATCAATGCGTAATTTTGCCCAGCAGTTTGGCGAAAAAGTAAATCTGTTTGCGAATAAAAAATTTGACGCATAACGTCAACGTAAGAAGGATGTGCAGTGGTACATTACTTTCACCGTTAAATTGAATTATTACAATAAAGAGGAAAATCATGAAAACAATCGGTGAATTAAAACAGGCTCTTGAAGCTCTGCCAGATGATCGTATGCTGAAGGCGCAGGTAATGGCCAAAAACGGGAGCGCGTGGACACTGGATGTCGAGTTATGTGCTTTAGTACCTGTGGGCTCAAGTGCGCCAGGAGAGTCTATGGCGGTGCTGAAATTGACCCACCCCGACTTGGAGACTATGCCAGAGTGGCCAGCACCTATGTGATACGGCACTAAGTCATTATGGATACCACCCCGCTTATCGTTGCCTTCATTCTTGGTATTATTGAAGGCCTGACCGAATTTTTGCCAATTTCCAGTACTGGTCACCTGATCATTGCTGGCGACTTGCTCAACTTTAATGATGAGAGGGGCAAAGTATTCATGATCGTAATTCAGTTGGGTGCAATTTTGGCAGTGGTGTGGGAATTTCGAGCCAAACTATTGGCAGTGTCGCGTGGTTTAGTGGTGCGCGAACCTGTTGCTTGGCGCTTTGCCAGCAACTTGTTGGTGGCACTTTTGCCAGCAGTTGTGCTTGGGCTAATATTTCACCACTGGATCAAGACCTATCTGTTTAATCCTTATACGGTGGCGTTTGCGCTGATAGGGGGAGGGTTGGTGATTCTGTGGGTGGAAAAAAAAGCATTTCACCCGCGCATCAAAAGTGTCGAAGATATGCGCTGGCAAGATGCAATCAAGATTGGATTTGCCCAGTCGGTAGCCATGTTTCCTGGCGTTTCTCGCTCAGGTGCGACCATAATGGGCGGGATGATTTTTGGACTTGATCGACGAGTTGCGACCGAATTTTCGTTCTTTCTTGCTATTCCTACCATGTTCGGGGCAACCGTCCTCGACCTTTACAAAAACTGGCATCTGCTATCAGCTTCTGATCTGCCAGTATTCGCAGTAGGATTGATTGGTGCGTTTGTCAGCGCCTATCTGGCAATTGCGGCTTTACTTAAATTTATTTCCAATCATACTTTTGTGGGGTTCGCTTGGTACCGTATTGCATTTGGCCTGCTGGTGCTGGTTACCGCCTACAGTGGGGTTATAGAATGGTAGGTTCTCCAGAGCGCCTCCAAGCAATTAGCTACCGACAGTCCGTTAGGGCTTAGCGCTGTTCCCACGGTAATTTACGTGCGCGCCAGCCACCTAGCATATTACGGTGCTTGTTGGCGTCTTTGTCGCCTTCAAAGCCTTCCAGTACGTTGTAGGATTCGGTATAACCGGCTTCGGCTGCAGCTATAGCGGCATTATGAGATCGGGCGCCACTACGGCATATGAATAATACCAATGCTTCTTTGTCCACTTGCTGCTCAAGCTGTGTTATGAAATACGGATTAGGTTTCATTCCGGGATAGATAGCCCATTCAATTTCCGCTGCATTGGGGATACGACCCACCCAATCCAGCTCAGCACGAGTGCGCACGTCAACCAGTTTGCTGCCGGGCGTAACTTGCAGTATTTCGTAAGCCTCATTCGGTAGCAGGGCACCCTCGTAGGGTAAATTCATGTCTTTGGCGCGTTTTTGCGCGGCGTTCAAAATTTCTGTGATTTTCCCCACGACATTTCTCCGCTATATTTCGGGATATAACCCGCAAGCATGGCTCGCGGAGGACGATTGCATACTATACTCAATGCAGCAAATATCCTATTCGCTTGTGCCCTCAAACTACCAATATCGAGATAGTGTAATGCAAGTTCGGCAAGATAAAGACGAATCTTTGCTTATCGCACTTTTTTCCAACTACATCATCAGTCAAGCACGGAAATAGTGCACATATTATGACGTCCGCCCCGAAAAGGAGCGCATATTTATATCCATTTATCCTTACGGATATGGCAAAATGCTGATTTTAGTGCTGGAATATGACGTTGAGTACTACGTGCTTGATTACGAATATTAAGTTTGTTTAATTTTCAGTTTAGTTATTTACGTTTATGGAGAGAATGATTATGTCGAAGTCGGTTGCTGATGTTCTTAAGTTACTTAAGGACAACGAAGTTAAATTCGTTGATCTACGTTTCACTGATACCCGTGGCAAAGAACAGCACGTTTCGATTCCGGCACATGTGGTGTCAGATAGTGATGATTGGTTCGAGTCCGGTCACGCCTTTGACGGTTCATCCATCGCTGGCTGGAAAGGTATACAGGCATCCGATATGCAGCTGATGGCTGATCCTGCATCCGCTTTTCTCGATCCTTTTATGGACGACACCACATTGGTGATGACTTGCGACGTAGTGGAGCCATCAGATGGCAAAGGTTATGATCGTGACCCACGCTCTATCGCCAAGCGTGCCGAAGCCTATTTGAAATCCACCGGAATAGGCGATACATGCTACTTTGGCCCTGAACCGGAGTTTTTCATTTTTGATTCAGTAAACTGGCAAGTAGATATGTCTGGTTGCTTCTGCAAGGTTAATTCCGAGGAAGCAGCCTGGTCATCAGCAGAAAAATTTGAAAGTGGCAACACTGGCCATCGGCCAACGGTTAAGGGTGGCTACTTCCCCGTGCCCCCTGTCGATTCGCTGCAAGATATGCGCTCTGCAATGTGCTTAATATTGGAAGAAATCGGCGTTCCTGTCGAAGTTCATCACCACGAAGTGGCGACCGCTGGCCAATGTGAAATTGGCACCCGCTTTGACAGTTTGGTCTATCGTGCCGATCAAACTCAGAAGCTTAAATATGTGGTGCACAACGTCGCACACCAATATGGCAAGACTGCGACCTTCATGCCCAAGCCGATTGTCGGTGATAATGGCTCAGGCATGCATGTCCATCAGTCCATCTGGAAGGACGGCAAAAACCTGTTTGCAGGTAATGGATATGCCGGGCTGTCCGAATTCGCCCTGTTTTATATTGGCGGTATTATCAAGCATGCCCGCGCGCTTAATGCCCTCACCAACCCGGGCACTAACTCCTACAAACGTTTGGTTCCCGGCTTTGAGGCTCCAGTAAAACTGGCTTATTCTGCACGAAACCGCTCCGCCTCGATCCGTATCCCCTTCGTACAGAGTGATAAGGCACGCCGTATTGAAGTGCGCTTCCCGGATCCAACTGCCAATTCTTATCTGGCGTTTACAGCCATGATGATGGCTGGTTTGGATGGTATACAAAATAAAATTCACCCAGGCGATCCTGCGGACAAAAATTTGTATGACTTGCCTCCAGAAGAGGATGCAAAAATCCCGACTGTATGTTCCAGCCTCGAACAAGCTTTGGAAGCGCTGAATAATGATCGCGAGTTCCTGACACGCGGTGGTGTGTTTTCCAATGACTTCATTGATGCTTTCATTGAGTTAAAAATGGAAGAGGTGACCCGTTATCGCATGACAACGCATCCAGTTGAATTCGACATGTACTACAGTCTGTAACATTAATGTTTGCAACGGGCTTCTCGAAAAAGCCCGTTCGCTTTGTTTGCTACAGAGTAGCGCGTGAATATTGCGTAAGCAAACAAAAGCCGTTATATTCCAACTATGCACTTTTCTCGCCACATCTCGCAATTGCATTCTACATCCAGCCTTCTGGCTGCGCTGCTGCTGCGCGTCGCGCGCTAAATATACTACCTCCCCATAGTTTTGAAGCAGGCGGCATCTGGCCGAATTCTATTCGTCTGGATCGTGTGAATTAAATAATTGCAATGGAGTTCAGCATGAAAGAAAAATTAATAATATTTGATACTACCTTGCGCGATGGCGAACAAAGCCCTGGCGCGTCCATGACCAAGGAAGAAAAGATCCGCATCGCACGGCAATTGGAAAAGCTGGGCGTTGATGTTATCGAGGCAGGATTTGCTGCGGCCAGTCCGGGTGACGCAAATGCAATTCGAAATGTTGCACAAGTTATTGAAAAATCTACGATTTGTTCGTTGGCTCGCGCCACTGAAAGTGATGTTCGCGCTGCCGGTGAAGCGATCAAGCCAGCCAAGTCTGGTCGGATTCATATCTTTATCGCTACTTCACCTATTCACATGAAAATGAAGTTGCGTATGCAACCTGACCAAGTGGTGGAAGCTGCGGTCAAAGCGGTGAAGCTCGCACTGGAATATACCGACGACATCGAATTTTCTGCTGAGGATGCGGTACGCTCGGAAATGGATTTTCTCGTCCGTATTTTTGATGCAGTGATTCAAGCGGGAGCGAAGACTCTGAATGTGCCGGATACGGTCGGGTACAGCATTCCGACTTTGTGGGGTGAGCGCATCAAACAGTTGATCGAACGTGTGCCGAATTCTGGGAAAGTCGTGTGGTCCACTCATTGCCACAACGATCTCGGTATGGCGGTGGCCAATTCTCTTGCTGCCGTAATGAACGGTGCGCGTCAGGTGGAATGCACAATTAACGGCTTGGGTGAGCGTGCTGGGAACGCCAGTCTGGAAGAAATTGTAATGGCGGTTAAGACGCGCCGCGATGTGTTCAGTTGTGATTCGCGTATAGATACCACGCAGATCGTGCCGGCTTCTAAGCTTGTGTCCAGCATCACCGGTTATCCGGTGCAGCCTAACAAGGCGATTGTCGGCGCAAATGCTTTTGCGCATGAATCCGGCATTCATCAGGATGGCGTGCTAAAACACCGCGAGACTTACGAAATTATGCGTGCCGAAGATGTTGGCTGGAGCACGAACAAATTAACACTGGGCAAGCTCTCCGGCCGCAACGCGTTCCGCACCCGCTTGCAGGAACTTGACATCGTGCTGGAGAACGAGGAGATGGTGAACAATGCCTTTGCTCGTTTCAAAGAATTGGCTGACCGTAAGCGTGAAATTTTTGATGAGGACTTGCAAGCTTTAGTCAGTGAAAGCGTGGTGGCGCAAGTTAGCGAGCATTATCGCTTGGTATCATTGTGCGCGCATTCTGAAACTGGACATCTGCCTGTGGCGCAGGTGCGATTGAATGTGGGTGGAAAGGAATTTGTCGCCGATGCTCAGGGGGGTGGGCCGGTAGATGCGACGTTTAAAGCCATCGAGCAGATCGTGCAAAGTGGCATTGAATTGCAACTTTATTCGGTAAACAATATTACCAGTGGTACAGATGCGCAGGGTGAAGTGACCGTGCGGCTATCCAAGGCTGGTCGCATAGTCAATGGTCAAGGTGCAGACACTGATATCGTGGTGGCTTCCGCCAAGGCCTATCTTAATGCGCTGAATAAATTGGATAGTAAAGCAGAGCGCGCGCATCCGCAGGTGTGATTTACTGATTGAATTCAGGCATGAGCGGCACGTCATTAGACGTGCCGTTTTCTTTCTTGCCCCCCTGCATTCGCAACGGCTCAATGTAATTTCAATAGTCACTCCCCTTAAAAAAATAAGCTCTATCAGTAGTTATCTGTTGATTCTTGACAAACATTTAATGACTAAAATTTTTTAGTCGATCATAAAAAATGATCAACCCTATACTTTATAAGTATTTTGTAAACTTTAAATCAAATTCAACAGCTGATTGCGACATAGCTATACAAAGCCTAAAAAGTAACAGGGACATCTGGCAAGCAGCAAATTTTTCAGTAAGTTACACTTTGCACTGAGTCAGGCATACTTCAGCGGATCAAAATAATGCTGAGTTCCCCCCCTCTTAAACTACACTCATGAAAAATGTTGGATCATGTTCAGTCAAGACACCAAAATGGCAGCTCATAAATTCCATGCCTTTATCTCTCACTCCAGTGCCGACAAGCCAGCTGTGGAATCTATCACCGCGCGGTTGGAGGCGCAGGGTTTACGCTGTTTTCTGGACAAATGGGAAATCCTGCCTAGCGACCAATGGCTAAGAAATCTGGAAACCGGGTTAACTGGCAGTCGCACTATTTTGATTTTCATTGGTACCGATGGCGTCGGCCCCTACCAGCAGGCAGAAACTGACTTTGCCTTGCGTCGTCAGATTGAACAACCTCAGGATTGCATTATTCCGGTGCTCCTGCCCGGCGCCTCACCGGAAGATATTTCCAAGCTCTCCCCTTTTCTCCAGGGCACCAATGCTCTGCGTTTCCACGATCTGAATGACCCGTTGCCCCATCGCATTCTGGCTGGTCTGGTGCGCGGGGTTGACCCCGACCATTTGCGACAATTGATCCGTGAACAAGCGAATGCTCCGGACGATCTGCTTCAAACACTCAATTATTGGCTCAGTGGATTGCATATCCAATGGCAGGGGGAAGCATGTCATATCAGTGAGGGACGAGGGGAGTTTTGCCTCCGCATTCCCGACCTCAGTGCCAGCCCCAATCCCGGCAGCATTGCCTATTTGCTGGACTGGAAAAGCCGTCTCACCAAACTATTTGGCAGGGAAAATGAATTACAGTCCTTGCACACCTGGGCGGACGCCAAAGCCAAAATCAGTGTCTGCCTGATCGTGGGAGAAGGCGGCGTGGGCAAGACGCGTTTGGCCTTCATGTTGGCTGAGCAATTGCAAGAAAAAGGCTGGCAGGCTGGTGAGGCCCAAGGGCTAGAGCTGGGACGATGCTGGTATACCGGCAGCTCAGGAACCTTGCTGGTGATTGACTATCCAGAGCAACGCCCCGATAAGGCAACTTCACTACTGGAATCCCTTGCGCTCATGCCGGAACCGGCGCGCAAACTAAGGATATTGTTGCTGAGCCGCAATGGTGATTTCCTGCAAAAGCTTACCCAATCCACTGACAGCCTGGTGGCCCTTCGCATCGAGTTACCCAATCTGGACGCGGACGATTCGGCTTCATGGGGTTTATTCCAGGAAGCTTGGCAACGGCTGCAAGAACTTAAGCAGGTGTCCTCTACCGCGCCACCTCTGGCGCAGGAAACTTTCCGGCAATGGCAGCAACAAAAGGATCTGCACCGACGACCGCTATTAATATTGGCGCTGGCCATACGCTTGATGTTAGATCCCCATGTAAAAGAATTGGGCGGCAAGGAAATTATTCGTGACCTGGTCCAAAAATACGAAATCATCCGCCTTAAAGCAGAGGCGAAGAAATTAAACCTCGATGAGTATAGTCTGGTGATGCTTCGTGCCGTGGCAGCAATATCAGGGCAAATTGAGAGCGAGGCATTACGCCACTTAATCGAGGCAAGTGCTAAGCTGAATCTGGATATTAAACTCCCCACCTTACGTCAACTCAAAGAAAGCAGCTTATGGATAAAAGATTCCATTCAAGCGCTACAACCTGACCTTTTTTCAGCCGATTTGATGCACTACGCTTTGACCGAACTGGCAGGCGATCAGGCCGGTGCATGGCAATACTGTGGGCTGGAAACCGCTACGGATATTACAATCGCCAGTTCCATATTCGGGCGTCTGATTTACGATGCGCAAAATACATTGGGTCGACCCTGGCCTTTGCCAAGTTTGATTGATTGGTTGTGCCAGGAACCTGAACGTTGCGAAAAATTGAGCTCTGCACTACGTCGAAATAACTTGGAACGCACCTTATTGCCACTGGCGATCGCAACTGACCAGACATTGTTGGCGCGAACTGATTCTGCTCAAATGAAAGGTCACTATCTGAACAGCCTGTCGATTAACTTGGCCCGCAATGGTGAGCGTGAGGCGGCCTTGCAAGCCATCCGACGAGCGGTTGAGATGCGCGAACAACTGGCAAAAGAAAACTTCGCCGCCTACGGGCCCGATCTGGCTAAGAGCTTGAACAATCTGTCGAATCGCCTGGCCGACAACGGCGAGCGAGAGGCGGCCTTGAAAGCCATCCGTCGGGCGGTTGAGATTTACGAGCAGCTGGCAAAAGAAAACTTCGCCGCCTACGGGCCCGACCTGGCTAAGTGCCTGAACAACCTGTCGGTTCACCTGGCCGACAATGGGGAGCGAGAGGCAGCCTTGAAAGCCATCCGACAGGCGATTGAGATTTACGAGCAACTGAAAAAAGAAAACATCGCCGCCTACGTGCCCGATCTGGCTAAGAGCCTGAACAACCTCTCGAATTGCCTGGCCGACAACGGCGAGCGAGAAGCGGCATTGAAAGCCATCCGTCGGGCGGTTGAGATTTACGAAAAACTAGCGAAAGAAAACATCGCCGCCTACGAGCCCGATCTGGCTATGAGCCTGAACTACCTGTCGAATCGCCTGGCCGACAACGGAGAGCGTGAGGCGGCCTTGAAAGCCATCCGACGGGCGGTTGAGATTTACGAGCAACCGGCAAAAGAAAACTTCGCCGCCTACTGGCCCGATCTGGCTATGAGCTTGAACAACCTATCGGATCGCCTGGCAGAGCTTGATAAAACTAAAGAAGTGGGTGAGACGATGATTAAGCTTGAAGCACTAAAACAACAGATTTTAGATAAGCAAATTCAGGTGCCTGTCTTTATGGCATGGATGTTTGAATAAATTATTGGTCAGGAAATACATATTATGAAATGGAAGAATTGGCTGGAAAACTGGGATATGACTTCCCTAAAGATCAATCTTAAATTTATGCAAATGGAATGGCAGCCCAGCGACCCGGATAAGTCAGCGGCGTGGGAGATGTACATTGAGTTGCTGACCCGCATCTCTACACAGCCTCTGATGGTTCAAACTGGTGACGAACAGGCAGCCTTGGATAGCATTTATTCTCTCTTTCCCATTACGCGAGAAATTATCCGGCGGCATGGTCGTGATTGTGGGGAGTTCACTAAGTTGGCGGTGGTCATGTTGAATCAGATCATGCGCCCCTTTACAGCACGTTGGCACAAGCTTGCGTTGGAAGGCGCATTGCAGGATGAGCAACAGTGTCAGAAATTCCGCAATGATTTATCAGCTCTGCAAACACAATTAAAGAAATATACTGGCATGCTGGCAGATATGGCTGGGGTTGAGGATTTGAGCGAGCTGGAGAAGGTGGATAATTATCCAGTTGTAGCGGCTACATCTGCGTAGGCATCATCATGACCATGCGCTGGAATCGACGCCGGTACTTTGTGGCAAGCTTGAATATCGCATATAGATTTATCCGCGCCACGAAATGTTGACGCATCTGCACGAGGTGCCGTTAATGCGCTGGCTGTAATTCCAAGTATAATTCATGGGTGATACTGTCTTGGTCTTGGTTTTAATTTAAGTAATGTTGTTTTCGCCACCTTTAGTGTGGCTAATCTTCACTGAAGCTGAAGCTTTCAGCCTCACTCGTTCGTCACAGACTTAATTTTACCCTCGAATTGAAATTGGAATAACGATGCGCGTATTGTTTGCTACTTCTGAAGTTACACCATTAATCAAAACTGGCGGATTGGCCGATGTCAGCGCCGCGCTGCCGGCGGCGCTGCATGAAATGGGCGTGGACGTACGCATATTGTTGCCAGGTTATCCGCAAGTTTTAAAAGCGTTACCGCATCTTCATATCGCTGCCAGAATTGCCATTCAGCCCGGCTTCCCAGCAGCGAGGCTGCTGACTGGTTCGTTACCTAATGGCGTTCCTCTGTTAGTGATTGAATGTGCCGAGCTGTATGAACGTGGTGGAGGGGCCTATCTGGATGAACATGGTCTCGACTGGCCAGATAACGCCCTAAGATTTGGATTGCTGTCAAAAATTGCTGCATTGCTGAGTTGTGCGGATACTCCACTTAATTGGAAGCCCGATATAGTTCATTGCAATGACTGGCAAACCGGACTAACCCCGGCCTATCTGCATTTTTCAGAGGGTGCTGCACCTTGTGTGATGACAGTGCATAACCTTGCGTTTCAAGGCGTATTCCCGTCGCAGATGGTGACGGAATTGGGGTTGCCCGCTGAGTGTTATCAACCTGACGGTGTGGAGTTTTACGACAACCTGTCCTTTATGAAGGCAGGTTTGTATTACGCCGATCACATCACTACCGTGAGTCCTTCTTATGCCAAAGAAATTCAAACCGATGCACTGGGGTTCGGTCTGCAGGGCCTGCTCGCCAGCCGGCGAGAAGTTTTGACAGGTATTTTGAACGGTATCGATACCACAGAGTGGAATCCCGCAACCGACCCTAACCTTGTTCTGGCTTACGATGTCACTGATATAAGCGGAAAGTCCGCCAATAAACGCGAGTTACAAGAACGCATGGGATTACACATTGATCCCGACCTGCCATTGTTCGGATTAGTGGGCCGATTTACCTATCAGAAGGGCGTGGACCTGGTGCTGGAAATTGCACCACAATTGATTGCCTTACCGGCGCAACTTGTATTGCTGGGTAATGGCGAGGTGGAAATGCAGCGGACTGCACTGGCGCTTTCGCATCATTATTCCGGCCAGATCAGTGCTTATGTGGGCTTCGATGAGCCCTTGTCACACCTGATTGAAGCAGGCGCAGACATTTTTTTAATGCCGTCGCGGTTCGAGCCATGTGGACTCAATCAGATGTATAGCCAACGCTATGGCACACCGCCACTAGTGCATGCAACTGGCGGCTTGATTGACACAGTATTGGATTGCAACGCAACTTCACTAGAACAGGGTCTTGCCAGCGGGTTCGTATTCCACAGCATGAATACGGCTAGCCTGTTGGCTACGGCACGTCGTGCCGCGATGGTCTATCATGACAAGAAAATCTGGCGGGCACTGCAGCATAATTGCATGGTTAAGGATTTTGGCTGGAACCAGAGTGCCACAGCCTACCATGACATCTATACGCATTTGATGCAGTGATAACTGAGCTTGAGTGTGCTTCATTTAGCATTCCGCTTCCGTCAATTTTTTTATTCGGTACTCAATGCGAGATGTCTGCTCACTCACCCAACATCGAGATGTTCAATCAATGTTGTATGGCCAACTCTACAGTTTGCTAATTCAAATGTGATAGAGACGGCTATACTGTCGATTCACTGTATAAAAGATTATAACCATGATTGAAATCACTCTTGCCACAATTATCATCACGATTATCGTCGTCCTCACAATCCGTAACACCAAGCGCACAGTGCTTGAAAATCCGGTTATTCTCAACCGTACGGGTCAGTATCACGCTATATTGGCACCCAAGCTAAATATCGCGCAACCGTTTATTGAAGCCATCGCTAAGCAGATACCCGGACCGCGTGATGAAAGCCTAAACAGTTCAACGCAATGTTTCGAGGTGCGCGACCCGGAAGCCGCTAAAATTAGCCACGAACTTTATCTACTCGCCATCACAATGCGTAACGGTATGCTGTATTTTCAGGCTATCGTTCCGCGTCCATTGATTAATGACCAGGATAGCCATTTCAACATGCTAATGGAATCAGCCCAGGCTGCTCTTGCCAATATCCCTGCTACGGATGGCGTGCATAACACAGAGACAGATGAACACATCATTGCGGCAGCGGGTACTGCGGCACGAAACTTGGGCATCGACATAAAACAGCAGATGCTATCCGAATAGGAAAATAGGGAGGCATGATTACTCCCGACTCCCAGCAGTAATTTGTATGGATAATTCGACAATTATTGCAAGTTTTGCTTGTCGATTAATTTCTCTGTACCCGCAATTTTTTCAGAGTAGTACTGAATTAAATTCCGAGGAGAGCTGGGCAGGTTGCTTTATCTTTTATTCATCAAAAACTGCACTTAAGGGCGCCTCTAAAAATTTAAGTTTCAAAGCAAGGCACGAGTAAAAGTTTTGAGTGCGGCATGTATTTGATATGTGAGCGATAATTTTTTTCGAGTAACGCTGCATTACGACGCAACGGGGTAAGCAGGCAAGCTGCGAAACGGCTGTTCGCAAAATTGAATTTAGAGTTGGCCTTAAGATGAACTAACTGCACAGCAAGCTACGCATTGTTGCAATATTCAAGATTGCTCAAGTAGCTGGATATAATGCAATTTAAATACGGGACTGATTGGCAGTTACTAAAGAGCCCGATAACGGTCGCCACTGTCATTTTTAGCAAGTAGTCGCATCAAAAAACGAAACGCTTGGGTTGCAGCGCGTTTTGCAGTGGAGCAACGCAGGTTTCGAACAGAGTGACTCTCTCGAATATTCCGGGTGCCACACAAGTGATCAGATTGGCATGCATCGCCGGAGAATCACCAACGATAGCAAACAGACGGCCACCCGGTTTCAAGCTGTTCTGGAATGCTTCCGGTAAAATTGGTACTGAGCCAGTCAACACAATTGCATCGTAAGAACCCGGCCAGCCTTGCGCCGCATCGCCCAGCGCTAAAGTTACGTTATTGATATGATGCGCCGCCAAATTTTTTTCCGCAAAGGCATGCAACTCCGGCACGATTTCAACACTGGTTACATGCAACACGAGATGGGAGAGTAAAGCAGTCAGATAACCACTGCCGCTGCCGACTTCCAACACGCGGTCGTTGCGCCCAAGCTGCAATGCCTGTAACGCGCGCGCTTCTATCTTGGGCTGCCACATAGAAACTCCATGTCCCAGTGGGATTTCCAGATCCATGAATGCCAAGTTTTTCCTTTCGGGTGGCACGAAACGTTCGCGTTTAATCTTACTCAACAAATCCAGTACCCGAATATCCAGCACGTCCCAAGGCCGAATTTGTTGTTCCACCATATTAAAGCGTGCTTGTTCCACGTCACTCATCTCCCTCTACTCCAAAATATTATCAATGCTTTATATTAACAGTTTAGCGAGGTCACTGCTTGCGCTCAATGACTTCCCCAATTACCGTATCAGGTCTTTTTATGGCCATTATTTATTTCATTAAAGAATGTCCGTCTGCGCACTTCATGAAATAACTGACACAATGAATTTTGATGGTATTCCTAATGAATACCGTATGAATACCGTTACAGGGTCTCTGGTAAAGCCGGAAGCTTATTAGGAGGGCCTCTGAAGGAGCCAATAAACCGTGAGCCGCCCAAAAGGCGGCTATATGCGCTTCCTTCCGCCTCGCCTCTCCCAGTATATCTCAGCAAGGTATAAGTCAAATCTTTGTGAGTACTGCAACAGAACAGTAGGGCACCTCTAAAAATCCAATCTTCGTCACAATACCGCGTTACTCGAAAAAAATTCACGTACATATCAAATATATGCTGTGTTCAATTTTTTACTCTCGCCTTGTCTTGCCTGGCAACGGGGTAAGCAGGCAAGCTGCGAAGCGGCTGCTCGAAAAATTGTATTTTTAGAGGCGGGCAGTAGTTTAAATTAATGAATTAATAAAGGTTATGGCCCTGTTATGGTGCCAGTCATTTCAATCTCAACACGGCGATCAGGTTGCAGACATTTGATAGTTTCAGGGGTCTTGTCGCCTGGGCATTGGCCTTTTTTTGTAATTGGCTGCGTATAACCCTTGCCTTCGGTAGTTACTATATCGTGCGAGACACCTTTTCTAACAAGGTAAGCCTTCACTGTAGCTGCTCGTTGTTCGGAAAGGATCTGGTTGTAATGGGCACTACCAAATCGATCGGCATGACCGGTCACCTTGATTGTTTGAGGATTGGCATCTTTAATGTTTTCGACAAAATCATCTAGTTTAGTCCGAGCTGATGGCCGCAATATCGGTTCACCAAAATCGAAAAATTCACTTGAATCCAATGTTATTTTTTTAGTTGTTACAACTGGCAAGTCGGGCACTGCAACCAGTTCCTCGCTTTGAATTGGTGGAGCAATTGGAGTAGGTGCGATGGTTGGAGTAGGTGCGACTATTGGATCGGGCGCGACGGTTTTCTCTAACGGCATTGCATTACATTCATCCTCTGCTGCCTGACCGAGATGAGTGTGCCAACACTCCCCAGTCCCGCTCGTCACTATCTGGTCTCTCGAGTCATGAATATTTACTGGAGTATGCTCCATTTTTTGGCGTGTTGTTTCTGCATTAGCCGGCGCGGTAATAATTCCCAATATCAAAGCAATTGACACAGATAGTCCATTTGTTTTACCTGCTAATGATTTTTTCATGAGGTTCTCTCTCTTCTTAAGTTAGGACTATTTTCTGCGTTAACACTTCAGTTATCCAATGCTAAATATATGATGGTTATCATACTATGCAGTTTATATAGAAAATATTTCAGTGTAAATTTAAAAATTAAATTCTAGAGCTTCAGCAAAAGCCAAGTCATTTAGTGAGGCACTGATAAAGTATGCACGTACGTCCGCTCAACTATAGATATATGTCAAATTCACGCAATTATTTTTTGTCGTCGCTTTCCGCGTCTTGAATTTCATCTCCCGTTTTCTTGGCTTCCCTGATAATTTCATTACCAGTTTTCTCGGCTTGACCTTCATGTTTCTGACAACCCAATAATGCCAACATTAAGGCACTTACTGCTAATGCCGCAGCAGTGTATATTTTAAATTACATTACTTATTTAAACTCTCTGAATAAATTGTATATCGGATAAACGATGCATCCTCGTATTCAGTTAGTTATAGATGCACCGAACCGGTAATGTATTTGCTACTTGCTGATCTCGTGACCGATGACCCCCATAACTGCGTTACCGTTAATCGGTTCAGCTGTGCTGCCTTCTGTGACTACTGCACTGTCAACTGCGCCTGCTTCAACATCGGCAGTTGTATTTTCACCTTGCGTCGACATGCTGGAGCATCCACCTAAGCCAAGTAACACAACTACCATTAATGTGTTCATTGAAACTTGATGTATAGCCTTCATGTTAGTCCCTTTTTTAGTTATATTAAAGTCAATCGTGACCGCCAATACTTTAAACCTCCCTATTTTCCGTATCGCGGTGAAGGTAATGGCGAGGCCAATTGTTATCACTGATGTTGAGGCGCCTCAAAAATTCAAGTTTCTAAGCAAGACAAGTCACGAGTAAAAAATTTGAGCGCGGCTTATAGTTTATATGTAAGCGATAGTTTTTTCGAGTAACGCCGTATTGTGACAAAAAGGGGTACGCAGGCAAGCCGCAAAGCGGCTGCTCGCAAAATTGGATTTCAGAGGTGCCCTTGATTTATTCATGGATTTTTTATTTAGCTTATTGGATAACAGGCGCGAATTTCAGCCGCACGTGCAGAAAGCCAAAGTTGCGTGTTCGCCGGAAACGATTCGACGCGATCCGGGCATTACGATAATGGAAGCTCACCAGCGCAGTATTGCTGTCTACCTTCACAGAGGCTGCAAACAATGACCACTGTGCGACAGCGAGCGCAGAGATCGTGTCGTCATGAAGATTCCATCAGCAATAAAAAGCTGATAGGGGCTCGACCGGATCAGGCAGCTCATGAAACTTTACTCGCAACGTCGCCATTCTTCGACTCTGGGCGGGGGGCGCTATCGGTGAGAGCTTGGTCGTTAGGGCCGATGTCGTGCCTGCATCATTCCTTCGGTAGTCGCTTTTTTAAACCGTCTTCACCAGGGTACGCCAGTTTTAACCAACTACTGCAATTACTATTCGGGGAAAAAAAGTATAGAAATCGTATTCGTCGCCAGAATGAAGTGGACTAGTTTGCCGTTCACCTTTATGGATACTTCGATCTCTATTGCCTCTATCCTTTGGAGTTAAAGAAAAAATTGGTGTTGACCGGAGTGCAGTGGTCATGGATACTTGGGTTTATGCGCTTGAAATTCCTATCCTTTATCCTTCCCCAGTACGCCCATTGGCTCACGAAAGTTTGATCATGAACAACGTTATTGTTGAAGTTTTAGCTAAAGACCTGAGCGCCCAAGTTGGTGTGTTCTGGCCGAGTCTCAAGGTAGGCGAGGTGGCTCACGCGGGGCATTGATGGCAGTGCCGCCATTGCCGGTCAGTCCACCTATACCGCCGACGCTGACCGTGGCCGTGCTCACCAAAAATAATGCCCATCGCATCGAAAGTTGTCTGCGCAGCGCGGCCTTCGCCGACCAGATCGTGGTGGTGGACAGCGGCAGCACCGACGGTACCGTAGAGCGTGCCCAGACCTTGGGTGCTGAGGTTTGGGTACATGACGACTGGCAGGGTTTCGCCGTTCAACGCAACCACCTGCTGGCGCATGCCAGTGGCGACTATGTGTTTTTCCTTGATTCCGACGAAATTATCACGCCAGCGTTACAGGAAGAAATTCTTGTCAACGTCCGCTCGGGTAGACGCGCGGTCTGGCGGATTCAGTGGCGCATGGTGGTGTTTGGTCGTGAGTTGAAATTTTTTCGTTCCCAATCGAAGGTGGAGCGGCTGTTTCGACGCGACATGCTGCGCGAGTATGTGGGAGCCGTCCACGAACAAGCCGTACTGCATCCCGAGCCTGGCGATGCCCATGTGCCGCGGCATCTGATGAGGGCAAAGCTGCTGCATTACTCGCGCGAGACTGTGCGCGAAAGCATGGAAAAAATGACGCAGTACGCCATGCTGGGGGCGGCCAAGCGTGCCGCGCAGGGCCAGCGCGGGGGCGTGCTGCGCGGGCTGATGTCGGCCGCGTCGATGTTCATCCGCCTGTACGTGTTCCACTTGGGCTTTCTGTGCGGCGGAGCCGGATTTGTGCATTGCCTGTTCGTATCGGCAGAAGGGTTCTTCCGGTATGTGGCGCTGGACTATGACCGGGAAAGCCTGGCATCGGATATTCCCCGCTGAGGCGGTACCCGCAAGAAACAATTGATACCTGAACCATTCTGATGCAAAACACTCGATTTCGGACTTATGCGGTGCGCATTTTGCTAGGCATTCTTTGGCTGGCCGTTGCGTTGTCGCCTCTGCATTCTTGGATTGCAGCATGGGGTTGGCTAACGCTGGGCCTGCTGGCGTTGGCAGTCACCGACGGTGCCGGACAGCAGGGGACGCCCGGCATGATGTCCGCCGCCATGGCTTGGCTGGCGGGCAGCTTGATCTCCGCGTCACTCTGGGTGACGCAATCCATTATCTGGCAGGAGCCCTGTTGCAAGGTTTCGATGGATCTTGACGCTGTGTTGCGGCTGATGCTGGCGGCAGTGTCAATCTATGTCATTGCTCGTACACGTTCACTTGTGCCCAACGGCCTGGCGGGTACGCGACTGTTGTATGCGATTGCGCTGGCCTGTTTTCTGGCTTTTGTGCTGGCCGCTGTACAGGGGCGCTATTTACCGGGAAACGCGATTCCCTGGGCTGTGGCTATGAGCTTTCTGGTGTGTCTGCTGCTGCCCCGGATTTTTGACGCGCAGGAGGCCAAGAGCTGTCGGTGGCTTTGGGGTGCGGGCGCTTTGTTCGGCCTGAGCAGTATATTGCTCAGCCAATCGCGTGGCGCTTTTGGTGCGCTGTTGTGGGCGATGTTCCTCGCCATATGGATGCACCGCCGCCACCGGGCAACCGCCCACCGTTCACGCCATCGAGTAGTCGCTGCGGCGCTGCTGTCAGGCCTGTTGGTCACGGCTGCGCTGCACCTGCCCGGCGACCCCATGCGCTTAAATACTGCCTTGCAAGAGGTCAATACGGCACTTCAAACCAAAAATTACAACACCTCGCTCGGTGCAAGGATCGCACTGTTCAGACTGGGGTGGGAGGGATTTGTCGAGTCACCCTGGATCGGTCTCGGTGCCGCCGAGCGTGCGCGTCGCATTCACCGGGCTGGAGAAGATCTTCCGGCAGACCAGCGCGTAGCATTCACACATGTGCGTGAGATGGGACACGTCCACAACCAATATCTGAACAACGCGATCGACGGCGGCCTTGTGGGACTGGCGGGTTTGCTGGCCTTGCAGGTTGGCCTGTGGGTTGCCGCTCACCGGCTTGGGCGTTTCAACCGGAAGGCCGGACTGCAACTCTGGGGTGTGAGCTGGATGCATGCACTGGCAGGTCTGAGCAACGTTAATCTGGCTCACAACTACTACGTGCTTATGCTGGCACTTTCCGTAGGGCTGGTGTTTGTTATGGCGTGGGCCGACCCCACCCCTGAAACATAAAATGCTATGTCACAATTAGTTATTTGTTCATTGTAACTATCTAATTGTGAAGGGTTTTTTAGTTATCCATTAAAACTGTCAAGCCTATGATTAATAAGAGTTTAGTAAGTTATTTAAATAAAATTCAACAGCTAATTGCGACATTGTCATTAAAATTAAAGGCTATGTCGCAATTAGCTGTTGAATTGAGTGTCTGAGCGGCATAAAGTATGGTAACGGAGGTGCACATCATGAAAGCGACTGAGTTCAAAACATGGATGGAAGCGTTTAATCGTATGAGCCGTG
>Ga0209344_10002204_pt1 | contig 22451 bp, 17 predicted proteins | sample Cruoilmetagenom6_FD_187293 | JGI IMG/M metagenome (GOLD analysis project Ga0209344, IMG submission 187293) | Oil polluted marine microbial communities from Coal Oil Point, Santa Barbara, California, USA - Santa Barbara Oil Seep Sample 6 (SPAdes)... | ecosystem: Environmental > Aquatic > Marine... | reverse complement strand
ATTTTGTTGTGTTGTAAAAAAAAGCATCGTTCCAATGATTTTTCAGAGTACTTTTTTTGTTCTGAATAATTAATTTTTCGATGTCTTTTTTTTCTACCATAAAGATTGGTCCAAATTACAGCTAACGTGTTTGTATAAAAAGAGTTGCTGGTTTGTGTGCGAGGATTTTCCGTAGGAAAATCAGAAGTAATAAACAAGCAACGACCTTTAAGTTGAACCTAAATTTAAGCAATTTTTTTTATGCGGTGTTACCCACAGTTATTTCTTCCCTTTTCTTGAACTTGCTGTCGCTTTTATTTCTTCGTTCAATACATTTAAAACCATTTTCTTTAAATAGTCATATTCGAAATTTTCTTTAATTCCGTAATTGAACGTACTGTGTGTTCCATTTTTATCCATTCCAAGAATATACTTTTCGTGACCATGTTCAATTGAAATAGGTGAGTTTTCTGTCTGTATTGTAAATTCAGTTTTTCCAGTTTGCTCATCGGTTACATAGAAAACGTGTTTGTAATAAATTTTATCAGGTTTTTCTGCGAAACGCTCAAATCCAAAAACTAATTTATCATTCCAAACAAATTGGTCAAAGCAAAATTCGTTTCGCAAATTTCCTTCTAAAACTCCTTGTTCGTAGGCTTGATATAATTTTTGCTTATAAGGTTCGGCTTTTTTGTACTCTTTTTTTCCGTAATAAACTTGAACTAATTTTGAATAAGAATGATAATCGGTTGGCGACAACTCAACCAATTCTTTAAGCGCAACTTCTGCTTTATCATAATTTTTATTTAGAAGTTCGTATTGCCCGATATTGTACAAAGCAGTTATATAAGAATCTGAATCTTTGGCAATGTTTTCTTTAGATGTGTAAAATGCTTTTAATGCTTTTTCCGGTTGATTTAGTTCTGCATAAATTTGTGGAATCATTGTAAAAGGTCTATCAATATTTTCTTGTTTTTTGGTAGCAGAAATATACGTTGATAATGCTTTTTTATACTTTTTTTGATTGAAATAAGAGTCGCCTAAACCACTAAAATAGTTTGCATTATTTGAATCAAGTTCGATTGCTTTATTAAAAGATTCAATTGCTTTTTCAAATTGTTCCATATAATTTAAAGTCATTCCTTTAATAAAATATGTGTCTGGGTCAGTTTTATCTTTTTTAATTGACAAATCCATTAACTTAAGCACATTATTATCGTCAGCTTTCATATAGTAAGCCAATCCAACATAGTAAATTGCTTTGGCTGGATATTCACTTACTTTTTCGGAATGCTCGGAAATAATCAGGTCATATTTTTCCTCTCCGTAAGCTTTTTCCAATTCAGTTGTAATCTGTTCTTGAGCATAACTACTTATGCTTAAAAAACAAATTATTATTGATAGCAGGATTTTTTTCATAATTGTGGGTAACGTGTTTGTATATGGTTTGTTGCGTGGTTAAGCAACTAATTTAGTAAATAATTACCGACCAAGAAAGTCCGCGAGGACTTTCGTAAGTAGGCAAGAAGCTAGCAATAAATTATATACGTTGTTGGCACCAGTTATTTTAAAAATAATTCCCATAAATTTCTTTCTTCGGAAGCCTTAATTTCTTCCGTTGATGTTCCTTGTCTATGATAGAATTTACCTTCAAATTTAATAGGGTCTTTTTCAGTTTGAATTTTCAAAATCATAATAGATTTATTATTATAACTGAATAAGTCGATGTTTTTTAAAATTTGGGTTTTATAGTATTCAGGTTGAATGTCAGCATTTTTAATAAATTGTTCCAACTTTGTACGATATTCATCAAGATTTTTATAACGCTTTTTAGATTCGTCATCAATGCCTGTAATGTAGAATCCATTAACCTTCAAAGGTTTAGAGTTGTAATATTTCTCGAATTGTGTTGCCATATGTGAGGTGTCAGCAACTCCTATGACAATGTATCCAACAGCGTTACGACCAAGGTTAACAAAAGAACAAAGTGTTTTAATGATTTTATGCTTTATGTCTTTATTTGTCTTGTCCATTTGGAAAATACCTTGTTTAAAATCATAAGAAGTATTTTCTGTTTTTGAAGCTGCAAGTAATGTTTCTAATTTTATGACTCCATTACTCAATATTGGGTCTGTTTCATTTCGTTTAGAAAAATGTTTAGTAATAACACCACAAATAGCATTTATACATCTTTTTCTTTCTGCTCTGTGTCTAATATTGTCGACTATTGGTGATATTAATCTGTCTCCTAAACCACTTAATTCCTTATTTAAATTAGCATAATTATCAATTTTCAGTTCTTGTTTAACTAATAACTTATGGAATACTAAAAATATAGTTTGAAATGCATTATTAATATATCTACTATTTTTTTTGAAGAGTAGTTCTCTAAAGTTATCATTACCAGCAGCTAAAGTGTTTCGTATTTCCACAAAAATTGCTTCAAATTGAGAACTTAAGAATTCTTTTCCACCATATTTTGCAATCAACGCGTGTGTATCAATATTTTCATAATCATCATCGCTTAAACCATAAGCTCTATCTAAGGATGTTGAGCTAATATTTATTTCATAGTCTAAGATGATGGCGATTAATAAATGAGCAATAAGTTCTTCATCTCTCGATGCTCTCAGATTATTTTCGGTTAATATATATTGATTGTACCAAAATATGGTTCTTAAATCAATTCCTGTTTTTATTCCTTTATTATTAAGACTAATTTTTCTCATATTACCCAATAATATTTTATTAGAAGGCGATACGTCTTTTCTTATGTTTTCTGCAAGTTCTCTGACCATTTCGGGAAATATTCCATAAGAACCAGCTTGTCTAAGTTCGTGACTAGAAAGTGTTTTTCCATAAGAATTAATTCTTCTGAATATTTCTTCAATTTCAGTTTCGTCATCATATTTAGATATTGAAAAAGGAAGTTGGTATGATGTTATTTCCAAACAATTTTCAATAGACATTTTTGGCTCTCTTTGTTTTAATTTGCCAGTATCTTTTAAATTCTTTGTTATAGCTAAAGTTTCCAAATTAAAAAATTTACCTTCAAGGTGAACCTCATTTTCGATAAAAGACACTACTGCATTTAAGCGTTGCATTCCATCAATAATTTCATAAACATCACTTGCCTTGTATTTTGTTAATGCAACTAAAATTAAAGGAATTGGTAAGCCTTTATAAATACTATCAATAAATTTTTCTTTTTCTTCTACAGTCCAAACCAGTTTACGTTGATATTTTCTATTAACTAAAAGTGTTTTGTTTCTGTAGTATTGATATATAGATTCAACACTTTCAGGTCTTATGTCTAATTTTTTAATTATTCCCATATTTTTCTTTTTGTCTCAGGTGTTTCTTTAATTGGTGCCAACGGTCTTGTGTATGAAACGTAGCGTATAAATAAACGCTAACTTTTCGGATTTAGCAAGAGCCGAATTTTTTATTTTTATGTTTAATTTTCTTTTCTAAATATAACCAAATAAAAAATTTGGCGTACTATGTAATATGCAATAACCTTTCGGAAAGCCTATAATAGCTATGTTTTATACACGTTGTTGTGCATAGTGCTTTTCACATTCAGCTTGATTTTCCGATGTTTATTATTTAGTTCGGAATGAGCGTTGGCAAGACATACTCTTTTGCAATTTTTGGCGTAGCGTTGGCTGTAGCGAATTGCTAATGTGTATGGCTTTTTGCGTTGGCTTTATTACTCAAATTTTAAATATGGATTTAAATTAGTCATTTTCCAAAGTCCATCACTTTCATCATAATCAAAAAAGACACCATCAACATCATTTACAGAAGAGAAATCAATTTTAGAATTACTTATATCTTCAATTAATTTATAATCGGGACTTGCTAAATATTGTATTCCATTTATTTTCTTAGCAAGTAAACGATTAGTTAACTTGTGCTTATCAGAAAATGTAAAGTTAGGGACTGATTGTAAAACGCTAATTTCTCTTTTCGAAAATTTAGATAATAGCACAAGCCATTTAAATGCTCGTTCAGAAATCAAATCCTTATATTTTTCTAAACTATTGATTAAATCACTTTTGTAAAATTTGATGCTTTTATCCCATAATTCATTATCGTATAATCCACTAATTTCATTAGCGGAAGACCTTGACCTAATTCCACATTGATAAATCTTGACACTTACTAAATTTGGTAAACCAAGTTCAACTAATATTGATAATTCCTCAATTGTATCTGCCTCAATATTAAGTTCTATATTTCTTAATTTTTTAGAGATTCCATTTAAAACCCAAGGAAGGCTAAATGAATAATATTTTGTTACAATGTTTGTTGCTTGCTCAAGAGGTGCTATTTCTGATAAAGGAATTGCTTTTAACCATTTCTCTCTTATTTCATCGTGATTTTCACTTTCTATAAATTCTACAGAAAGAACATTGATATCTTTAATTACATTCTCAATTTCTTTTAATAAGTCAATTTTCGCATCAATATTTATTTCATTTGATAAGTAATTTTGAATAATACTTATTAGTAAGTCTAATTTATCTTCAATTTGTAAATCACTATTTAGTGGTATGCCAGATTTAATTATTGAATTCCATTTACTTTTATCATCACCTATTTTTGTTATGATTCCTTTAGTTCTTGCTTTTAGAAATTGAATTACTTCTTCTCCTGTAATTTCTTCTGACTTCTCCGCCTGTATGTAAGCTAGTGAATTTCTAAAGTAATCATCAGCCCATCCGTAATTATCATTAACAGTACTATTTAGACTATGTAATGATAATAGTCCATCATCAATCCAATCTAAGGTATTGTTTATTGCTTCTGAGTTTTCGTGTATATCTGAAATGTTATTATCCGCAATTAATTCTATCAGTTTTTCAAATGATACATCATTTGAGCTAGCAATTTTCTTGAGAATTTTAATTAATTCTAAGCAACCGCTCTGTGCATCATCAATTTTAGCTTTATCGAAATAGTTAAATATTTGACTTCTTTCTCTTCTGATTTTGAAGTTGCTTTTGCCGACTGTATCTAGAGCTACTAAAATTTTCCCTTCGTGGTCTACAAAGGCTCTTCCTGCTCTTCCTGCAATGTTCCAAAAATCTCTAGAGGTAATTAAATCTCTACCTTGACGTAATGTTGAGAATATTACAGTAGAAACACCTAAATTTACTCCTTGACCTAGAGTTGAAGTAGCAATTATAACTCTAGGTTTTTCTTTATTCATTAATCTTTCAAGAGGTAATCTAACATCCGATAATAAATCAGCATTATGGCATAATATTCCTTTTTTAGCGAAGTAAATCCATTCAGATTCTTCGCCATATGATTCTATACAAGCTAGCTCAAATGCATTCCAATCATTTTGATTTTTAAAAACAAAAGGTGTCTCGTCTGTAAGACATTTATCGTATTCTCTAGCTATAGTAAAAACAGAGCTTTTTAGTCCAACAAAAATTAAAACTGGTCCAAAGGTTCTAAGTTTATAAGCTGTACTTGCTATGGCTTGATTTTTTGTCTCAGGAAAGTGTCTTATTCTAGTTTGTCTACCTATTAAGGGCTGTTCTTGACTTACTATAAATTTTGGATTGAAAGAATTCCTTTCTGTATCAGTACTTCTCCAGTTTAAATCAACTGAATCTCCATTCCATTGAAGAACACCTAATCTTTCATCTGAAGGTCTCCAATTTGCTTTAAAAACGTTTTCGCTAGAGTCAGTTAACCATTCTGCTAAATCTTCTGCATTAGGAAGGACAGCTGATAAAATTAAAAACCTTCCTGTATTCTGTTTAATGAAATATCTTAATTCTTCATAAAATATTTCATTGACAATTAGTCTTTTATTTGCACCTAGTAAATGACCTTCATCTATGACAACAAGTTTTATTTGATTCAGAATTTCATTGTTACCTCTAAGCATAGCTTTTGCTTTCTCAGGCGTTGCTATTATTACATCAGATTCATCAATTACTTTCTCGTCTAGTTTACTAAATAAGCTACCACCATAAAGGTGTGATACGGAAATTCCGATACTATGAAATATTTCATCTAATGAATTTTCAATTTCATAAGCTAATGACCTAAATGGTGCGATATACAATACTTTACTTCCTTTGTTTTTCGAAATTGAGTCCAATATTGCTATTTCTGCAATTCTTGTTTTTCCGCTACTTGTCGGTATACTTACCACACATCCATTATTTTCTTCGTTAATTACTTTATTTAATGAATTGCGTTGGGTTATAAATAATTCATAAATCCCTCCATTTTTTTTATATGTTAACGAATGAATATAATTGCGAGCTAGTCCATCGCTAGTGTCAAAATATTTTTCAAGTGAATCCCATAAAGAAGCTTCTGAAATACCATCAGTTATTATTATCAGTAATCTAACTACCCACCAAACATCAGGTTCGTTTTTAATTTCAGTAATTATTTTTAAATTTTTAAGATTGATTTTGGCTAACTCTAAAAGATATTTTTCTCCTGTGTAGAAGTATTTAATGAAGTTATTTAAAGATTTTACAATAGTTATTTCATAGATGTTTTTACTTGAATCTATCTCTTCATTATTTTCTGACAAAAAGGCGTCTGTATAAATTTCATTTACCATCATACTATTTATTATCTCCTGAAGTTCTTGATAATTTCGACTAAGAAATAAGGAAACAATTTTTGAAATAACAGTATCATTTTCAATTTTCTTAATTAATATGAATGCTTTTGAGTATTGAAAACAAACGTAATAAGACAGAGCTGAAATAAGCCCATAGTAATTACCTAGATTAGTTTTAACTTCAGGCGAACCGTGAATGTTTTCTAAGATTGAGGCTCCTTTTTCTAAAGGGAATATTCCATTTTTTAAATGTTCATTTTCAATAAACCTACATCCTAAATTAAGATAATGAAATGCGAGAAGATTTAACTTATCGTCTTTAATAGTGTATTTGGGAAAGTTATCTAGACTTTCTGCAGTATTATAAAGAATATATCTAGCATTTGCTTGCGCAATTAGATTTTGAAGTGTCGAGTCTTTTTCAACCCTATCTAATTTTTCTTGAATTTGGTCAAAAGTCATAAAGTTGATGGATTAGCAATTAGTTCATTTGCTTTCTCGAAAACAAGATTTATGAAATCTTCAGGATTTTTAATGCCAATGGAAATAAAAATTAGTTCTGGATTATCATTACTAAGATTTCGCTCAACATTAGCAGATGTATTTTCGTTACTCAATAGTAAACCTGTATAAATAAGTTGATTTTTATCCTTGATATCTTGCACAATAAAATCATCTAGTTTCAAAGCTAATTCTTCATTACTCTTAGCAATTTCTTCAACTAAGAAAGAATAAGATAAAGGCATTTTTTCTTTTTCTAATGAAGACGAAATATCGTTTACAGCTGTTTTATCTGGGATTTTTCGGAATTTAGATTCTCCTAGATAAATTTTCAAATCATCTCCACTTTCTTGTTGTAAAAGGTCAACCATTAATGTGTCATCTCCTTTTATCGCTTGGTCAACATTAGGATTGTACTTAAGTTTAAAAACTTTAATTAATTCACGATTTAAAGTGCTTTGAATGTACTCGGTAAGTAAAATTTCTGTCGCATTTCCTTTTTTTACTTTATCTGCAATTGGTAGCTTTCTGTTTTGTTCAGCGTATTTTGGAAAACCTAATTCTCCATATTTTTTTTTGAGTTGTTTTAGTCGAAAAGTAGAGTAGTGATGACTGATTAATTTATTAGCCATCCATAAAATCAAATCTTCATTTTCTTCATTATTTACCTCAGTTAATTCTCTATGACATTTGGTAGCTGTTACAGGAATGTCATTTGCTTTTAACCAAGCTCCAAGAGGATGTTCTGCGTTTGGATGATTTCCAATTAAATCAATTTGTTTAGTCATTGTGTTGTTTCTGAGCGTTGGCAAAAAACAGCTCTTTTGGTTTTTTCTGCGTTGGCTTACGTGTCGGCAAAAAACCAAATGTGCTGTTTGTGCGGTTGGCTTTTTTAGTTCAAATATTCAATTTTAGCACGATTTTCGCATTATGCACAACGTCTCGGCTATGGTTAGTACGGGAATTAAAAGTAGTGAACTTTCGATTAAGCACTTAGCCAAAACTTTTTATTTTGTTTTATCTTTTTTGTTCTAAAGCCAAATCAAAAGATTTGGCGGACTTGGTTAAAAGCTCTAAACTTTGGATTAAGCACCAAAACCCGTATTAATTATAGCCATTGTTGTGCGTTCGTACTTTTATCCTTCTTGTCCAAGACTATCATTTACAAATACTCTCATTTCTCCAATTGATTGTTGTAATTGCTCATTTGTAAATCGAGTATTTTCTGTGTTTTCAGGGTGATGAATTTGATGTCTAATATATTCACTTAATACTTTTTGCTCTTCTCTAATTCCGCTCCTTAATTGTCTTTTGTACAAGATAGTTGGCTTTCCATCTTTAAAGCTAGATAACATTTCCTCACTCTCAATAAATCCATAAAGTTCATTATGATATTCGTCATTTGACTCTCCAAATGCTAAATAATTTACTTCATTAAGTGATGGGTATGGTAAATTACTTCTTTCGATATTTATTATTTCTTTTTCTTCTTCTCCGTCTTTAATTAAATGCAAATGTTCAAAGTCTAACATTTTTACAATGGAAGGACTATGTGTAGTTAGAAGTACTTGAGTTTTATCCGCTTTTGATAATTCAATAAAAGCTTCAATTAACTTTCGTTGATGTTTTGGATGTTGCGAAGTTTCTGGTTCCTCAATTGCATAAATAATACTTGGAACATTTGCTTCTTGCTGTCTTCTCTCAGCTTCTGCTCTAAAGAAGTTTAGTAAGATTAGTCTTTTGACTCCACTTCCTCGTTTATTTATGGGAATATCTTCATCACCTGTTATTGACACACTTTTGAAAACGTCAATCCATTTTAGGCTTTCGGGGCTTGGAATGTTTGGTGTTAAGCTATCTGCGATTTCAGGATTCATTTCGTTTAACTTTTCAAGAGTTTTATTTGAAACTTCAATTAGCTTTTTCTCGACTTCTTCAGCTACCTTATCTAAGCTTTCTCTTAATTCACTATCTTTTAAAATCTCTTGTACTGCTAATTTCATTGGGTTCTGAACTTCGCTGTCTCCATCACTATTCTTTCTATCAGATTGAAATAATGAATATAATGGCATATGCTTTTTTAGCTGTTCCCAAGTGTTTTTTGCATCTAATTTTGCTATTTCAATTTCAATATCATTTAGTTGTAAGTCTGCTGAAAAGTGAGTCCATAATGCTTTTCTTATTGTTGCATTTTTAGTTTTGTCTTCGCATTCAATATCACCTGTTAATAGCTTCTTTAAATCAGCATTCTTTTTCAACAAAAGCTCTCCACAAGCTGCATTAGTTGGATGATTTGCTTTTATAAAAACTTTTTCTTTTCCTGCGTTGGGATATTTTTTCAGGATTTCAAGAGTACCGTCAGATTTTAATAAATATTCGCCATCCAAAGTTGTTGGATTTGTAGCATCAATAGTTAAAGTTTCGGGTAATTCTTCAAACACAACACTAATTTTTATTTCAGTATTTCCTTCTTCTTTGCTTTTTTTATTTACGTCATCTTTATCCATTTTAATGACACCTTTACCTTCATTGAAGAAAATATCCAACGCTTCTAATACTGTTGATTTGCCAATATCATTTTTACCAACAATTACATTTAAATCAGTCAATTCGATTGTTGTTTCACTTTTATACGCTCTAAAGTTTTCTAATCTAACTGCTTTGATTCTCATATTTATTCTTCAATTTTTCAGGTTGCTTGGGTATGACGCACAACGTGTTTGTATATGGTTTGTTGCGTGGTTTAAGCACTAAATTTGGCAAATAAAAACCGAATAGAAAATCCGCGAGGATTTTCGTAAGTAGGCAAGAAGCCAGCAATAAATTATATACGGTGTTGCCAGTAGTTATTATACGTAATGTCTTTTCATAACTGGTTTCAGATATTTTTTGTTGTCGTAATAATCTTCGAACGTATCAAGTATTAAAATCATAAAATCTTGTGCAATTTGAAGTTTAGTTCTTAACACAGAAGCTCTATGCCTTTCTCCAACAAATGACGCTGATTCTCCTCCGTGAGCAACTGCATTTCGTTTTCCTACAATTTCGTCAATCGTTGCACTTGTTCTAGGTGGTAGATTTAAATCTTGCATTCCAAATGCCGAAATTATTTCCTCAATTGTTTCTATCCAAACATTTTGCAATTTTCTAGAGAAAATAGTTTCATTTATTGGCTTTATACTTCTGCTTCCGACTTCCTGAAAAAGTTGTGTTGAACGACTTACTACTTTTTTGTGGCCACAATCTTTTAATGCTTGAATTTTATCCATTACTGAAATTGTATTAAATGAAAGAGTGTAATGGTTATTTTTAATTCCCTTAGAACTGATAAGCAATAAAGTTTTTTCAACAACTTCATTCATTGACTTTTCTAATGCTGCATATAAGTGTACGTAAAAAAGTCCACGCATAATTTTAACTTCTGCAGGTGTTGGGTCCGTAATTAATGCAGGTTCTTGTGAAGTTATATAATTCAAAAACAATTGAACCTCGTTAAACCTAGAAGAATTAAGACTCCTTGTAGATGCGAAACTCATTAGGCAAGATATTCTTTTACAAATTGAATTCTTTGTATTAATTTATTTCGAGAATTTGTTGCTCCAGTTGTTAGTTTCTTTAATTCTCCATTATCTAATACTTCTTGTAGTTTAGCTGAATCTAAAATTCGCTGATTTCCATCGCGAATTATATCTGCTGTAGCGACTGAAATTGCCTCAAAAAGAACAAGAGGTGTAATGTTTTTTCGATTTCCACGAACAATTCCTTCAGGTAATAATTCTCTTAACCTACTAAATGTCTCTTCAAAAAGAGCTTTGTAATCGTGTTGTTCGGGAAAATGTTCTGTTTTCTTTGCCATATAATCATTTAGAAATTCTTTGACGCTGTGAACGAACATATTTCTATCTTCGAAATAAGCAAAAAATTTGAGAATTAGTTCTTCTCTATTTCCAGTTCTTTCTGCTTTTTCAGTCATTTTGACAACATTTACAAAGTCTTCATTTTTTGCACAATCAACAACGAAATCTTTAAACTTACCTAAATAAACACAATTTCTAATTTCTTGTGGATGAAGAGTGACTCCACCTGTGTTTAATCTTTCAAACAAATCGTATCTTAATTCGAAATCTGTTCTGTCATTTAAGACTGTAACTCGAATTGGACGAGTCATAAACATTAATTGAATAGATTTCGGTAAATCTTCAAATTCACAAGAATTTATGGAATCTAGCTTTTCTAATCCACCAAGTTTTAATTTAGTTCCATTTTCATTTGTTTTCTTGATTAACCTAATATCTCCTAAAAAATTTACTAATGTTGTAAGTCTTTGAAGTCCATCGATAACTTCCCAACTAGAATCTTTATTTGTTGCCATAAATAAATTCGGTACTGGAATTCCAAGTATTAATGACTCAACTAATTGAGATTGTCGTGTATTGTCCCAAACAAAATGTCTTTGGTATTCAGGTGCAATATCAATCAAACCTTCTTGAATCATATCGAATAATTGTCTTACAGTAATATCGTAACTATCAAAAGAAACTGACCTTCGATTATTTTCAATTTGTTCTTGTATTTTGTTACTATTCATAGTTTTTGTTTTAATTACTGGCAACGTGTTTGTGTTATGGCTAGTTGCGTTGGCAAGAACTAAGTTAACAAAATAAACCGAACCATTAGGGAAATCCGCAGGATTTTCCGAGTAAACACAAGACCAGCAATTAGTTATACACGTTGTTGGCAATAGTACTTATTTTCTATTTAAGTTCTTTTTTGTCAACTCAGAAATCAATTCCGCTAACTTTTCTCCCAGTTTTATTGTTCCGATATCAACTAATTTAATTTTCTTAAAGTTGTTTTTTAATAATAAATGAACTCCAGGATTGTATCTGTCAAATCTCTCTTGCTTTAATAAAATTTTATTAAACGAATTAAAAGAATGAACAACGCTTTTTTTGTTCAAAACCTCTTTTCTGAAATAGTCAATTGGAGTTATAGAAATTGTTTCAGCATTAGAGTCGATTTCAACTCTGTTGTTTACTGTTATGCGCTTAATTCTGCTAGTTAAATTTATTGTAATCCAAAGAAACGAAACACCTATAAAGAATATTATTAATAAAAAGTCAAATGTAAATCTAGAGGTTGCAAAAGCTATAATTAAAGGAACAGAAATCAGTAATAACAAATTACCAATTAAGTCAATCAGTTTAATCCTTTTCGGTTCTATTGATATTATTCCGTCAAAATTGATTTCAGGATCTCTGAAGTAATTCCTTTCTTCTTTATAATACTTTATGAATTTTTCTTGTTCAGGAGTCATTTCGGTATTATTGCCAACGGTTTTGTGTATGATTAGTTGCGTGTTTCAGCAACTAATTTAGCAAATAAATCACAGATAGAATATTCCGCAGGAATATTCGTAAGTAGGCTAGGACTAGCAATTAAATATACACGTTGTTACCCAACGTTACTTTTACTCAGACAGATCATTAATACTTATGTTCTTTTTTTCATTCAGATAATTACTAACAAGTTTATTATAGCATATAAAATTATTATAAACAGTACATCCAAGGTCAAAATTTTCTATTCCGTATTTTTTTATGTTTTCCGATAAATTTCCTGAACCAACTAATCCAAATGAAAAATACTTAAGTTCATTATTTACTAAATCTGTTGTAAATCGGTCAGTTATTTTTTCGCAATCTAATTCGTGATATTCAGTCAATATTTTTTCAGTCCTTTTCATTCCAAAATAATCCAAAGTCAGTTGAGTTGTAAGGATTACTAATACAATTCCAATTCCGAGTGCTGTTAAATTTAAAAATTTGCTTTTTATCTTTAAATTCTTTGGCAAGAAAAAAAACACGATGAGTAAAATCGCCAATATTACAGGAAAGTAAAATTCTTGATAAAAGAATTCGTACATTTTACTGTAACTGAAAATTCCTAATCCAATTCCAATTAGTGTTAAAGTCAGAATTATGTTTTTCAGTTTTGCGTGCATTTTTGGTCAAATGTTGGGTAACGTGTTTGTGTATGATTTGTGGCGTGTTTAAGCACTAAAGTTAGCAAATAAAACACAAATAGAAAATCCGCGAGGATTTTCGTAAGTAGGCTTGAACTAGCCATTAATTATACACGTTGTTATGTGCAGGCTTTTATTTTCCATCTACATCTATAAGTAAGAATAAGACAAATAGACTTCTCAAGGTACTCACAGAAACTAAATAGATTAAACTTATCAAACACTTAAATAGAAATTCATTTTCCAAATTCGCTGATGATAATGTTAATATGTATGAAATTATGAAGCAAAAAACTAATTCGATTATTGCTATCTTAAAAACTTTTACAATTGCTCTATATGTTCCAGTTGAAAAAAACAGTTCTAAAGGGTTTTCAGAATTTTCTGGTTTTTTACTTAAAATATTTGAACGAATAGCAACTATAATAGTTAAAGAAGCTAAAATAAAACCAGCTAAAGATATTGATGCTCCTATGATATTTTCAACTATACTTAAATGTTCAATTTTAGACTTAAACTCAAAAGTTATTAAATGTACTTTACTATTTAAAAGCCATAGAATTCCAATTACAGCAATATCTATAAATAGAGCGTATTGTAAATATGAATCTACAAGTTCACGATATTTATCTGAAATTTTTGTCATTTAGTTCTTTTGTCATTTTTTGAAACATATCTACCGAGATTAAAGTCCTATATTTTTCCTTTTTTTCAACTTTTATTTCGCTATTTACTTTTTCTAATAATAAATCGAAATTCTCCAACAGATTGTCTTTCTCTCCATCTTCTGCTCTCAAAGATAATTTATTAAATACGTTTTTATTTTTGGGCTTACTACTAAAACTTTTTATAACATTAAAAACAGATTTTTTAATTGCAGAATCTTCTGTTGCTTGTTTGAAATCAAATTTCAACCTCAAAGTAGCATATTCACTTCCAAAATGTTCAATCGAATATTGTAAAGAGCTCCATATCTTTTGATCTAATGCTTTAACTTTAGCAATATTGTCTTTATGTACAGTAACTACAAATTCTGAAAATCTATTTACTCTATCTTGAAATTTTTCTAATTCATCTTTTACAATTGGTTTAAATCCAACTCTTTCTAATATTTTTTGGTCAATTCCAACACGTTCAACATAATTAACTAAATCTGTGATTTTTGAACCATAGTGATTATATTCCAGAGCTAAAAAAACTTTACCTTCTTTACTATAATCTAATATAAAATGAGTCGTTTCAACAAGTCCTTCTTCCTCTTTTGCATCAATTCCTTTAGTTTCATCTGTTTTTGTATTCATTAATTCAGGAAGTAAATCTTTTCTCACACATCTCATTTTTCCTTTTAAAAGATTGTCTTTATTATCTATTCCTTGAATAAATACAAATTTATCACCGAATCTTTGATATCTAATTTTTGCTCTTGTTTTAGCTAACCTTGTTAAAGTTTCAAAAAATATTTTAAAATTTGAATCTTCGGAAAAGACAAATTCTAATTCGTAATAGTTGATTTTTCTTTTTACTTTTTTAATTTTTCCTCTTGCCATTTTTTTCTTTTTTCCTTTTTTCCGATTGAGTGGTCAGCTTGCACATAACGTGTTTGTATAAGATTAGTTGCGTGTTTTAAGCACTAAAGTTAGCAAATAAATCACAGATAGAAAGTCCGCGAGGACTTTCGTAAATTGGCTAGAACTAGCAATTAATTTTATACGGTGTTACCCACTGTTATTTATTGAAGGATTGGGTCAAAAACCGGACTTTCAATACAATCAAATATACTTATTTCGCTTGCTTGTTCAGGTTCTCTAACAAAACAGATATAACCATACTCCAAAAATGTACTTTCATTTTCAATTACTATTTTATATTTATAGGATCCAAATTCTAATTCAGAGCCATCTGCTTGATTTAATCCAAGAAAAGCATTTTCAGATGGATTTTGAGGAAATACTGTTTCGTCAATATTGTTATAGCTTTGAGTTTCAAATACTACATTGTCTTCTAAATCATAAATTGTAACTATATTATTTTCATAAAATTCTATATTCTGAATTTCAAAATGGTCGTTATATCCATCTCCATTTGGTGTAAACATTCCGACAGCCTCAATTTCTCCTAACGTTTGGTCTAAATCATCAATATTTGAACTTGCAAATGGGTTTTCTCCACAACAAAGAAAAGTTTCCAATTCAGGTTCGGTTTCAGGTTCATCATTGTTGTCATTGCAACTAAAAGTCAAAAATAATGATGAGATAAGTGTAAATAAAATAATGATTCTTTTTTTCATATGAGTTTTTGTTTAATTGTGGGTAACTGGTTATATCCATACAAATATAACGTTTTTACGATGTTATATTCCGGATATGACAACTTTTGGGTTTTGATTGTCGGTATTAATAAATTGATTTACCGCTATATCTAAAGGACTCTTTATCGTTAACAAATCTTTCTTTGCTACATGAGTATAGATCATAGTGGTTTCTGGTTTGCTATGTCCTAAAAGTTCTTGTATGTATCTTAAATCAATGCCATCTTCTAATAAATGGGTTGCATAACTATGTCTTAATGTATGTGGTGTAACACGTTTATAAATGTTTGCTAATTGACAAGATTTTCTTAAAAATTTGCGAATGCTTTCGGGACTGTATTTATCCTTGCTTTGTCCTTCTACAAAATAGGTTTTAGGTGCATAGGTGCTAATGTAATTATGTAACAGAGGCAAAAAGCTTTCAGCAATAATTACATAACGGTCTTTTCTGCCTTTTGAACTCTTAATTAAGATTTGCCTCCTATTAATATCAATGTCTCTCAATTCTAAATTAATTAATTCACTGATTCGAAATCCGCATGAATATATAATTGCAATAACAGCTCTATGTTTTAGATTTTTGGTAACTCTTATTAGTCGTATTACTTCCTGTTTCGATAATACTGTAGGTAAATATCTATCTCTTTTTGGTCGAATAAGTTCTATAGCTTCAATAGATGTATTTGGATAAAAATTCTTGAACACTTTTAAAGCACTTATAAATTGTCGCTGTTTACTTATTGAATATTTACGTTTGATATAGATGTCTTCAATGTAAAGTTCAATGGATCTATTGGTTAGTTTATCAAGAGGTGTTTGGTGATAATACGCAAGAAAATCTGTGATTAAAAATGTGTAAGTATTTATGGTGCTTTCGCTATAACGTTTTCCTTTTAAATATTTAGTGAATTCATTTAATATTGTGCGTTGATTATGAGTTAATGAAGAAGCACTATATTTGAGATTTAAAACTGAAGCGTTTAATAAAGCACTATCATCTATTGTATAATCACTTAAAGTCTTCTGAATTGTATTTAATGCATCTGCAGAACGTTCAATATACCAGCACTTTAGAGTTGAACTCCATTTTCTGTTAGGAATAGTTCTTACCAAATTTATGATAGCGTCATCGTATTTAAAATAAATAAGAATTTGTTCTGCCTTGTTGTGGTGTTTGTACTTAAGAGTAATCTGAGGTTTTTTCATAACACATAATTAATTATGTAATATAGAAAATAATCGAACCAAAAGCAAGGTTAATTTATCTTAGTTTTAAGAAAAAGTAAAGCATTATAAATACCCTAATTCTTCAATTTCTAATCCAAAATCATACTGTAAATCTTCATGCATTGCAGATACTAGTTTTTCTACTAAAGCTAATTGTCTATTATAAATATTAATCAATGTCGTATTATTTCTAATACTAGGTTTAAAGTCTTTTAGCTGTGTACAGAAATAGAGGAGCAATTCAGCTTCGGTTTCTTTTTTTAAGGAGTAACGCGCATATTTTTTAATATTTCTTAAAATTTTTCGTACACTTTTTTTTATGTAGAAATAGCTATTGGTATTTATCATCTCAAACTGTTCATCTATTTCTGCTTTTACAGTTTCAATATAACCAGATTCGTCGTGAGCTTCAAATAGTAAATAGGTGAGGAGTTCTTTATTTTCTTTCTTAAATTTTGATAGTCGTAAACAGAGCTGCATCAGTTCGTCAGTGGAACGATGTTGTAACTCTTTTTTTATGGTAACTACAGAAACTGCTTTCAAATTTTATAATGTTTTCTAATGGTTTGTTTTACTCTAAGAAGTCGTATAATACCAACTATAAGTATGACTGGTGATGCAATTAACAAAGCAATTCCAAAGGTTTTTAAATCTGAAAAGAATTCAATTTTAAGAACGGTTAGTCCTGTTCCTAAAAACACAACAAATGTTCTGAAGTAAGCCAAAAAAGTACGTTCGTTAGCTAGTTTTGTTCGCTCTATGGCTAACCAATCTCTTGTGATTAATTTTTTTTGTTCATCCATAAATTTAATGGCCTTTTAAAAGATTGACACTTACTGTTGCTAAATCGTTATCTGGAAATCTTGAAAAATAATTTGGATCTGGCTGTAAACCGGCTTCTTTAGCTACAGCATTAAATACATCAACTTCTAAAATGTACTGGTCACTATAGCCATGTGTAGCATCATAAGCTGTTGCTGCTGTTTTTCCAATGTTTTGTGCGACTAATTTCGGATTTACTGTATGTAATTCGATCATCAGCAATCCGAAACGCTCTACGTAAGGTTTCCATTTGGTTAAATGCTCTAACAATGAATCTTCAACTAAATTATTGTTTAAACGCTTTCCAAAGCTAGCATAAGCTCCAGATGAATTGCTGGTTCTATTTGTTTTTGTTTGTGGTGCTTCCCATATACGATTGTGGTCTAAAAAAGTTCTAACATTGAGTAAATCTTTAAGTTCTATATTATAGTCTTCTTTTAAATCTTTGGCTAAAAGATCGGGTCTTCCAATATCTCCCCAAATAACTTTGGCCCAAATATCTGCTTTTATCAAATTTGCTCTGGTAACCTTTAATGCTGCCTGATTAAAATCGGCTCCAACCAATAGTAGTGGATACTCATCAAGCATTTTACCACGTTTGGTTTGGTATTCTATCACATCAAAAATATGTTGAATAAAAGCACCATTTCCACAACCCATATCTAAAATACCTTTCGGTTGTTCTTCAATTGGTTTGTTGAATAGTTTTATAATAACCTGATCTATAACTTTAAAATATGTGGAATGTGCGCCACCACTTCCCCAAACATTCATTTCGCGATGAACATGTTTTTCGGTTTCATCAGGTGAATCGGTTTTTAAAATATTAGCATTTCCGAAGATTAAATCATTTAAATGAATAAATGTAGGTAAATAGGAAACCGTTACACCATAAGCGCTTGCGCGTTTTGCAAAAAATAAGCCTTCATCAGTAAATTGGTAGGTGTTTTTCTTTTTATTGAACCATCCTAAATGCGAAAAGAAATCTAGTATTTTTTTAAAACTCTCAGGGTTTTTGTGATATTCTTCCGCAGTGAAAGAGGCTTCCATAAAATATTTATGAAATAAACCATTCATGCCTAGTCTAACAATAATAGGAGCTATGATGACACCTTCAGTATGTTTTAAGATTTGATATTCAACTGAAGTTTCATCAGAACTAGTCATGTTATAATGTGATTGAAAAGACATGAACACTTTTTCTAAAGCACTAAAGGCATCAATTCCTATAGGTTCATTAGATAATTTTACGGTATACTTTAATAGATTTACAGCGTCTTCATAATTTGGGACTAATGCAAATGCTTGAGCACTTAAGTCATTAGTTTCATAAGAAATGGAATTACTTTTATTATCTATATGCTGAATTAACCAACCTTGTGAAGCTAAAATGCGTAAAGCAACATTAAGATAACCTTCATTAGCGCTAAATTCTGAAGTCAATGTTTCTAACGACACTTGTTTATGTGTTAATAAATATGCTAACACACCTTTTTTGTGAAGCGCAAAAGCAGATGTTGCCGTCGCAATACCATCAAGATGTCTAAATAGTGTACTTCTTAATGTCTGTTTGTCTTGTTTTGAAAGCATAGTTGGTCTGTTTTGTATAAATATAAAAAATCCATCATAAGTCTGATGGATTTTTAAGATAAAAAGTATTTCGTGTATTTATATAAAGAAGCAACTTTGTTTTAAGTTATCTTAATTTGGGATAATCGTTTGGATTAGTCTCATGCATGACATCGTAAACAGCTTCAAAAATATCTTCTGCAGAAGGTTTTGAAAAATAATCTCCATCAGTTCCATAAGCTGGTCGATGTGACTGAGCAGTTAATGTTTTAGGTTGACTATCAAGATATTGAAAAGCGTTTTGAGTGTTTATAATTTCATTTAAAATATAAGCAGAAGCTCCTCCAGGTACATCTTCATCAATGACCATAAGTCGGTTAGTTTTAGCGACACTCTTGACAAGATCATGATTGATATCAAATGGTAACAATGATTGAATATCAATGACTTCAGCATCAATGCCAACTTCTATAAGTTCTTTTGCTACTTGTTCAACAATTCTTAACGTAGAACCATAAGATACTAAGGTGATATCTGTACCTTCTTTTAAAGTTTCAACAACTCCAATAGGTGTTTTAAATTCACCAATATTGTTTGGCATGGTTTCTTTTAAACGGTAACCATTTAAGCATTCTATTATAAGCGCAGGATCGTCACTTTCTAAAAGTGTGTTATAGAATCCAGCAGCTTTGGTCATATTTCTAGGCACCAAAACATGAATACCTCTAATAAGATTAATAATACCTCCTAATTGAGAACCAGAATGCCAAATTCCTTCGAGTCTATGGCCACGCGTTCTAACAATTAATGGAGCTTTTTGCTTGCCTTTAGTTCTGTATTGAAGCGTTGCCAAATCATCACTCATGATTTGTAAAGCGTACAAGATGTAATCTAAATATTGAATTTCGGCAATTGGTCTTAAACCACGCATTGCCATCCCAATCCCTTGTCCGAGAATTGTAGCCTCTCTTATTCCAGCATCAGCAACTCTAAGCACTCCATATTTTTCTTGAAGACCTTCTAGACCTTGATTTACATCACCAATATTTCCTGCATCTTCACCAAAAATTAAGGCTTCAGGATAGTTGCCAAAAATAGCATCAAAATTTTCTCTTATAATGAGTCTGCCATCCACTTGTTCTGGATTGCTATCGTAAGTTGGTAAAACTTCATTTATGTTAGTAGCAGCACGTTTTGACGTACTATGTAAATGCGAACTGTATTTAGGTTGAACCGATTCCATATACGCATTAATCCAAGTCTGAACGCGATCTTTCTCGATTGAATTTTCAGAAACAACATAACGTAAAGCCTTTCTGGTAGCTGACGCAATATCTTTTCGAACGGGTTCGTCAATGCTTTTTAGTTGTTCAACAATTTTATTAATAAATACTTTATTGCTACTAGATTCAGAAAGTTCAGAAAGTAATATTACTGCTTCTTTTTGTTCATTTTTAATAGGCTCTAAATAGGTGTTCCAGGCAGCCTTTTTGCCATCACGAACATTCTTCTTAATGGTCTTATTTAAGGCATCTAGTTCTTCTTGATTAGCAATATTATTGCTAATCATCCATTTTTGCATTTGTACGATGCAATCAAATTCTTCCTCCCAATTTAAACGTTCTCTACTTTTGTAACGTTCGTGAGAGCCAGAAGTAGAATGACCTTGAGGTTGTGTTAACTCAATAACATGAACCATTACAGGAACATGTTCTTCACGAGCAATGTATTCTGCTTTTTGGTATATTTCGATTAAAGCAGGATAATCCCAGCCTTTAACTTTTAATATTTCGTAACCTTTATTGTCTTCATCTCGTTGGAAACCTTTTAAGACTTCTGAGATATTTTCTTTTGTAGTTTGGTCTTTTGCATGTACAGAAATTCCATATTCATCATCCCAAATATTGATAACCATTGGCACTTGTAATACACCAGCAGCATTTATGGTTTCAAAGAATAAACCTTCACTGGTACTTGCATTACCAATAGTTCCCCAAGCAATTTCATTTCCTTTTTTCGAGAAGTTGGTTGTATCAATACCATCAACATTTCTATATATTTTAGACGCTTGTGCTAATCCTAAAAGTCTTGGCATTTGACCAGCAGTAGGAGAGATGTCTGCACTAGAGTTCTTTTGTGCTGTTAAGTTTTTCCAGTTGCCATTTTCGTCAAGACTGTGCGTTCCAAAATGTCCTCCCATTTGACGACCACCAGACATTGGTTCCTGCGTAATGTCTGTGTTGGCATATAAACCAGAGAAGAATTGTTCAATAGTTAGCTCACCAATAGCCATCATAAAGGTTTGATCTCTGTAGTATCCAGATCTAAAATCTCCATTTTTAAAGACTTTAGCCCAAGCGAGTTGCGGAATTTCTTTTCCGTCACCGAAAATACCAAATTTAGCTTTTCCGGTTAATACTTCTCGACGCCCTAATAGACTACATTCTCTACTGGTTACAGCAATTTTATAATCGTTTAAAACTTCAGATTTGAAGTCTTCAAAAGTTAAATCGTTTTTTGTATTAGAATCGGTTTGCATAGCCTTTTTATATATGTTACAAATTTAGCTAAAGTTTCTATGTTTTACAACCTCGTATTTTGTTATATATTTAATAAATTATCATAAAATCACTATGTTTTTTATGAAATCACTAATATTTACGGATAATTAAGAGTTTAGCTAAGAATTTTTTAAAACCATTTACGTCTAAAAAGACCTAAAAGTTTCCCAGGATCTAAGGTAAATAAAAATCGGATACGTTGGTCATAATTGCGTTGTCCAACTTCCCAACCTAAGTTTGAATATATAGGGAAATAAACTTCAAAATAATCGGTAATTAAATTTAGTCTAATTCCAGAATCGTAAACAAAATTTGGATTATTGCCTCGCGTTTTTACAAAACCAACATCACCATAAGCTTCTATGTACCTCCAAAGCGTTGTACTTGCATTTACTGTGGTCATCCATTGGTTGGCAAAAGGTGTGTCTAATTTGGATTTAAATCCGCCTTCAGCAATTATAATTTGCTGACTAAAAAGTCCGGAAGATTCTGAACGCCCTAAATAGTTATAATCGAAAAGGTAATCTGTTGGTCTATCTAAAGCAAAACTAAAATAGTCTGAATTTCGATCGGTTTTATTATACAAAAAGGTTCCAGCGAAAAAACGAATATTGAATTGTCTGTTACTTTCAGACAGTTTTCTGTATTCGTAGTTAACAGATGCTTTTCCGAAGCGTTCAGCAATTTGAAGATCATAAAACCATCTTTTGTAGTTTATAATTCCAGGTTTGCCAGTAACATATCTTATATTAAATACACTATAGTCTGGTTCATCAACAACATCATTATCAACTTCAAAAATAGTATCATCACCAACATCTCTACTAATGGACAAAAATCTTAAGTTAAGAG
>Ga0209344_10002203_pt1 | contig 22466 bp, 25 predicted proteins | sample Cruoilmetagenom6_FD_187293 | JGI IMG/M metagenome (GOLD analysis project Ga0209344, IMG submission 187293) | Oil polluted marine microbial communities from Coal Oil Point, Santa Barbara, California, USA - Santa Barbara Oil Seep Sample 6 (SPAdes)... | ecosystem: Environmental > Aquatic > Marine... | reverse complement strand
CTTCTGAACGATGTTGATGATTTTGATTGGTTGACAGGTGAAGGTCTTGCAAGAAGTGCTACAGCACCAGAAATAATATTCGCAGAGTTGAAAAGAGTAGTACTCCCGAATGGTGACCTCACTTTTGTAGTGTCAGGTGCTGGTAACACAGTAACAGGAACTATTAAAGTGTCTTTAAAAATTTAGTTAAAAGGCGGATAAAATGGCGAGCATATGGAGTGGGATATTTAAAACTATAAAAGCAAGTGGTTTGTCTTTATGTGAAGCTTCTGCGGTTTTTGTTGCAAATCTTACAACTAATTCTTCAGAAGTTTTTAGGGGAGGTCAAAGCGAATTAGTCAAAGAAGGTTCAGGAGAAATTACAGGTTCAGGGCATCTGATCGGGCATTTAGGAGCCATAAGACTTAAGGGAGACGGTGCGGTTAACCTTGCGATTGGGGTTGAAGGAACATTAGTAAACGAAAATGCTGACTGTGTTATTGAATACGCTATATGCCAGCATGCTAATTGTAATATGAATTTGGGGACGATAACGAATCTCTATGGGTTTTATTTTCCTAACTTGTCTGCTTTGCCTGGGGTCGTTGCTCGTTATTCTTTCATGGGGATGGATGCCGGAGCAACTGCGTATAACATGGGTGATATCGCCACTTCTGGCGATTTTAATAACATAACACCCGGAAATGGAATGCTGTTAGTTTCACCTGATGGCACAACTTATAGATTAACGGTTGCTAACGGTGGCGCTTTAGCGTCAACGGCAGTTTAAAAAAAAAGGAGAATATAATGATTTCAAATCCTTGGAGAGGAGTAATACCAAAGAATATAATAATAATTAATGCTGGTATAGGTCGAAGTCTCAACAGTGTGATAGAATCTATTACTGATGCTTCTGCGACAAACAGATATCTTATACTATTATCCCCAGGGGATCATACTATAACAAGATCACTCGCATTACCTTCAACAGGATCAGACCCTGACAGGATAATGAATATTGATTTTGTAACTATTCAAGGGTGCGGGATGGGCCCAACCAGAGTTTTAGCTAATACTGATATCAGCATGGTGTATCCTGGAGAAGAATTTTATCTCAAAGATCTTACTTTTGAAAATACTAACGCTGGTTATAGTTATGTAATACGTTCGGCTTGGTGGTGTAACACTTTTGGCATGAATGCTGAAAGGGTACATTTCAAAAGTGCTTTTAAAATGGATACAGGATCTAATACAACAAACTGGTTGTCTCATACTTATATTGATTGTGTTTTTGAGTGCGGTGACGATCAGTTCTGGATTGGTAGTACTAAAGTACCAGACAGCGGAATGGCAGTTTATACCTTTATTAACCCTATATGTCATTTTGAGGTTAACAACGCAAGAATATTTTACTCCAACAAATATTCTTACACGAAATGTATAGCGTATAATCCAATTATGACCGGAGTTACAACACAAGATAGTTGTAGACCTTTCAAACTTACAGATGGGGAAATACACATATTCAATCCATATATAGATATTGGAAGTGCTTTGGATACCAATTGCCACGGTGTGATGGTTAGAGATGGAGCTACTGGTGGAAAACTTAATGTATATGGTGGGACGATAAAGACAACAGGAAATATAGGTGTTTGGAATCACCACACATCATTGGGTGCACTTAATCTGTTTGGAACTGAGTATGAAACAAGTGCAGGAATAATAGGAGGTTATCACAAGATTAATGACGAATCGGCTGCGGGCACGTACACTCTCAATTCTTCTGGTGTAACAAAATTAGATTCAAGTGCAGGTGCGATTACAGGGACAGTTGGTGATGGTTCTTATATCGGGCAGCGTAAGCATATCGTAATGACAGACGCAACAAACTCAAGTACAGTTTCAGTTACTAACCATGAAACTTCTGATCCTGAAGTGGGAACTTTTAATGCCGTAGATGAAGTTTGGATTTTAGAATGGAGTGGTAGTGAATGGGTCACAATTAAAGCATCTTGTACGTTTTAAAATAAACGAGTTTGGGAGATAGCTATGGTGCTAAAATGGGAAGAAATAGTCGGGTATGGTGTAAGTTTTTTTGCCTGGTTATGTGGGTATATACCTACCACGTGTGAAGGCTGGACACATCTTTTTGCGTTGGTCACTGTGTTAATAACCCTGTTCTTTATAACGATCCCAAAGGCTTGGGGTTTACATATGCGTAGGCGAAGAAAAAGAAAGAATCTTAAGAGGAGAAGAGACGATGCAGAATAAAAATACAAGTATAACAGGATACATTCAGGCAGGAGTGGCAATTCTTAGCGCACTTGGTATAGTTATAGATCCTGAATCAGTGCCAATGATATCTGCCGGAGCTATTGCGGTTATGGGAGTTTTGAGTGCTATTAAAGGACATTTCACTAAGGATAAATAGATGTGTTTAAAAGAAGCTTTTGAGTTAAGTGAAGTAGTAAAAGTTGGAGTTGATAAACTAACACTGGATCTTGGTAAACATAACCCAGGTATCATTAATGCTGAGACAATTGATTTGCAACATCTAAGTCTTGATGCAGCTATAATTTGCGCAAAGCTTGGGCAGTTGAGGTCAATGCTTTGTTCGTGTATATAACCTTCGTCAACTTTAGACTGCCACCAGTGGCAGTCTAAAGTTGAAGCTGCTATCTCTTTTTTCTATTACGTCTCTTAACTGGTGCGTAAAGTGGCAACCCTAATTTTTTTCTGTTATACACAATCCTCGCACAGTCTCTACATAACCCTGACTTATTACGTGGGGATAGTTTAACCTTGCACCCATCCATCCAGCACACACCACCTGACTGGTCGTAGCACACACTACAGATACCTGATTTAGAATGTTTTGAAACTGCCCCACCACAATTCTTGCATACTTTAGTTTTAGACGCAGTTATAAGATTTGTATGCGACATATTATATTTATATCTCAGCCTTTTCTTGATTTTAGCTACGTCTTCGGATGAAGGAAAAGGCGCTGTGACCGTCTGCCCATTTGCGTATTGAATCCTCCTATTGCAACAAGGACAAATATAGTTGTCTTTGTCTTTATGCTCCATCACGCAACCAACACATGCATTTTTATGTTCCATTTTTTCCATTTTTTCCTTCTTTAATCTTCTCCAATCTTCTTTTGTTTAAAGGCAATACCTGGAAGAACACAAACTAAATCAGCTACTTGTCTATCTTCTAAAACAGTTTCCTCTGTATCATTATGGCAGTGTACTATGTACTTTGTACACTTCGTTTCACTGTCATAACACCACTCAATACTATCGACCTGTTTTCCGCATATGGCGCATATAGGTAAGTTATTCATAGTCCTCCTTATATGTCTTACGTTAAAGGTGTTGTGTATTCGTCAGCCCATTGCTTGTCTACTGATTGCATCTTGGGTACGTTACGTGCTTTTGTGTAATCTTGGAATCTTATCTTAACATACTTATCAATAAACAAATCCCTGTTCACCCATACATATTTGCGCTGTGAGTCAGTAACACCTGTACCTACCGAAAACATTTGACCATCATCAGTCAAACACATAAAAGCACCCAAGGTGTCCTTTGGGGCTCCCGCTTTCGACACTTCTTCAACAAACCCAACTATTTTAAAATGTCTGCTGACTCTCGGCTTCAACTTCAGCATGGTGGACACTTTTCTTCTTTTGTACCTTGCTGTGGCGTGTCGTATGATTATACCCTCATACCCAGCTTTTAAATAGCTATCATACATTAACTGCATTTCTTCAAGAGTATGTACAATAGTGTAAGGTACGTATCTTATGTACTTAAACCTTGATACATATTTTGTTCCGTTAAAACTTCGCAGTTTGCTGAACATACCTTTTAATAACTCAAGTCTTTTTATCTGTGGGTCTGTTGCTACAAGATCATATATATAATACTTTATTTTCTTATGATCTGGGTGTATATTTTTTGTCCTGCTAACTATACTTCTGATCTCACTATGCCGCATTCCATGACAGTACAACTCACCATCAGGTTCAATGTACTTTATTCTTGTTCCACTGATTAATTCACGTAATTCGTCATAGATGTGGGGCACACTTGTTCGCTCTTTGCCACCTGAACTCAGCATCTTTACATCACCAACTACACTACTGCCCATCTTTGTCCTCATTCTGTCACCTTCTATCTTTGCCTGTACAAGAACAGGCTTAGGTAGTCTGTCAAAAGCTTTTTCCGTGAACATTTTTGGTAGCATTATACCTGTACGTTTACTCATATTAACCTCCTTATTTTTTTTTAAGATAGCCACCAGTGGCTATCTGCTTTTTTTTTATTGTAGGTCATAAATCTCATTTGCAAACTCTAACGCTAACTCTATGTTAGGTGTTAGCCCTGCTATAGTAGCCACAACTTTGTCTTCTACTCTTATCCTCTTCACAAATAGAGAAGGGAACAAAGTCTTTATACTTCTAATTGCTGCACGCTTTTGTACTATACCTTCTTTAGTAGGCTGCCCTAACCTCAAACAGAAAGCCCTAAAATACAACGTGAAGTCTCTTTGTGGCACCCAGTATTTTTGATCTGCATTTAGATTAATAGTAAAGTATTGTGATATAAAAGTTTTTAAAGGATCTATCTGTGCTACTAATTCTTTCTTAGCGATGCTCCCTTTCTCAGGTTCATTGAATCTCTTACGTTTACTTAATCTTTCGAGCCCTTCAAGGTGCCATCGTATTATACTTGCTAATCCTTCCTCTATTATCTTTCTATCAAGACCAAGTATCTCCTCAGGAGTTCCTCTAAAAACTTTGTTTAGGTTTAGGAGTATCAACCGTTGCGCCAATGCACCTGTGTCATCTGGTAATACTGGAGTTTTATTTGTAAGCATTATTATTTTACACTCAAGTAATTCAGTTACAACATCAACTCCCTTTGACTCGGTGTCAACATAGTCCTGCCCTATAAGTTTCAATAATATTGGTACTAACGCTTTTAACACCACAAAATCAACTCCCCTTGCTTCTGACATGATAGCTAATTTTTTACCGGGCAAAGTGCCGAGTCCGAATCTTCCCGCCAAACCTGCAATGGATACGGCTGAATAGTAAGCAGACCCGACACATGCTTGCAATACTTTACCTAATATACTTTTACCACCTCCGGGTACACCTTCTATTATCAGCATTTTATGTAGATAATATGAATCAGCAAGTACATACCCACCATACTCTCGTATTAGTTCTACCGTTTCCAAATCTTCTTCACAAGAGCTAATCAGAAACTCTATATATCTTGTTGGTGGCTCACCCTCTGACTCAGTCCACTCCTTATAAGTTATCGGCAATTCTTTGTATATGTAATCTTCTTTTTTCAATGTCCTAACTGCTTCTTTAGATTGCCACTGGTGGCTATCTGAAAACATTTTATCCATTAGTATCCCATACTTACCTCCTTTGAATGCCCAACCTTTTCCCTTTGGAAATTCTGACATTGATAGGCAGGCTTCTCGCATTATCATGTTGGTTAACTGCTCAATTTTACTATAACTTATTTCTATTTTAATTGGTATTGTTGCGTGAACATGGTTGTACACAAACGCTTTTGTTTGAGTGTTGTTGCAGCACATCCATACATTGTTATTTGAGAAATAGCACCAGAAATCCCCAGTGATAGTTTTATGGCGTGAGTATATAATCCCTTGTCTTTTGAATATATTTGACATGTGTCTGAGATTAGCTTCGGGGTCATAGAGGTCATCCATAGAAGCTTTATTTCTCTTCAAATTTTTCCATGTATTTTTCAATGAAAGTATTGTTATCTTTTTAGTATGTATTTTGATGGCGTTGAATATATATTCACGTGACAACTCAGACAGATATAGATCATGCATATCTTGTATAATGCTATCAATTATGCGTCGGTTGTTACCTTTATATTCCCCTTCTTCAAGCCACTCAGTTCTATATATGAGCTCTTTTTGTACTTCATCTTGATACGCTGAGTCACCAAGTATTGCTTGACTCAGTATGAAGTCAAATTCTTTTTGTATCCCAGGATCAGTATTCTTATTAAGCACTGCCCAATTATATGCTATGTCATACGCATTTAAACTTCTTCTCTTGTAGTTGAAAGATTTTTCAACTATCTCATTTATTGGGTCGCTATCGTGGTGTGAATACACATACCCATTTTCAAAAACTATAACACCGGGGATACCTGTACTTGAATTGGGGGATAGATACCTTCCATCTTCTACATGTGTATACCCCATTGATTCGAGTACTTTACCAGGCAGAACACGCCTACAAAAAGACCCTACTTTACCAGGCAGATTTGATGCTTCTGGCGTATCCCCAACAACCAAAGATTTATCTGGAACATAATACGGCTGCCACCCGGGTAACACATGAGATTTTTCTTTCTTTATTAAACTCAGTCGTGGGAAGTGTGGGTCTTTTAGTAACAACGGATCTACTATATCAATCCATAAAGGTTTTGCAGTGAATACAGGTTGCGTTAAATTAAAAAAGAAAGTTGCGTCTATCGGTAGTTTTTCTTTTTTAATCCATGTACCTATCTCACGTGGGTACTGTGCTTCTTCAAGCATAAAAATTATATGACATCGTAAACATGGTTTTTCTTTTAGTAAAAAAGAAGAACTGAAACACAACACATATGATGTGTTTTGGAACTCCGGTGGTAACTGTGTCTTTATAAACTTATCAACTTCTTTTACAGTCTGGTCGTAGTTTTTACTGTTTATACCCTCCACCTCATACTTGTCGAGATCAAGTATTACGTAGGATAGAGGCTCTTCAGTAAAGTTTTTTAAAGTTCTATCAGTATCTATTATTTCTGGTTTTATTACTGTACCCATAACCATACAAGTATTAGGGGTGTCTAATAAAACTGAACAAAGATTAAACATATCCTCTGGGGTATTTGGTATTGTCTGTAAGCCTATGTCGTTGCTCCAAGTCGGACCGAGATATTTACCATCTGTTTTGCAGTAAGGTCTTTTTTTTATTCTTGATCGGACAAGAGTAATGTGGCATTTCGTATCTGTACCCATAGTCGCCCCCTCATTTATCGCTACTAAGAAACTTATCTATAGCTATACCAGAACACACACTATTAACTTTTCTATTTGAGCATATAATAACCATTATCTTACCAAAAAATATATACTTACTATTCATATTAGTGGGTATAGAGTTTAACTTAACTCCTTTAGGCACTAATATATTTTTTACTTTTTTCGCTAACTTCAATGCCTTATCATTTGTCGGTGCTGATAGGCACAATATGTCACTATCCTTGTGGTGTTTTATAATATAATCTACAAACTCTTTTACTGAGTATGTAGTACGTTCTTCTTTACTTGGTAGCTCACTCATCACTTGCCCCTTTCTTTTAGATTTCATCTATAAAAAACTTATCTATTTTTAGCTCTGCACGTACTCTATCAACTATATCCACAGAGCATACAACAACGAATACCCCGCCGTACACAACACAACTGTTATGCTCACTTGATGGGGCTATCACCTTGTTTATTATGTCAACTAACTTCCATGCCATCTTATGTGTGTGAGCAGAGATACAAATTACTTTTTTATCATTGTAGTGTTCATGCACGTAAGTTAAGAAATCTGCGATTAGTTTTGTTGTACGTCCTGTCCTTCTTATATTGTTACTCATTGATTTTCCTCCTTCAAAGCAGTTAGTAAGCTTTCCCACTCTCTATTTTGAACCAGTAACAAGCTTGCCACTGGTGGCAGTCTTGTTACTTGCGCTGTATACTATTATTATCTTACGGCAACGATTGCATTGATACACACTTTTTCCATACCTATTCTGTACTCTGACTATTCTTCCTCCACAATTATGATGCTTCATTTCTCATTCCTTTTCTGATAGTTTTTTAAATTGTCTAATAACTTATCTTGCTCTGCTTCCTTACCGGTCAGAGATGAGGCAACAACTTCATCAATAGTTTTTCTGAACAGCAGCATGTGGACAAAAACAGTCTTGTCTTGTCTCTGTCTGTGTAATCTGTCAACAAGCTGTAGGAATTGTTCAAGATTCCATGTCAAACTATACCACAAAATCTGGTTGCCACCGAACTGTAAATTCAATCCATGCGGGTCACTTGCTGGATTGTACAACAGCACTGGTATCTGTTTAAGATTCCAACGCTTGATATACTCCTCTGATTGCGCATCAGTTGTGTCCCCATCTATAGACGGAGCGTTAGGAAAGATGCTCTTTAAATCCTCACGCTCAAATTTAAAATTATAAGCTATTATGCAGTTGCCCATACCCTCTACGATACGAACATCTCTACCTGAAGTATCAACCATTTCTTTTAAAGTCTGTAGTTTTTCATTGTGTATGCTATGTGTTCTTCTATCACACCCTTCTCCTTCGTACATTTTTCCTTGTAGAAATTGCCGTAACTTTAAGGATAGAGTAACTTTAGAAAAAGCCTCTATCTCTGCTTCTTCCAATTCTAAGAAAAATGTTTTTTCTAACATATCATATTGCTTCCTATATTTCTTTGGTAAATCAATCTTTATATTATTGAATATTATTGGTGGTAACTTAACATAGTCCTTCTTTTTCATAACTATCGTTCTATCTTGTACTCTTTTTGATATAGCTTTCTTACTGCCTTTACGCAAAGTGTACTTTCCAAAAGTATTCATTGGCGGAGGCACAAAAAATCTATCTTTAAAACTCTTTAAAGTTGTGCCTAAACTGACACCTGAATCTATTATGTACATCTGCCCAAATAGATCCATCAACCCGTTTGGTATTGGAGTTCCAGTCATTGCGTAACGATATTTAAAACGGTGCATAAAAGATTTAAACTTTTTAAATCTTTCAGTAGTTGAATGTTTCATTTTTGTAGATTCATCGTAGAACACACAATCAAAAGGCATAGCCCTACGAGAGTATGACTTGTGTAAACTTCTTGATAACCATGACAGACCTTCGTAGTTTATCAAGAAAACATTTGCATCCTTCCTCATCAATCCTCGTTGCCTTACAGTCTCTGCGTTACCAACACCAACACTTCCATGAAGCACTGAAAACTTTAAGTATTCAGTGTGTTTCCATATCTGTGCTTCTTGTCTCCAAGAATTCAACATTGCTCTCTTTGGGCTTACTACTAAAGCTCCTTTAATTAGCCTACGTTTCAACAACTGGTCTATTATAGTAAGACTTATAATAGTTTTACCTAAGCCTGTACCTAAAAAGATAGCGGCTTGCTTCTTTTTTATTGCTGTTATTATCGCACGTTTTTGATAGTCGTGCATATCTCTTTCTAAAATGAGAGTCATTCTTCCTCCTCCCCATCAAAGTACTCAGCAGGTATTCCTGTACCACAATACATTAACTCACTTGCGAGTGCCATTGATACTCTCTCTGCGTAATCTATATGATGGTTGAACGTATGTTTTTTTAACCAGTTTGCTGGAGTTATATTTGTAACAACAGAATGATAAGTAACTTCTTTAATTCTATTGTTAATAAAATCGCATACAGTAACACGGTAAGATATAAACCATCTTGTATCCATGCTTATAACCTCCCTTCTTCTTTCAATTTTCTCTCCCAAAAAGATATTAAAGTGTTGATGGAACTCTTACTATTGACCATGTGCACCCATTGATCTAATTCTATCAAGCGATCTGCTTCTCTTTGTTGCGACATTGTGAGAAATTTATCAGTTGCTTTACACTCAACGAAGAAACAATACCCATTAACTACACATATTCTATCTGGTACAGCGCGTCTTCCGGGTGAAGTGAATTTATAAGCAGCGCCTTTAAGAATCTTCTTAACAGAGTCTACTAAGTATTTTTCTATCTGTTTTTCAAGCATGATAATAACCCCTCCATAGTTAAAGTGTTTACCCGATTGAACCTCCCAACAGCTCTCTTCAAAAGTTGTTCACTTTTTTGCCTGTCGTCAACAAGATAACGTAGTAACTTAAGTACTTTTATCGTGTTAAAAGTACTTAAGTTATTGCAATACATCTCCCAATCAGAACATATATAAACAAACTCTTTATGCTCTTCTTCTGATACTATAACCTTTTTAAAATATTCTTTAAATTCTCCCATTTTATACCTCCATTCTTTTTTTGATTGCTACCAGTGGCAATCTGCATCCTTAGTCTTTTTTGTATCGTTTTGATACGTACCCTTCCGCTCGTAGTGGTATTGATTCAGACCATTTTTGTCGCGTACATATATATTCACAAAAATCATTTAATATATTTTCTGCGTTCTCACTATCATCATACTCAGCTATCACTTCATCATGCACTGACGCTACTATTTTAAATCCTGCTTGTTCAGCGCATAACATTCCATAAACTAATAAGTCTCTTGCTAATGCTTGCACAATATTTTCTACCAACATCCCGGGGTGTGTCCCAATACGTACCCAAGTATTATTCCTCACGCCCATGTAACTTATTGCTGATGACATTCGTACTGATTTACCTTTTACTTTTATAATCCATGAAGCGTCGAGTTTAACTCCAGGGTATGAAAGTCTACGCCCAGATGGTAGAAGAATAAAGAAATACCCACCTGCACAACGAAATTCCATCCTTGCCGCTGGTGTAATTAGTACTTGTGGGTCTTTCGTTTCAATAGCTTTGTAGCACTTGTCAAAAACATTCCTCCATAACTTAGGTACTAATCTATATCTCTTCCTATAGAATGATACTCTATCCACTGCTACTTTTTTAGATAGCGTAATCCCATGATCTCCAGCAACTTTTATTAATGCCCTATACCCTCCCCCAAACCCAAGACCTAACACATCAGGTTTTGACTCATTACGCTGTTTTTTAGTCACTTTGTCATAAGGTATTCCAAGTCTCGCTGATGAGTATTTTCTGTACTGACATATCCCGTCTCTGAAATCGTTAACAGTATCAACATCACCTGCCAACCAGTGCAGTACTACATTTTCTACACTTGAGTAATCCGCAACAACTAATTTCTTATTTTCAGGTGCTGTTACCATTGGTCTTATCAATGCTGAGGCTGTTTCGTTAACATTTTTATATGCATCAAGTATATACTTATAAGATTTTGTTCTAAAATCCTCTATAACTTTAACAGGATCTTCTACACTCGCACGTGGGAGGTTATGAAGCTGGAAGCCTCTACCTGAATTACCTGTTACACTTATCCTGTCCTTATATTTCATTAAAAATAAACCTGAGGATACTTCAGGACAATAAACTTTTCCATCATACTTTTCGATGGTTATATTTTTTTGTTTAATTTCTGTTTTGTCTTTAAAACGTATATATACTCTATACAAATCAGCCCATTTTTGTTGTGTTTGTTTTTTAGATAATGTGGCAGCATACTTCGCAAGATGCGCCATGGTGACAACCCATTCAGCGTTAGTTTTTATAGTACTGCTATACTCAAATCCTTTTAGGTTGTTTGACGCATCCACGTATGCGTCCCACCACATCAATTCATGTATAAAGATTTTAGGATTATGGTTAAATAAATCAGCATTAAATATTTTAGATTTTCTTAACCAGACAGGAGAGTCCGTCCATTTTATACGAATATATGTAGTACCATTTTTGTGTGTTGCAATACTAAAAGGAATATTACCTTCGTTTAATAACTCTCTGCACCGTTCAATTTTATGTTTTTTCTTAAACCCGTATACCACACACCTGCCTTGTCGAGTATTAGTACATACACTACCATCTGCTTGAGTCATTACTATAATTTTTGTTATGATAGAAGGATAAACTTTAGTTGCTTTATACTCCCCTGATATAGGAATTTGACCTCTGTTAAAATCTTTAGCGTCACATGCATGAGGATTTCCCCTATGTGTGTAATAAGGTAATTGATGTTCTGGAGTGAATAGTCCTTCATATACTTTTGATTTTAGATGATACATCTCTCCTTTATAATCAAAACAATGTTTCAAAGCTTTTTCCCACCCAAAATAACCTTTTTTATACATAAGTATTTTTTCTTCTTTTTCTTCCCAATCTACAATATTAGTCCAACCTGTTGGAGTTAATACTTTAGCATCAGGTGGGATACAAAATCTCCCAGTATGCCCACCATAGTACATCAGATTACCCCTCACTCTACTATCGGGTTCACACATCAACTGCATTTTATCATACTTAGCTACACTGCTTTGTGCTAACTGTTTTCTTAATTCAAGTATTGTTCTACACTTTGATGGGATATCTTTTTGTAAGTATTCTTCAACAGTATCTTTTGCAAGGTTAGGTATGTCTAAACCGGTATCCCATAGGTATTCTTTCAGTTTTTTTACTTGCTTCACAGTTTGTACATTGCCACCAGTGGCAATTTTAAATTCTTCTTCTTTGTTAGCTTTGAAAGCTCTCAACTTATGTCGTATAGCCCTCACACTATCTATATCAATCTCAACACCACGTTCATTCTGTAATACAGTATGTCCCCAAATATACTGCTCAAGTTTACTTAATTCATCTATTGGTAGTCTTTTAACGGCATTTCTCATCGCCACCACATCTTGTTTGCAGTATTTATATAATTTCTCAAAATCTTTAGGTGCTGTATGAGGCAACCATCTGCCTGATGGGTTCTTTATAGTTTTGTTCTGGGGTTTGCATAGTTTATTTATCAGACGTGTTCCACTTGAATCCTTACCATCAACTACACCAATAGCATTACAGAATTTATCAAGCGCTAAAGGATACCCAAAAGTAGCCGCTAAGGCTTGAGTATCTACGAATCTACTTAGTGGGATGTCGTGACCAAGGTATTTTAAAACATTACGCTCAAAGTCTGCATTGTGCGCATATATTTTTATATCCTCAATATTATTTACTATCTTGTTTAGAAGTATTTTTGTTTCATTATCACCCTCAGTTAACTGTACCGCTCCATCATCAATAGCATACGCAGCACACCATGTATGGAAAGAATTGTGATGGAGGTATTTGTACATTCCTACTTTTGTTATATCCAGATCACAATATGTTTCAAAATCTAACCATAATTTAGTCATTTTTTTTTATTTCTCCTTTAACAGCCCCTCCAGAAGAATTAAATAATTAATAGTATCTCCAATCTTTTCATCAATAAATTCTTTAAAAGGTTTTTTAGGGGTGCTGTTCACCATGTCTTGTATGGATACTAAATGTTTTAATAACATCCCCCATAAAGCTTTTTCAGGGGTTGTATCATTTATCGCAGCAGCTTGATTGAAATTGTGGAAACGGTCATTGTTGTATGTATATTCTTTAGCTTTACTGGTTAGCACTTCTCGTATTTTTTTAATACGGTACTCAACTATACTATCAAAGTATTCTGTATTGCCTTTGTTCTCTTTTTGCTTTTCTTTAAATAATTCTGTCCAAGTCATTCCATCTGGAGAAATAGTAACATTCGAACCTTCTATACGCACATATCTTTTAGAATCTCTATCATAAAAGTGGTAACTACATCTTTCTTGGTCTTCTTTTAGGCTATGCACCCATGTAACCCCATCTTCTGAAGTAGCTACTACTCCACTTCTCGTTATCTGTACAAATTTGTGACCTATGTTATCATAAAAGTCATAAGAATTTGTTTCCATTTTATGCTCCTCCAAATTATAAGGGACGGATTGCCACCAGTGACAATCCGTCCTGTTTGTTAAGTTAAGAAATCAAAGTCATCATCATCACTTTTTTCTTCTTCTTCGCCACCCACACCTTCATCCTCATCCTCATCAACTGTCATCATATCAGCAGCTTCGCTTACAAACCCAGAAAACGCAGAAGAGGCTTCCTTTACAGTTGTACCTGACCCCATGTTACTATCGTCCTTAACTTTCATAACGGCCACAAGAGAAGTACTTATCCCCTTATTACCCGCGGTGTCATAATACCAGAACTCAAGCATACAACGATACCACGCTCCAGAATAAATATCATCAGGTGTAAGAGTTTCAGGATCAACTGGCTTGCCCATTGCTCCTATAATATGCGGCTGATTAAATCTGTTGTTAGCTGACATAAAATAACAGCCCTCAAGATGCTCGGCATTCTTTAATTCAGAAGTTTCTTCTTCATCATCGCCATCACGCAAAGGAAATGAGCCTTTAGCAGTAAAAGATTTAAAAAGCTTCATAGCTTTCTTTTCGTCTTGTCCGAACTTATCCAATAGCACTTGATAATATACTTTCTTCACTTCTTCTCTCCATCTATTCACAACATCATCTTTCGGGAAGATGCACTGCATCCCCCACGCAAGAGTGTCACTTTGTGGCAATGGTCTTGCTTCGAGGAGATTGACATAGCTTCCTCTGCAAACAGGTGATACACATTTTTTATTAACTACGTCTATACTAAATCCTTTTGACATAACTTCCTCCTATAAATTAAATTATATTAAATTAAACTATCTCGAAACTATCGTCTTTATAAATGATATAACCATACCCATTTGTTTCATGCAGATACCTCAGGTGCATCTTTACCATGTTTAAAGAACATTCTAAAGTATTTACCACATCTTGCAACGTGTACTTTCGAGCTTTACCCATCTCAAGAACTGTTAGGCGCTTTGTTCCTTTCCGAGGTGGTGTCCTTATCCCTTCTTTTCTTTTAACTTCTTCAACAACATGGTCTGAAGGTGTGTGCTGCTCCTCCTCTTTATCAGTGAACTCACACTTGTACTCTTGTTTTATTTCTTTAGCTAAACACATTTTTGCTGCCATGCGTTCTTTTACACTTAAGACACGCGCCCGTGTTGGTGTTGGTGTTGAAACAGTGTCAACATCCACCACTAAAGTAAGTTCAGGAGGTGTCGTAACTTCAACAACTTTTACAAGTTCCTCAGCGGCTTCGTCACCAGTTATCTCTGGTTCCCAATAATTTCTTTTGTCACTTTCTACCACGAGTGTTGGAGCGCCTTTTGGTTTGACTATGTATTCAGATAACTCCATCTCTCTCGCTGTATTTTTACCAAGCGCTTTTTCCGCTTGAGCAGGTGATAAAATCTTTTTTGTGTATGGTTCAACATTTCTAACACGCAAAAGATCTTCCACTTTAGAATCCTGCACTCCCCATTTACGATGGGCTTTACCTTCTACAAGCTTGTACCCCGGAATCTTCTCTCCTGACAAGGCTTTATCTTTCAATAATTTATCTATGCCCCCAATCCAATCTGTTATAAATTTAAAATTGGATTTTAACGCTGCCATTTCAACAATACTCAGTGTTGGATTGCCACTGGTGGTGGTCTCAATCTCAGGTAGTTCGAATTCTGCAAAAGGCGCAAAGGCTCTTTCAGCGTCATTTATTGCTTTGTTAGCTTTTGCCTTACAGTCCTTTATATCACACCATTTGCACTGAGCTTCACCGGGATTACACTCCTCGGAAGATAACTTACCTTCATCTTTCATTTTTAGAACAGGAGCTAATTTATTTTTTGCAAAATCTTGTAACTCCCCAATCGTGTACTCAGCTTTTCTTATTGGATTTGGAGTCCTCGGCTGGATTATATAGTTTATAATTTTTTTAGGTCTTAAGTTGTGGTTTTTCAACAGATACCGCGTAGCACCTATGGAATAAATTTTTAACTGTGGGTTATCCACAGCTTTCACGACAACACCTTTACCCATTTTCAAGTCAATACAAACTAAGGTGTCAGCATTCCACACCACTGCGTCCACTGTTCCCCAACACTCCTCACTTATCTCCACTTTTTGCTCAATGCGTCCTCCAATTGCATCGAATTCTTTTGTTAATCCTTGAACTTCATCAACATACATCTGAATACCTTGTATCAACTCAGGAGTCATCATGACATTTTGTATAACTTTACCAGTATACTTTGATACTGGTATCTTTTTAACAAGACAAATCGCCGCAATTTCGTGGCATACTGTACCTTCATGGGCGTAAGTACTTGTTTCATTTTTTACATCCAATCCCTCATACAAGTATAAACTTGCAGGACACTCAAGCCACCTGCTCGATGCAGATGGTGAGAAATATGCGTGTTCTCCAGGCATTTTTTTTTAACCTCCGTTTAAAAAATTGATTCAGACTGCCACGAGGGGCAGTCTGAATTTAAATCTGAGTTAAATCTTAGTTAAAGAGTTTATTCAAGTTATGATGTTACGGAAGCAACTCACCACCATCTCCAAGTTCTCCAAGTTCTTCTACTTCTACTTCATCTTCGTCAATATCTTCAAAAGGTGGGCTATCCAAGACCTCAATGAGCAGATCAATACCACTTTTTATTCTTGAAATATCCTCATCGGTGAGATCCGCATGTACTTTTGTTATGACGTTCAGCACTTTTTCAAGCGAAATCTGCACTTTTTCTACTGATGTTTTTGTGGTAGGTCTGTTGTCAGCTTCCATTTCTTTGACGACTTTTAGTGCATCTTTTTTACGCTCTACAACTTCTTTTATTGCAGCTAATGGGTCAGCGGTATCACTCTCTTTGTTGATCTTCACAGCTTCCTCAACCTCAGCTCTGGTCAAGCCTTCCTTGACGATTGTATCGGCAACTTTACGCTGTGTATCCTCGTCTGCCATCACAACTGTTTTATTCTCTCCTTTCCCTTCAACACCTTTGGTAACCAGTTTCTGAAACCGGTTAGCCAAGGTTACGGAAGGCAAAAGCTGGGCAAGTTTAAAGGTGGCTTCATCATTCTCCAAAACCTGTAAAGCGTCCTGAATTGTTTGACGACTCCAAGTACCACCAAGAAACTGAGCTATAATTGAAGCACCCACACCTTGGTTTTTCATTCTGGTGAAACTACGATCATCAACCTTCAACGCACCAGAATCCCCAATTTTTTTAAGGAACTGATCTTTATCTTTTGAAGCGTTAACGAGCCCTTTAAGATGCGCTTGCAACTGTAAGACTGTCATGCATAGGTTATGAGGACTCTCACCCCAATCATCTTTATTTTCCTGTGCAAAGATTTTCAGCATACGCTCATTGGTGAGCTGATTTTCAGGGCGCACGTTCACCTTGATACTTTCAAGTTCTGTGTGCCCATCTCCTAACAGTTGCTTTAATGCCTGGAGACGGTGATGCCCATAAGCGAGCTGTACACGCCCATCTTTTGTTGCCCTCGCCAATAGGTTTTCCCAAAAGGATGTATCGGTAATTGAATCTTTCAGGGAGTTGATCTTGCTCTGGTCATATTGGTATGATTCTTGGTTGCGGTATGGGTTGTCTTCAATGTCGGTCAGTTTGATTGTTTTGAAGCTCATAATGTTTTCCTCTCTTTAAGTTAATTAAATTAAAATTGATTTATTTTTTGTTTACGTTTGCGTTTACGTCTGATCGCCACCAGTGGCAATCCGTTCGTTAACAGACTACTACTACTACTTTAAATGGTCATCAATCACCCCCTTTTAGGTTATTAAGATGTTATAGATCTATAACATCTATAACATGTGTTTAAATAGGTTGTAGATCTGTAACATCGCTCCACCTCCAGCAATTATCCAGACAACTACAACAAGTATTTTAAGTCTTCTGTTACTTTTTGCAATACTGGCTTCATTTTTTGATTTGTTAATATAATACTCAAGTTTTATTTCATTTTTAAGTCTTTCATTGTCCAGTTTTTCTTCATTTTCCATTTTTATTTCCCTTCTCTTTTTAGGTTATCAGGATATTATAGATATTACAGATCTATAACATCCCTATATGTTGCTGATTTACCTCAATTTCAATCTCTCATTATTAGGTACATCATACCATACTATGCAATCAGAGTCAAGTCTTTTGATTTCGCCATCGGAATTTATATAAATTATAAAAGTTAAGAACAAATAAGATGAACGAACCAAATAAGATAAATGGATCAAATAAAAAAAGTCAGCAGTAAACCTCTACTGCTGACTTTTTTTATTTCTTTTATTTTTTTTATATGTTATAGAACTATAACTTTTTTCAGGCTTTCAATGCCTTCACCTATTTCTATGAGCTTGTCAATTCGTTCCATTGCTATCCCCATAATGTCAAGCTCTTCAAGCATCCTATCAGTTTCATTTAATCCACTATCAAACCTTCCAATTATTTTATCTATACCATCATGAACACCACTAACTGCATCATATTCTTTTTTGGATATCTCTTCCAATTTCAATTCTATTTTTGTCAAGTCTGCTATAATTTCAAGCAATTCTTTATCCATTGTTTTATCCCTTCGACTATTTAAGTGTTAAACTATTTAAGTGTTAAACTATTTAAGTGTTATACTGCTATTTCAATGTTATACTGCTATTTCAATGTTATACTGCTATTTCAATGTTAAACTATTTAAGTGTTATACTGCTATTTCAATGTTCATATCTAAATCCTGCCAGTCTTCACTATCATCAGTATTCGCAAGATGCCGAATTGTTGACGTTAGGTGTCTATCGATCATGGCGCTGTCATCAGCATTTAACTTACCCTCGTTATGAAAGGTTTTAATCTTATTACATATCTGTCCAAGCTGCCTTACTACTTCGCGCGGAGTCAAAGGGTTTGGGCGGACAATATTGTCAAAACCTGTTTTTGTTAAAGACTCACCCGTTTTTGTTAAAGACTCACCTGTTTCATCTTGTGTTAGCGGGGTATTGGCTTCCTTGGCTTTCCTTGCTTCAATTACGTCTTTAGTGTTAACGATTTCTTTGACAGGTGAAGGTGAAGGTGAAGGTGAAGGTGAAGGTGAAGGTGAAGGTGAAGGTGAAGGTGAAGGTGAAGGTGAAGGAGCAAGACTCTCAATGATTGATCGCTCAATGTCTTTGCACTCTTCACAATCTTCTTTCACTGCTTTTATGTAGCTGCTTATTAGATACGATGTGTTACCAGATTTGATGTTAAAGGCTTCAACAAAGCATCTAACATTTTCATAGTTGTTGTCTAACTTACGGTACTCGCTCCGCTCTATAGTGGTCAACCCTTCAAAGTGTAATGTCGCTAAGTCTGCTATTTCATTCTTTTTTAATCCTTGTTCTGCTCCTCTTTCATAGAGTAGGTTCAGCCCGTGTCCGATTCCTGCCAGTATTTCAAGACGGTCATTTGTGTTAGTAGTGATATTCAGCCATTCTCTTTTAACTTCAATGAATGCCTCTAACTCATGGGTGTTTTTAAATACTGTTTTTAAAGGTGTTGTTGGTTTTTTGTCCTCATTCATTTTAATTGCTCCCTTCATCGGTAAAAAGTAAAGGTTTAATTATCTGACATAATGTTTCCTTGCTCTTCTACAGCATGCCCTTTGAGTACTTCATCAAGGTGTTCGTTGGTAAAAAGTAAAGGTCTGACGATTTTATCAATTTCTTTCCGCTGTTCTGGTGTTAACTGCATGTCAATCTTGACTACGCCGTCTTTTAAGGCGTCAAGCAATGAGTAATCCTCATCATTTATACACGCATAAATGTTTTTGAACATGTCTATCTTTGCCCATTTTAATTCATTTTTTGTTTTTCTTAGAGTCTCTTCAATGTCAGCAATCTTGTTCCTTGTGTCCGCTAATTTAGTCATTTTACTTACCTCCCTTAATGTTATTGAGTTGTTAACAGTTAGTGTTATGCGCTAAATTATGTAGTATTCAAGGGTATTTAGCAGCATTTAGTGACAACATAGCATGGGTAGAAATCAGAGTCAACAAAAAAAATGGCAGCTTATGTAAATTAGTTAAAAATAACCTCAATTACAGCAATTGTTATAGCCCTATAACGTCCAGGCGAGTGAGGATTGACACTGGTGGCAGTGCATAACACTTAGTGTTTTGGGCTAAAAGTAACACTAAGTGTTACAGGAGAGGTGCAACACTTAGTGTTTCAGGCTAAAAATAACACTAAGTGTTACAGGAAAGGCATAACACTAAGTGTTTTAGGGTTAAAAATAACACTAAGTGTTACAGGAAAGGCATAACACTAAGTGTTCAAAGGCTAAAATAACACTTACTGTAATAGCTGCGGCATAACACTAAGTGTTCAAGGGCTAAAATAACACTAAGTGTTATAGGAGAGAGACATAACACTAAGTGTTCAAAGGCTAAAATAACACTTAGTGTTATTGGAAATGGGTCAAAAGCTGCTTTTTTAGATGTTTTTAAGGGAGTGTTGTGAGTAATGTGATTAGTTAAGTGTTTGTTTTTATTCGATGTTCATAGTGTTATTAGTAGAGGCTATTCTATGACAGACAAATGACTAATTCCGGATTGCCACGGTGGCAATCTCATATTGTTTTAATTACCTGTAATAGAAATGACTTTACTAATAACACTATGAACATTGAATAAAAACAGGCACTTAACTAATCACACTACTCACAACAAAAAGCACTATTTGAATGATATCAGGCACTTGAAAATGACGCTTCTCGTCAATTCTAATGATATCAGGCACTTAAAAATGACGTGATTCGTCAAATATTGTGAATATTCTCAATATTTGCCTCATAAGTACTTGATATTACTCATGTTCATAGTAAAAAATAAGCAGCTCCTTTGAACGATAGCCGCATTTTAGCTGAGCAGATTGTCACAGTGGCAATCTAACTGCCGAGAAGGCGACACTCTCAATTCAGCCTGGGGATGATGAAGCTGATGAAGCTGATGAAGCTGATGAAGCTGATGAAGCTGCTCCTCTTACCTCTTACCTCTTACCTCTTACCTCCTGCTCACTGCTCACTGCTCACTGCTCACTGCTCACTGCTCACTGCTCACTGCTCACTGCTCACTGCTCACTGACTCCTGCTCTTACCTCTTGCTTCTCTACTCACTACCCACTGCCTCTTGCTTCTCTACTCACTGCCTCATCTCGCCTCCTCACAGCCCGCAGGGCAATCTCAAACAGGTAGACCCTACTACTTATACCCTTTAACATTTGGGATTGTCCTGCGAGCCAGTAGCAATCCGTAACACTAAGTGTTATAAGGTGAGATAACACTAAGTGTTATGACAGTGAGATAACACTAAGTGTTATGACAGTAAGATAACACTTAGTGTTACACGGGGAGGCTGCTACCGGTGGCAATCCGTGTTTGTTATGGGTGGAATTGCTACCAGTGGCATGTTATAGTTAACTAATATTGTTGTGTCATGATAACATTGTTTGTTATGGGGTGGGGTCTGAATGGCGGCATACCCCAAAACGTAAAGCGTAAATTGGGATGTACCTTCATTCACAGGCAAACTCTAAATTTTTTAACTCTAAATTTTTTAACTCTAAATTTTTCAACTCTAAATTTTTTAACTCTAAATTTTTTAACTCTAAATTTTTTAACTCTAAATTTTTCAACTCTAAATTTTTTAACTCTAAATTTTTTAACTCTAAATTTTTAACTCTAAATTTTTAACTCTAAATTTTTTAACTCTAAATTTTTCAACTCTAAATTTATAAAATAACACTTTGTGTTACACGACACCGATAAGACTGCCACCAGTGGCAATCAAGCTAACACACAGCAGTAACTGGACAAGTAGACTAAATTTATATTTTACCTTGACAAATATATTAATATATGATATAGTAGAACATACATAATAGAGGAGGGAACATGGGATTTGACTTTATAAATAATGAACCAGATACATCTGAGACAGACAAAGAACCAAGATATGTCGGACCAAATATAAAGACAGCAGTTAAGATGACCCCACGCAAATTTGCGTCATCAGTACTTGAAGTATACCAAGAACTTGGTGGCACTTCATGGCTGCTTCAGGAAGCTATACTTGACCCAAAATCATTTCTATCTCTGCTGTCCAAGCTCATACCAAAAAGTATGCAGATTGATGACCTGACAGGGTTTGAGGTTAATATAGTAGACCAGTTTGGAGGTAGGATAGAAATACATAAAAGGAATGCCACAGAAGTACCTCACGTGCAGAGAAGGTCTGGTCAGCCTTTGATTGCCACTGGTGGCAATCCTGCTCCCTCAGACAACTCCTCCAGTCTGAGGGAGTCCTCCACTGAAACAGTAATAGGTGTGGACATAAATATAAAAGAGGAGTTCTGATGAAAGAGAAAATAACAATACCTTTTAATTACACACCACGAGGATATCAGAACAACTCGTATAATGCCCAACCAAATGGGTATAATAGAGGGGTTGTGATATGGCATAGAAGAGCTGGCAAGGATAAAAACTTTATAAACATTCTTGCCCGTGAAGCGTTCAAAACAAAAGGAACTTACTTCTATATACTACCTTATTACAAGCAGGCGAGACTTATTATCTGGGAGGGGATGGACTCAGATGGATTTAGGTTCATTGACCACTTCCCAGATAAGTTAGTGAAGCGGAGAGAGAACCAACAGATGGTACTTGAACTGATAAATGGTTCTATTATAAGAATGGTTGGGTCTGATAATATTGATTCTATTGTTGGGACAAACCCAATAGGAGTTATATTTTCAGAATTTTCACTTCACAAACCAGCAGCGTGGAATTACCTAAGACCTATACTACT
>Ga0209344_10002201_pt1 | contig 22493 bp, 13 predicted proteins | sample Cruoilmetagenom6_FD_187293 | JGI IMG/M metagenome (GOLD analysis project Ga0209344, IMG submission 187293) | Oil polluted marine microbial communities from Coal Oil Point, Santa Barbara, California, USA - Santa Barbara Oil Seep Sample 6 (SPAdes)... | ecosystem: Environmental > Aquatic > Marine... | reverse complement strand
AACTGCCATAAACTGGAATTCTTTATTAACATAATGTATATAAAACATATTAATAATTACAATCAATGTATATACGCCAATTAGATAAAAAGCAATTGCAATAAACTCAGCAAACGAATTTTTTTTAAAAAAAAAGAGTTTTAAAAAAATCCCTAAAGTAAAAATGAAAGCAAACAAAAATTTATCTATATGGAATAGTAAGAAATTTCTCGCTTCAGTAAAAAGTTGGCTCTGTGTACTATCTATAATTGAAACTGTAGTATTTCCAAAAGGATCAAAATCAATTAATTGTCTAATAATCAAATAAGCTAAAGTTGCTAAAATAAAAAACGGAACTGGTTTGTAGTATTTTTTTCTTTTCCCATCAATAAATTCACGAAATAATTTACCTGGGTTGACAACTAACAGTCTTAATGTTATGAATAACGGGGCATTCACTGAAACAATAGAATTAATGAAGTCTTGAAAAGTTTCTTGAAATGTAATTTTATCAACTGATGTCCTTTGTCCACAATCGTGACAATAATTTCCATTTACAAATTGGTTACAATTTTTACATTTTTCAGAGGTATTCATCTTAACCAATTTTTTTTGGATTTTGTTTTACGAAAGCACCCCAGCCAGTATAATTTTTTCCAGTTATAACTTTTCCAGCATTATAAAAATGGCAAACTGCGGCAGCCAGGCCATCAGTTGAATCAAGATTTTTCGGCAAATCTTTTAGACCCAAAGTACTCTGTAACATTCTTGCTACTTGTTCTTTACTCGCATTTCCATTCCCGGTAATTGCCATTTTAATTTTCTTTGGAGAATATTCAGTGATTGGTATTTGCCTCGACAAACCGGCTGCCATAGCAACACCTTGGGCACGACCTAATTTGAGCATACTCTGCACGTTTTTACCAAAGAAAGGTGCTTCAATAGCAATTTCATCAGGGTGATGCGTCTCAATCAACTCAATTGTTCGTTCAAAAATGATTCGAAGCTTTACATAATGATCGTCATACTTTTTCAGACTCAATTCGTTCAATTGCATAAAATGCATTTGCTTTTTTACCACCTTTATCACTCCGAAACCCATTATTGTGGTTCCCGGGTCTATACCTAATATAATTTTTTCTGTATCCAAATGGAATTATTTACGTCATTGCGAATATAATGAAGCAATCTCTAAATTAAAACCAGATTACTTCGTCGCTTGCTGTGCAAGGTGTCTTCGTACAAAATATATTTCATGCTTAGCAATCCTCGTAATAACGAATATTTATTTACTTTGCAGCAATGTACAATTCGTTGCAATACAAAACTAAACAATTCTTATTTCTTCTAGTAAAACTAGCCATTATTGTTGGTGCATTTTATTTTATCTATAATAAAATTGTACATAATGAACATTTAGAATTTTCGGTTTTTGCCGAACAGTTAGAATCTAATATTTTCAATAATTATAGCCTCCTTTTTACGCTAATTCTTTTTACATTATTAAATTGGTTTTTTGAGATATTAAAATGGGAGTCGCTTGCCTCTTTTTGCAGAAATATATCATTTTTTGAATCTGCTAAACAAAGTTTAAGCTCATTAACTGCTTCCTTGTTTACTCCCAATAGAATTGGCGAATACGGTGCAAAAGCTATCTATTTTGTAAAAGGTAATCGCAGAAAAATAATGCTTTTAAATTTATTTAGTAATATAAATCAAATGACCGCGACCGTAATTTTTGGCTCTTTTGGGTTATTCTATTTCTTAAGTCATTTTCCTGTTGAAATTGACGGATTTAGATTTCGAAAACTAGCATATATTGTCGCATTTTTAATTGCTTTTGTGTTTTTTGGCAAAAAATACGGTTACAAAAAAATTAGAGGTTTTTACATTGATAAAATTATCAGCTTTATAAAAAGTATTCCATTAAAAATTTATGTCATTACCTTCTTTTTTTCATGTATTCGTTACCTGATATTTTCACATCAATTCTATTTTTTACTATATACTTTTAATACAAATATTGATTATACTACAGCTATGGCTTTGATTAGTAGTATGTATTTAATTGCTTCATTAGTACCAAGTCTGGCATTTTTTGACTGGCTAATTAAAGGTTCTGTAGCCGTTTGGATCTTTAGTTTTGCACAAGCTGATGAGCTCATTATTATTACCATCACACTTTTTATGTGGATCTTAAATTTTGGATTACCGGCAATCATCGGTAGTTATTTTGTCTTGAACTTTAGCTTTTCTAATAAAAAATGATAGCTGCTTTAGTCATAATCGTCTCACTTTATTGCTTTATAATTATCGCATTTAGTATTGGATTTCATTTAGTTGATGATTTCGAGTTGGAAAAGATAACACAAACAAGCAAGTTTACCGTGATCATCCCTTTTAGGAATGAAGAGCGTTCATTGCCAACTTTATTGAAGAGTATTCAAGAACTGGATTATTCTAAAGAATTATTTGAAATTGTTTTTGTTGATGATGCCTCAGAGGATTGTTCTGTTGATATAATTAGCGAATTCATCAATAAAACACCTTTCAACACCACAAACATTCATATTATCAATAACAATCGAAAAACCAGTTCACCTAAAAAAGATGCAATTAATACTGCTATTGATATAGCTCAATTTGATTGGATTATCACTACAGATGCCGATTGTACCGTTCCAAAGAATTGGCTCCAAATATTAGATGCTTTTATTCAAAAAAAGAATCCAAAACTAATTGTGGCACCGGTTACTTATGCCATCAACAATAGGTTTTTAGAACAATTTCAGTTAATCGATTTTTTAAGCTTACAAGGCAGTACCATTGGCGGGTTTGGTATCAAAAAGCCATTTTTATGTAATGGCGCCAATTTATGCTATAATAAGCAAATCTTTAAAGAGGTCAATGGCTTCGATGGAAATACATCTATTGCAAGTGGAGATGATATTTTTTTACTGGAAAAAATCTATAAGAGCTACCCTAATAAAGTTCATTATTTAAAATCTCCCGAAGCCATTGTTAAAACCAAACCTCAACATACCTTTAAAAAATTAGTCAATCAACGTATTCGCTGGGCAGCAAAATCAACTGTGTATAGCAATCCTTTTAGCAAACTTGTAAGCATTGTGGTATTCGCCATGAATGCACTCCTGATAGTATTACTTTTAACAAGCATTTTAGGCCATAATTCATGGCAACTTTTGCTATTTCTTTTTGTTTTAAAATTTCTAGTAGATATAATCTTAATATTCAAAACTGCTACTTTTTTCAAGCAACTCTATATTCTTAAACACTTTGTACTAAGCAGTTTGCTATATCCTTTTTTTATTATGTTTGTAATAATTGTCTCTTTAAAATCAGGATATTCCTGGAAAGGAAGACAATTTAAGAAATAAACCATGTCTATTTTAAATTATAATACCTCGAACCCGGCGTTTAGCAATTCTATTTGGCGAAGCGGTCATACGAAATTGGCTAGAATGTCTATGAGTGGTATCTTCTTTAAATCATTTATTTCGATTATTCTTTTGAGTTTTACAACTTGGTATGTTTGGGATTTAGTTTACAAAGGGGTAGATGTAAAATGGTATACTTCAGGAGGGTTACTAGCAGCAATTATTTTTAGTTTATTAACTTCGTTTAAACGAACTTGGGCGCCTTTTACTACACCACTTTATGCTCTAGCTAAAGGCTTATTTCTTGGTGGAATATCTGCCTACGCAGAAATTCGATTTCCCGGTATGCCAATGAAAGCGGTGAGCATAACTATTCTGACTTTTTTTGTGATGTTATTGTTGTACAGTGCGAGAATTGTTGTGGTGACCAAACGTTTTCGTAGTGTTGTTATTACAGCTGCAATAACCATCATGTTTATCTATATAATTAACTGGATATTGACCATCTTCGGATTGAGTTTGCCATTTGTTTGGGGCACTTCCTGGTTTGCTATTGGATTTAATGTACTTGCTGCAATTGTAGCTTCTTTTTCTTTAGTTTTAGATTTTGATTTTATAAATAGAAAAGTTGGTAAGGCACCAAAATATTATGAGTGGGTTGCTACCTGGGGATTATTAGTAACGCTCGTCTGGTTATATGTTGAAATTTTACGATTGATGAAGAAATTGGCAATTCGATTTTAAATTGTCTCGACGACAATTACCAATCTATATTGCGATTTTACAAACATACCTCGTTTTAAAGCCGGTTTCATGGTAGGCAATTGATTGATACTTTTTCTGACAACACTTTCAAGATTAGGTAATTCTTCTAATATAGATTTAGGAGAATTTATATTCACTAAAGAAGCCTTCCCTGTATTATCAATTAAAATATCAATGGATGTAGTATCGTTCACCTCTTTATTAACTTTTAGATCAATGTCTAAAAATAATTCAGCTAATTTTTCTGTTATAGATGTTTCAAAACATTCTTTTTGATCATCACTTTCAGCAAAATTCTCACAATCAGAAAAAATAGGGTATACATCCACGGAAGTGTAATCAATAACAGTATCCAACAATTGTAAGTTACTTTTTGAGACACCTGTTTGTGGCGAAAAAATTTCGCAAGAAGTTAAAATGAATAAAAATAAAAAGAAGGTTAGAGACCTCAACATTGTTCGTTTATTGACAATGTGAAAGTACAATTTTTTGTCAACACAAGTCAATCAACCTTTTCACCTTTTATGAACATCGTATTACCAATATTTAAAGCAACTGTAACAAACTTTTCTTAATTTCGTCAGATAAGCAAAAAACATGGATATATTTTTATTGATATTAGGTTTCTGTTTTATGGGTTTGGGGCTTATTGGTTCTTTTTTACCTATTTTACCCGGACCTTTAACCGGATGGTTTGGCTTAATGGTTTTGCATTTAACAAACGCCCTCCCCATGGATTGGACCTTTTTAGGGATCACCCTTGGAATAGCCCTTTTAATTTGGGTGTTAGACTATTTTATTCCAGCAATGGGTACAAAAAAATTTGGTGGTAGCAGATTAGGAGTTATTGGTACTACTGTTGGCTTAATAATAGGTTTAATCTCACCCATCCCTTTAGGCTTTATAATTGGTGCTTTTATAGGAGCCTTAATTGGAGAATTAATTCATGATAGTAAAGATACATCTAGAGCAGTGAAAGCTGCTTTTGGTTCATTTCTTGGCTTTTTATTTTCAACTACTATAAAATTTATGATTAGCCTTGTATTTCTCGTCTTATTTTTTCAAAAAACTTATGAATATTGGAGTGCCATTATGAGTTAAAAGATCAATTTTTTAAATCTATTATATTATAGGGTTTAAAACTTCTTTTTTATATCTTGCTTCTAAATTACTTTATTTTTACAAAAAAGCTTGAATATTAGACGTTGAAACGACTCACTTATAAACAATTACTAATTATTGCACTTACTTTTTTAAGCGCACCCTCTAGTCTTCATTTGTATGGACAAAACAAAGAGGAAACAGTTTCTGCGTATAGTTTGTTTGATGAAGTGATTGGACGAACAAATTCAGGGATTTTTAATGGCATCCAATATTTTGAAAAATATCAAGTAAAAAATGATAAACATAAATTTTTTAAACATAAATTTTTTATCTGGGGTTCTATTATTTACAATAATCAGCCTTATTTTGAAACAGCCTTAAAATATGATGTTTATGGCGATGAACTTCTGATAAAAAATTCAGAAATTCTGCATGCTCCAGTAACTCAATTAGACAAAAAAAATGTAACTGAATTTGAACTGAATGGACATATATTTAAGAACGTCACATTTAGTATTAAACCAGATGAAAATATTTCTGGATTTTTTGAAATTTTATTTGAAAATGATGCAATTACATTATTCAAAAAGCACCAAAAAAAAATCTCCAGAATAACTGATGAAGAAATTTATTATGAATTCAAAGATCAATTTCAGTATTACATAAGATATAATGATACTTACTATATGTTGAAAAAGGTAGGATTTTTAACTACCCTTTTCCCGGAATATAAAGCTCAGCTAAAAAATAGTTTTAAGCGTCATGAAAACTTACGAAAAATTGATTCAGACAAATATCTAAAGTCTATTATAGTTGATTTGAATAATTTAATTCTTAACAATAATTAAAATTTGTATGAGAATTATCTTGGTTATTTTATTTTTCTTCTATCTACATCCATTATTAGGCCAAGAAAATATGGAAAATATTTCTTTAGATGCTCAAAATAAACTAATTAAAGACATTTTACTTGAACTAGAAGAGAAAACAGATTATCGCTTTTATTATGCTGAAGAATGGTTAACTAATCAAACTATAAATAAAGTATTCAATGATAAGTCAATAGAATATATACTCAGTGATATATTCTCAGGTACAACATTCAATTTCTATATTGGTTCAGACAAACGTATTGTATTAACCTTAAATAACATTATTTATACTGATTTACCAAAGGGTTTCTTTAATGATACGATCAATAAAGTTCTTGAGGAAACTATAACTACTCCGATCTTTTTAAAGAAGGCCAATAATGGAGTAAAAGAAACTATTGAAACCGTTAGAATTGGTAGAGAAAATAAAAATATTCGCAAAAAACAATTTACGCTTTCTGGTATTGTAAAAAATAGCAAAACTGGTGAGCCTCTACCTAATTTAGCAATTATAGTAAAAAAGATAAGTAAAGGAGCTGTTACAAATAACAAAGGCTATTATGAGTTAAATTTACCTATCGGAATAAATTTGGTAGAAGCTAGTTTAATAGGCTTTGAAAATTCAAAAAAAAATGTAATTCTATATAACAATGGAACCTTAAATTTTAATCTTGATGAGAATTATGAAGAATTAGAGGAAATTGTTTTAGAGGCTGATACTTTCCAAAATATTGAAGATACGAGTACCGGAAATTCAAAAATTAGCTCCGAAGAATCAAAAAACATTCCTTTAGTTCTTGGGGAACGCGATGTTCTAAAAGTTGCAACGACGCTTCCTGGAGTTACAACGGCAGGTGAAGGGGCTTCAGGTTTTAATGTAAGAGGCGGCAAAACAGACCAAAACTTAATTCTTCTTGATGACGGGGTGGTATACAATCCATCTCATTTTTTCGGTATCTTTCAAGCTTTGAATCCGTATGCCATTAGAGATGTGAATATTTATAAAGGTAGTATCCCGGCAGAATATGGAGGGCGTTTATCTTCTGTTTTTGACATTAGCACAAAAGACGCTTCGAGTGAAAAGTTCAAAGCAGAAATTTCAATAGGTCCGGTCACTTCAAATGCCGTTGTTGAAATTCCTGTAGTTAAGGATAAAGCTGGTCTGCTTTTAGGAGGTCGAGGTGCTTATTCTGACTGGATCCTAAGATCATTAGATGAAAAAAATTTAAAGAATAGTCAAGCATCCTTTTACGACTTTGTCGCCAAGTACAATCATCAAATCAATGAAAAAAATGATATTGAAGCTACCGGTTATTATAGTAAAGACATTTTTAGCATCACATCGGACTCCTTATATAATTATAGTAACAGGCTCCTTTCACTAAAATGGAATCATCAGTTCAATGAAAAAAATAGTGGTAGTCTCATAGTAAATAATAGTCAATACAAATTCAATATTGATTTTGAAGGTAGTGTAAACGCCAATTTTTCGCAAAGTTATCAAATTGATGAAACCGAATTAAAAATCCGATTGAAATACTTTCTGAATGAAACACATAAATTTAGTTATGGTATCTCTGCCAAATTATATTCGGTACTGCCGGGTGAAATTCAACCAAAAAGTACAAGCGATTTAATTACGCCTAAAACTGTTCCTGAAGAAAGAGCTTTGGAATCAGCCCTTTTTATTTCAGATAATATTAAGGTCAATGAAAAATTACAATTGGATATGGGTTTTCGATATTCCTTTTATGCGGGCTTAGGATCCTCCACTCAAAGAGTATATCAGGATGGAGTACCAAGATCAGATAACACTGTGGTGCGAACCGAAATTTTTGGCAGAAATGAAGTATTTGAAACTTATGGCGGGCTAGAAGCCAGAATTTCAGCAAGGTATTTATTGAATGAAAACCTATCAATAAAGGCAAGTTTTAATAATACCTATCAATTCATTCATACCTTATCTAATAATACCACCGTTTCTCCTATAGATACCTGGAAACTTTCGGATAGCAATATTGAACCTCAACAAGCCAGTCAATTTTCCATAGGAATTTATAGGAACATCAATATCAATGAATATGAGTTTAGTCTTGAGGGTTTTTATAAAAAGCAGCAAAACGTCTTAGATTTCAAAACAGGTGCTCAACTCTTGTTAAATGAAAATGTAGAAACCGAAGTCTTACAAGGAGAAGGAAAATCATATGGAGTGGAATTATTGATTCGAAAAAATAACGGAAAGTTAAATGGATGGTTAGGTTATACATATTCCAGATCCTTATTTAAGTTGGACAGTGAGTTTAATGAAGAACGTGTTAATGACGGTGAGTTTTTCCCATCCAATTTTGACAAGCCTCATGATGTTAGCCTTGTTATGAATTATAAATTATCTAGACGGATAAGTTTTTCCAGTAATTTTATTTATCAAACCGGAAGGCCAGTGACATTCCCAGTGGGGAACTTTACTTTTAATCAAGGAGAGTTCGTACTGTATAGCGATAGAAACAAATTTAGAGTACCTGATTACTATCGCTTAGATCTGGGTATTAACTTTGAAGGAAACCATAAGAAAAAAAAGCTTTTTCATAGTTTTTGGAGCCTCTCAGTATACAATGTACTAGGTAGAAACAACCCATATTCTGTTTTTTTCGTTGCTAACAATGGCGAAGTAAAGGCCTTACAGAGTTCTATTTTTTCTATACCTGTACCATCAATTACGTATAATATTAAATTTTAATAAAATGATTAATATAAATATGAGCAGTACTAAATAGTATGTATTTCAACCATTACATAGGGCATTTTATTAAATCACATCGAGTGCATTATTCATTGATAATGAGCTTATTGTTATTTATGCTATCTAGCTGTATAGAGTCTTTTGAAGGAGCGGTAGATAGTTTTGAAGATGTTCTGGTTGTTAATGCCACGATTACAAATGAAAATAAAAAACAGGAAGTGCTGTTATCACGTTCGTTTCGATTCGAAGAAGATACAACACCTACAGAAGAAAATGCGCAGGTCATGATTCAAACTGATGATGGAAATCAATATATCTTTGAAGAAGTTTTACCTGGAAAGTACCTATCTACAGTAGCATTTGCTGCCGAGATGAATAAAGAATATACTTTAATGATTTCTACACAAGATGGTAAGTCATACACATCAAGCAGCATGCAATTGCCCATTCAAAATACGAATATCGATAATCTATATGCTGAGCGTATAACGAATAATGACGGTGTTGAAGGAATGGGGATTTTTGTGGATAGCTTTGATCCTTCTGGTACCTCAAACTATTATCGACATGAATACATAGAAACATTTAAAATTATCGCTCCTTTTTGGACTCCTTTTGATATTGTGGTAATAGCAGAAGGGGTTAGCACTATTACATTAGATGTTATCATGCGCGAACGTGAAGAACGCACTTGTTATGGCACGAACCCATCAAGAACTATCATTGTAGGTAGCACTTTAGCCCTTAGTGAAGATAGATTGAGTCGATATAATGTACGGTTTATCGAACAAGGCAATTACATTTTAACCTATCGTTACAGTGTGCTGGTACGGCAATATGTGCAGAGCCCGGAAGCATTTTCTTATTATGAGACTTTAAGAGGTTTATCACAAAGTTCAGGGAATGTCTTTTCAGAAGATCAACCCGGGTTTTTGGCAGGAAACATCTTTTCCATAGATAATCCCAGTGAAAATATTGCAGGCTTTTTTGAAGTAGCCACAGTAGATGAAAAACGTATATTTTTTGATTATGAAGATTTTTTTCCTGGGGAGGAACCGCCTCCTTATATTGCAGATTGCATCCCTTTTTCTCCTTCTACAGAAGGTGGGTTAGGGCAACGTGATTTATTAAATCTTATATACGCTGATGAAGTACGCTTTTACGATTTTCCTGGAGTTGTTGTCCGCAAAGAATGTGGCGATTGTACAACCTTAGGTAGTAATGTTGCTCCTGAATTTTGGATAGAATAAATAAAATGATAATGAAAAGATTTTTGCCAATCCTACTCCCGTTCGTCATGATATATAACATGGCCAACGCTCAAGTCTCTTTAAAAACCGAGACACAATTAAAAGGAATGGCCACGATTCCTCAAGAGCGTGTTTTTGTTCATTCTAATACTTCCCTTTTTCTTAGCGGTGAATATTTGTATTATACAGTTTATTGCCTTAACAGCGAAACGAATACACTAAGTGATTTAAGCAAAGTGGCTTATGTAGAAATGGTAAGTAAGGAGGGCACTCAACTCTTTAAGCAAAAAATTAAGCTTGAAAATGGACTTGGTTATGGTGATTTTTTTATTCCAGTTAGTGCTCTCACCGGGAGTTATAAATTATTGGCCTATACCAATTGGATGAAAAATAAAGGCCTAACTATTATTTTTAAAGACGACGTTCATATTATAAATCCATATCAGGTTAGCAAGATATCTTTTCAAAAAAATGAAACTAGGCCTATTGATACTATGAACATCCCGAGTACTTCTATACAAAACGTGGCTCCTTACGAGCATAATGAAGGTCCAATGAATCTGATTTTAGAGAGTCGGGTTTTTTCCAAAAGGTCTAAAGTATCCTTTTCACTTGAAGGTAAAAATAAAAACGCGGTACCTTCTGGTAATTATTCTATTTCGATAAGAAAAAAAGGAAAACTACCTGAACCTACAAAACAAAATTCGGTGACTGTCCTCAGTAAATTCAATTCAACGCTTAAAGATGATATTAACTTGAATAGTACAAGCATCTATTTGCCTGAGCTGCGAGGAGAATTATTAAGCGGAAAAGTAAGTACTTCGAATAATAGTGTCGTTAAGGATTTAAAAATTGCAGTTTCAATTCCCGGAGAAAATTATTATATAAATATTGTAAAAACTGACAACAACGGAGTTTTTTTTATCAATATCGACAAAAGTTATTCTGGAAATCGCATCTTTTTAAAGATTTTAGACAAACCTCAACAAGACTATAATATAGTGTTGAACGAGCAAGTTTCGTTAGATTATTCTGAATTGGTTTTTAAAGATTTAGAACTGGATACCTTGATGACAGAAGAAATTTTACAAAGAAGTATTCATAATCAAATTGACAATGCGTATTTCAAGTATAAACCTGATTCAGTAGTATCGGTAGTTGACCAACAATTATTCGGTACAAAAAATTTTCAAAACTACAAGCTTGATGATTTTACACGTTTTAAAACGATTAGGGAGACAATTTTTGAGATTTTTAAAGGTGTAACAATATCACGAATTGGCAAAGAAAAGTTAACTCTTCTTGTACAAGGATATAACTATGGAACGAACTCAGGAGTTCTCCCTTTAGTACTCATTGACGGTTTTCAAATTACAAATCATACTGCTCTTTTAGATTATAACGCCTTTGCTATTGACGAAATTCAGGTCTTTAGAGATAGATTCGTTTTAGGCCCGAAAGTTTATCAAGGAGCACTATTATTTAAAACAAAAAATAACAATATTGAAGAATTTCAAAATAAAGCCTCTTTATTCACTTTAAACCTATTAAAGCCTGTGATAAGCAAGAATTATTTTACACAGCGTTATGATGTGAATACAGCCTCTCGCATACCTGATGATCGTTTACAATTATTATGGATCCCTAGCTTGAAAGTTTTGGAAAAGGTAACAAGGCTAGATTTTTTTACTTCTGATGTTTCAGGAGAATTTGAGATTTGTATTGAAGGGTTTAGCTCAAAACAAGAACCGGTCTCCATAAAAACTTATTTTTCAGTAAACTAACTATTAAAAGCCTATGGTCCATCCAGTTGCCCAATTTGGGATTGCAGCCTCGTTTCCGGCACCTACATTATCTGCCTCCGTATAAAAAGAAGTGTTGGCACCTGTATGATTTGTTGGACTAAACCCACTGCTAGGATTGTCAAATTGAATATTGCTAATTGTCAAATTATTCATTTCAACTTGTAAAGTAGCAAGCTCACCACTTACATTTATTCCTAAACTAATATCTGAAGCGAATATATTGTTAAAAGTTGTAATAGCTCCACCATCTGCATAAGTTATAGCTCCCTCCGTCAAAGGTCCCAGAATTGTAATATTTTGTATGGTACCGTTTGTTATCGGACTCAGCTCCTCAATTTCCGGGTTATTTGCAATTCTAATTCCTGCTTTATTTGCATCGGTAATGTATAATGAATCGACCTCCCCATTCCAGCCATCAGTTATATGCAATCCATTTTCAACTGTATTTGTTGACACCAACCACTTTGGTTTAATTGTGCCTCCAATAAATTTAAAACCATCACCTAAGCAATGTGCAATTTGCACATAGTTAACCGTAGTAAAAGCTCCCACTCCATAAAAAGAAATTCCGTTAAACTTTTTTGATGCATCAAATTGGGCGCCAGCATATTCAATCCGTAAAAATTTAATAAGCCCTGAGCTATCGTTGACTCCTGAACCTCCATAAAAAATATCAATGAGTTCTGTCCTGTCTACTGTATCAGTATTGATGGGCGCCCTGCCGCTAATAATCAATCCTCCCCAATCTCCCGGAGCAGGATTCGCAGCATTTGAGGTAATCACAATGGGATTATCAGACTGCCCATTAGCGAATATCTGACCGCCTTGGGCAACGGCTATATAGGCATTTATACCACTTTCTACTTTAATAACAGTTCCGGCCGGAATTAGTAGTTTTGCTTTATCCCTTACCAAAACAGGGCCTGTCACCAGGTATTCTACAGAAGCGTTGAGTTCTAAGATACCCAGTATATCTCCTTCTAATTTGTCGTTCGGAGGACATACGATCACACAGGTGCCTCCGCAATCAACACCTTCCTCAGAACCGCTCATAATACCGTCAAAACAGGATGCAATAGAGCCTTCAACGAGTACATTTTCATCTTTTGAACAGGTTAAAACAACGCCCGAAATAAGTAAGAAAAAAATTATTTTAAAAAAAGCTGCTCTCACTTTATTAGTAATTAATTATGTTTAAAAATATGCAAAAATATCACTCAAGAGAAATTTAAAGACTATTAATTATTTACGTCTTAAATTAAAGTAACATATGTAAACGAAAAAAAGGATTTGGTAACCAACCAAATCCTTTTTATTTTATCATGAAAATCTTAGTATGTAGTGTTTCCTTTAGCAATTTTCCCATTTCTGCGAAAATTATGTAAATGTTTCTTTTTAGAGGCTTAGCGCTTATTTTATGTTTCACTTACACTTATTAAACAACTATACTTTACATATTCCTACCTTAGGATAATGTTTTTTTTATTATTAAACGTAACTAATTGATTATTAAGTTTTTAATTTTCTTTTGGAATATTAATTTGCGACCCAAAAAACAGTGCATTAAAAAACAATTTATTTGTACCAAACCAGGAGCCTCTAAAATTTGGATTCTCGGCAAATAATATCACACGACCACTACCAATCTTACTTATAACGATTGATGCCGACTTTTTTAAATAATCATTTAAATTTTTAGGAGTAATAAATCCATCAACATGTGGGTCTTTTGTATAACGTGCTACCGTTGCAAACTTATTTTTACTAGGCGCTAACCAAACATTACTATTTCTATATACCGGGATCGTTTTACGATGGTATCCAAAGCCCAATGGATTTGTTAAATCTAGATCAATACTAAATATTGTACCACCAACTCTTTCTTTTCCGATCAATTCACTCGCATCTCCGTAAGGCATTCTTTTTACAACTTTGTTTGAATCTTTCGGTTTCTTTATAAGTGATTCTTTAACTAATTTTTTCTTAATAGCCCATTCACTTGCCTGTCTGGTGGTAATTAAGGTATTCCCTTGTGATACCCAATTTTTGATCTTATTGCGTTTTAAACTATCCAATTCATTATAGCTTCCGGAAACCATTATCAGGGTATTGTAACGATTCAAATTGATTCTATTAAAAATCCGCATTGGCGCCTTGGTTAAAGGCATAGTTAATTTTGTGTCCAGTAAATGCCAAACCTCGCCAGCTTCATATGATGAAACTCCATTACCAACGAGCATTAGAGGCTTGGGTGTTTTTACAGTTCTAAAATTTCTACTTCCCAAATCAATACCTTGCTCACTAAACCCTGTATTAACATCAAATATACTGACTTGATGTTTTGCTGATGCTGATTTTAATATTTCAAATAAGGTCTTGGCATCTTTCTTTTGTAAACTTACAGGTATCAAAAGCGTACCTCGACTGTACTGTTTCCCGCCAATAGCAAAAGGCTTAAAGGAGGCTTTCAATATTATCCCTTGTTGTTGCAGATTATATAATAATGCCGATGAATTATAATCATCCCACGGAATTAAATAAGCATAATTTGATTCTTTTAGATCATTTATTTTTATAAATCCTTTAGTATTCTCAATTATAGATCCTTTTTTAACCGAACTTGTTGCTTTACTGTACGGCATATTGTAAAAATTAGCCACCGACCAAGCTGAGGCATCATAGTATACACTATCTCTAAATTTATTATAGGTTTCAAACATTGTTTGTACCATTCTGTATTGTTTCTGCTTAGTAGGAACGATGAATGATTTCCCTTTTTTAAATGATGCATTATTTAATCTAACAGATTTATCTAAATCATAAACTTCGATTTTATGCATCAATAAAAAATCTATAAAACGTTTTGTTCTGTTCGCATCGTATTCATCGCCAAAAACATATCCTTTTATAGAACTTTTATCAGCTTTCGCTAAAGCGGAAGTAAAAAATCTACGTTCATATTCATGCAAATAGTCTTTATTTTCAATTGCCGCTTTAATCGTGGCAAAACTAGAGACATATTGATTTCTGATTGTAAATTTAAATGATATTTTACCTGTTTCTGTTTCTTGTAAATGTCCTCTTGAACTTGCTTGCTCAAACAACAAAGCCAAAGCACCTTGCAAGTCTGGATATGATGAACCATAACCAGGATAGGTTCCATCAAAAGCTTCTTTTGTAAAATATAAAGACCCTATCGCATTTAAATCTTTTGAAAAGTGCTTTGCAAAGGCATCGTTCAGAGTTGTATAATTTTCTTTCGGCATAATAGGATCCAGAGAACCAATAGGCTTCATTGGTTCAAAGAAATATGTGCTGTTTGTTCCCATTTCATGAAAATCTGTAACTACATTCGGATACCATTGATGATACCAATTCAGTTTTCCCTGACTTTCCGGATGAACACCTAATAACCAATCCCTATTCAAATCAAACCAATAATGGTTGGTTCTTCCGTTTGGTGAAGGCTCATTATGTTCCATATCATACTTATCAGATACCAAAGGGCTACCTCGTCTGGAATTTGCCCAGTGTGTATGTCGATCTCTCCCATCTGGATTGATTGTTGGATCAATAAAAATTACCGCATTTTCTAAATAAGACAATACATCTTTGTTTTTTGAAGCAATCAAAGTATAAGCGGTTAATAAAGCCGACTCGGTACTAGAAGGTTCATTACCATGTACATTGTAGGCTAAATTGATAAATACCGGTAACTTACTAACATCCGGAAGTGGTTTATCTACATCAACTAACTCAATATGCTGTTGACGTAATGTTTCTAAATTTTTTATGGAATTTGCATTAGAAATATTTAAAATGATCAGCTCACGATTCTCATGAGTTTTACCATAAGTTGTTACAGTTGCTTTATCAGATAAGGAAGCCAATTTTTTAAAATAAGCTACTACTCTATCATGACGAGTATGATATTCCCCAACAGAATAACCTAAAAATTCTTCCGGACTAGGTATATTTTTGTCAAAAGGGCCTTGCTTGCCATAAAAATAATCTTGCGAAAAAATTGAAAAGTTAAAAAACAGAATTAGCGAAAATGTACAAATGTATTTCATTATAATTTGAATTAGTTGAGCTATAAAATTACAAAAAAAGAAGCGCATTCTGGATAGTTTCAACTTATCTTAAATCATTAAAATACATTTCTTTTGTATTTAACAGTTTAAATATTAAATTTATTGCAACAAACCTACCCCTAATAGTCATGAAAAATTTATACTGTATATTATTTATAAGTATTCTCTACTGTAATTTTTCATTCGGTCAAACTACAAAAATTGATAGTTTGAAATCTATCTGGACAGATATCACGAAATCTGACTCAGTTCGCTTTGAAAGAGGTTTAGATATTTTCAAATTACAGTTTAGAAAGAACCTTGACAGCGCAAGAAGTACAGGAAAAGAACTTTTAAATTTCGCCATAAAAAAGAATAATAAAAACTGGCAAGCTACTTCTCATAGATTTATTGGTAATAGTTACGCTGTACAAGGTAATTATTCTGAAGCTCTAAAATCCTTTACAAATAGTTATTACATTTTAGATGAACTTTCCGATGAGAAAAGCATGGCTGCAACTTTAAATAATATTGGAACCGTTCACTATGAATTGGGAAATTACCCTCAAGCACTTACAAATATGCTTGATGGAATGAAACTTTCAGAAAAATTAAATGATAAAGTTGGTCTAGCCAGAGTTACTAATAACTTAGGAAATGTATATACAAGACAAAATAATAATCTCAAAGCTTTAGAATATTATACAAGAAGTCTAAAGATTAAAAAAGAATTAGGTAATAAAAACACTATTGCTTTTGCATATAATAATATAGGGTTAGCTCACAACAATTTAAAAAATTATAAGCTAGCGATTGAAAACTTACAAAAAAGCGCAGATGCCGCAGAAATTGTTGAAGATAAAAGATCTTTATCTCGAGCATATAGTAACTTAGGAGATGTTTTTTTAAGAAAAGCAGACTACACTAGCGCTTTAAAGTACCTAAACAAAAGTTTAATTATAAAAAATGAAATAAATGATGAAGAAGGTTTAGGAAGTGTTTATTTATACAAAGGGCAAACATATTTAGAGCAAAAAGAATATCTATTGGCCATAGATAATTGTAAAAAAAGCTTAAACCTATCCACAAAAATAGGTGCCCTGCTGGAAAAAAAACATGCCTGTACATGTTTAAGTAGTGCATGGGAAAAATTAGGAAATACAAATAAGGCTTTACATTATTATAAATTATCAATTAGTGCAAAGGATTCATTATTCAATAAAGAAAAAACACAGGAAATTACTCGACAAGAAATGTTGTATCAATTTGACAAAAAACAATTAGCCGATAGCATCTCTTATCATAAAGAAAAAGCGCAACAACAATTAACTTTTGAACGCAACTTAAGCAATCAAAAAAGCAAATTCAATTTTATTGTTTTTGGAGGGTTGGGATTACTTCTAATTGGTGGAATCTTCTGGAGGTCAAGACAAAAAAGCATCAAATTAGAAAGCGAACGAAATAATGTTAATCGACTATTAGAAGTTGATAAATTAAAAGATGAATTTCTTGCCAACACTTCACATGAATTACGCACCCCACTAACTGGAATTATTGGCTTAACAGAATCTTTAAAAGACGGTATTGCCGGTAAACTTCCAAGTATTGCTATAGAAAATCTTGATTTGATAGCCAATAGTGGTAAACGATTAACACATTTGGTAAATGACATTTTAGATTTTTCTAAACTAAAAAATAAAGATTTGGTATTGAATTTAAATCCGGTTGATATACATTCATTGGTGGACATTGTTCTAAGACTTTCGAAACCATTAATTTCTTCTAAAAATGTTGAATTAATAAATTCCATTTCAGATAACATCTCTATGGTTAATGCCGACGAGAATAGATTACAACAAATCTTTTACAATTTAATTGGTAATGCAATTAAGTTTACAGAAAAAGGTAGTATAGAAGTATCAGCCAAAGAAGTTAATAATAAAATTGAAGTTACAGTTTCTGACACCGGAATTGGTATCCCAAAGGAAAAATACGATAGTGTTTTCAAGGCGTTTGAGCAAGGTGACGGTTCAATAGTTCGTGAACAAAGCGGAACCGGGTTGGGATTAACAGTTACGAAACAATTAATTGAACTTCATGGTGGATCTATTAGATTTGAATCAGCTTTAAAAAAAGGTACCTCATTTATATTCACATTAAATAAAAGTACTTCCAAACGTGTGGATTTACAGAATTTAACATTTACATCAGATCAACAATTACAAAAAATTCAGGAAACTCCAATTTATGAAGAAAATGTTACCAAGGTTATAAATAAAGCTAATGCACCTAAAATTCTCATTGTCGATGATGAACAAATTAATAGAAAAGTGTTAGAGAATCATCTATCGTTAGCAGGTTATAGATTAAAAGAAGCTTCAGATGGCAAAGAAGCTCTATCATTGATTAAACAAGGGTTCAACTTTGATTTAATTTTACTTGATATTATGATGCCCGGCGTTTCTGGCTATGAAGTTTGTGAAAGAATTAGAAAAAAATATGGCTCAAGTGAACTACCAATTATTCTGTTAACAGCTAAAAACAGAGTCAGTGATTTGGTCACTGGATTTAATGCTGGAGCTAATGATTATTTAACAAAACCTTTTTCTAGAAATGAATTATTAAGTAGGATAAAAACTCATATAAATCTTAAAAATATTCATAACGCGACTAGCAAGTTTATTCCGACTGAATTTTTAAAATCAATAGATAAAGAAACTTTAACCGATGTTGCTTTAGGAGATCATTCGGAAAAAGAAGTTACCGTTTTATTTACTGATATAAGAGATTACACACCCCTATCTGAAACCATGACTCCAGAACAAAATTTCAAATTTGTAAATGCTTATGTTAGTCGTATGGGGCCTCTAATACAGCAAAATAGAGGCTTTGTGAATCAATATTTGGGTGATGGCATCATGGCACTTTTTCCACATCGGCCCCATCATGCTATCCAAGCTGCAATTGATATGCAACGAAAAATTCGCACCTATAATAAAAAACGTATTGCCAATGGATATAAGCCTATATACGTTGGTATGGGCTTACATACAGGATCGTTGATCATGGGAATTATAGGAGATATAAAAAGGAATGATACTGCCATTATTGCAGACACCGTAAATACTGCTTCGCGGATGGAAGGATTAACCAAACATTATGGAGCAAACATCATTATAAGCGGTAAAAGTTTAGAGATTATTGAAAACAAAGAGCAGTACAATCTTCGATATTTAGGTAAGGTACAAGCAAAAGGAAAAGATAAAATTGTAGATATTTATGAATGTTTTGATGGAGATAATGAACAACAGATCATGCTTAAAAAACAAACCCTTCAAGATTATAATAATGGATTATCCCTTTTCTTTAGTAAAGATTTTTCTAAAGCTCAAAAAGTATTTAATAAAATATTAGAAAATAATAATGAAGATACTGTTGTTACTTTTTTCTTAAATAAGACAAAAATATATTCAAAAGAAGACCCTCAAGATTGGGAAGGAGTGAATATTATGAACAAAAAATAGATTTTTATAAAGGAGTATAATTTTAGTTTTTCTATAGCTACTCATTATACATTTTTAAGGGTTTTAAAATCTTATTATTCTGTTTTGAATTATTGAAAGGTTTTGAAGATGTCAATGATAAATACTTGTCAAACCTTTCATCCACTAGTATTTGAATTTGATACATTAAATTTCTAAATCTTTCTTCATTAATCTGGAATAGTTTTGAGAATCGATCCTCAAGTTTTAAATAATCTTCAATTTTAATAGAAGGTTTTTCAGAATCTAGTTGTAATGAACTTAGTCCCTGCTCTTTTCTTCTTGGGTCATTTCTGTACAATAGCCATTGCCCTGAAGCTACAGCTGCTTTATGATATTGACTCGGGTTTTTCATATCAATACCATGTGCATCACTATGACAATAGGCAATAATAATTGAAGGGCCATCATAACTTTCTGCTTCATTAAATGCTTTCAACGTTTGCTCTTGATCTGCGCCTATAGCCACAGAAGCCACATATACATTTTCGTATTGCACTGCTAAAAAGCCCAAGTCTTTTTTCTGCTTTTGCTTTCCGTTAAAGGCAAATTTTGCCTTAGCTCCAAAAGGAGTTGCCTTTGACATTTGTCCGCCTGTATTGTCATAAACCTCATTATCTAGAACAAGAATATTAATATTCTTACCTGACCCTAAAACATGGTCTAAACCTCCATAACCTATATCATAGGCCCAACCGTCACCACCAACAATCCAAACAGTTTTATCTTTTTGCTGTTGATGGTCTAAAGCCAATCTATAGCCTAAACCAAACTCAGCATTATCTTCAAATAAAGAGTTAGCCCAAGCAGGACCTTTACCATCTTTGTTTTTAGACCAAGGTGTTGTAGGCAAAGCACCTCCGAAAATAGAACTAGAGCCAGTTGCATTGGCAACCAATAGTCTATCTCCAACTAATTGCGACAATAATTTAAGGTAAGGTGCTTCCCCACAACCTTCAACACCAATTGAATAGTTAAATAAAGGTTCTTGTAGCTGTTGCTGACTCACTTTTGTTGTATCTATTTTTGTTCTGTCAAATTCTGAAATACTTTCAAAGTGATTCCAGTTTTTTTGTTCTGATTTTAAAACTTCTTTGCTCTCTTTTAATTGTAAGGCATCTTTTATTTGGCAAGCATCTACACAATTATTACATCCATTACATTGATCTGGATTTACTTGTAGTGTGAAATTCAATAAGTCGAAATCAGCTTCAATTGCTTTAACTGATTTAAAGTTCTTTCGCGCATTTTCTAAATACGAATCTTCATACACTTTCATTCTAATTGCAGCTTGAGGGCAAGCCATAGAGCACACGCCACATTGTGTACAAGCATCAGCATTCCAAACAGGTAATTTTTCAGTCGCTTTAGAAGGATTGTATTTCGAAGTACCCGTAGGATAGCTTCCATCTACCGGAAGTTCACTAACCAGTACTTCATTTCCTTTATTTGAGAGCAATTTTCCCAATAAAGTATTTGCGAAATCCGGATCAATATTTTCAGAATTTATGTTTATTTCTGCAATCTCGATTTTATGAATCTGTTCTTTTAAATCTGAAATCTCATCAGAATACACAATGTCTTTTTTAAGGCTTAAAAAACATGCATTTAAAGCTGATATTTCTATATCATCAACTACAAAGGTTTCCTTTACTTTTTTTAAGTTCACAATATGCAAATCAATCTTTTTATCTAGGATTTGCTCTTCTTTTTTAGCCGAAAGTGACTGCAAGAATGCTTTTGAAGTTAACTGAGAATTTACTAGAAGTATTCCGTTAGGTTTTAGTATTTCTATCACATTCTCGCTATTAATAAAGTTAATATGCTGGCAAGATACAAAGTTGGCTTGTTCTATTTTATAGGGTGCTTTTATTGATTTTGAATTAATTCGTAGATGCGCAATATTTCGAGAATTAGATTTTTTATAGTCACACTCTGAGTATCCTTGAACATTATTATTAACACTACCTATTAATTTTAGCGTAGCGTTAAAGTATTCTATTGTTTTTTTTGATTTTTCTTGATAGAAAACCGCTTGGTAGATATCACTTTGTAGCGCGATGCTTTCAGTACCATTTAAACTTAAATTCGTAACATCATCAGTTATACCGACCGTAAAATTATTCTTAGGCTTACCTTGGTTAAGATTATTGAAAATAGCATTTACCATGCTCGGTGTAAACTCTTTAGATGACAATCCATAACGCCCACCTACAACCACAGGTAATTCTTTTAATTCTTTATTTTGAAAGGCTTCAGTTAAAGATTGAACAATATCTAAATAAAGTGGCTCTCCTGTTGAACCAGGTTCTTTGGTTCTATCCAACACTGCAATAGATTTTACAGTTTTCGGTAATGCCTCTAGCAAATGTTTTTTACTAAAAGGCCTAAATAATCGAACTTTTATAAGCCCTAATTTTTTTCCTTGTTGGTTTAAATAGTTGATGGTTTGCTCAATAGTTTCTGTTGAGGAACCCATTGAAATAATAAGTTGTTCAGCTTGCGGATCTCCTACATAATCAAACAATTTATATTGCCTTCCTGTTAAAGAAGCGAATTTGTCTAGTTCATTTTGAACAATTGCAGGGCATGCATTATAAAATATATTTTGTGCTTCTCTACTTTGAAAGAACACATCTGCACCTTGGCTTGTACCACGCAGTACAGGACTGTTAGGGTTCAAGGCCCGGTCCTTATGTTGTTTCACAAATTCAGGATCGATCATTTCATTTATAACATTATCAGAAACTGAGTGTATAGTATTTGTTTCATGCGAAGTTCTAAATCCGTCCATAAAATGTACAAACGGAATTCTAGCTTTTAAGGTTGCCGCCTGAGCAATTAAAGCGAAATCCTGCGCTTCTTGCACAGATGCACTTCCTAAAAAAGCATAGCCCGTCTGACGCGCAGCCATAATATCGCCGTGATCACCAAAAACTGATAACGCATGTGTAGCAATACTTCT
>Ga0209344_10002198_pt1 | contig 22524 bp, 22 predicted proteins | sample Cruoilmetagenom6_FD_187293 | JGI IMG/M metagenome (GOLD analysis project Ga0209344, IMG submission 187293) | Oil polluted marine microbial communities from Coal Oil Point, Santa Barbara, California, USA - Santa Barbara Oil Seep Sample 6 (SPAdes)... | ecosystem: Environmental > Aquatic > Marine... | reverse complement strand
ATGTAGAAGCCATGGTCAAACTCCAAGCCCTCGGAGCCATCACCTTCGACTACGGGAATAACATCCGCCAACGCGCCTTCGATGAGGGTTTCAAAGACGCCTTCGCATTCCCAGGATTTGTCCCCGCTTATATCCGCCCCCAGTTCTGTCTCGGTCGCGGCCCGTTCCGATGGTGCGCCCTCTCAGGGGACCCAATCGACATCTATAAAACCGACTACGCCCTCCTCCAACTCTTCCCCAAAGAGGACGGCGGCTACAACGAGAGACTCCACCAATGGATCCTCGGTTGCCATAAGAACCCAGAAGCACTCCTCGCCGGCGACTTTAATAATTGCGAACCCCGTTTCGCATTCCAAGGCCTCCCCTGCCGCATCTGCTGGTTCGGTCTCGGCGAGCGTGACAAGGCAGGGCTTCTGTTCAATAACATGGTTCAAAGCGGCGCAATCTCCGCACCGATCGTCATCGGACGCGACCACCTCGATTGCGGCTCGGTCGCCTCACCAAACCGCGAAACCGAATCCATGAAGGACGGCACCGACGCCGTCTCAGATTGGCCACTCCTCAACTTCGCCGCCAATATCGCATCGGGTGCAAGCTGGGTCAGCTTCCACCACGGCGGGGGCGTCGGCATCGGATTTTCTCAGCACGCTGGCCAAGTCATCGTCGCCGATGGCACAGAAGAGGCCGCCAAACGCCTCGCTCGGGTCCTTAAAAACGACCCCATGATGGGCATCTTCCGCCATGCCGACGCCGGCTACGAAGACGCCATCCAATGTGGCAAAGACCAAAGCGTAGATATCCCTATGAGCTAAATGAACGTGAAGGAACTACCTCATGATGATTGCCCAAATATTCGCCGTAGTGTTTGCCATATTAATCCAATCTACTCCTTCGCACGATTCCAGCCTCGAACTCAACATAATGAGTTTTAACATCCGCTATGGCACTGCTGATGATGGAGACAATAACTGGCCATACCGCAACCAACTCGTTATGAGCGTCATCAAGAGTCGAAACGCGGACATCGTCGGATTGCAGGAAGCACTCGGCTTCCAACTCGATGAAATCACGGCCAAGTTCCCAGGCTATAGCGTTATCGGTGTCGGACGCGACGACGGCCGTACCCAAGGCGAGTTTTCCGCGATCCTCTACCGTACCGACCGCTTCAACATCGACACATCAGGAACCTTCTGGCTCTCCGACACCCCAGACCTGATCGCCTCCACCTCGTGGGGGAACTCGATCACCCGCATCTGCACATGGGCCCGCCTAGTCGAACGGCAATCAGGCGAGGCGTTCTACATCTACAACACCCACTACGATCACCGTTCTCAACCATCGAGAGAAATGAATACAACGCTAATTTCTAACCAGATATTTTCTCGTCGCCATCATGATCCGGTTGTACTGATGGGCGATTTTAATGCCGGGGAAACAAACCCCGCCATCATCAACTTTGGCACGTTGGCCGGTCTTGAACACACCTACCGATCGATCCATCCCAATGAAACCGCAGTGGGCACATTTAATGCGTTCAACGGGAAATCAGATGGTGAGATGATCGACCACATCTTTGTCACCCCGGATATCAAGATCACCGATGCAGGCATCGATCACACGAACAACAACGCTCGGTACCCCTCCGACCATTTTCCAGTGTGGGCTACGATCGAACTGCCAATAACGGATCAATAGATATCCGCACCGAAGACTTTGATCGCCGATCCCTCAGCGAGAACAACACTCAAGGGCTCGGCGTATCGCATTGATGCCCACTCATCGCCATAGATCCGGCCATAGTCAACATCTATCTTCGAAGACCGTACCGGATAGCAGTTCCAAAACGGATGCTGCACTTCATACCGGATTTGTTTTTTAGATCGGGTTATGCCGTATCCCCACTGATGTTCCTTGAACCAGTGCTCAGTCGAATCCTCACCTGGAAGATCTAGATCTGGATCAGCGATTACACGCATCACGCCGTCGCCACCATTGTAGTTGAATTTATACTCAACACAACGAGAATCTTCGTCCTGCACAATCCGCTCGCCGATCCTCGCCCGGACATACGGCTCGTTGTACACGCTCCGCGCAATCCATGCCACTGTACGATGCTTGACAAGCTCACGGACAAACACAACGCCCCGCCGGTCTCCATCCTTCTCGCGGACATAAAACCGCAAGTTGATTTCCGGGAAGTTCCGATACCCAGGCCAATTCACGCCCAGAATCCTTGTGTCCATGAATCGGAATCCAACCAAACTGCATACCGCCTGACCCTCGAACAAATCAAGTTCGAGCCCGGCGGGCAATCTAGATTCAAGCACCGCCGGATCGACAGCATAACTCGCAATTATCAAATCCCGCCAATGTGCAGTGAGAAATACACGAGTCATGCCAAAGTCTATCTCCAAACCGATACACTAACACATGGACCTGCCTCATTTCATCCCACACTTCTGGAACCCGGATATCCCAAACTCAAAGTTTGCCTCGCTTATACAATCCAACCCCAATGGGTGTGAGATTGCTCTGATTGGTCTTCCAGATGATACTGGCGTGTCCCTCAACAACGGCCGCCCAGGTGCCAAAGAGGGCCCCGCCGCATTCCGTACAGCACTCGCATCGATGGGCGTCTCCAGCCCTCACGGCTGGACCTGGCCCAAAGTATTCGATGCGGGCGATGTCGATACAGTCCCAGGCGACCTCCACGAAACCCACAGCCGTGTCACCGAAGTTGTTGAATCTGTTCTTGAACTCGGACTTTTCCCCATTGCCATCGGCGGCGGGCACGACCTCACCTTCCCATTCGTCCGCGCTGTTGCCAACAAGTTCGGTCCCATGACAGGAATCTACTTCGACCCCCACCTCGATGTCCGCGAAACCGATGGCTCAGGAATGCCCTTCCGCAGACTCCTTGAAACAGGAGCCGCCAAAGACCTCCGCATCCACGGCTTCGATCCCATGAGCAACTCGTCGGATCATGTACAGTATTTCCAATCCCATGGAGGACACATCGATACCGACACAAGCCCCGAAGACCTCTGGCCAACCGGCAACGCCTTCGTCTCCCTTGACCTCGATGTCATCGACGCCGCTAACGCACCTGGTGTTAGTGCGATGAACCCCAATGGATGGACTCCTAGCCACACCGCTCGCTGGGTCCATGAAGCCGGGCTCAACCCGGGTGTCAAATGCTTCGACATCATGGAACTCTCCCCCCCCAACGACGACCGCAACCGCACCGCCCGCTTGGCTGCTAAAATGTTCCTCACATTCCTCAAAGGATTCGCGGAGCGTCAATCATGAGCATCTTGATCACCAACGCACGCATCCTCACTATGCATAGCGAACTTAGCTCATTCGACAACGGCTCAATCCTCATCCAAGACGGCACCATCGCCCAAATCAGCGGATCAACAATCAATGCCCCCGATGCACAACACATTGACGCCCAAGGCCGCGTCGTCATGCCCTCATTCATCGACGCCCACACCCACGCCTGCTGGGCTGGCGATCGCCTCGATGAATGGGAACTCAAACAACGCGGCGCAACCTACCTCGAAATCCTCAAGTCCGGCGGCGGAATCATGTTCACGGTCCGAGCGGTCCGAAACGCAAGCACCGAAGAACTCGCCCACGATCTCTCTATCCGCCTCAAAGCGATGCTCAACGAAGGCACCACCGCCTGCGAGATCAAATCCGGCTATGGGCTCTCCACCAAAGACGAACTCAAAATGCTCGACGCGATCACACTCGCTTCTAAATCATGGCCGGGCCGCATCTCTCCCACCGCCTGCATCGGCCACGCCAAAGATCCTGATGTAAAGAACTTCGTCGACCAAACCATCAACGAAACCCTCCCGGCTGTTCACGAACGGTACCCCGGCATCACGATCGACGCCTACACCGAAGAGGGTGCATGGAGCGTCGAAGAAACGGTCCGCCTCTTCAAAGCCGCCCAAAACCTCGGCCACCCGCTCCGCATCCACGCCGACCAGTTCAATGCTCTCGGAATGCTCGAAGCCGCCGTTGAACTCGGCGCACTCAGCGTTGATCACCTCGAAGCCACCAAACTCGATTCTCTCAAGCATCTCGCGCAATCAAACTCAATAGGAGTCATGCTCCCATGCTCAGGATTCCATGTAGACGGCCGCTACGCCGATGGCCGATCATTCATCGACGCAGGCGGCACCCTCGTCATCGCGACCAACGCCAACCCGGGATCGGCCCCCTGCCTCTCGATGCCCATGTCCATCGTACTAGCTGTTCGCAATCTCGGCATCACGGCCGCCGAAGCAATCACCGCCTGCACGACCAACGCCGCAAGTCTACTCAAATATCCTGATATGGGTACTCTCAAACCCGGCAACCGGGCGGATCTCATCATGCTCCGCCACACCGACGAACGCCAACTCGGCTACGAGTTTGGCGGATCTCATGTCGATCTTGTCATATGCAACGGACAGACCATCCAACCTACGCCTTGAGTGCCCGGCATACGCGTGCCATCTCCTGCCCAACATTGACCGCCATCTCAGCTTTTTTCGCGTCCTTCATATCTCCAGCATCATCAAACGCTTCGTGCCCGCCACCAAGCGCGTACTGCGCAGGAACAACCATCATCTGCAGACGCATCAGAACCTGTCTGACATGCACCAACCCCTGCAACCCGCCTATCGCACCGGGAGAAGACGCGAGCAACCCGCTTACTTTCCCCTTGAAACACGCGAGCGGCTCATCCCCGTCCCGGCCAACGGACGCCCAGTCAATCGCATTCTTGAGTGCACCAGACATCGATCCGTTGTATTCAGGCGACGCGACAATAAACGCATCACACGCGATCATCCAATCTTTCAGTTCAACAACAGAGGCTGGCAACCCTTCAATATCCTCTGAGAACATTGGCAGATCCAGATCCGCTAGATCGATCTCAGCGATCACCACATCTCCAAGCCCGCTGATCTGACGACCAACAAACTTTGCCAGTTTGCCGTTCATCGATTCCTTCCGGAGCGAGCCCCACATCACACCAACACGTATTTGATCTGCCATTGAGATTCCTTTCTAAGAATGAACGCCACCATACTACGCACATAAAAAAGCCCGGGATTCAATATCCCGGGCTCGCGATCAGTCGCACCACTGCCGGCTCACCCGGCGTCTTGGCTTATGGTGCCGCCCACGGCTGCGCTTACTATTCCAGCCATGCCCATCGTTGTATCCATACCCCGAGGAATAACTGGATCTTGGTATCCGATTCCACGACACAGTCAATCGGCCATGATCCCTGCAGAACGACGCACGGTACCCTCGGTTGTACCACCGGACCCTTGGCGAGTCGTACGGATCAAAGCACACCACAAGTTTCCCGCAATCGATCGAAGCCTCATACCCGCTACGCCGGAACGCACGAACAATCTGCCTCCCAATATTGTCATAGGATCGGATGGTGTATTTCCGCCCATCAATCATTAAAATCCCAGCTGATGACGAGTGTTCATACCCATACGACGAACTGTTGTAATGAACCCTGACATCTGAACCCGCCACCGCTTCTGGTGATATTCCAGCCATGATTGCTGTTGATCCAAGAACCATCATGGTCCAAACCTTGAGTGAAGTCTTCATTTGATTCTCCTTGTGTTGGTGTTGTGAAGCACATTCACACACAAACCGACCTCACCCTCCTCCGTTGACCCAACACATAAGATTTTATGTTTTTGTACCGGTAATACGCAATAAACGGTGTTTTTGATTGTTTTTCTGATTGTTGTGTCAGCATTCGACCCACCATGCGGTACAAAGATATATACGCATCCACATCTGTGGCCCGTGCGTATCTGACCATGACATCCAGAAAAGGCCGATACCATGACCCAGATGATCCCAACCAACAAGACCACCACAATCGTCACCGCTTCCAAGCACGACGAACTCTCGAGTCTCGAATCAGCGATCATGGACGCCTGCAATGAACTCCACGCCTCTCGTGACGCAAACGATCACGAGGGAACCGAGATTTTCACACAAACCCTGCTCTCACTCCTCGATACCTACGACGCCACCGATGGCGACAATCACCCCAACCCCGCTTGGGCGCGTGCAAACCAGCGAGCATTGGCAAACAGTGCTATGGGCAATCTTGATAAAGCCATCGCTCTTGAACTTGCCGCACTCAAATACGCAGACACCCCCCGCCGTCGAGAAATCTCCAGCGGCAATATCGCCGATCGCTTCATCCGCCTCGGCGATCCATCCAGTGCCATCGCCTACTTCCTCGACGCTCAAGAAGAGAACCCCGAGTCAATCCCCGTCGTGCTGACAGGGGCAGTTGCGGTCTTTGATGCCGGATACACCCAGCAAGCCGAAATCATCTTCAACACCCTGCTCAACAATCCGAAGCTCCTCACCCCTGACTCAGAGCTCACCGCTTACCTCGACCTCGACCCAAGAACCCAGCAAGTCGCTCAATCTCTAGAGTCCGGCGTCCAACTCCTCGCTAGGTTAGAAACCATGAAGCGAGAGAACGGAGCCCAGTCATGAAACGCTCCGATCACGACCAGTTCTGGCGTATGTACGAATCAAATGTCCGTCCCGCGATCGAACGGTCATGCCGCAACGCTTCCAGGACCCTGACCGATTCAACCATGGACATTGACGACATGATCGCATGGGTAGACACCAAGGTCTGGAAGATGCTCGAAAACAACGGCTACCCCACCTTCCACGACGATCCATCACCAGAAAAAGCAATAGAGCGATTAACAACCCACGCGCCAACATTGGCTCGCTGGTCCTACCTCGCCCTCTGCCGCAAGCACTTCCGCAGGATCAACCGAAGCAGCCAGTACATCACCGGCCTCTCCCAGGCTCAACGACTCGCAATGACCTCCGCAGTTGATACACACATCGAAGATCGCTCCGATCTCGATGAAGCCATTTCTTCACTCAGAGATTCCCTTTCAGCAAATGAAAAACAGAAACTCGCGGCCTCCTACATCGATAAAGCAGATCGCCAAAGAGTAGCCATGGTTCTGGGAGCCACCCGCAGAGAAGACGACCGGATGATCACGAAAACCTCAGGCGGCGGAATGAACGAGAACGCTATCCAGCAAATGCGATCCCGTGCTCGCAAACGTGCCGCCCAGATCCTCCAAGACGCCGCCAAAATGCCATTCTTCATGTTGGCAACACTCGTGATCCTCTCGATCTCGGTCAGCTCATCCTCAGCCATCGCTGGGGAGCAAACCGGAGGCCGCAAGGGAACAATGACCGCCAATATCCACCGGTCAGCCACACAGATTGATCCAGGAACTCTGAGCACAAATTCAGGGGCTATCCCAGGCGAGCAGACTGGTGGCCGTGGCCCCGGGTAGCCAATACTTTCCAAGATGAATATTTGTAATTTATCTCATATATCAGGAATACCAGCCGTTTAAAACCACTTCTCTTGGTATGAACGCATTGCTCTCAATCATCGCTGCATCGACCATCCTTGGAGCACAGCTCCCAGCCGAACTCAATACACATAGCGAAGTACTCCAGGATAACTACCTCGATCCAACTACAACGCTTCTTCTTCTTAAGGTCGGCGATACCATCAAAGACTTTACCATCACCACCCCACTCTCACCGGCTGGGACAGAGGAAGTCACCCTCAGCACATTGCTTGAAAGCGGCCCAGTCGTACTCACCTTCTTCAGAGGAAGTTGGTGCCCATACTGCCGCGGCGAGCTCTCGGCAATCCAGGATAATCTAGAAAAATTCGAGGCACTAGGAGCAGCAGTGCTCGCAATTTCACCTGAAATGGATGAAAAAAGCATCGAGCTCGGCAGTGAACTTGAACTTGGCTTCTACATCGGACACGATGAGAATAACGAGCTCGCTCGCAAGCTCGGACTCACATTCAAACTCGACGCACAAACAATCAAAAAATACAAGGGGTACGACATCAATGTACCCAAAGCCAATGGCACACGAAAATGGGAACTCCCGATCCCCGCGACTTATGTAATCGATCAAGATTCAACGGTCAAGTTTGCCTTCGATGATGAGAACTACTCAAAGCGAGCAAACTACAAAAAAGTACTCAAGGTCATCAAAGAGATTACCGTCGAGGACTGAGCTAGAAGGACCATTCAAATACCCCCTCTTGATGGGCGGAGTGTCATTGTGACCTCCGCTCGTCTTTTTTTACCCATTTCTCATCCGCCAACTATTTTGTCGAGCTGCACTCGGAGTCTCTTTTCTGACACAGGAACTGAAGTCTTGAGCTCTTGAGCAAACACTGCAACACGGTACTCCTGCACCATCCAGAACAATTCCTCAAATGCATCGGCCACCGAGTCATCCGTGTTGGCCCCCTGCGACCGGAGTTCCCCAACGCACTTCACCCACGGCGACACACTTCGGATCATCTGTTCATCCCGCTCAGGCCCACCGCTCCGCATTCGATTGATACGAACCTCCATCGCCCTCACATACCGAGGCAAACACCACAACCACCTCGTCGGTGTGCCCAACAGATATCCATCGTTCGTCAGCACCCTCATTTGTTCCTGAAGATCCTGAACCGTCACTCGCCACGCCGCCGGGTGCTTCGAAGTCGCAAGCGACCGCCCCTGCAAAACCGCCCCGTAGATCTTCGAAAGATTTGCAATACTCCCCTGTACCGCATTCAATCCCTTGTCCATCCCACTCATTACCTGTGCCTCAAAATCTTCCTTTGATCGCATAACCGGCTGCCCATCAACCCCAACGACCATCCCAGCGCGGGAAAGCATCGCTGCCTGAATCTCGTCAGGACCGAACCCACACGCCGATCCATTGACCATCATCGGGCTATAACCCGGCATCTGCTGAGGCCGGATCTTGAGCTCGGATTTAAGCGCAATCCCTAGAAGCAACCCCTGTCCAGCCCGCGTCTCGCGTTCAGCAATCCATTTCGATGTCCGAACACGAACATTGACCCCAGACCCATCAATAACCATCGTCGGATACCCAAGCACCTTCCGCCCATGATCCTCAAACTCGATCCGCTCATCAAACGCTTCAATTTCCCACGACCGCATCCCATCCACATGAAACTCGTCAGCTGCCTCATCGATGGCCTTATGCGACTGTTCCTTGAACTCGTCCTTGATCGCTTTGAGCTCCCGCCCCGACGCCAGCTCCTTGCCCTTCCCATCAAGCACCACAATCCTTGGCGACAAATACCCCGGAACCTGATCCTCCCGGAACTGATCCGCCCGGATTGTTACCCCAGCCTTCGCAGAAAGCATTGCTGCAAGCTGAGACGCGATTGATCCCTTATCCTTATCCAAGATCGGCATCAACTCCCGCGCAAGCACCGGAGCATCAAACTGACGCCGAAACTGCTTTGGAAGCGATCGAATCATCAACTCGACCCGCTCAACAACAAACCCAGGCACCGACCACTCAAGTACATCCCGAGACAAGTGAGGCAAATCCTCCACCCGAACCCGTACCGATACTCCATCAACATCCTCTCCAGGCTCATACCGATAGCTCAACCCTGCATGCCTCGAGCCAACCGAAACAGAATCAGGATGTGTCTTCCCCGTCACCCCAGCATCATCAGCAAGCACAAGATCCTGTTCCGTCATCTGGAGACATGCCCCGTTATCCTTGGCCCATTTCTCAAACTTCTGCCCGCTGTACATCTCGGCTGGCAACCGCTCATCATAATACCTGAAGATCGCCTGATGGTCTGCAATCAAATCCCCACGCCTCGCTTTGTCCTCAAGTGTCCGCAGCGAAGCGAGCAACTGCCGATTCTGTTTAACCTGCACACACTTGCTCGGCATCTCCTCTTCGACAAGCGCATGATGAATAAACAACTCACGCGAAGCGGCCGGATCAATCGGCCCAAAATGCACCGTCCGTCTCGGCACAATGTCAAGCCCATACAACGACACCCGCTCATCGGCCACCACTCGGTTATTCTTGTCTTCCCACCGCGGATTCGTGTGGGTCCGCTTGATCAAATGCGCCGCCGCATCCTCGACCCACTTCGGATTAATCCGCGCCACCGTCCGCGCATACACCTTGGTCGTTCGCACAACCTCCCCCGCCATCACCCACTCAGGCCGGGACTCAAACACCGACGACCCCGGAATAATCGAGTACGCCGATCCCCGCGTGCCCTTGTATTCGTGCCGATCACCCTTCTTTCCCAGGTTCGTCAAGAGCCCTGTCAAAAGCGCCCGGTGCACCGCGTCATGATCCGTATGCCCAACCTCCGGATCCAGCTTCATCTCCAGGCACATGCCACGGAGCTGCCTATACACCTCACGCCACTCGTCGATCCGCCGCACCGCAAAGTACGCCGCCTCGCACGCCCGCCCGAGCTTCCGCCTCGTCAGGTTCTTGTGCTGTTCGTGATACCAATCCCAAATCTTCAGATACGACAAGAAATCCGATCCCTCAACCGCAAACTCCGCGTGCGCCTCATCAGCGAGCTGCTGCTTGTCATGCGGACGAACGCGAGGATCCTGCGTAGACAACACCGACGCGATAATCAGCACATCATTCAGGCAGTTTTCTTCCTGTCCCGCCAGGATCATCCGCCCCACCCGTGGATCCACAGGAAGCCGTGCCATCTTCTTCCCGATCGCCGTTAGTTTGTGATCATCATCAATCGCGCCCAGTTCATGTAAAGTTTCATACCCGTCTCGCCACTGCCGGCTATCGGGCGGATCCAAGAACGGGAACTCATTTGGCTCCCCGAGTCCCAAATCAATCATCTGCAGAATCACCGAAGCCAGATTCGACCGCAGCAGCTCAGGCTGCGTGAACTCATCCCGTCCTTCATAGTCATTCTGTTCATACAGACGCAAACACACACCCGAAGCAATCCGACCACACCGCCCAGCCCGCTGATTCGCCGACGCCTGTGAAACCGGCTCCACCTGCAACCCGTGCAGCTTCGTCCGAGCGTTGTACCGTTTCAATCGCGCCACACCCGGATCAACCACGCTCCGAATGTTCGGCACCGTAATCGAAGTCTCCGCAACATTCGTCGCGATCACAATCCGTGATCCACCCGTCCGACCAGTCTTAAATACACGCTGCTGCTCTTGTGGCGATAGCCGGGCATACAACGGCAAAATCTCCACATTGTGCGGCAAGTAATCCAGCTTATTAAGCTCATGAGCCGTCTGCCGAATCTCCCGCTCCCCAGGCATAAACACCAGCACATCCCCATGCCCCTCGATCATCAATTGCGCCGCCGCATATGAAGCCGCCTCAGGCATCGGTGTCCCATCCATAATCATCGACGCGTCGTACCGCTGCTCCACCGGATACATCCGCCCCGAAACCTCAATCACCGGCGCCGGTCCATCGCTGGTCCCGAAGTATTCCGCAAACCGTTCCGAGTCGATCGTGGCAGAAGTGATGATGACCTTCAGATCTCGCCGCTTTGCAACCAGCCGATGCAGGTATCCCATCAAGAAATCAATATTGAGCGACCGCTCATGCGCCTCGTCCACGATGATCGTGTCATACTTCCGCAGATCAGGATCACGCCGGGTCTCAGCGAGCAGGATCCCGTCGGTCATTACCTTGATCAGCGTGTCATCACTCGTCTGATCCCCAAACCGCATTTTGTATCCGACAGCCGTCCCCAGCCCAACACCAAGTTCCTCTGCAACCCGCGCCGCAACATTCCGTGCCGCAATCCGGCGCGGCTGCGTATGCCCGATCATTGCCTCCACCCCACGCCCCAGATCCAAGCAAATCTTTGGCAGCTGCGTCGTCTTCCCCGACCCCGTTTCGCCGCACAAAATCACAACCTGATGATCCCGGATTGCCGCCGCGATCTCCTCCCGATGCTCACTAACCGGCAGTTCCTCAGGATATGTACATTTGGGTCTATTCCGAACCCGCCGTTCATACGACTCGATCACGCGTTCTAAATCTTCCCGTATTGAGCCCTCAATCTTCGTGGTCGCTTGCCCATCCTTGCGCCTCTTCTCCACCCCCCGAACCCGCGCACGATACAACCCCCGCACCGACTTCGGTGCCTTCTGAATTAACGCCTCAAGATTGGAATCTGGATCACCCACGCCCCGCCTTGACCATTTCCGCCGCCCTCTTGGGATCCACTGCGTTTTTCCAGTACCCATCACTCTTGATCCACGACCCAACGATCAACGCATCAGCATATTCACTCAGCCCCAAAACACTCTCCGGCGTCACCCCAGATCCAACAAGTACAGGAAGTTTTGTCGCTCCGCGAACCGCTTTCACATCATCCAGATCCGCCGCCATCCCCGTCGTCACCCCGGTCACAATAAACCCATCAGCACCAAAGAACTCCCCACCATGCGCAAACTCTGCGATACTCAGATCACCAGTGATCGCATGCGACGCATGCTTCTTCTTGATGTCACAAAACACCTTCACATCCTCAGCCCCGATCGACTTCCGATACCGAAGCAATGGCCCCGCCTCGGCGCGCTCAAGCAACCCCTCATCAGCAACATGGGCAAACACAAAGTTTTCGCACCGGATATACCGACCGCCCACAGCACTCGCCACCGCCATCGCATGCTTATTCCCACCCGACAAAATCTGCACGCCCACCGGAATACGGACCGCCTCCGTCACCGCCTTACACACGCACGCCATACCCGCCACGATTTCAGGCCCAAGCTCATCACCATGCACATACGGCGAGTCATGCATGTTCTCCACAATCAAAGAATCAAACCCCGCATCTTCAATCATCTTCGCTTCGATCACCGCCTGATTGACAAGTTCAGCAACAGGCAACTTCGCTAGCGGAGTCCCCGGTAGTGCTCCCACATGGACCATCCCAATGAGTTTGGTCGCGTCGCCGGGCATGATGGAAGTCAGGTTGGAATGCATGGATAACCTCGTGTTTCGTGTTCAATCTGGCGGCCAAAAACTCCGCACCTGCGATTCTTGACCCCAAACCCTCCAAATCCCATATAAATGCCCCCAATCCCTATTTTCTACCATTCCCGGCTTGTGAATTACCCGCATTTCGCGTACTTTGTGTATCAACCTTACCCCGCAACCTCCCAACCCAGAGACCACCAACTCATGGCTGAACGCAAATACCTCACCGCCCCAGACCCCAAGGAAACCAAGTTCCCGCGGGGCGTCCCCTTCATCATCGGCAATGAACTCGCCGAACGCTTCAGCTTCTACGGCATGAAGGGCATTCTCGTCATCTTCATGACCACCTACCTCCTCGGCCCAGATGGCGAATACGCCAATATGAGTCGCGATGAGGCAATGACCAACTACCACCTCTTCACAATGAGCGCCTATTTCTTCCCAATGCTTGGCGCACTCATCGCTGACATCTTCCTCGGTAAGTATCGAACAATCCTCTACCTCAGCCTACTTTACTGCGTCGGACACGGCCTACTCGCGATGATGGATATCGCGCCCGAACACTTCGGCATCGGTATGAAGCCATTCCTCCTCGCGGGTCTTGCATGTATTGCAATGGGATCAGGCGCAATCAAGCCCTGTGTATCGGCCCATGTCGGTGACCAGTTCGGGACCGGCAACAAGCACATGATCACCATGATCTTTAACTGGTTCTATTTCTCGATCAACATCGGCGCTGCGACCTCGATGGTACTCACTCCTTACCTCCTCCACGCTTCATGGGGTGGTCCATGGCTCGCATTCGGACTCCCCGGCGTACTCATGGCGATCGCAACACTCCTCTTCTGGATGGGACGCAATGTCTTTGTCCACGTCCCTGCAGCAGGACTCGATGCGTTCCTCAAAGAAACCTTCAGTAAAGACGGCATCCGCGCGATCATCAACCTCATCCCACTCTTCCTCATCTTCGTGCCGGTCTTCTGGGCCATCTTCGACCAAACCGGTTCATCATGGGTTCTCCAGACCGAACAAATGAACAGCTACATCGGTAGCTATCAAGTCCTTCCCTCTCAGGTCCAAGCCGTCAACCCGGTCTTGATCCTTCTAGGAATCCCGATCTTCACATACCTGATCTACCCAATGGGCGACAAAATTTGGAAGCTCACCCCACTCCGCAAAATTGGTATCGGCTTTGTCTTTACCGCCCTGGCATTTGCACTCTCTGCAATAATCGAAACATGGATCCAAGGCAACTCACAAGCCGTCATTGCCCAGATGTGGGCCGATCTGGGTTCTGACGCTCCAGCAAATACGCCGATTCCAACCAAACTCGCAGACATGTTCCTGATCGTCAAAGACCAAGGCTGGACCGCCAAAGAAATCGGCCCCTACCTCACCGACATGCCTCATATCTCCTGGCAGGTTCTTGCGTACATCATCATGACTGGAGCCGAGATCATGGTCTCGATCGTCTGTCTTGAGTTTGCATACACACAGAGCCCGAAGAAGATGAAAAGCTTCATCATGGGAATCTACATGCTGGGCATCTCGGTCGGCAACTTCTATGTCGCCGGCGTCAACTATGTTATCACGAAAACAAAGGATGTCGATGGCAACTCTCCTCTGGACGGAGCCAACTACTTCTGGTTTTTCACGGGACTTATGCTAGCAACGACTGTGATCTACATTATCTATTCCCAATTCTACAAAGGCCAAACCTACATCCAAGGCGAAGATGACACCATCGAAGCCATGGCTGAAGCCGAGGGCACCGAAGCTCGATAACTAGCATTCAATTTCTATCCACCAGCACCCGCATTCAATGCGGGTGTTTTTTTGCAATCAGCTATTTGGTATCAATCCGAACCAACCCAGAATGCAAAAAATACTCCATCAGATCAGCACCCGGATCAATATGCAGATCCGACTCCCCCGCTTGCTTCTCAGTAAGCACCCGAGGCACTACACTCCGCACCCACGCCCCGCCCATCGCAAAGGGCACCGGTGCCGCATCATGCTTCCGCGTACTGCACAGCGTGTAATGATCCGCCAGCACCAGCACCCGCCACCCCTCGGCCTTGGGATCCTCAGCAGGATCGCCATACCGCTCAATCGCTTTCATCACAGGCCCGATGATCTCACAATCAATCGCTTCAAGCGATGCGACCTTGGTCATGTAGTCCGCCTGGTGCGATGCCTCATCCGGTGCATAGATGTGGCAACACACAATGTCGTATTTCCGAACTGAATCCACCGCCACCTTCCCCTGCAACCCGTAATCCGTATCATGAAACCCAGTCAGCCCGGGACACGCGATCAGATCCCATCCGATCAACTTGGAAATCCCAGACAGCAGATCACCCGAAGCAATCATCCCGCCCCTGAACCCAAATTGCGATTCAAAGCTCGGTAGTCCTAGACCCGTCCCCTGCCCCCAGATCCAAACCATATTCGCCGGACGCAGTCCCTGCTCGGCCCGAGCCAGGTTGACCTCGTGCCCGGACAGGTATTCATGCGAAAGCCGCATCAATCTACTCAATACCGCCCCCTCATCACTCTTCCCTCCCCGAGGCATCGCTGCACCCCAAGCCCGATCCAAAATCTCGTGCGGAGCCGTGCATTCAACACTCGAGTAATCCCGTCCCGATCGGTCCACCAGAATCGATCGATATCCCGTCCCGGGCGTCAACTCGATCTCCACACCAATACCCTGTTCCTGCTCAGCCCAATACTCAGCAAGCCCTTTAAGCAGAACCTTCGCCTCAGCATCTGGGATTGCACCCGCGGAGTGATCAAGCATCAATCCTTCTTGATCCGTTCCCACTTCCCCTACCGTCACCAGATTCATGGAAAGAATCCAATCTTCAGGAGCAGCCTCTACCCCCATCCCCACCGCTTCAAATGGTGCCCGCCCATTGTGATACACGCCCGGTTCATACCCAAGCAGATCCAGCACACAAACATCAGCCCCCGCCCCGAACCCCTTGGGGGTTGTCGCCGCAGTCCCGATCCGCCCAGCCCGAGCGAGCCGATCAAGATTCGGTGTGTCAGCTGCCTCAAGCGGCGTCAGCCCATCAAGCCCATCCAGCGGCTTGTCAGCCCCCCCGCCCAAAATGATGACGACATACTTCACAACAAATCGTATCCGATCGAATCGTTCAGTGCATTGATGGGAAAAGCAAGGATTGCGTGAGATCTGTAATCCCGAAGACCAACGCCATCGAGACTGCGAACAGCTTCGGTGCTATTACCACAAAGAATAAAATAAAGACTCCCAGCCCGACCCATTGCCCGTTCTCTGAACGCATCAACCGATTAAACGAAGGCCAAAGATTCATCAGAATCCGACCACCATCAAGCGGCGGCACAGGCAGTAAGTTAAACAGCATTAATACAAAGTTCAGGAACGCTCCAGCACGCAAGAAAATCTCCAGATTCGTTCTGAGCGGGTCCTGAATAGTCACTGATGAAATAATGTGCCCCCCCGCCAATGGCTCCCAGAAAATCAGCGCCGTGAGTGCAATCACACCCAGCACAAGATTCATCACAGGCCCCGCCACTGTCACAAGCGTGTCGGCGTACTTACCCCGCAACCGTGACGGATCCACCGGCATCGCACCCCACGCGATCCCCACCAACAACAACGCTCCCAACGAATACGGCCCCATATGAACCATCGGATTCCAGGTCATGTGCCCACTGCGGATCGGCGTATCGTCACCAAGCTTGATCGCGACCCAACCATGGGCAAGCTCGTGGAGCGTTATAGAAACCACAACCCAGACCAGCCACGACACAACAATAACCTTGCCGTTGGGGCCCGCAAGCCAATCTGTAATCCACCATCCATTCATTCAAGAACTCCATAAAAAATGCCCGGCTATCGAAACAGCCGGGCATCAATAGTCTATCAAATCAACCGATTCACCCAGCGTTTGCTGCGGGAACAGCGGTCGATGCCTTCACGGCCTGCTCGACCAAACGATCGAAAAGTTTCGGATCATCAATCGCGATCTGCGAAAGCATTTTGCGATTCAGGTTGTTGCCCGACATTTTGAGCCCGTTGATGAACAACGAGTACCGGGTCCCACGCATCTTGCAAGCAGCAGTGATACGGGTGATCCAAAGAGCACGCATCTCACGCTTGCGGGCGCGGCGGTCACGGTAGGCATAGCAGCCCGCACGGCGGACAGCAATCTTGGCTTGATACTTATGGCGCGATTTGGTACCGAAGTAACCACGGGCCTGTCGAAGAATTCTTTTGCGTGCCTGAGTTCTGGCAGCACCTTTACGTACGCGAGGCATAGCTCGTTCTCCATGTTTGTCTGACGGAGCCGGCAATCAAGCCGATCTTGTCATCCCGGCAAACGGGGTGGAATAACCCGAGCCGTCTACATCGACGACTCAGAAAGTAATTCAATCAATCAATCATTGGCGGCGGCCTTAGCGGCTGCCTTCATCTCGCGACGTTGCTCAGGAGACGGGCTCCGACGCATTGACATACGAGGCTGATTGCGACCACGCAAGCGACGGAACAACATCTTCTCGAAGCGCTTGGCTTCGGAGCCCGATACCCGACGGTCCTGACGGAGTTGACGCAAACGCTTGGCACTCTTGCGAGATGACAAGTGCTTGTGGTACGCGCTCCGGTGACGGACTTTGCCCGTCTTGGAAATGCGGATCCGTTTGGACAAACCTTTATGAATCTTATTCTTCGGCATAACGCTCTCCGGCGTAGTGAAATCAACTCGTAAACGCCCCGCTCACAGAGCAAGGCAGGAGGTGAGGATAGACCCATCATCGGTCATAAACCACCCAAACCACCCCGAATCCCACATTTCTCTGTATCCGTTAGGGCCCAACAAACGCATCGGTTGGACCAGAAGGCAGCTCATTGCCCTCAATAATACCCATCTGGTCCCGGACATTGAAGATCGCCTGTTCAATCGGGCGAGGCAACCACAGGTTGTCCCCCTGATCCAGCACCGGGTCCTGGTGCCAGACCGAGCCCCCATCAAGCCCGAGCACATGCTGACCGCCCCGTTTATGGTTCGGGGTGTTCTCTTCAGGCCGCACCCTCTGACCATTTACGATCCGCCGAATCACCGGACTCCGGTCTGCCAGTAGAACGACCCGTACAGGCTGAGACGGCCCGTGCGCCTTCATGCCACCCTGAGCCATGATCCGGTAGCTGTACGAAATCTCGTCGAGTGATCGCCAGTCTTGCTGAGACTGCCCCCCAACATTCCCATCTATCATCAGAGCATTCGGATTGGTCGGGCACGCCAAATCAGCCAGAGTCGAATGATTCGTCCGCACAAGCATGTATAGGTTTGACGAGTTGGACCGCTCAGGTGTCGTCCCCACATCCATCCAGGTCGCCCCAGGACCGGATCCGAACCCAGCCGTCGCCATCGGGAGAAGATCCCGGTTTGATCCGGCATAAGTCCCAAACGCCCGCCCGGTGCTCGCCATATTGTCAAGACACTGCGCCTGCATCGACCGCGACCGCATCCCGCCCAGAACCGGTATGGTCACCGAAGCGATCAGTAGCAATGTCGCCGCCAGAGTTACCAGATCCGCAAGCCTGAACCGCCCACCGGGCGAGATCGGCATATCCATGATGTATCGTTTCTCAGAGCGATTAATCTCGTCCTGAATCTTCCCCAGCGTCCGGTTCACCAACGAGTCTCGCTCAGAATTGTTGTACCCAGCCCCGCTGGTGATCAACCCAGCCATCTGATCATGAATCGCATCGCGATCTGTGCATGCAACTTCTGATTCCATCCAATCATCAACAGAGGATGCCGATGCGGAATCAAGTATTGGTTCGTTCCCCGCTGTCGAGGCCCTCAAGCTCACCACATCAATCCGAGCCCCCCGCTGTCCATCATCTGCCAGAGGCGTATCTAGCAGCTCCAAAATCCGCGACACACAATCCATACGATCTGCATCCGCGCCGGTCCCCTCAAAGAGGGCATCGACCGCCGCCTTGTCCGCATCGTTCAGTTGGTATTCGTTTGACCCGTTTGATTCGTATTGCTCACTCATTCACGAAACTCCACACACGAAACTACTTGCCCCCAGCATCGGGCTTCGATACCCGCTGCCAGCTCCTCGCAAACGCCGCGACCGCGGCATGCATCCGAGATTTGACCGTCCCGAGCGGGATACCCAAATCTTCGGCAATCCTCGCATAGCTCAGCCGCTGGAAATACCCAAGCACCAACACCTCACGGAGCGGAGCCCCAAGATCATCGAGTGCGAGTTGCACGAGCCGATCCTGTTCATCCGCATCCATCCTCTCGTCTGGTGCTGGGACATCAATCTCCAGCAAATCAACCATCGAAGTCCCACGATCGGATCCTCTCAGAGGGGCTGAGAGCTCAACCGTGCGTCTCCGCTTCTTCTTACGCAACAAGTCCCGCCCCTTGTTCGCTGCAATTGTAAAAAGCCATGGCCGAAATCGTCTGCTGGCATCGAAAGTATCAGCCGATAAGTGAATCTGCAAAAAAGTCTCCTGGAACAGGTCCTCAGCAGCCGCCCGATCCCCCACCAAACGAGTCAAAAACCTCAACAGATCATCGTGATATCGCTCGATCAGCTCCTTGTATGCTGCCGTATCCCCCGAACGGAACGCGACAAACACCTTCTCGTCGGCTTGCCCATCAAAGGCACTCGCTCGGAATATTGGCTCAGAATCGCTCAATCGGGTACTTTCCTCTCTCAGATGCCGCATCATACGACGCCAATGGGTATTCGGATCGCCTAAACCGACATTCCATCAATCTGACTCCGATCGTCCGGGAATCACCCCATACTGGCTCTCTGGGCCCCAACACGCCGACAAGTTCTCAAGTAAAGTATCGGTTCGGGCAATACAAGGGCGTGAACCGCGTTATGCCTGCAAGGATGGTGTCCCCGTTGAGTATCCAACCCGAGCCAGTAAGCCAAGAGGACGAGGCGATCCGTCTCCTCGTCCACCAAGCGATCCAAGGCGAGGAAGTTGCTTGGCGCGGACTCGTGGATGCGTATTCCCGCCGGGTCTTTGCGATGGCCCGGTCAAGGGTTCATGACGACGACCTCGCCGAGGAGATTACCCAGTCCGTGTTTGTTACCGTAGCGACCAAACTTTGCCAAGATGGCTACAACGAACAAGGCCGATTTGAGCCTTGGTTGTTCCGCATCACCATGAACCGCGTCCGCGACGAGTTCCGCCGAAGATCACGCCACGCACGACCAACAGATCCCAGTCACCTCCAAGACGCCCGCATCCAGAACCCAAACGACTCCAACAATCCCGAACCAGCCAACGCCGCTCCGCTCAGAGCCGCCATCGAGCAACTCAATGACACTGACCGCGAAATCATCGAACTCCGCCACCATGGCCAACTCAGCTTCAAACAAATCAGCGACATCCTCAACCAACCCGTCGGCACACTCCTCGCACGCCACCACAGGGCACTGAAAAAACTCAAAGCATTAATGGACCCCAGTCCTACAACTCATGGGAACGAATCATGAACAACCACAACCTCCACCATCACGACCCTGAAACTGATGCGATCATTGAGCAACTCGATTCTCTGGGCTCACTCGATCGCGCAACCCCCGATGCGGAATTTGAACAACGCATGATGGACTCGATCTCCAAACAGATCGCCCCATCACCGCTCCCCATTGCGAATGCACCGATCGCCCAACCGAACTACATGCCCGGCTGGAAGTTCAACATCGCCGCGGCCATTCTTCTCGTGGGCAGTGCCACCCTGCTCATCTGGTCCTCAACCCGCTCAGCCACCATCTTAACAACTCAACCCCAAGACCAAACCCTCCTCGTTTCACTCGAAGAAGATTTCGACGCACTCTACGAACTAACCGACTTCGCAGACTCACTCGAACACGACATCGACGAGCTTGATCTCATGACCGACGCGGTTCACACCGAACTCTCACTCCCGAGCGTGCTCATGGAACTCTCCGATTCATCGCTGACAGAAGGATCACTCTGATGCTTACCAAAGCCCTCGCTATCCTTGTAATCACCTGCTCGTCAGCATTTGCGCAGCCGCAAGGCGACCGCGACCAACCGCCCGAACGCCGCCAGAAACAAGGCGAGCGTATCAAATCTGATACCCCACCGAGTGCCACCGAACTCCGCAACCGACTCCAACAAACCCTCGAGTTTGCTAAGCGGATTGTCGAAAAAAATGAAGCCGCGATTGCCCAACTCGATGCTGGAGAAGATCCTCGCCAAGTCATGCACTCGCTCCGCACTCCTGAAAAACGTCAAGCCATGCGAAAAACCAATCGCTCCCAATCATTAGGGACCGCCCTCAGCCATCCTGCCAGCGATGAACAGATCCCCCCTCCCCCGTTGCTTTCCAAAAAAGAACTGCAAATGGTTCGGTCCTTTATATCAGAACACCTCGATGTAATCGATAAACAGCTCAAGCAAGTCGAGCAGGTCAGCCCCGATGCAACCGACCGTCTCCTCGGACGCCTCGCCCCCAAAATCTTAGAAATTCTTCAGCTCCGTGAAAGCGACCCCGCGATGGCCTCGCTCAAACTCGACGATCTCAAAGCGGGCCTCTCGTACATTGATGCGTCGCGAAACTATAGAAGCATGCTCCGCAGCAACTCCAATGATCACGACAACATCAAGAACGCTGAGCAAGAAGTCCGCCAAGCCGCCAGCGCACGCTTTGATGCACAGGTCCAGATCAAACAGTACGAGATCCACCTGCTTACCAAACGCATCGGCCAACTCCACGAAGCCCTCGATGCTCTCAACGCCCAGCGTGACGATCAGGTCAACGCACAAGTCAACTCTGCAAAGCGATCCCCAGGCCCACGCCACAACCGGCCTGCAAACGACCCGCCGCAATCCAATGAAACTTCAAAGGCCAGCCCCGAGGATTAACTGAATCAGGAAACAACCGATCCCGGGCCGATCTCGCTCATCGGGGTCATCACAACCACCGACCGTTCATCACTTCCCTTGGCTGAATCGGAAGCCGCGATCAACATCCCACGCGACTCCTCGCCACGGATATTCCGAGGCGCGAGATTGGCAACAATCACAATCGACTTCCCAACAAGATCCGCCGGCTCGTAGTACTCACGGATACCCGCGCAGATCTGCCGAGGCTTGCCAGACCCATCATCAACCTGCAGCTTCACCAACCGATCAGCATCCGGATGAGGCTCGGCCTCAAGGATCTTGGCCACTCGCAAATCCACCTTGGCAAACTCATCAAAGGTGATCTCAGGCTTAAACATCGAATCGGTTTCTGGCTTGGCTTGTGCTTGATCGCTCATGTCGGCTCCATTTGTCAACTCCGGTCACCACTCACGGCGTCGCAACCCATTGACCATCACGATAGAACGCTTTATCCGCCTCGACACGGAACAATCGAACAAGATCCCGCACTGTGGGCAGATTGATCGCCCCGTCCATAGACATCGAGGCAGCCGCCCCCCACGATTCCACCTCAACGCCGCTGAGCACCATATCTGTACGAAGTAAAATCCTCAGCTCATCATTATTCCCGCTCATCCCCAGCCCACGCAGATGGTCCGGACATGCCAACCGGCGACCTGGGGAAGCCCGATCCGCAACATACAGCCAAT
>Ga0209344_10002197_pt1 | contig 22564 bp, 24 predicted proteins | sample Cruoilmetagenom6_FD_187293 | JGI IMG/M metagenome (GOLD analysis project Ga0209344, IMG submission 187293) | Oil polluted marine microbial communities from Coal Oil Point, Santa Barbara, California, USA - Santa Barbara Oil Seep Sample 6 (SPAdes)... | ecosystem: Environmental > Aquatic > Marine... | reverse complement strand
GATCTATTCGAGAATCTCAAGCTGCGCTTCTTCGTTGTGGCGTGCACGCTCAAGGAGCGTGGGAAGCGAGCCCATGTTGTGGGTTCCGAACACCACGTCGACCCAGGGCGCCTTTTCGAGAATGACACCTTGGTCTTTTTGGGCTAGGCACCCACCGACGGCAATTTGCATGCCATCGTGTTCTTTTTTGACGCTGGCGAGCATGCCGAGGTTGCCGTAGAGCTTGTTGTCGGCGTTCTCACGAACGGCGCAGGTGTTGATCACTACGACGTCGGCTTGACCCTCGGTTGCTCGCACGTAGCCGGCAGCCTCGAGCGATCCGCTGAGCCGTTCGGAGTCGTGCACATTCATCTGGCACCCGTAGGTGCGCACTTCGTAGCTGCGCGGGGTCGCCAGTTTTTCGTCAATCATGTCTTCCACCTTAAGCCTCCACGCGAGAGGGGGTTGACGGGGTTAGCGAAAGGTGGGGCCGTTTGACGAATCACTCCCGGCTGCAAGTGCGGCATTGACTGCCGCCGAGACGACGGATCCGGAGTATCCCTTACGCATGAGGAACCCGCTGAGCCGCCTCTTGGCGGTAACGCTGTCGAGCGACCGTAACTGTGGTGCCCGTTTGAGGGCGAGTGCGGTGGCGCGCTCTTGTTCTTCGTCACGTTCGAATCCGACGACGGCTTGAATGTGTTCGTTGTCGATCTTGCGGCGTCGAAGTTCGGCGGTGATGGCCGCCGAACCCAGCCCTTTGCGTTCCCGAAGCGTGCGCGTGAGTGTTTCGGCAAGGGCTGCGTCATCGAGCAATTGGGAGTTCTCGAGACGCTCAACTTCGGCAGCAATCTCGTCGGACTCGAACTCACGCGTGCCGAGAAATTGAGTCATCTCGTGAGACGACATCCCCCTGCGGGCTAGGGCGCGCATGCTGACCTGACTAATCTCGGAAAATCCGTCTCGCGCTTGACGCCGAGCGGTACGCGAAGATCCCGACGTACCGGTGGTGGCGGCGGAGCTCTCTGCGCCCCCTTCCACGTCTGGCTGTTCCACAAATCGTGGCGCACCACGGACAGGGCTATCGGTCACGTCGTTGGTTTCGCCCCGCGACGTGAAGTCTCGCATCGTCGGCAGAGTTCGGGCCGACGGCAGAGATCTGACCGGGGCAATACCGGGCTCAGGCATTGGCAGCCCTGACCCTGACTCCCGGGTGTCGTGGTGTGAGGACTCAACGGGGGCTTCGTTAGCCCAGCCGTCCTCAACGGCACCATCATGAACAGTGCTGCCCTCCGACGACGACTCCGCCGCATCGCCGTCAGTGCGCGCGGCGCGCGACCGGTCACCAAAGAGGCTGATGACGGGAGCGATGTAGTCGTCGTCGGAGGTTGTCACAGCGTTACCTACTGCCCGGCGGCCTTTTTGAGGGGTGCCGCAGCGGTTTTACCCGCAACAGGCAGCGTGGGGCCGTCGGCCTTCGCGCTGGCGCTGGCAGCTTTCTCGGCTATCGAAGCAGCCTCGGCTGCTGTCTTAGCTTCGAGCGCGTTTGCTGCTTTCGCTTCTGCACCGATTCCGAGCTTGCGCATGATCTTCTGCTCAATCTCAAGGGCAATCTCTGGGTTCTGGGTGAGAAAGGCACGTGACTTCTCTTTGCCTTGACCAAGCTGGTCACCCTCGTAGGTGTACCAGGCGCCCGATTTACGGACGATTCCGTGGTCAACACCGAAGTCGATGAGGCTACCTTCGCGCGAAATGCCGACACCGTAGAGGATGTCGAACTCCGCTTGCTTGAAGGGCGGGGCCATCTTGTTCTTGACCACCTTGACCCGCGTGCGGTTACCCACCGCATCCGTGCCATCTTTGAGTGTTTCGATGCGACGGATGTCGAGCCTGACGGAGGCATAGAACTTGAGTGCTTTACCGCCGGCGGTGGTTTCGGGGCTTCCGAAGAAGACACCAATCTTTTCGCGCAACTGGTTGATGAAGATCATGGTGGTGTTGGTCTGGCTGAGCCCACCGGTGAGCTTACGTAGCGCCTGCGACATGAGTCGCGCCTGCAGACCAACGTGGGAGTCACCCATCTCACCTTCGATTTCGGCGCGGGGAACAAGCGCGGCAACCGAGTCAATGACGATGAGATCGATCGAGCCGCTTCGTACGAGCATGTCAGCGATCTCCAGCGCCTGCTCACCAGTGTCGGGCTGCGAGACGAGCAGCGAGTCGATGTCGACGCCCAGCTTGGCCGCATACTCAGGGTCGAGAGCGTGCTCAGCATCGATGAAGGCCGCGATTCCACCATTGCGTTGCGCGTTGGCAATTGCGTGCAACGTCAATGTGGTCTTACCTGACGACTCAGGACCGTAGATCTCTACGATGCGGCCGCGAGGAAGGCCGCCGGTGCCGAGCGCGACATCGAGCGCAATTGAGCCGGTGGGGATTACCTCGACCGGAGCACGCTCATCACTGCCGAGGCGCATGACTGAACCCTTGCCGAATTGGCGGTCGATTTGGGCGAGGGCGGTCTCGAGGGACTTCTCGCGGTCTGCTGCTGATGGCATTGAATCTTCTCCATTGGTCGTAGGTTGCTGCCCATAGGCTGTCGCGATTCGTGTGGACCGATGCTGCAAGGTCCGCAACCTCCCGACAAAGGCTGTGTTGCTAACGCCACGCTACGCTCATGCTCCGACATTCCCGAGACACGACGTGCGCAACTAAACCATCCGAGATATTCGAACGGATGTTAGGGAGAAGACTAGCAATATCGAACCTATGTTCGAATCCACCACGCGGGAACGCGACGCCTATTTCTTGATATCGCGCGTGGCCTACTTCTTGGGTTCACGCTGCCCCACGCCATAGCGGCGATCGGCGGGAACATCCATCGCCTCACAAAGGCCCCCCCAGACCTGCCTCGCCGGGACGCCACGCGAAAGCGCTTGAGAAGCGGTAACCCCGCCAACTGAACCTAAGACCTGATCGTTCACCAGCACGCGACCGTAGGCCTCACCGAACTCGTCGGACACTGCCAGCCAGAATTCACTCAATCGCATAGAACAAGCCTAATCGCGGCGCCAGGCCGGAACGCACCAATGCCCCGCTCCACACCGGAACGGGGCATCGAACGTGCTGTGTTAGCGCGCAACCAAGTTGGAATCGAACTCTGCGACAAGTTCGTCTGGCAGAGTGTCGGGAATCGTGGTGGCACCTTCGATGACGGCAAGCCGGTCTCCGACTTCGCGCATGATCACCGAAATGGGTGTATCGAGTGCGTCAGCTACCGACGCGAGAATCTCTGAGCTGGCCTCTTTCTGACCCCGCTCAACCTCACTGAGGTATCCGAGCGCAACGCTCGCCTTACTTGCGACCTGTCGAAGGGTGCGTCCCTTTTGCAAGCGGAAGTCGCGGAGAACGTCACCGATTTCTTGACGAACTAGAACCATTGGACACTCCCTTTCTGACTGAATCGTACGACCAGAACACTCTGGATAATCAAGACTACAGCCACTGCTTTGTTCAGAACTCTAGCCTCTCCATGCTGGATGAGGCTTGTGAACTCGATAACTGTAACCCACCCGAAACGTGGATTATTCCCGCACGCCGGACGATCCTGTGACCAGTTCTGGGGACGCGCTTGAGCGTTCCGCTACGGGGCCGCGACGAGCACCACGCGCTGGTCGCAGTACCGACACTCCGGCTACTCCTCGGCAGTGAGATAGTCGTGCAGGCACTCCAGCGCCGCATGAACTGCCTGGTGGCGTATCTCGTGACGGTCGCCCGCGAATTCGAAGCCGCGGGTCTCCACAAAGTTCGTGGCAGCAAAACCGATGAATACCGTTCCGGGAGGTTTACCCTCGTGCGAATCCGGACCGGCAACACCTGTCGTCGCTAAACCGAAATGGGCCTGCTGCTCCCCTACTCCGAGAACATCGCGTGCCCCTGCAGCCATGTGTGCCGCAACATCCGGATGCACGGTGCCGTGAAACGCCAACAGGCTCGCGTCGACGGCCAAGAGCTGATGTTTGATCGCGGTGTTGTACGCGACTACAGCCCCGTTGAGCACGAGCGAGGCTCCCGGAACGGCGACGAGTGATGCAGACAATAGACCGCCGGTCAGCGACTCCGCCAGAGCGAGAGTCTGTCGTTGTTCGGTGAGCTTCGCCACGATCTTTGTGGCGAGTTCTTCGGTAGTCACTGGACGCGGGTCACACTCCTGGGTTCGACTTGCGATTGTGGCGCCATGCCTGCCACAGGTATTCGAGCCCCGTATAGGTGGTCAGCACCACGGCGATCGCCATGACCGACCAATTGAGCCACAGCACCCAAGCGCCAAGCACAGTGGACAACGGGACCAAGAACAGTGAAATAGCCACCGCCTGAACGACGGTCTTGAGCTTGCCGCCCCTGGATGCCGGAATCACGACTTTCGAGAGCACGGCAAACCGGAAGATGGTGATTCCGAATTCGCGCAGCAGAATCAGCACGGTCACCCACCAGTACAGCTCTCCAAGAATCGAGAGGGCGACAAGCGCTCCGCCGATGAGAACCTTGTCGGCGATGGGATCAAGGATGATGCCGACGTTGGTGATGAGGTTGCGACCGCGAGCCAAGTGACCGTCGACGGAGTCCGTGACGATGGCAAAAATGAAGAGTGCCGCGGCAACATAGCGGATCAGCCCCATCTCGCCGGCATCCAGCAACAGTAACCACACGAACAGCGGCGCAAGGAAAATGCGTGCGACGGTGATGATGTTGGCGATGTTGGCGTTGGAGGCCGGAGTCTCGCCGGCGCTGATCACTCGACCGCGAAAGGAGTTGGTCCGTTCGGTTGGCGCAGTGGACCCTGGATTTGATTGTGCACCCACGTGATCACTCCCGATCAGTCAAGTTCCACGCGTCCTCATCTGAGGAGCCTTCCACCTCATCGTATCCGCTCAGCGACTCTTCTACAGCGTCGACGGGGGTCGGCTCATCCTCGCCCCGTAGTCGAGCGAGCACCCCTGGGAGCTGTTCTGCGGTCACGAGCACGTCGCGAGCTTTCGACCCCTCCGACGGGCCAACGATTTCGCGCGACTCGAGCAGGTCCATGAGCCGGCCGGCTTTTGCGAAGCCAACGCGCAGCTTTCGCTGAAGCATGGATGTCGATCCGAATTGGGTGCTCACGATGAGCTCGGCGGCCGCAAGCAGCACTTCGAGATCATCGCCAATGTCGGCATCGATCTGTTTCTTCTCGGCGACAGCGGTGACGTCGTTACGGTATTCGGGCTGCGCTTGAGCGATTACATGCTGCACGATTTCGGCAACTTCGCTCTCGGGAACCCACGCTCCTTGAACGCGAATGGCTTTGGAAGCTCCCATCGGCAAGAAGAGAGCGTCACCCTGGCCAATGAGCTTGTCAGCGCCTGGCTGATCGAGAATGACTCGGGAGTCGGTCATGCTCGACACGGCAAAGGCGAGACGGGAAGGAACGTTGGCCTTGATGAGCCCGGTCACGACGTCGACGCTGGGGCGTTGCGTGGCCAGCACGAGGTGAATTCCTGATGCTCGCGCCAGCTGGGTGATGCGCACGATGGAGTCTTCGACATCGCGAGGGGCGACCATCATCAGGTCGGCGAGCTCATCAACGACGATCAACAGATACGGGTAGGGCTTGAGCTTTCGCTGGCTCCCCTCGGGGAGCTTGATCTCGTCGGCGACAACGGCGCGGTTAAAGTCATCGATATGGCGGAAGCCGAAGCTGGCGAGGTCGTCGTATCGCATGTCCATCTCTTTCACGACCCAGGCGAGGGCTTCAGCAGCCTTCTTGGGGTTCGTGATGATGGGCGTAATCAGGTGGGGAACGCCAGCGTAGATCGACAGCTCAACCCGCTTGGGGTCGATCAGCACTAGGCGGACGTCGGCGGGTTTCGCCCGCATGAGCACCGAAGTGATCATCGAGTTGACGAAGCTCGACTTACCCGAACCGGTCGAACCTGCAACAAGGAGGTGAGGCATTTTGGCAAGGTTGGCGACGACAAATCCACCCTCGACGTCTTTGCCGAGTCCGATCGTCAACGGGTGCTCGCTCTTGGTGCTTGCGCTCGATCGCAGCACGTCGCCCAGAGACACGATCTCGCGGTCCTTGTTGGGGATTTCCACGCCGATGGCGCTCTTGCCGGGGATCGGCGAGAGAATGTTGACCTCGTTGCTGGCCACCGCGTAGCTGATGTTCTTGGCGAGGGCGGTGACCCGCTCAACCTTCACGCCGGGGCCGAGTTCGAGTTCGTAGCGAGTGACCGATGGTCCGCGACTGAAGCCGGTAACGGTCGCATCCACGCTGAACTGTTTGAGTACCTCGGTGATTGAGGCGACAACTTCATCGTTGGCAGCCGAGCGCGATTTTGGTGGTGTTCCCGCCGAGAGAAGAGAGGCTTGCGGTAGCCGATACACTGCCGCCGACTGGTGAGGGCTTGTTTCGTGCGGCCCATCAAATTCGCCCGCGTTGCCCTTCTCGCTCGCCTTCGTCGTGAATCCGGGAAGAACGCCGGGGCCGTCATCGCGCACACCGGTGGCGGGAGCATCTACTTCTCCGGTGCCGTAATTCTTGACGGCTTCTTCGGCTTTGAGCAGGTCTTCCAAAAGCTCGACGCCGAACTCGTCGTCTTTCTTGGTGAGATCTTTGGCGGCAGGCGGCGCCGTCGGCTCCACTACCTCGGTCGCTTGCTCTCGTGAAATAACCGGGCTGTCAAATGCTTTGTCTTCTGACTGCACCGACTTATTACGACGCCACCACGGCAGGGAGCTGGTGTCGTTGATGTCGCCGAGACCAATATCGGTGAGAGAACCAAACTGCACGGAGTCGTTCTTGTTGGCGCTTGCCTGAGCCTTGGCTGCCGCTCGCTCTTCGTCCGTCTGCAGCTGGGCCCCGAAGAGGTAGGCGTAGAGCTCACGCAGGCGCGAAGGCAGCCGGTTCGGCGGAGTCTTGGTGATGATGAACAGCGACAGCACCAACAGCAGAACGATGATCGGCACCGCAAGCAACTCGCCGCCCAAGAACAGCAGCGGGTTCGCCATGAGCCAGCCGAAGACCCCACCGGCACGCGCGATCTCAACAGCACCATCGGCGGGGTGCGGCTGGCCACTAAACACGTGGCACAGCGCCGCAACGGTCACGATGAGAACGCTCAGTCCGATGCCGATGCGACCGTTGTCGTGAACGCTCGACGGATGCCGGAACATCCAGATCGCCAACAGCAGAAGAATCACCGGCAGCGCGAAGGCCACCCGCCCCACGAGCCCGCCGAAGGTGTACGCGTCGAGCGCGATCGCTACCGAGTCGGTCGGGTTGAACCATTCGACGACGGCGCCGACGATCGCGAGCAGGAAGAATAGGAAGGGAACGCCGTCGCGACGGTCGTCTTTCGTGAGTTCCTCACGACCGAAAACCCGGAACGCTCCGCCAACCATGTGGGCGAGCGCCAACCACAGCTTCGTCAGGGGACCCTCAGGCTCCACCGGGGTTTGTTTGCCACGCGGTAGTCGTTTGGTCGCCTGAGCCTTGCTCGCCGTATTCTTGGCGCGCGGTTTCGACGCACCCGAGCGCGAGGTCGACGATGTACGCGTAGCCATAATTCAACGCTACCTGTGGCCTCTGTCAGAGGCACGCAGCGACACTCATCGCTGCAGCCATGCCCTCGACGCGCTAGTAGCGGATGGCGTCAATCACTTTCACCTTGACCGCAACAAGAAACTTGTCAGGTGCGAGCAGTATTGCCTGTCGCACCCGACAACAAGAATCAGGCCTCGATAACCACCGGGACGATCATCGGGCGACGACGGTGCTGCGTGTTGACCCAGCGACCCACCGTGCGGCGAACCACCTGAGCAAAGGCGTGCGTGTCTCGGGTACCGTTTGCTGCGGCATCCGACAGGGCCTTCACCACCTGAGGAAGCACGGCGTCAAACACGTCTTCGTCCTCGGCGAAGCCACGAGACTGGATCTCCGGGCCGACGATAACCTTGCCGGTCTGGGCGTCCACGGCGACGAAGATCGAGATGAAGCCCTCTTCGGCCAGGATGCGGCGATCCTTGAGGTCAGCATCGGTGATCTCACCGACACTCGAACCGTCGACGTAGACGAAACCGAAATCGAGTTGACCGACAACCGACGCGTGACCGTCCTTCAGGTCAATCACCGTGCCGTCCTCAGCAATAATCGTGTTCTCCGCGGGCACGCCAGACTGGATCGCCAGGTTCGCGTTGGCGACAAGGTGGCGGTACTCACCGTGAACGGGAAGCACATTCTTGGGACGCAGGATGTTGTAGCAGTACAGCAGCTCCCCCGCGGCGGCGTGACCCGAGACGTGTACCTTGGCGTTCGCCTTGTGCACGACATTTGCGCCGAGCTTGGTGAGGCCATTGATCACACGGTAGACCGCGTTCTCGTTGCCGGGGATGAGGCTAGACGCGAGGATGACGGTGTCGCCCTGACCCACCTCGATTTGGTGCTCCATGTTGGCCATGCGCGCAAGCACGGCCATCGGCTCGCCTTGGCTTCCCGTCGACATGTACACGAGCTGGTTGTCGGGGTAGTTCACGGCCTTCTTGGCGTCGACCAGCACCCCGTCTGGCACCTTGAGGAAACCGAGATCTGCTGCGATGCCCATGTTGCGCACCATCGAGCGGCCCATCAGCACAACCTTGCGGTTGTTGGCGATGGCAGCGTCCAACACCTGCTGTACGCGGTGTACGTGGCTGGAGAAACTCGCCACGATCACACGACGCGGCGCCTTCGCGATCACCGACTCGAGAACCGGCCCGATGTCGCGCTCGTTGGGGGTGAATCCCGGAACGTCGGCGTTCGTCGAGTCAGAAAGGAATAGGTCGATCCCCGCTTCGCCGAGGCGCGCGAACGCACGAAGGTCGGTGATGCGGTTGTCGAGAGGCAGCTGGTCCATCTTGAAGTCACCGGTGTGCAGCACGGTGCCGGCGACAGTCGTGATGGCTACGGCCAGCGCATCCGGAATCGAATGGTTGACCGCGACGAATTCGAGGTCGAACGGTCCCATCTTTTCCTTCTGGCCCTCAGCAACGTTGAGGGTGTACGGCTTGATGCGGTGCTCTTTAAGCTTCGCTTCGATGAGCGCGAGCGTGAGCGTCGAGCCGATAAGGGGAATGTCTTGGCGCAGACGCAGCAAGTAAGGCACAGCGCCGATGTGGTCTTCGTGGCCATGGGTAAGCACGATGCCGAGAATGTCATCGAGACGATCACGAATCGAACTGAAATCGGGCAGGATCAGGTCGACGCCCGGCTGGTGTTCCTCGGGAAAGAGGACGCCGCAGTCCACGATCAGGATCTTGCCGTCGATCTCGAAGGTGGTCATGTTGCGACCAATTTCGCCGAGACCGCCGACCGGCGTGACTCGAAGGGTTCCCGGCTCAAGAGCGGGCGGGTCAAAAACGGAATCTGGCATTGAACAACCTTGTGTGTTGAGGTGTGGGGCCGTCAGCCCCCGTGCGAAAAATGTGGGCTGTGCCCAAGCCAGAGCCTACCCCGCGCGGGTGAATCTAGCGGGTTGCGCCGGCAATTTTGGGCAGGGCGCCGCCAGCGGCCGCATTGCGATCGGGGCGAAAGTTGCTGAGATCAAGGCCCTGAATGCCGGTGACCAACGCTAGCTCGTCCTCGATCTTTGCTGCCTCAGCCTCTTCTGGCCCCACGAGCGGCAAGCGCACGCGTGGGCTCGAAATAAGGCCGAGGCCGTGAAGAATGTATTTGGCGGCAACCGTGCCAGGAACGTGCGTCATCGCCGCCCGAACCAGCGGTTCGAGAGCTTGGTGCGCGGCCGTAGCGGTGGCGAGGTCACCCGCGTTGACGGCATCCACAATCACCCGGTAGGGGGCCGGGGCGATGTTCGCAGTGACACCGATCAGACCTGAAGCGCCGATTGACAGGTGCGGCAGCACGTTCGAGTCGTCGCCAGAGAAGTACATCAGGTCCGTCTGGTTGAGCACACGGCTGACCTCACTGAAGTCACCCTTAGCATCCTTGACCGCGAGGATATTGGGGTGATTAGCGGCACGAAGAATCGTTTCGTAGGTGATGGGAATACCGGTACGGCCGGGAATGTCGTACAGGATCACCGGCAGGTCGGTTGCGTCCGCGATCATCCGGAAATGAGTGAGTACGCCAGCCTGGGTGGGCTTGTTGTAGTACGGAGTGACGATCATGACGCCGTCAGCGCCGGCCTTCTCGCTAGCTTTGTACAGTTCGATCGCGTGCGCGGTCTCGTTGGAGCCACCACCGGTGATGATCTTCGCGCGGCCAGCGGAAACCGACTTAGCGACCTCAACGAGCTTGATCTTCTCGGGGTCGGTCAGCGTGCTCGTTTCGCCCGTGGTGCCGGTGACGACGATACCGTCAGCACCATTCGTAATCACGGAATCGATGTGCTTTTCGACATCCGCCCAGTTCACTTCACCGTCGGCGTTAAACGGTGTGATGAGCGCGACAAGGACTTGACCGAATGGATTCTCTGTAGACACCCCTCTAGGTTACCGCTGCTGAGCGCGAGGATTCTCGTATCGCAAGAATCGGTACTGAAGATTAGAGGATGAGGTGTGCCAGCCATCTACCGGATCGCTCGCCACGAGCACCCAGTTTTCGTCCCGCGCGGGGGCAAGGGTATCGCCATCAAAGTGCTCGCGAATCTCGGTAATCTCGATTCTGTCTGCGCGCTCCGCCACCGCAGCGAAGATCTGGGCACCACCGATCACCCAGACGGTAACCGGTGATTCAGCCGACGAGAAGTCGGCGGACGACGTTGCCGCATCAATCGCGGCGTCAACGCTGTGCACGATTTCGGCTCCGTCGGCACCCCACGATTCATCCCTGGTAACGACAATGTTGCGTCGCCCAGGCAGTGGGCGAAATCGCGACGGCAGCGAATCCCAGGTCTTGCGGCCCATGATGACGGCACTGTCCAAGGTGAGCTCCTTGAAATGGGCGAGGTCCTCAGGCAGATGCCACGGCATTGAGCCGTTGTGCCCAATAATTCCCCCGTCAGACTGCGCCCAAATCAGCGCAACTGAGATTCTGTGAACGTTGTCGCTCACACGGCTACCGGAGCTTTAATGGCCGGGTGATGCTGGTAGCCGACGATCTCGAAGTCATCAAAGGTGTAGTCGAACACGCTTGCCGGCGTGCTCGCAATGGCCAGCTGGGGCGCGGCGTAGGGTTCTCGAGTGAGCTGCTCGGTGACCTGATCGATGTGGTTGTCGTAGATGTGGCAATCGCCACCGGTCCAGACAAAGTCTCCGACCTCAAGACCTGTCTGCTGCGCGACCATGTGAGTCAGCAGCGCATAGCTGGCGATATTAAACGGCACCCCCAAGAAGAGGTCGGCGCTGCGCTGGTAGAGCTGACAGGAGAGCTTGCCATCGGCAACGTAAAACTGGAAAAACGCATGACACGGCGCAAGAGCCATGTTAGGGATATCCGCCGGGTTCCAGGCCGACACGATTAGCCGACGGGAATCGGGGTTGGTCTTGATTTGCTCAATGACATCGGAAATCTGGTCGATCTGCTCGCCCGATGGTGTCGGCCAGGACCGCCACTGAACGCCATAAACCGGGCCTAGTTCGCCCTCGTCGTCGGCCCACTCATTCCAAATCGTGACCCCGTTGTCGCGAAGCCACGACACATTGCTCTCACCGCGCAAAAACCATAGGAGTTCGTAGGCGATCGATTTGAAATGAACGCGCTTCGTCGTGACTAGTGGGAATCCTTCGGCAAGGTTGAACCGCAACTGCCGCCCGAACACGCTGCGCGTGCCGGTGCCCGTGCGATCACTCTTGTGCACACCGTTAGCCAACGTGTCGCGGAGCAGATCTTCGTAAGGGGTTGCGATCGAGGATGCCATCACACTGATAGTACTTGTTGGTCGGCGAGTCCACCGAGGTTTTCCCTGCGCGTCGCCCACTCACCGCATAGTGTGGGAAGTGACGAAAGGAACGGCAATGCCTGTTACAAGCGAAGCAACAACTTTGTGGTTTGGCGACCTATTCAGCGGCAAGGGCACGACATCGCTCGATTCCTCTGACGCCGCAGAATTCCCGGTGACCTGGGCCGCGCGATCCGAGGGCGCAGAGGCCACGACAAACCCGGAAGAGCTCTTGGGGGCCGCCCACGCGTCCTGTTTTGCCATGGCATTCTCGAATGGACTGGCCAGCAACGGCACCCCCGCCGAGAGCCTCCAGGTGACCGCGGCGGTGACATTTGATCCCGCCGAAGGGATCACCGGCAGTCATCTGCTGGTGAGTGCCAAAGTCGCAGGCTTAGGCGAGGACGACTTTCAGCGACTAGCGGAGGAAGCCAAAGCCGGCTGCCCCGTCTCCCGCGCGCTGACTGGCATCCCCATCACCCTCGAGGCGAGCCTGGCCTAGCCATGGTCGACTCGAAGCCGGCGCCAACAGCCACGCGAGTTCTTGTCGCCGGAGCCTCCGGGTTTATCGGAACAGAACTCGTGTCTCAGCTCGAGTCTGCCGGCTTCGAGGTCCTACGACTTGTGCGAGGCGAGCCTCAGGGCGAAGCGGAGCATTATTGGGACCCGCGGGCGGGTGTCATCGATCAGCGAGCGCTTGAGCGCGCGGATGCGGTAATAAACCTTGCGGGCGCTAGTACCGGCAGACTGCCGTGGACTCCCGGATACAAGCGTGAGATTCTGCGATCTCGTGTGGACGGCACGCGCACGCTGGCGGACGCAATCCGCCGCGCGTCGAACCCACCGCAGGTATTCCTCAGCGGATCGGCGGTCGGATACTTTGGGAACCGCCCCGGTGAGCTGCTGACCGATCAGTCGAGCAAGGGAACCGGATTTCTCAGCGACGTCGTGCATGCCTGGGAGCAGGCTGCGCGACTCACCCCGTCGACCACGAGGCTGGTGATCTTTCGGACCGGGATCGTGGTGGGGCGCGGCGGTGCCTTCACTCCCCTCAACCTGCTAACGCGGTTTGGGCTCGGCAGCCGACTCGGCAGCGGAAAGCAATACTGGCCGTGGATTAGCCTGCACGATGAGGCGGCCGCAATCGTTCATCTGTTGCGAAGCGACTTCTCCGGCATCGTTTCACTCGTGGGGCCCACCCCGGCGACAGCGGAAACTGTCACGAAGGCTCTGGCTCGCGCAATGAAACGACCGCACTGGCTCACAGTTCCCAGCTTTGTTTTTCGGATGCTCGGTGACGCCGGCAATGACCTGATCTTGGTTGACGAGAATGTGCAACCCACGACGCTCACGAACACTGGATTCGAATTCGCTCACTCAACGGTCGAGCAGGCGATCGACGAATTCGTCGAATAGCGTCACGCCCCGCAGGCTAAATCTCTGCTAGGCCGCGGTCGTCGACGGTTTGCGTGATAGCGCGATGGCGCGGCGAGTTGCCCAGCGCGCTCGGCTGCGGTCACCGCTGGCGTCGTAAGCCAATCCCAACCGGAACCAGGCTCGCCACGACTCGGGGTTGGCTTCAGCCTCATCGCGGTAGCGGTCGAATTCGCGATCCGCCGCTGCCGGATCCGGCCGACCGCTGGGAAGACGATCCTCGATCTCATCCGGCAGGGCTCCCTCAGCAGCCAGCGTGCCGAATAGCCGTTCGGCACGGAAGATGAAGAGGAGTTCTGCAGCGAGCGCCCAAAACCCGATCAGCGGGAGCACCAGCAGCGCCCACCCCATGGCCTTGGCGATGGGCTGCTCGGCGGTAATGAGCAGGATCGAATAGTTGATGACAAAGACCATATAGAGGGCCAATAGCCCCACCATGACCAGTGCCGCGATACGCGTCTTCACTCGGAGGCCGTTCGCGACGTTGCCGAAAGGTCAACGAGCTGGTCGAGTCCGACTGTGACACCACGTGCAGAGCGTGCCGCCCGCAGCCCGAGCAGGATGCCCGCTTCGTAGGAGTCCTGCGACATCGTGCGGTGATCGATCGTGAGCACCTCGCCAGGTCCGCCGAAGATTACCTGTTGGTGAGCGACCACTCCCGTCATTCGCAGACTGTGAACTGGAATACCCGCGACCTGCTCACCGCGAGCACGCTGGTCAACGTGCGCTGCCATCACCGGCCCGCGCTCGCTGCGGGCGTCGGCCATCAGCTCGGCCGTACGCACCGCCGTGCCCGAGGGCGAATCGACCTTAGCCGCGTGGTGGCTCTCGATGATTTCGATCGAATCAAAATAACGGGCAGCGGCCGCAGCAAATGAGGTTGCAAGGGCGGATCCCAATGAAAAGTTGGGAATGATGACGACGCCGATGTCGGGTGCGTCGGCAAGCGTCGACCGCAAACTCTGAATACGATCCTCGCTCCAGCCCGACGTTCCTACGAGAACGCTCATACCGTTGCTCACCGCAAAATCTACGACAGCCGGAGACGCGCTCGGCGCCGTGACATCCACCACAATGTCTGCCTCAAGCATTTCGCTGAGCTCGGAACGTGAACTGAGGCTGGCGACAAGAGAGAAGTCGGAGGCGGCCTCAACGACGCCACTGATGAATTTGCCCATGCGGCCGGTTGCCCCGACTACCGCTACTTTCGTTGTCATTGTTCAAATCTATCAATCCTGAGAGGCAACCCCACTCCACACCTGCTGCGCCGAGAGTACTGTTGGCCTGTGCCACAGTTTCGCTCCCTTCCCGTTTCGGATGCGCTCGCTCACCGACTGCTCACCGAATACTTCAGCTACCGCGCCGAGACCTTTCCCACGCCCTCGGGGTATGTCGTATCGTTTCCTTCTGCGGAGCAATTCACCGAGCCACACGGCGCGCTCGTCGTGATCGAATCGGACAATGACGACGACGCCCCCGGCGTCGCTCTCGGCTGCGGCGGTATCCGCCAGCTCGGCCCGGGCCGGTTCGAGGTGAAGCACCTGTGGGTTCGACCCGAAGGTCGCGGCAGGGGCCTTGGTCGCCAGCTGCTGGGCGAACTAGAACGACGGGCCCGCCAGTGGGGCGCCACCGAACTTGTTCTCGATACAAATGAAAGCCTCGCTGCTGCAGGCAGCCTGTATCGTTCTAGCGGATTTGAGCCGTGCGCACCCTACAACGACAATCCCAACGCCAACGCTTGGTACGTCAAGACGCTGAGTATGTGAGCGCCTAGTATGGCTGCTCCGCTGGCAGTCCAGTGCGGAGTTCGGCCGGCAAGTGACCCAGATCGTTGTGCGTCACCAGCACCGGCGGTTTTGCGCTGCGCACGCGGATGATCGTGAGGCCACAGTTGGCCTGGTTGAGCCCCAGCCAGCGCCACTGGTCTCCGCCGAGCACCTCACGAACAAACCAGGCGATCACGAAATTATGAGTGATGAGCAGATCATGACGATCTTCGCGAGCCGGGGTCAGAAACTCTGCGACCGCATCCGCCATCTGCGCCTGACCGGCGTCGATCTCTTCCGTGGTAACCGAACCGAAAAAGGGCTCGAAGGCTGCTGGCAAATCCGGGGTCGGTCCGCTGGGGATGCAGTCCATGAGCAGTGCTGTCGGTTGCGATTCCAGCGCAGGCATCCGCTCGGTCATGATCTGCGCGGTCTCCGCGGCGCGTTGCAGTGGCGAGTGGAACGCCCGAGTGAACGGCACTCCCCCTAAACGCTCCGAAATCGCCCGTGCCTGCCGGATTCCTTTGCCCGAAAGCGGACCGTCGGGCAAGCCATGTTCCGCGTCTTGCTGCTCGCCGTGACGCACGAGATACAGGTAGTGAGCCATCATCATTCCCTTGTTGATCTAGCTCTAGGCAACGCTGCCGAGAGCAACCCCCGAAAACATCTCGTCACTGACCGCGCCAACCGCTGCGATTGAGAGGGGTCGCGAGGAGAGTTCCTGGGCGAGTTCTTGGATGTCATCGGCGGTAACCGCCGAAATACGGGCAATAGAAGTATCGAGATCGACGAACTCGCCCAGCGTGAGCTCACTACGGCCAAGCCTAGACATTCGGGAGTCGGAATCCTCAAGCGCCAGCGCAGACGCTCCACGTAACTGTCCGACGGCACGACTGATCTCTTCTTCGGTGACGTGAGCGCGACCGAGCTTGTGGAATTCCTCCAGCATGAGGTCGGTGACTTGGGTTGCTTTCGCGGGCGAGCATCCCGCGTAGATACCGAAAACGCCAGCGTCGGAGTAGCTGGAAGCGAAGGAGTACACCGAATAGGCCAGACCACGCTTCTCCCGAACCTCCTGAAAGAGTCGGGATGACATTCCGCTACCCAGAATCGAATTGAGCACCGCCATGGTGGCGCGACGATCGTCGGCTGCCGAAAGCCCCTCTACCCCGGCGATGATGTTCGCCTGTTCGATGGGGCGTCGTGTCACGTGCAACCGCTGGCGGGGGGTGAGCGTCGCGGCTTGTCCCCCAGCGGTGAGATCTCGACGCGCGACCGGCGCCGCATGGGTAGATAGGTCCCAGCCGCCCGCAACGAGGCATGCTGACAGCGCAGCGACGAGCTGATCGTGGTCAACCGCCCCCGCGACCGTGACAACGAGGTCTTGCGGGCGATAGTTCGCTCGGTAGTGCTCCCACACGGCGTCACGCGAAATGGCGTTGATCGTGTCTGGGTTTCCTCCGATTGGGCGGCCAAGGGGGTGTTCGCCAAAGATCGACTCAAAGTAGCGTTCGCTGGCGACATCCGTGGGGTCATCATCGGCCATCGCCAGTTCTTCGAGGATCACCCCGCGTTCGTTCGCGAACTCGGTGGGGTCGATGAGACTCGAAGTGAGCATATCCCCGATCACCTCGACCGCCATCGGCAGATCAGTGTCCTGAACCTTGGCGTAGTAGCAGGTGTACTCCTTGGCCGTCATCGCGTTGTGCTCTCCACCGACGGCGTCAAAGCTCACTGCAATGTCGAGAGCGGTGCGAGAAGCGGTTCCTTTGAAGAGTAGGTGTTCGAGAAAGTGAGTCGCCCCGAAGGTTTGCGGATTCTCGTCGCGGGATCCTGCGGCGACCCAATATCCAATGGTCGCACTGCGCGCGCCAGGCACTTGTTCGCTGAGTATCCGCACACCGCTCGGCAAAACAGTTCTACGAACGAGACTGTCGCCGGTTGCGTTGAACGACAGTTCTGGAAGGTCAAGAGGAAGAATCACTGCGTCGCTCATCGACTACGAGCCTACGTCATTCCTCCGATGTCGGCTGCTGTGCTGCTGTCGTCACATTCGAGTCCCCCGGATTGGGGACATGCGATGAGGACATACAGACTGGTCTGTCTGTCCTCATTCTGCTACTGTTCTTGACAGGCACCCGAAGCCGACAAAACATCACCGGACCCGAACCGGCTGATGCCAATAACCACACACCCCGGACCCGAACCGGGTTGTGTAAAAAAAGCGCATCGCATGAACCCGAATCAAGCGATGCATGCAGGGGGAGCGTTCCTGATCCGATTGTCCCCCGGGAGGAGTGCGCTGCGATGGTACTTGAGACACTAGAGACCGCGCAGCGCGCTCCGGCAAAGGGCCGCATTCTTGAGACGGCGAACACGCTCTTCTATCACGACGGCATTCTGAACGTCGGGGTCGACCGCATCATTGCGCAGGCAAGCGTGACCAAAGCAACTTTCTACAAGCACTACGGCTCGAAGGACAACCTCATCCTTGAATACGTCAAGGGTCGCCGAGCTCGAGTAGAAGCCGAAGTCCAATCAATCATCGACGACGCCGCCTCGCCTCACGACGCCGTGCTCGGAATTCTTGAATCGCTCGCTGATGAACTCACCAAGCAAGATTTCCGTGGGTGCCCCTTCCTCAATGTTGTGGCAGAGTTTCCCGACTCAACCCATCCGGTGCGCCGGCTGATTGCCGAACACCGGGATTGGCTCAACGAGTCCCTCTATGAGCTCATGCGAGGTGCGGGCCACCCCTTCGCCGGAGACGCCGCCGACGAGTTGATGCTGGCCAAGGATGGGGCGCTTGCTGGGGCGTACGCCGGCGATACCATCGCGGCAGGCGCAGCAATGGCGCGGGTCGTCAAGCGAGTACTCGCAGAAGCGGTCACCGTCTAGCGCGAGCCTCCCCGCCACCTCAGGTCTAACCATGAGGGCGTTTCTAGTAGTGGGAAACTCGATCAAGCTCGGCCGACTGATGCCGCGTGAGTTGAACTCGTGCTGCGGCGATGAGCGCTGGCACCTGCTCCGCGCTACTCGCGCTCACGACCGGTGCCACTACCCTCGGCTTATTCAACAACCAGGCGAGGGCGATCGTCGCGACGCTTTCGTCGTGTTCTTCAGCGACCTCATCAAGGACGTGCAAGATCTTCAACCCGCGCCGGCGCAAGTATTGAGCCGCCTCGTGGCCTCGCGAGTTGAGCGCTAGATCAGAGCGCTGTCGGTACTTTCCTCCCAAGAATCCGCTAGCCAGCGCAAAACGGGGCATCACACCAAGACCCTGAATTGCTGCCACATGAGCAATTCCCGTCTCATACGATTGGCGATGCATCAGGTTGTAGGGGCACTGAACGGCCACCATCGGCGCGACACCCATCTGGCCGCACGCGATTCGTGCCTGAATGAGCCTGTTGCCGGTATGGTCGGCGCCACCGAAATAGCGAACCTTACCGTCGCCGATCAGCTCATCAACGGCGAGCAAGGTCTCGTCAAAATCGACGCTCTCATCATCAACGTGAAGGTACAACAGGTCAATGTGCGAAACGCCCAGTCGCGCAAGTGACGCGTCCACAGAGCGCTTCACCGCGTCAGCTGTCATGCCGGGGTTATCCAGGCTCTTACCCACCTTGGTCGCCACAACGATGTCGTCGCGATTTCGGCGCCCGCGCATCCACTTGCCGATCATCAACTCACTACGGCCAGACGCATAGGAATCCGCAGTGTCGATGAAGTTGCCTCCACCGTCAACAAAGGCATCAAGGATCGACGTTGTGGCCGCGTCATCGGCCGTCCAGCCAAAGACGTTACCGCTGAGGGCGATCGGGAATACCCGAAGATCGGAGGAGCCCACGACCCGAGTGGAAAAGTGCGAATGCGCCGTCGCGCGCACACTCGAAGTACCCGGCAGAGAATGCGTCGGGTGCACTTGCGTCATAGCTCACTCCCAGAATGCTTTCGGCCAGAATATGTTGCCAACGCCGTCAATACAGACAGGACACAACGATCGTTACTACACCGTGTCGAAATTCGGCCGCCATCTCCCCCACACGCGCGTCTCAGGTGTCGCAAACTCGCCATCGTCGGGATAATGGCCGCAGCTCCATTTAGCCCACAGAGAGGTGCGCGACAATGAACGACCCCAATTGGAATCTCCCCAAAGTCCCCACATTCGTGCTCGAAAGCCCCGACTTCGAAGCCGGAGGAACTCTCCCCCAGTGGGCTCGCTCAGCAATTGCTCATGCTGGCGGCGAAGACCGCTCCCCCACGCTTGGTTGGCACGGCTTTCCCTCGGGAACAAAGAGTTTCGCCCTAACCGTATTCGACCCCGACGCCCCCACTGGCAGTGGGTGGTGGCACTGGGCGGTGTTCAATATTCCGGCATCGGTCGACTCGCTGCCCCAGGATGCCGGTGGCGCAGACAACAGCCTGCTGCCGCCGGGCGCCACCACCTTGCCGAACGAACTTCGCCTAGAAGCCTTTCAGGGCGCTGCCCCACCCGCGGGCCACGGCCCACACCGTTACGTGTTTACCCTCAGCGCCCTCAACGTAGAGCGACTCGACGTTCCGGCAGGGAGCACTCCGGCAATGCTGGGGTTTGCTCTGCGAGACCATGTAGTGGCCCGGGCTCAGCTAACGGGATACTCCAGCACGGAAGCCCGCTAGCCAGAAAGCCCTCAGGCCGACAGCCAAGGCAGCACCAATTCCGCAGCAGGAATACGAATGGCGCGATCCAACGCGACGACGTGAAATCTAGCGTTCTCCGCGAAAGTAGTGCGGCACCCTCTCGTAGCCCCGCCGTCGCACCTTCGCCACTACGACGCTCGCTATAACAACAGCGACGACAATACCCAGTGCCACCCACAGGTACCACGCGCTCTCGATCCAGACGAGGACGTCACTCATGAATGCGTCGAGAGGTGTCGAGATTGAAGTCACACGACCACAGTATCGGTGCTACGGACCCAAGTCGGCACCCCAACAAAGGGCAGAAAAGCCCGGCTACCCCACTGCGGGGCACACTGAGGCACCAGCGCACCGAGGAGCACTTCACAAGGAGGCCGACTGTGTCGCTGAGATCGTGCCGGAGCACCGACCCAACGACCCTGTAACGCCAGAGTGCCCGCCCCGACGAATCGGGGCGGGCACTCTATGATCAGCGTCAGTGACTATTCAGCGGGTGCGTCAGCGGACGCCCCTGCTTCTGCGTCAGACTCTTCGGTGACGGGAGCAAGCGACAGCTTTCCGCGGTCATCGATCTTGGTGATCTCAACCTGAATCTTCTGGCCGACTCCGAGCACGTCTTCGACGTTCTCTACACGCTTGCCACCGGCAAGTTTGCGAACCTCAGAGATGTGCAGCAGCCCGTCCTTGCCCGGGGTGAGCGACACGAACGCACCGAAGGTGGCGATCTTGACGACCGTTCCCAAGAAGCGCTCGCCAACCTCGGGGTTGAGCGGGTTTGCGATGGCGTTGACCGCGAGGCGTGCGGCCTCGGCAGAAGGACCATCGACGGCGCCGATGTAGACGGTTCCGTCATCCTCAATCGAGATGTCGGCTCCGGTGTCATCCTGGATCTGGTTGATGTTCTTGCCCTTAGGCCCGATCAGCTCACCGATCTTGTCAATAGGGATCTGAACCGCGATCACGCGAGGAGCCGTGGGAGCCATCTCGTCGGGAGCGTCGATTGCCGCATTGATGACCGACAGAATCGCGGTGCGCGCTTCCTTAGCCTGCTTGAGTGCACCGTCGAGAACCGACGACGGCAAACCAGCGAGCTTGGTGTCGAGCTGGATCGCGGTAACGAATTCGCTGGTACCGGCAACCTTGAAGTCCATGTCACCGAGAGCGTCTTCTGCGCCGAGGATGTCGGTGAGGGCCGCGTAACGCGTCTCCCCGTTGACCTCGTCGGAGATGAGGCCCATGGCGATACCGGCGACGGGTGCGCGCAGCGGCACACCAGCGTTCAGCAGCGACAGGGTTGAGGCGCAGACGGAACCCATCGACGTCGAACCGTTGGAACCGAGAGCCTCGGATACCTGGCGGATGGCGTAGGGGAATTCTTCACGCGACGGCAGCACCGGTGCCAGTGCGCGCTCCGCGAGGAAGCCGTGGCCGATCTCGCGACGCTTGGGGCTACCTACGCGACCGGTTTCACCGGTCGAGTAGGGCGGGAAGTTGTAGTGGTGCATGTAGCGCTTCTTGGTCACTGGGGCCAGTGAGTCAATCTGCTGCTCCATCTTGAGCATGTTCAGTGTGGTGACGCCCATGATCTGGGTCTCGCCGCGCTGGAAGATTGCCGAACCGTGAACGCGAGGAATGACCTCGACCTCAGCGTCGAGCGCACGAATGTCGCTCAAGCCACGGCCGTCGATGCGGATTCCTTCGGTCAGCACGCGCTCGCGCATGACCTTCTTGCTGACGGCCTTGTAGGCGGCACCAACCATGCCAATGACGTCGGCGCTGAGTTCTTCAGCGTCTACCTTCGACTGAACTTCAGCCTTGACGCGAGCCTTGAGCTCGTCGTCTGCGGTCTGACGTTCGATCTTGTCGGCGATCTTGTACACGTCGCGCAGCTCCGCCTGAGCAAGCTCGTCGATCGCGTTGTACGCCTGGTCGGAGTACGGCGGGAAGAGCGGGTAGTCGGCAACCGGCTTTGCAGCCTTGTTGGCGACCTCGAGCTGAGCCTTGATGAGCTGCTTGAGGAAAGGCTTGGAAGCTTCGAGGCCCTGGGCGACAACAGCCTCGTCTGGCTTGGTTGCGCCGGCCTTGATGAGCTCCCAGCTGTTCTCGGTTGCTTCGGCTTCCACCATCATGATGGCGATGTCTTCTTCACCCTTGTCGTTGGTGACCATTCGGCCGGCGACGGTGAGGTCGAAGACGGCGTCAGCAAGCTGGCTGTGCTTCGGGAACGCAACCCACTGATCATTGATCAGAGCGAGGCGGATACCGGCAACCGGTCCATAGAACGGAAGGCCCGAGATCTGGGTACTGAGCGATGCAGCGTTGATCGACAGGGCGTCGTAGAACTCGTCGGGCGCGATGCTCAGAACGGTGATGACGATCTGAACTTCGTTGCGGAGTCCCTCAACGAAGGTCGGACGCATCGGACGGTCGATGAGACGGCAGACGAGGATCGCCTCGGTCGACGGGCGACCTTCGCGGCGGAAGAAGCTGCCGGGGATCTTGCCGGCAGCGTAGGAGCGCTCTTCGACATCGACGGTGAGCGGGAAGAAGTCGAAGCCTTCACGTGGGTGCTTGCCCGCGCTGGTGGCGCTCAAGATCATTGTTTCTTCGTCGAGGTAGGCAGCAACGGCACCCTGTGCCTGCTGAGCGAGTCGACCGGTTTCGAAGCGCACGGTGCGCGTGCCGAACTTGCCGTTATCGAGAACGGCTTCGGCGAATGTGATTTCTGGACCCTCCATGCGGGGGTTTCTCCTTTGTTTTACGTCGCGCACCCGTGTGGTGTGCGAC
>Ga0209344_10002196_pt1 | contig 22573 bp, 22 predicted proteins | sample Cruoilmetagenom6_FD_187293 | JGI IMG/M metagenome (GOLD analysis project Ga0209344, IMG submission 187293) | Oil polluted marine microbial communities from Coal Oil Point, Santa Barbara, California, USA - Santa Barbara Oil Seep Sample 6 (SPAdes)... | ecosystem: Environmental > Aquatic > Marine... | reverse complement strand
TACAACAATAGGTGAAACCGTAGACTTTGTAGCATCTAGCGTTACAAATTGGGAAACTACAAACAAGAAACCGATTACACTTGCCGCAATACCAAACCATAAAAACATATTTTTACTTTGTTTTTTATCGTCTGTATTTAAACGTTGTTCTAAACTTTCCCACGCCTGACTAGATGGTTCTATGGTACGTTGCTCCAGCTTCTCTCTTATGTTTTCTTCAAATTTAATTGGTGCCATAACCTGCTTTGTTTAATTCTTTAATTTTTTGCTGAAGCGCTTTTCTTGCTTTGAACAATTGCGACTTAGAAGTACTTTCCGAAATACCCAACATATCTGCTATTTCTTGGTGCTTATAGCCTTCAATGGCATACATCACAAATACAATTTTATAACCTTCGGGTAAATCATCTATGAGTTGCTGAATTTCGGCAACTTCCATATTGGTTTGAATATTATTGGAATGATGAACATCCTCTACTGCAGCATCCGGTGAAAATTCAATTTGCTTTTTCTGCCTTAAAAAGGAAATAGATTCTCTAACCATGATACGTCTAATCCAACCTTCAAAACTACCTTCGTTTTTAAAACTTTTTAAATTCTGAAATACTTTAAAAAAACCATTTAACATGGCCTCTTCGGCAAAATGTGTGTCTTTAATATAATAGCGACAAACACTTAACATTTTGGGCGCATGCAATTGAAACAATACGTGTTGTGCTTCACGATTATTTTGGGTTGCTTTTTTAATAAGCAAGGGTTCGTTTTTATGCAGTTGAATAACTTTCAAAATATGCGTACGTATTACGTTCTATTTATAAAGACGCAAAAAGAAGAAGAAAGGTTGCCTGAAGATTATTTTTTTCTATCAATCACGTAATTAACCATAAGCTCTAGCGAGTTTCTATATTGGCTTTCTGGATATTTTTGTAGTATTTGCAGTGCTTCCGCTTGAAATCCTTTCATTTTAGCAACTGCATAATCTAATCCGCCATTATCTTTAACAAAAGCAATAACTTCTTTTACTCGTTTTTGATTTTTGTTGTGGTTTTTAATAGAATTGATTAACCACTTTTTATCTTTTTTACTCGCGTGATTTAAAACATGAATTAAAGGCAAAGTCATTTTTTGCTCTTTAATATCTATTCCTGTTGGTTTGCCAATTTGTTCTTTTCCGTAGTCGAACAAATCATCTTTTATTTGAAAAGCCATACCAATTAGTTCTCCAAACTTACGCATGGTTTCTACATGTTCGGATTCTGGTTTTACAGATGCAGCACCAAGGCTACAACAGGCAGCAATTAAGGTTGCTGTTTTTTGTCTTATAATTTCGTAGTAGATATCTTCTGTAATATCTAGTTTTCTAGCTTTCTCAATTTGAAGTAACTCGCCTTCACTCATTTCACGAACGGCGATAGAAATAATTTTTAGTAAATCGAAATCGTTATTATCTATAGAAAGTAGTAATCCTTTAGAAAGCAAATAATCACCGACTAGCACTGCAATTTTATTTTTCCAGAGTGCATTGATAGAAAAGAAGCCACGACGTCTGTTGCTCTCATCTACCACATCATCATGAACAAGTGTCGCTGTGTGAATAAGTTCTATTACCGAAGCGCCTCTGTACGTGCGCTCGCCAACCTCACCATTAGAAACCATTTTAGAAACAAGGAATACAAACATTGGTCGCATTTGTTTCCCTTTTCGGTTTACGATATAGTGTGTTATTCTGTTAAGTAATGCTACTTTAGAAGACATAGAAAGTTGAAACTTTTGTTCAAAAAGTTCCATCTCATACGCTATTGGTTGTTTTATTTGTTCTACAATTTTCACAAGAAATCAAATATAATAAATACAATGATAGGATTAACTTTTATTTGCTAGTTGTCCGCAAGCAGCATCGATATCTTTTCCTCTAGAACGTCTTACCGTTACGGTAATATTGTTTTGTTCTAGTATAGAAACATACATATCTGTGGCAGCACTATCTGCTTGTTGAAACTCGCCATCGTCTATTGGATTGTATTCAATTAAGTTTACTTTACTCGGTGCAAATTTACAGAATTGTACTAATGCTTCGGCAGCTTCTCTTTTATCGTTAATACCTCGCCAAACGACATACTCGTAGGTGATTCTATTTTTTGTTTTTTCGTACCAATACACTAAAGCTTCCCGTAAATCTTTTAAAGGAAAAGTGGCATTAAATGGCATAATAGAAGTACGTACCTCATCTATTGCAGAATGCAAAGAAACGGCTAGTTTAAACTTCACATCATCATCGGCCATTTTTCGTATCATTTTTGGCACTCCAGAAGTAGAAACTACAATTCTTTTTGGCGACATACCTAATCCTTCTGGGGATGTAATCTTGTCTATTGCTTTTAGCACATTGTTATAGTTCATGAGCGGTTCTCCCATACCCATAAAAACAATATTACTTAATGGTTTGTTGTGGTATAATCTACTTTCTTTATCTATGGCAACTACTTGATCGTAGATTTCGTCTGGATTCAAGTTTCGCATGCGTTTTAATCTAGATGTAGCACAAAATCTACAGTCTAAACTACAACCTACTTGACTAGAAACACATGCTGTGGTTCTTGTTTTTGTAGGAATTAAAACGGATTCTACGATTAAACCATCATGTAAACGCACTGCATTTTTTATAGTACCATCACTACTTTTCTGCATGGTATCTACATGAATGTGATTGATAACAAAGTTATCTTCCAGCATTTTTCTGGTTTCTATAGAGAGGTTTGTCATGTCTTCAAAAGTATGTGCTGACTTGCTCCATAACCATTCGTAAACTTGATTACCACGAAAGGCTTTATCGCCTTCTTTTACAAAGAATTCTCTAAGTTGTTCTTTGTTTAATGCTCTGATGTCTTTTTTTGTTGTTGCCATTGCTTTGCAAAAGTAGTGAAAGGAATTACGATTTACGAATTACTGTTCTTGAATTTATGTAAATGCCTCTGGTTAGTGCATTAGGGATTGCGCAATTGTTGAAGCTCCTTTTATGTTGTTGCATATATGCAACATAAAAAAGCGACTTGCAAAAGCCCGACGCAACGTAGCTTAAGCGTAGTTGGGTAATGCCATAAAAAAAGCCTCTAAAAAAGAGGCCTTATTTATATAAAAATATATCTAATTATATTATTAGCATGGCGTCACCATAACTGTAGAAATTGTATTTTTCCTTGATTGCTTCTTGGTATGCTTTTAAGATAAACTCATGTCCTGCAAAGGCGGAAGCCATCATTAATAGCGTTGATTTTGGTGTATGAAAGTTTGTAATCATACAGTTTGCAATACTAAAATCATACGGTGGAAAGATGAATTTGTTAGTCCAACCATCATACTCATTTAAGGTACCACTGGAAGAAACCGAGCTTTCTACGGCACGCATTGCTGTGGTACCTACTGCGCAAATACGTCTTTTATTCTTTTTAGCATTGTTAATAATATTTGCCGCCTTTGCGTCAATGATTATTTCTTCGCTATCCATTTTATGTTTGGATAAATCTTCTACCTCAACGGCATTGAAAGTCCCTAAACCTACGTGAAGTGTAACTTCTGCAAAGTCTACTCCTTTAATTTCTAAACGCTTTAAAAGGTGTCTAGAAAAGTGCATACCTGCTGTTGGTGCTGCTACTGCTCCTTCGTTTTTCGCAAAAATAGTTTGGTAACGTTCTTCATCTTCTGGTGTTACGTCACGCTTGATATATTTAGGTAAAGGTGTTTCTCCTAATTCGGTAAGTTTTCTTCTAAACTCTTGGTATGAACCATCATAAAGGAAACGTAATGTTCTACCTCTAGATGTGGTGTTATCAATTACTTCTGCTACTAAGGTTTCATCATCCCCAAAGTATAGTTTATTACCAATACGTATTTTACGTGCTGGATCTACTAATACATCCCAAAGACGTTGTTCTTCATTAAGTTCTCTTAATAAAAACACTTCAATACGCGCTCCAGTTTTTTCTTTATTACCATATAAACGTGCAGGAAATACTTTGGTATTGTTAAGTATTAATACGTCATCCTCTTCAAAATAATCAATGATATCCTTGAACATTTTATGCTCAATGGTTTGCTTTTCCCTATTTAAAACCATTAAGCGAGATTCATCTCTGTTTTCTGCTGGATGTTCTGCTAATAATTCTTCTGGAAGCTCAAATTGATAGTGAGACAACTTCATTTTAAAATTCTGCATGTAGTAGTATTAGGTATTGTAATGTATTTTACAAGGCTACAAATATACAATCTCAAAGTAGGCGTTGTCAAGTAAATAGCTAATTATTATTTAAAATAATTTAAAACCAATCGCTTTTAAGTCTTCCCAAAAAGTGGGATAGGATTTAGATACTACAAAAGATTCTTCAATTATTATAGAAGTTTTTAAAGCTAAAGGAGCAAATGCCATTGCCATTCTATGGTCTTGGTATGTTGCTATTTTCACATCTTTATTAATAGTATTAGAAACTTCGAGTTGCAAGGTTCTATCTGTGATAGTTACTTTACCTCCTAGTTTTTCTATTTCGGTTTTTAGAGCTACAAGTCGGTCTGTTTCTTTTATTTTTAAAGTATGTAATCCTATTAAATCGCATGCTATTCTTAAACCAAAACAAGTGACAGCAATAGTTTGCGCTATATCTGGAGCATTTTTAAGGTCTAATGAAATTACCGTTTCTGGAGAAACTTTTGCTACTTTTTGAAGGGTAATTTTATTATTATTAAAAGTGGTTTCCACACCAAACTGCGTATAAATTTTGGCTAAAGCCGCATCGCCTTGTAACGAGTTTTCTTTATAAGATGCTAATGTAATTTGGGTACCAACGGCACTCATTGCAGCAATACTATAATAGTATGAAGCCGAAGACCAATCGGATTCGATGGTCAGTTGTTGCTTCTTAATTTGGGATTGCGGATTTACTTTTATAACATTATTTTCAAAACTCGTTTCTACTCCAATATCGTTAAGTAACGATAATGTCATATTTATATATGGAACAGAAGTAATTTCCCCATCTAAAGTAAGTTCTAAACCGTTTTCTAGTTTTGGCGCTATTAATAATAAAGCCGAAATATATTGGCTACTTACGTTTGCTTTTAGGGTTACTTTATTTTGTGTTATTTGTTTCCCTTTTATTTTTATTGGTGGATAGCCATCGTTTTTTTCATAACTAATTGCTACACCTAATTGACTTAATGCATCTACCAAAATAGCAATAGGTCTTTCTTGCATTCTTTTAGATCCTGTAAGAATCACTTCTCTATTATTTTGAATAGAAAAATATGCGGTTAAGAAACGCATTGCAGTTCCTGCGTGATGAATGTCTATGTGATTTTCTACAGAAAGTAATGCTTTTTGCATGACTTTAGAATCGTCGGAATTAGAAACATTATCGATTTCTACATTTGGATACAAAGCCTGTAATAGTAACAATCTATTAGATTCACTTTTAGAACCTGTTACTTGTATGGTGGATTGCTTTGCAATGGATGATTTTTGAAGGTGTACGTTCATAGGTATAAATAGAATAAACTATTTTATTGCACTTCGACTGCGCTCAGTGTGCCAATTTAGGTTAATAATTTATTTTAATTTCTCGTTGTTATGGTGACGATCGTGATCGCGTTTGGTTTTAATATCTAGCTTTTTATCGAATGCTTCTTGTAGATCGATTCCGGTTTGGTTTGCTAAACATAATACTACAAACATAACATCTGCTAGTTCTTCGCCAAGGTCTTTATTTTTATCGCTTTCTTTTTCGCTTTGCTCTCCATAACGTCTTGCAATAATACGTGCAACTTCACCAACTTCTTCGGTTAGTTGTGCCATATTGGTAAGCTCATTAAAATAACGAACACCGTGGTTTTTTATCCAATTATCTACTTCTAGTTGTGCGTTTTTTATGCTCATGCTTTTTTCTTTTTTAGGAAATGTAAAGTTATTAAAATAATACAGCATGGAATAGCGATATACTGTAATTCGCTAATAATTACTCGTATTCCCCATTCTGAAAAAAACTTCTCCACACCAATTGGTGAAACTTTTATGACTTGCCAAGGAAAGAAATATCTGGAATTATCTAAAGGAATAAAAAAACCAACTCCTTTTCCTCCAGTTGTTAATGCGTCTAGAAGTCCGTGAGATAGCGTAGATAAAAACAAAACAACAAAGAAGATTTGCTTTCTAGTTTTACCGAATAGCAAAGCTAAAAGCAAACTCCAAAGCGCTGCAAAAACGATAGAATGCGTAAAACCTCGATGCCCGAAAGGATGCAAATAAGGGATTTCAAAATGAAAAGCCAAAACATCCAAATCTGGAAGCATTGCAGAAACTATTGCCAAGCCAAGAAGCAGCTTACTTGTTTTCGCATCTATTACTCTTGCTGTGGTATAAGCCACTAAACCATGTCCGAAAATGGATGCCATATTACACCAATTTAACTTTAAAATGTCGCATCCAATTTGTTTCTTTTTCGTTTATATTTTAATATAAAATTAAATCATAACTATGACTATGACTATCCTTCAATTTTCAATTTCATCTAACCAAAAAAATAATTCCAATTAAAACTACAGCATTTATATAGTTAAATTGGTTACCCTTTTTTTAGTACTATTTGCTCTGTTTGTTTTTTAATTACTAAGTCGAAAAACCGCTTAAACTCCAGATAATCTTTTGGTAATATAATTGTTTTATTAATATCTAGATTTGTTGTGATTTGTAATAGATTGTCTTTATGGTTTATTAAATAAGTAAAGACGCCATCATTAATATTAAATTGCATTTTTTCATTTTCTGGCAACGATTCCACTTGGTATCCTTCTGGTATTCTTATATTAACTACATATTTTTCGGATATTGGATAGGTGAAATCTATAGGGTGTTCTCTGGTTTCTTGCTTAAAGGGATTTTCTTCTGGAGCAAAAAACAGTATAGAAGAAAAGTATAGTTTATCTGCTATTTCTTCTATTCCGTTTTGTAAATTATATTCGTAAGAAATTAAAATGGGTTTGGCTAATTCGTTTTCCGCTTTTACAGTAACATTGCTTACTTCAATATCTCCTTTTCCTTCTTCAATAGCTCGTATATGTTCTTCTTCACTTTCACTATTATACGCTTCTCTGTGTACTAATGCAAAATGATTGGTTAATTGCTCTCTAACTTTACCGTTTATGGTTAAATCTTCATTTATGGTAGCGTTTAAAAAATTTATTTGTTTTGCGTTTTGTTGAGGCATTAAACTTACCCAAGAAGAAGTATCATCTTCTCGAAGCACTCGACCTTGCCAATTTAGGATGTTTTCGGGTAAAATATTTGCTGTTGCATACGCACTTGAAGCATCTAATAACATCTTTCCTCTAGGGAATTCGACTACTGCAATCACATAATTAAAACCACTTTTGGTTGCTATAATTGGTATCCCGTTACTTCTAGTACTTACAAGAACAGGGTTTGCCTCTAAACCAGCATATCTTAACATAGCAACAAGCATTAAGTTTATATCTGCTACATTACCGGCACCTTCTTTATATGCTTTAGAAACACCAAGATCTGCATAGTAACCAATTAAGCCATTAGATTTTACTTTTGATTTCACATAATTGTAAATTGCAGCTGCTTTTTCTTCTGGCGTTGTTAACCCGGCAAGGACTGGTTCTATATCTTTTCTAAAGTAATTTTCTTTATCTAGTTCTTTACCAAAATTTTCGCTTTTGTAAATAGATTTTGTTACATCTTCCCAAGTTCTAGAATAACTTTTCACGGGTTGATTTGGATATACAATAGAACGCAACTCCAGAATTAATTTGGACTGATAGTTCGAAAGATTATCTACCAATATCTCGTCTTTTAATGCTGGAATTTGTACTAAATTAGAACTAATAATATCACTTTGATACTCTACTTTAGAATTACTATGTGTTGTTTTCGCATGTCCTTTTATTGGTTTCGTGGTACTAGATTCGGATATGGTAAAACTAGACTGCACAACAGACTGATTCAGTTTGGGTACGTAAGCCGCTTTAGGGTTTAATAAAAATGTAAACTTAAAATACTCCGGTGTTTCGACTTTAATATCTAGCTTATTAATTGGAATTAATTTTTGAAAAGGAATATCATCTATCGCTAATAGCGGAGATATTACCGTGTATTTATATTCTATAACACAACCATCCTTAATATTTGGCATGGTGAATTTTGTTTGCTTCCAATAGCGATTTGTTTTTTCTTCAAAAATGCCATTATTCTTCAGTTTCGTATCTTCTACTTTACCATTATTTAAATTATAGGTGTAGGCTTTAAAACTGGTTAATTTGTCTTTGGTATCATTACCTTCATCGTATAGTCGTATTGTTTTTGTAGCATAATCATAACCATCTTTATTGTAAATCTTGATACGTTCATGAATTTCATTATACTGAATAAAACCTTTTCCTTGCTCGTACATAAAAGAGACATCTTGACTTCTATACAACACAGCAGCACTTGCTTCTGGCTCTAATGCGTGTTGGGTTTCTTCCAATTCTGCTTTACTAACTTTTCCAAATTTAAAATCTTGTGAAAATGTGAATTGCGCTATTAATAGCGTGATGATTAGTATTGTTTTCTTCATTTAGTTATTTGTTTTTAATACTATTTTAGATTTATCGTGCTTTGTTACTTTTAATAAAAAATTTCTAAACTCTTTATATTCTTCTTTGCTATAGGTTCCTTTTTTTAATTTGAATTCTCGTTGAAACAAAAGTGTATTATCCTCTTTTTGCGTGATGGAGAAATGATACTCCCCAAATTTATTGGTTATAGTAACTGCATCTTGCAATGCTTCCACCTGTAGTGTTTTTGGGATGATAATTTCGAACGTATTTTTATTTACTCTTCCTCTTTTAATTTGAAAAGGTAAATTTCTTTTTTTATACCGCGGAGGAACGTATTCTTCTTCATTGAAGATATTTGGTCTTAGTAAGATTCGTTCTCCTACTTTGGACGCATACTTTGTTGCGCTAACCGCTAAATTTTCAGTAAAAACAATATCCTCTTTATTGTTATTAAAAGTGATTGCATTAATTTCTAAATTATTAATCGTGTTGAAATACTCTTTATAATGTAGTTTTTGATCTTTCTCTAATTCGTTCTCTATATAATAATGCTTAGCATATCTTGTGCCTTTGCTAATAATTTCGACTTGTGCGGTAATATCTCCTGTAGCATCTAGTTGTACTTTTGCATTTGTTTCTGTGGTGTTTTCTTCTGCCGAATACACTTTAGTATGTACAATTTTCCCACCTTCTGGTGTTACCACTAAAACATCTCTATCGTCTGTAAAATTCGCAGTATACGCAAAAGGACTTGTTTGACTAGTACATTCTAACCATAGATAATCTTCATCCTCTGGAATGCTTAATATCACATGATTCCCTTGTAAGGATGAAAAATCTTTATCCATATCTATAATATCATTATCCCCATAAACAACGGTATAGTAAGACTCCACGCCTACTTCTGCCAATAGCGCTTTGGTGTAATTTGTTAATGCCTTGCAATCACCATAACCCAACCGATCTACTTCTTCGGCTAACATAGGTTTCCAGCCACCAATACCAACTTGTACGCTAATATATCGCGTTTTATTCTGCATATATTGGTATACCATTTTTGCTTTCTCTCTATTGGTTGTTGCTAATGCTGTTTTTTCTTTTATTTCCTCTTTTACAGCTTGTGGTAATGCTTCGGTTCCCGAAATTAATTCGTCGTGCATCCATTTTCCAAAATCTTGCCAGTTGTTATTGATACCGCGAACGCCTTCCATATTAAAATCGGTTAGAGTCGCTTTTAAATATGGCGTGTATGTTTTAAAGGAAGGACTATAAGATTCCCTTTTAACCGCTTTTAAATTTTTAGCAATAAAATGGTAATCACTTTGCTTTTTGATGTTGTAATCTTCAAAATTTAAGGTTTGTATTCTAACCTTTCCTTCGGATACGTTTGTAATCTTATATTCGGCACTTTCGGTACTGACATAAAATCCTTCCACTGGTCTCCAACTATGTAAAAAAGCAGTAGATTGATATACTACTTCTACATCAAAAACCATGGTATACGGATAATTTATTGCTGTATAATTTAAATACTTAACACGATTATCAGAATAAAGCGTACCACCACTAACAGCACTCACATCTTCAAAATCTTTTTCTCTAAACTTCTTGATTTCTTCGCCTTGGCTATTATAAATTCTTGCTTCTAGCTTTTTAATATTTGTGTTCTTATCGTAATGTTGATACGCGCCAAGATTGTTATCACCTTCTTCATTAAGAATGGTCACTATACGTTTATTGGTATAAACCATTTTATCAAAATCTTCTATTTCTATATGTATATGCTCGGATCGAACCACAGCATTTGCATTGATTTTTAAAGTAAGAGGAATGGTAGAAGAAGTTAACAGACTTTCATCTTGTGCATGTATTGAAAAAACAGAAAGAAATAAGAAAAATATAAGTAGGAATTGCCTCGAAATCATCTAGTTGGGTTTGCGATTTTAAAAGTACTATTTTTTAAGACCTCACAAAACAAAACAGAGTTTTTATTTTCTATTTTTAGTATCTATAATGATAGTAACCGGTCCATCGTTTAAAAGCGCGACTTGCATGTCGGCACCAAATTCTCCTGTTTGCACAGATTTACCTAAATCTTTTTCTATTTGGCTAATAAAATCTTGATATAAAGGAATAGCAACATCTGGCCTAGCTGCTTTAATATAACTTGGCCTGTTTCCTTTTTTGGTATTTGCGTGTAAAGTAAATTGACTAACTACAATGGCGTCTCCTGCATTGCTTTTAAGTGAATTATTCATCACGCCATCGATATCATCAAAAATACGAAGGTTTACAATTTTGTTAGATAACCATTGGATGTCTTCTTGGGTGTCTTCTGTAACAATTCCTAAAAGAATTAATAATCCGTGTTGAATGGAAGCGACTTGTTTATCTTCAATAGTAACGCTTGCTTGTGTGACTCTTTGTATAACTGCTTTCATATTAAATCTTTAATTGTTTTAAAGACCTTTCGACTGCGCTCAAGGTGACAATATGGATATTATTTATCTCTTAACGTTTAAGAATCCTGCCTTCTCAGGAATATGTTAATTATAATTATCTGTTCTGTAGTGTTCATCTTCGCCTTCAATGATACTTAAGTAGCTTCGGTAACGAGATTCTGCAATAATATCTTTTTCCACTGCTTCCTTTATGGCGCATTTTGGCTCTTCGATATGCAAACAGTTATTGAACTTACAATTTTGTTTTAACTCGAAAAACTCTGGAAAATAATCACTTATTTCTTCCTTTTCCATATCTACAATACCAAATCCTTTTATTCCTGGAGTGTCTATAATTTTAGCATTAAAACTAAGATCAAACATTTCGGCAAAAGTGGTGGTATGTTGTCCTTGACTATGCTGTGCAGAAATAGCTTTGGTTTTTAAGTCTAAATTTGGTTCTATCGCGTTTACTAATGTAGATTTACCAACTCCAGAATGACCAGCAAACATGCTTACTTTATCATTCATCATGGCTTTTACTTTATCTACATTTTTCCCTGTAGTTGCTGAAACACCAATACACTCATAACCTATTTCTCTATAAAGATGTGCCAGAAAGCGAACTTCGTCTAAAGTCTCTTTATCATAAGTATCTACTTTATTAAAAAGTAATACGGTTTTAATAGAATAGGCTTCTGCGGTAACTAAAAAACGATCGATAAAAGAAGTCGATGTTGGCGGATTATCAATAGTAATCAATAAAAATACTTGATCGATATTAGATGCAATGACATGGGTTTGTTTAGAAAGGTTTACCGATTTTCTAACAATGTAATTTTTTCTATCGTGAATATATTTAATTACGCCTATTGGATTTTCATTGTTATCGGTATCTAAATCAAAATCAACAATATCACCAACAGCAATAGGATTGGTGCTTTTAATCCCTTGCAATCTAAATTTTCCTTTTATTCTACATGGGTATGTTATACCTAATTCGGTTTTCACGGTGTACCAACTTCCTGTAGATTTATAAACTAGTCCTGTCATTCATTAAATTATACTACAAAATAACGATTTTTATATTGATTTGCTTAACCAATAATTGCTTTTTTAGTTGGTAACCTTTCATCATCTGCAATTATATTAAGGATATAAATTCCTGAAGCATATTTAGAAAGATCTAAACGCTCCACATTATTCACATTTTGAAATATCTTAGACTGAATTATTTGTCCTGACATGTTAGCTACTTGGATTTCCACTTTTTTATAATTCTTAAGAAATTTAAAATTAAAAGATCCTGTTACAGACGGATTTGGATATAGTTTAACTTGGTTTTCCTCGAGTGTTTTATCCAAATACATATTGACTATTTCACCATAGACACCACAACAAGTAAATCCAATTCGACACCTTCCAATACATCCTGCAATTACCACAACTTCTTCTATAGTATTATCTATCTCTAAAACGGTGTTTACAACTTTTTGATTTTTAAGTACTACGTCTTTTGTAGCATAACCAATATAGGAAATTGAAATGGTGTCCTTTTGGTTTACTTCTAATTCGAAATAACCATCGGGATTGGTTATTGCGCCTATTTTAGTTCCTTTTATTATAATATTTGCACCAGGAAGCACACTTATATTATCGGAAATTATTCCTGTAATTTTTACTTGAGAAAAGGCTGTAAGCGAAAAGCTTAATGCTAAAAGAAATACGGTAATTTGTTTCATAATGGTTCGTTTTTTTTGGTTTGTTAATCAAACCTATAACTAATCTATAGTTCGCAAAACCATTAATGAGTGAAACCTACTTTTGAGTGCGTGAAATAGCTGTACATAAAAAAGGCCCACATAATCGTGAGCCTTTTATTAAATTTATAGCGTAAACTATGCTTTTAGAATCTTTTCTTGGTGATTAATAGATTCTTGGTGAATTGCTTTAAACATACGTAAAATAAACTCTTCACTTAATCCTTTCTCATTACCTTCAAGAACCATTTTACCTAGTATTTCGTTCCATCGTTTGCTTTGTAAAACAGCAACGTTCTTTTGTTTTTTAAGCGACCCAATACCATCTGCAACTTTCATTCTTTTACCTAATAAATCAATAATTTGATTATCTACCACATCAATCTGTGCTCTAAGGTTGTTTAGTTCGGTATTGTATTCTGCTTCTGGATCCGATTCTTTTCTAATACGTAAATCCGTCATGATTTGCACTAAAGTGTCTGGTGTTACTTGTTGCGCAGCATCACTCCAAGCATTGTTTGGATCGTAATGTGTCTCTACCATTAAACCATCAAAATTAAGGTCTAATGCTGTTTGTGATACATCAAAAATCATTTCTCTATTTCCTGTAATATGCGAAGGGTCGTTAATTAAAGGAAGGTCTGGAAATTTATTTTGAAACTCAATAGCTATTTGCCATTCTGGAATATTTCTATATTTCGATTTTTCGTAGGTTGAAAAACCTCTATGAATTGCACCTAAGTTTTTAATTCCTGCAGTATACAATCTTTCAATACCACCTAACCATAAAGCTAAATCTGGATTTACCGGATTTTTCACAAGTACAATTTTGTCTGTTCCTTGTAAAGCATCTGCAATTTCTTGCATGATAAACGGACTTACAGTAGAACGTGCACCAATCCATAATAAATCAATATCATGTTCTAAAGCTAATTTTACGTGGTTTGCATTTGCAACTTCCGTACAAGTTTTCATTCCTGTTTCGGCCTTTACTTTTTGTAACCATTTTAAACCTAAAGCACCAACACCTTCAAAATTTCCTGGTCTTGTTCTTGGTTTCCAAATTCCAGCTCTAAAATAGTTTACATCAGTATCTTTTAACTCATGTGCAATTTTTAAAACTTGCTCTTCTGTTTCTGCGCTACATGGCCCTGCTATTACTAGAGGATGATCTAAATTCATGTCATCCAACCATGTTCTTAATTCTTTCTTGTTTTCCATACTCATTTTCCACAAAAGTGGAATCTTATTAATTCAACTTATTTTCTTTACGCTTCTGACTTCCGATTCACATCTAAAGTCACCTTCCCATAAAAAAGGAAGGAATTTTATTTTTTGTATTTACTGTATTCCGTTTAATATATCCTTAATATAATTGGTGTTTTCCATTTCATTAAAAATGGCTTCAAAATCATCTGCTTTCATACTATCTTTAAAATGGGTTAGATTGCTGATGTACTCTTCTAAAGTTTCAATTACATTTTCTTTATTCTGCTTAAAAATTGGTGTCCACATTGCTGGAGAACTTTTTGCCAATCGTACTGTGGAAGCAAATCCACTTCCCGCCATATCAAAAATATCGCGTTCATTTCGTTCTTTATCAATTACTGTTTTTCCTAGCATAAACGCACTAATATGTGATAAATGCGATACGTAAGCAATGTGTTTATCGTGTGCTTCCGGATTCATATAACGAATACGCATTCCCATAATTTGAAAAATAGCTAATGCCTTTTCTTGTAATTTGAATGCTGTTTTTTCTACTTCACAAATGATATTTGTTTTCTTTTGAAACAAGCCTACCATCGCTGCTTTTGGTCCGGAAAACTCCGTTCCTGCAATAGGATGTGTTGCTAAAAAATTTCTTCGTTTTGGATGATTTTCTACGGCTTTGCAAATATCTCTTTTTGTAGAACCTGCATCCATAACCAAGGCATCATCACCTACCATGTCTAGTATTCCTGGTAATATTTTCACCGAAACATCTACAGGGACTGTAAGTATTACAAAATCTGCCTGTGCGACATCTTTTAATGTTGCTTCAAAATCAATTACATTTAATTCTAATGCTTGTTTTAAATGCTCGGCATTAGAATCTATACCAAATATGCTTATACTAGGATTTAAGTCCTTCACATCTTTAGCGATGCTTCCCCCTATTAATCCTACGCCAACTATGTATATATTTTTCATTCCCATTTGTCTTTTCAAGACCGCTTCCTAAAAGGAAGAATATTTATTTTTTTATACTGTAATCTAATTACACTCTTGCTAATGCTTCTTCTAAATCCTCGGTCGAAGCACATAATGAAAACCTTACATAACCTTCACCTTGCGTTCCAAAAATGGTTCCTGGTGCAATAAATATGTGGTTTTCTTTTAGTAACACATCTATAAATTCTTCCGATTTAAAATGTGGTGGTAATTTTGCCCAAACAAATAATCCGGAAGCCTCTTTATTATACGTACAGTTTAATGCATCTGCTAGTTTCCAAACTAATTTACGTCTTTGCTCATACACACTATTTAAACTCTGATACCACATATTAGAACACTTCAAAGCTTCTATTGCTCCTTTTTGAATGCCATAAAACATACCAGAATCCATATTACTTTTTACTTTTATAATCGCTTCTATATGTTTTGCGCTTCCTAAAACCATTCCTACTCTCCAGCCAGCCATGTTAAAGGTCTTACTAAGTGAGTTTAGTTCTAAACAAACCTCTTTTGCTTTCCTAACACTTAAAATACTGGTTGCCGCATCGTTTAAAATAAAACTATACGGATTGTCATTTACAATTAAAATATCATGCTTTAAGGCAAAGGCAACCACATCTTCAAACAATTGTTCTGTTGCTTTTGTTCCTGTTGGCATATGTGGATAATTAAGCCACATAATTTTTACTTTACTTAAATCTGATTTCTCTAATTCTTTTAAATTAGGAAGCCATCCTTTGCTTTCTTCCAAATCATAAAAAACGGGCTTTGCACCAAGTAATTTTGTCACCGAAGCATAGGTTGGATATCCCGGATTTGGAATTAGTACTTCGTCACCTTCATTTAAAAAAGCCATAGAAATATGCATGATACCTTCTTTGCTTCCCATTAATGGCAACACTTCTGTCATAGCACTTACATGTACCGAAAATTGGTCTCTATAAAAACCAGTAATAGCTTCGCGTAATTCTGGTAAACCTTGATAGCTTTGGTATTTATGCGCTGTGGCATCTTGAAAACTATTCGCAATTGCTGTAATTACTTTTGCTGGCGGTTGTAAATCTGGACTACCAATACCTAAATTAATAATTGGTTTTCCGTTTGCTTTAAGCAAGTTTACTTCACGCAACTTTTTAGAGAAGTAGTACTCTTCTACGGTATGTAATCTATCTGCTACTTGTATCATTGCTTTGCGTTTTTAAATTCGCCTAATATTTTAAAATCTTGTGCCATTATCTCTAATATCGATTTTGCTTTTTTATAATCTGCATAGGCATCAAAAGTGATATCTACAAAAAAAGCATAGGTCCAAGGTGTTTCTATTTTTGGTAGCGATTGTATTTTAGTAAGACTCATCTTACAGTCGCTCATCACATTAAGAATTGCTGCCAAACTGCCTCGTTTGTGTTCTAGTTCAAACTTAATAGATGCTTTATTTATTTCTTTTTCCGGAATTTCGTGATTCTCGCGTTTTACAATTACAAAACGAGTTTCATTCAGTTTAATCGTTTGGATGCTTTCGGCTAAAACTTCTAATTCAAAAATACCTGCTGCCAAAGCACTTGCTATTGCTCCCACATTTTTTAAATTATTTTTCTGAATTCGTTGAGCAACCTCAGCAGTATCTTTATCTTCAATAAGCTTAATGTGTGGATGCTTTTTAAAAAACTCCTTACATTGTAATAATGCCATAGGATGCGAATATACTTCGGTAATATCTGCAATACTCTGATTTGGCAAAGCCATCAAATTATGCTGAATATCTAAATACTGCTCACCAACGATATGTAAATTATGATTATCTATTAATGCGTAATTAGGGATTATAGATCCTGCAATAGAATTCTCTAAAGCCATAATTACAGCATCCACTTTTTTATCTAAAAGGTTTTGCACCGTTTCGTCAAAAGACAAACATTCTTGTATAGCAACCTGGTTTCCAAAATACTGTTGTGCTACAATATGATGAAAAGATCCTTGTACTCCTTGAATTGCTACCGATTTAATCATAATTGTTTATTGTGATCCTTTTTTTCAAAAAATGATGCAAAAAAAAAGCCTCGATATATCGAGACTTTTTGTTTAATTTATATTTAAAAATACATATACAACGTCTCGTTCCTTTATCTAAAAAAGAAATATACCCAGCTATAAAATGTAAAGTTTGTTATCATGTTCATTATTACGTGGCTAAAGTAATTAATTATATGAATAAACAAAATTGTTGAAATAGTTTTTTGCCTTTTACCTTGAATTTTTAAAGATTTAGTAGTTATTAATCTATTAAATTATATAATTACTATTATTTTTGAAGAAACTATTTATCTATGTCTATTGAAGTTACAAACATTTCTAAAGTATATGGCACGCAAAAAGCGTTAAACCAGATATCTTTTAAAGTCAGCAAACCTGAAATAGTTGGTTTTCTTGGTCCCAATGGCGCAGGAAAATCTACCATGATGAAAATCTTAACGACCTATTTAGATACTACAGAAGGAGAAGCGAAAGTAAACGGACATGATGTAAAAAGTAATACCAAGCAAGTACAGCAAAGTGTTGGCTATTTGCCAGAACACAATCCTTTATATTTAGAACAATACGTTAGAGAATATCTTTCTTTTAATGCGCAAGTGCATGGTGTTACTAAAAGTAGAATCGATGAAGTTATTACACTTACTGGCTTAACGCCGGAAGCACATAAAAAAATAGGACAACTTTCTAAAGGATATAGACAACGTGTTGGTTTGGCAAATGCGCTTTTGCATAATCCCGATGTTTTAATTCTAGATGAACCCACCACAGGCTTAGACCCCAATCAATTAGTAGACATTAGAAACTTGATAAAAAGTATCGGTAAAGAAAAGACCGTTTTCCTTTCTACACATATTATGCAGGAAGTAGAAGCGATGTGTGATCGTGTAATTATTATTAATAAAGGAGAAATTGTTGCGAATAAAACCTTGAAAGAATTACGTACCGAAAAAGAACAAGTGGTTATTGTAGAATTTGATTACCGTGTAGAAGATGCCTTTTTACTAAAACTACCAAAGGTGAAAAGTGTAAAAAACACGCATGACTTTATTTACGAAATCACTTTTGCTACTACCGATGATATGCGATCTCATGTATTTGATTTTGCTCATGATAATGCATTAAAGATTCTACAACTAAACCAGAAAAATGCGAGTTTAGAGAGTTTGTTTAGAGAGTTAACGAGTTAGTTGTTTACAAAGTAGTTGTACCAAACCTTCATATATTTTTATAAAAACATATAATTACTGAATAACAGTAACAAAAAAAGTTATTATATAACACGTTAGCATACATTTGAGAAAAGGAACAGAAATATTAAATTCAGTTCTCGGAAAAAAACTTCGAGAAGGAAAAATTCAATCATTTTTTTTTAAACGGAGAATTAGTTGACAAGATTAATTCTACATATTTAAAATTTGACAAATGGATTCGGATTGTCACAACTGATGAAATGACAAAAGTTTATGAAATAGAAGACTTGGAAAAAGAATTAAGCTCTGATTTGGGAGACGGAATTGAATTCCCAATGGAATTAATTGAAAACCACTATTCTGATTTTAGTAAATATCTGAATAAGGAACTGTTAGACTGGAAAGAAATTGTACGGAAAGATGCTCAAGAAATGAGTTTCGGAATTAAACTAATCTTTGAAAACAATTTAAATTTTATTATTCACAATCAAGATTATCCAATTGATTTGAATGAATTTATTTTTGACAACAAAATATCTGAACATCTAACTGAATTATAAAAACGTATGCTAACAACGTATATAATCCATTGCTAGTTCTAGCCTACTTACGAATATTCCTGCGGAATATTCTATTCGGTTTTTATTTGCTAAATTAGTTGCTTATACACGCAACGTATCATATACAAAACCGTTACCCACAATTTGAAAAACGACGATACTGAATGACAGAAATTATTGATTTAAGTCAAGAAATTTACGAAGGAATGCCAGTTTATAAAGACCTTCCGCAAGTTAAAATGACAGTTCATAATTCCCACGAAGAATGGAATGGAATAGAAAATCCTGAAACCAAAACACCTGCTGTTCATAAATTGGAATTAGGAGAACATACCGGAACACACGTTGATGCTATAAATCATATGGCAATTGAACATAAAGGGAAATCAATTGACAAGATGCCTTTATCAATGTTCTATACAAAAGGAATTTGTTTAGACTTTTCTCATAAAGAGTTAAAAGAATTAATTGAGCCTAACGAAATTGAAAATGCTTGTAAAAAGGCTGATTTGAAAATAGAAAAAGGAGATACAGTATTGATTTATACTGACCATTACCGAAAAAATTTTAACGGAAAAGACTGGAGTAATGGACCCGGAATTTCGATAGAAACAGCTCGTTGGTTAGGCGAGAAAAAAATATCTGCATTTGGTGTTGAAACTATGTCACCTGGAGTTCCAGGAGTCTCAAATAAACAAGTTCATCATATTTGTGGAGAATTGAATTTCACTCATTATGAGAATATGATAAATCTTCATTTACTAATTGGAAGAGGAAGATTTCAGTTTATTGGACTTCCGTTAAAAATTAAAGGTGGAACAGGCTCGCCTGTTAGAGCAGTTGCAATATTCGAAAAATAAAAACCGTGGGCAACACCGTATAAAATTAATTGCTGGTTATAGGCTACTTACGAAAGTCCTCGCGGACTTTCTCTCTGTGATTTATTTGCTAACTTTAGTACTTAAACACGCAACGAAATCATACACAAACACGTTAGCAAACATTTAATGCAACCTTCGAAAATTTAATCAGTCTTTATAAGAAATAAGAAATCTATGAAATTAATTCTTCCAGTAATAATATCTTTAGTTTTTGCTTGTCAAATTTTTGGCCAAAAGAAATATTTTGAAAATAAATTTGAACATTATTCAATAATAAAAGATAATGATACAATAAACTTTCATACATACTCAAATGGAGATATTACTTCTAAAAAAGGTATTCTTTTGTATATTCAAGGTTCCGGAAATGAACCTTTTTATAAATTAATCAAGCATATTGATACGATTAAAACTTTAAAAACAGAGCAACCAAAAATTAAAAAATATCTCGAAGTTCAAAGAACTTTACCTTTTAATTTAACAGGTTTTCCTAATGATTATTTGTTAGTTGCTATTTCTAAAAAAAATATTCCTTTTGAAATATTTGGAAATGATTTTAAGGTTCCAAAATCATTTTATGAAAATGACAACTTAAATTATAGAGTGTGGCAAGCTGATAAAGTTATTAATTATATTACGGATGAAATTCTAAGAGAACAGAAAAAAATTATTGTTATAGGACATTCCGAAGGAACTGAAGTTGTCGCTAAACTTGGAACAGTCAACAACAAAATAACAAACATTGGTTATTGGTCAGGTGGTGGTAATGCTCAATATTATGATTTTATACTTGATATTAGAAAATCTGTTCAAAGAGGAGAAACAACAGAAGAAGAATCTGTTTTAGAGATTGAAAAAGTTTTTAAAGAAGTTAAAGACATATACGAACATCCTAATAGTTTAACAAAAAAATGGCTAGGGCATTCTTATAGAAAATGGAGCTCATCTGTAGAACCATCAATAGATAATTTATTAAAGATTGATATTCCTATATATGTTGCGCACGGAGCAAAAGACAAAGCTGTTCCAATAGAGTCAGCATATTTAATACCAATTGAATTCATTAGAAATAAAAAAACTAATTTGACATTTAAAGTATATCCTAAATTAGATCATTCGTTTTCTTTAATACCACAATCTGAAAACGAAGAGTATTTAGAAAAATGGGATGAAGTTCTTGAAGAATTTTTGAATTGGTGCGAAATGAATTAAAAAACGATTTGCCAACACCGTATAAAATTAATTGCTAGTTTTAGCCTATTTACAAAAGTCCTCGCGGATTTTCTATCTGTGATTTATTTGCTAACTTTAGTACTTAAAACACGCAACGAAATCATACACACACGTTGGCAATAATTATGAATAGAACCATCATTTTAATATTTTGTCTTTTTATTTCATCTTGTTCTAAATCAACTTTTTCTTTAAAAACAAATAAAGTTCCAAGCTTAGAAGAAGTGAAAATTCTAAATCGGACTAATACATCTTACGAAGTCTACCTGAATAAGAAAAACAAAGTTAATTATAGATATTTTAAATATGAGCGAGTAAAAGGCCCTAATTTACCTTTTAGAAATATAGACACTCGTTTCCCTGAAAGCGATTTTCGCGGAAAACAAGTGAATCTTAAAGTCTCAAATGGATGGATTGTTGGTTTTAATCATGGAGAGTTTATTGGTAATCTATATTGGTTCGATGATAAAGGATCAATACATAAAAAAATATATGAAGGAAATGTATCTGATATTTTTGCTATTAACGGAGAAATATATGCGATTGAACCATTAGGTGGGTCTTTAGATATCGGAGCAATAATTAAAATACAACAAACGAATTACAACTGGGAAGTAATTGAATTATGTGAATTTAACACTAATTCTTTTTGTTCTGTATTTACTAATAATAAATTTTTAATTATTAATTCAAAGGGAATAATCGAAATAAGTAATGATTGTGAATTTAAAAATTTAGTTAAATATAAAAGAGCTTAGTGGACAACTCTTTATCCAAATTCAGTAGTAGTACAAGATAATTATATTTATATTGGAATGAGAGCTGGAGTTCTTAAAATAGATTCAAACGATTTTAACAGACAAGAGTGGCTAACGGAAAATTAACTATTGCCAACAACGTGTATCAAAAATTGCTAGATTAGTGCTTAATTTAAATCGTTGCTCTTTTGTTACATCTGATTTTCCTTCGGAAAATCCTCGCTTACAAAAACGCACAATCCTTATACATAAACATTCTAAAAAAAATTAAAAAACCCTAACATGAACAAACCCAGCCTATTTTTAATTTTATTAATTACCCTTTTGACTTTCTCATCATGTTCAAATGATAATGATAATAATACTGAATTATCTGTAATTGGCGGTTGGACTGTAGATGAAAGTAAATGGAATGGAGAAATCGTTACTGACCAAAGTTTAGTTAGACTATTAACAGCAGATAATAGAATGGAATTCTTTTTTGATGTAGATAACGGAGGTGGGCAATTTCAAGGAGAAAAAGGAAGTTGGGAAATGAATGGTAATACGTTAACAATAGACTTTGACAACCCTTACATGGACACCAAAACATACACAGTTACTGACATAGAACCTTCATCAATGATCTGGGAATCAGAAATCCTTGGAGAAGGAACTTTAAAAGAAATTTTGACAAGATAAAAAAACTGCGTACCACACCATATAAAAATTATTACGGTTTAATGTTAAAACAAAGATAGTAGTGGGTTTGCTACATCCGGTTTTCATAATAAAACCTATGTACAAGTCAGCCATCCTATTGGTTTTTGGATTCATATTAACAATAAAACACATCTCCTAATGAAGATTATTAAAATAAACATATGGATTTTATTACTTGTACTCATTCACA
>Ga0209344_10002195_pt1 | contig 22586 bp, 19 predicted proteins | sample Cruoilmetagenom6_FD_187293 | JGI IMG/M metagenome (GOLD analysis project Ga0209344, IMG submission 187293) | Oil polluted marine microbial communities from Coal Oil Point, Santa Barbara, California, USA - Santa Barbara Oil Seep Sample 6 (SPAdes)... | ecosystem: Environmental > Aquatic > Marine... | reverse complement strand
AAATGCTTTAGTGAGGCCAAAAAAGGTTTAGATGACTTAGATGAAAAGTACAAAAATGTCATCTATTTCGATGAAGAAGGTAATTTTAGGGAGAAATCGTATGAAAATTGCGTTTTTGCCCGAACAATGACAACTGGCCAAATAAACCTTTTGGAAGATAATGAAGAGGAATTAGCAGTGGATTCTAGTTGTATGTCAGAAGCAGAGTATCTGGATTTACTTGCTAGGATTGATAAAAGAAAGCGTGAATTGGAACAAGATATTGAGGATGTCTGGAATGGTTGTGAATCGGCTTTTGGTGTAGACGACTAAACCCTGATATCTTTGGTTTTTAGAATTACATAAATAGTTGAAAATATGCGGTAGAAAGACAGGAACAACCAACAATCAATTGATTTAATAGTCTACATTTTTTAACTTCTTTTAAATGCATATGAATCAACATTTTAAGGAGGTTTTTTCGCTGATAAGTATTACATAGTTCAAATAAAAGGGAACTATAATTTACATTTAAAGTAGCCGAATTCTGAAAAGGGCTCCAAGATAATAATAAATATCAACTGGTATAAAATAACAGTAAGTGAGCCACTCCGCAACCCGTATTTTACCAACAAAGAGAAAACAGGTATGCTATAGAAAACTCCGTTCACCACGGAAATATCGGTAAATAGGCGGCAATACAATACTGGCCATAGCAATCCTTAAAATGCTATGCACTTCCTGCCACTAAAATACATTTCGTAGCTAAGCCACCCCACTCTTCAATTCGCACACCACATGATGCCCTATATTCACAACAAAAATTTAACTGCCAAATAGCTACTTGTTATATTAGCTGAACAATTAAAAGAAATACTTTTCCAATTGGAATTCAAAATATATACCGCTTAACCAAAATTGACAAATCCTACTTTGCAAAAATGGCCCTCTTTGAGGGCCATTTTATTTTATTATACCGATCAATATCGTCTTTTAGAACGAATAGTTTAGACCGAACAGCCAATAGGTCTGTAAATCGTTGTCGATTGACGCAAAAGTAGGGATTGGATCTCCTACATCCAGATTGCCCAAAGCATAGTTTAAAGCTTCCTGCTTGTTGTTTCTTAGGCCAAATTCGAACCCTAGACCAATACCTTTCCATAAAGTATATCCAAAAGAGTTGGTCCAAGTCCAGTTGGAATAATCTGCACTCTTATAACTTTGAAACAGGGATAAATTGGTCTTAAAATTAACATCCCCTAATTTCTTTGTATAGTCGGCCACAATTTTAGCCCCTAAGGAGGATTCAAAAACGGTATCTCCGGAACTGAACACAAAATTGTAGTTTAGGGGGTGAATAACAACCACCAAATCGGTAATAGGGGTCCAGGTTGCACCAACTCCAATATCCAAATAGCCTGGGTCATTAAAATTATCAATAATCGTAGTCCTATATTCCCCCAGAGTAGATATAGCGAACTTATCGCTCAATTTCCGCCCGTACAACGAGGTGATATTAAAAACATCCGTAGCGGAACGAAAACTATCATCATCGGTATCAATATCCTTATCATCTATTTTTACCCACCCAAGATTGATATTCAATGAATTTCTCCAGAAATATTTAGGTTGATTAAGATTGGCGAAGGCATTGGTAGTAATACCTATATTCCCTGCACTGGAATTTGGAGTGCCTTTGGAATACCAATTGTTAAATCCGGAAAGACTGGCACCAATGGTTCCAAAAGCGCCTTTTTTCCATCCGGGTATGGCATTTATTTTTCCTTGAATGGCGTCTACCCTTCCTTGTATTGCCGCAATGGAATCTTTTTTACTTGCCTTTTCCGCCTTTAACTCCTCTAAAGACTGGGCAACAGTAATATTCATAGCCAACAAAGCGACTATTGCTAGTACAATTTTCTTCATAACAATTAGTGTTTTATTTATAGTTAGGGCAAAAATAAGGAATATTGGATAAAGAGTAAGAATGTTATCAGTCGTTATTTTGCCTTAAACAAAGGCACCGAAGAACAGGCTTCCCCGTACATTACGCTTTTGGCTACCGTCTGAATTTTGGTAGTGGCCCATAAATAGGCATTGGGTGGTACAGGTTTGTTGGAACAGCCTTTGATGATTACCGGTTTGTCCACAAATTCGGACACGTCCAGATCTTCCAAAATGGATTGATAAAGGGAAGATTCCAACATTTCCAAATCCCCAATAATAATTTGTTTGGAATAAGGTTGTAGTTTGGTAGCTATAAGCATATACGCCCAACCCGGAATAATGGCATCGGAAGAGCAGTTTAATGCCACATATGCACCTTTGTACTTAGTCCAATCATGTTTCTCCAAATGAGCCCGAAATTCCTTTTCCCGAAGGATTAAGCCCTCATACAACCAATCCTTAATGTCCATGAGTATCCTTTCCCCATTGGGGTATAAATCCTCTAAGTTAAAGGTCACCAATTTACTTTGGGAGACTCGATTTATTATTTCAGACATAAATCTTCGGTTTTAGAATATCACTTTTGATCGACAGATCCAATCCTACCAATTAATTGAGTATTTTCTTAATTACTAGATGGGATTATAGGACAGCTATAGCATTCCCAATTCCAATTTGGCTTCTTCACTCATTAATTCTTGGGTCCATGGGGGATCAAAAGTAATTTCTACCTCAACATCCTTTAGCTCGTCTATAGATTTTACCTTTTCCTCCACTTCCATTGGGAGCGACTCGGCAACAGGACAGTTCGGCGAAGTCAAGGTCATTAAAATTTTAACTTCATTGTCCTCGTTGACGAAAACATCATAAATTAGGCCCAATTCATAAATGTCCACAGGTATTTCGGGGTCGTAAATGGTTTTTAGTACCCTTACTATTTTTTCGCCCAATTCCTGGGTGTCCATGGTTTCTATTTCTTCACTCATTGTTTTAATTATTTATGGTCCAAAAGAGGTCAGTGCATCAATTCTTATGGCAGGACCAATTAATTTAATTGTGTTTGGTATGCCACGGCATACAATTTCAATTGTTTTATCATACTTACCAAGCCATTGGCCCTAGTAGGCGATAAATGTTCCTTCAATCCGATCTCGTCAATAAAATCGGTCTCGGCCTCTATTATGTCCTTAGGCTTTTGGTTACTAAAGGCCCTTATTAAAATAGCAATGATACCTTTTGTAATAATGGCATCACTATCCGCAGTAAAAACCAATTTATCACCTTCCAGTTCAGCATGTACCCAAACCTTGCTCTGGCAGCCTTTAATAATATTATCGTCGGTCTTATACTGTTCTTTGATCATTGGCAAGGATTTTCCAAGCTCTATCATATACTCATAGCGCTGCATCCAGTCCTCAAACATTGAGAACTCATCAACTATCTCTTCCTGAATTTCTTTTATACCCATATCAAAATTTTGTGCCCATTGTATAATGGTAACAATTCCAAACAAAAATACAACAAGTAATTTTGCCTATCAACTATTTAAAAGATTGAAAATTAACCAAATGAAGTTATAATAGCATTGTTTTTGCCCTCCGCACACTGGACACCAGTATATCTACTTCTTCCTTGGTATTGTAGAAACTAAAACTTGCCCGTACGGTACCTGGAATTTTGTAAAAATCCATGATAGGCTGGGCACAATGATGTCCTGTTCTTACAGCAACACCTAGTTTATCCAATATACTCCCAATATCATAAGGGTGGAGTCCTTCAATATTAAAAGAAATCACGGCTGTTTTTTCCTTGGTATCCCCGTATATTTTTAATCCATCAATGGCCAGAAGTTCTTGGGTTGCATATTCCAAAAGTTCCTGTTCGTATTGGGCAATGGCATCAAATCCTATGGCATTCATATAATCCAAGGCAGCCCCAAAGGCTATACCACCACAAATATTGGGAGTACCTGCCTCAAACTTATGGGGAAGTTCGGCATAGGTGGTTTTTTCAAAGGTTACCTCTGCAATCATTTCGCCCCCTCCCTGGTAAGGTGGCAATTTATTTAGCCATTCCTCTTTGCCATAGAGCATTCCTACTCCAGTAGGACCACACATTTTATGGGCAGAAACCACGTAAAAATCAACATCCAGTTTCTGAACATCAGCCTTTATATGCGGAGCTGCTTGAGCCCCATCTATTAAAACGGCAGCACCTACCTTGTGGGCTGCGGCAATAATTTCCTCAATAGGATTAATGGTACCCAAGGCATTTGAAACATGGTTACAGAATACCAGTTTGGTACGTTGGGAGAGTAATTTATGGTATTCCCCCATAACCAATTGGCCCTCCAAATTCATTGGAATCACTTTTAAAACAGCTCCGGTGCGTTCACAAAGCATTTGCCAAGGCACAATATTGGAATGGTGTTCCAATGCGGAAACTATAATTTCATCACCTTTTTCCAATAAAGAGGTAAAACCATTGGCTACTAAGTTTATACCATGGGTAGTTCCAGACGTAAAAATAATTTCCTGTGGCTTAGCGGCATTAAAATGCCTTTGTATTTTCTGCCTCGCCTGTTCATAGACGTCCGTTGCTTCTTGGGAAAGTGAGTGTACCCCTCTATGGATATTGGCATTGTAATTACTGTAGTAATCCACAATGGTATCTATAACCTTTTTAGGGGTCTGGGACGTAGCGGCATTGTCCAGATATACCAAAGGATAGCCGTTTACTTTCCTATTTAGGATAGGAAAGTCCTTACGTATGCTCAATATATCGAAAACAGTTTGTATCATGTTAAAAATTCAATGCTGGAAATTACGTTGAATAGAAACTTTCTATAGGTCAAACCCTAAACGAACTCCCAATTTGTTGGCAATTAATTTGTTGATCCTAACCTTTAATTCAGGAATTCGCACACTTTCCAAAACGTTATTGGCAAAGGCGTACATAAGCAATGCCCGTGCTTCTTTTTTTGGAATTCCCCGAGACTGTAGATAAAATAATGCCTCCTCATCCAATTGCCCTATGGTACAACCATGTGAACATTTCACATCGTCTGCAAAAATCTCCAACTGGGGTTTCGTATTAATGGTAGCCTTGTCACTAACCAAAATATTGTTATTCTGCTGAAAGGCGTTCGTCTTTTGGGCAATTTTGTCCACTATAATCTTACCGTTGAAAACACCTGTGGCATTTTCCCCATATATACCTTTATAATCCTGATGACTTTCACAGTTGGGCTGAATATGGTGCACCAGGGTATGGTGATCCACATGTTGCTTTTCCTCAATTATGGTAACCCCTTTCATGGTAGAATCTATACGTTCCCCATTTTGATAGAAGTTAAGGTTGTTCCGCGTTAATTTTCCTCCAAAGGAGAAGGTATGGACCTTTACTACACTACCATCTTTCTGGTCAATATAAGTATTGTCTATCAATGAGGCGGTTGTTAAATCGTTCTGGACCTTATAGTAATCTACATGAGCGTTCTTGGCAGCAAAAATTTCTGTTACCGAATTGGTAAACACTTCATTGGCCGTTAAACTCTGATGCCGTTCTATTATCTGCATTTCCGCATTTTCCTCTGCAATGATCAAATTTCTTGGCTGCAACAATAACGCTGCTTCATTCCCTGTTGAAAAATGAACAATTTCAATCGGTTTTTTGGGAATCTTGTTTTTGGGAATATAGATATAGGCTCCCTCCCTGCTAAAAGCGGTGTTCAAGGTAGTCAACGAATCGTCCTTGGAGGCTATTTTATTAAAATAAACATCTATTATTTGCTGGTACATAGGCTTGTTCAAAGCCGAACTCATTAAACACACATCTACTCCATCATGGGTTGTCTCCGACAAAAAAGAACTATATACCCCATCTACAAATACAATTTTAAAGGTGTCTATTTCATGTAGAAAGTATTTTTTCACATCCCTGTATTCCAACATGCTTTCCTTTTTAGGAAAGATGCTGAAATCTATTTTCTGTAGTGTATTTAAGGAAGTATATTTCCAAGCCTCCTCCTTTTTGGTAGGAAACCCCTTTGTCTCAAAATTCTTGATGGCCTCTGAGCGTATATCGTGTACCGGATGATCTACATCCACACCATTTTCAAAAGCCAAGAATGAGGAAACTAATTTTTCTTTTAAATCCATTTTTACAAGTTGTAATGTCTAAATGTTAAACGTTATAAAGTGCCTTGTCTACTTATCCAATTCTTTATAAATCCACTTAACATTATAGATATGTTTTCAATTTTTTCCTTTAATAAAATAAACTGCTTCTCCTCCAAATGCCCCAAATCCAATGCTAAATACAACTGTGATCCAACCTCTCCCGCAGAGGCTTTTGAAATGTAAGAAAGTGGATAAATTCCTTATTCGTATTTCTTTCAAACCCTTCTGCAATATTAGAACTTATTGATACTGAAGCTCTCCTAATCTGTCTCTTTAAATCAAAATATTTTTTAAATTCACCCTTAATCGTCAAATCATAAATTACCTTGTTGAAATCTATACTCTCTTTCCAAGCATTTATTTCCCCAAACAAATTTATTTTGGCCATTTCCAATCCATAATTAGATTAGAACGCCATTTTGACTTTCAAACTTTCAACATTGAACCTTATAACTATATCACAGTTTCCTGTTTCAACCAGTCATATCCTTTTTCTTCCAATTCCAAAGCAAGGTCCTTAGTACCAGATTTAACGATCTTTCCGTTGTGCAAAACGTGCACAAAATCAGGGACAATGTATTCCAACAAACGTTGGTAGTGGGTAATAACTATTACAGCGTTATCCTTACTCTTTAATTTATTTACCCCATTGGCAACAATACGCAGGGCATCGATATCCAAACCGGAATCCGTTTCATCCAAAATGGCCAATTTAGGTTCCAACATCGCCATTTGAAAAATCTCGTTACGCTTTTTCTCCCCACCTGAAAAGCCTTCATTAAGGGAGCGCGACAAAAATTTTCTATCGATCTCCAACAATTCCGATTTCTCACGGATCAATTTCAACATATCCTTGGCAGGCATATCTTCCAAACCTTTTGCCTTTCTAGACTCATTGATCGCTGTTTTCATGAAGTTGGTAACGGAAACACCTGGAATTTCAACAGGATACTGAAAGGAAAGAAATATTCCCTTATGTGCCCGATCTTCTGGTGAGGTGTCCTCTAAATTTTCACCTTCCAAAAATACCTCTCCCTTGGTAATTTCAAATTCTTCCTTCCCGGCAATTACGGCAGCCAAGGTACTTTTCCCAGAACCGTTAGGCCCCATAATAGCATGTACTTCCCCTGCATTTACTGTTAAGTTTATTCCTTTTAGTATCTCCTTATCCTCTACTCTAGCGTGTAAGTTGTTAATTTTCAGCATTGTTCTTAATTCTAATTATATTAAATAATTGGGCGCCTTCGGCATTTTATTAAATCTTCTCTATATGTTTAAAGAAAGGGGCATTTATATAATTTCTTAAAGGCCCCTGCCCCAACGAAACAGGACTCTAGGAATTTTTTCCTCTATCCTACAGATCCTTCTAAACTTATTTCCAATAATTTTTGGGCTTCCACTGCAAATTCCATTGGTAATTTATTCAGTACTTCCTTACTGAAACCGTTTACGATCAAGGCAATTGCCTTTTCCGTATTGATACCCCTCTGGTTACAATAGAATATCTGATCCTCCCCGATCTTACTGGTGGTGGCCTCATGTTCTATCTGTGCCGACTTGTTCTTGACTTCTATATAGGGAAAAGTGTGTGCCCCACATTCGTTCCCCATAAGCAAGGAATCGCATTGGGAAAAGTTTCTGGCATTTTCCGCCCTACTGTTTACCTGTACCAAACCACGGTAACTGTTTTGGCTCTTCCCTGCCGATATACCCTTGGAAATAATAGTACTCCTGGTATTTTTCCCCAAGTGGATCATTTTGGTACCGGTATCCGCCTGTTGATAATTATTGGTTACGGCAATGGAATAGAATTCCCCAATGGAATTATCCCCTTTAAGAATACAGGATGGATATTTCCAAGTGACTGCCGAACCCGTTTCGACCTGTGTCCAAGAAATTTTTGCATTCTTTTCGCACAACCCCCTTTTGGTTACAAAGTTGAAAACACCCCCTTGACCTTCTTTATTTCCTGGGAACCAGTTCTGCACTGTTGAATACTTTATTTCGGCATCATCCAAAGCAATCAATTCTACCACTGCGGCATGCAATTGGTTTTCATCACGCGACGGTGCGGTACATCCTTCCAAATAACTCACATAACTGCCCTCATCGGCTATAACGAGAGTTCTTTCGAACTGTCCGGTTCCGGCCTGATTGATTCTAAAATAAGTGGATAGCTCCATAGGGCATCGGACGCCTTTTGGAATATAACAGAAAGACCCATCAGAGAAAACCGCCGAATTTAGGGCTGCATAAAAATTGTCCTTTTGCGGAACTACCGAACCTATATATTTTTTTACCAGCTCAGGGTGCTCTTTTATGGCCTCTGAAATGGAACAAAATATGATTCCTTTTTCGGCAAGTGTCTTTTTAAAAGTGGTAGCGACCGATACCGAGTCCATAACGATATCCACGGCCACCCCTGCCAATTTCTTTTGTTCGTCCAAAGAAATACCCAACTTTTTGAAGGTGTCCAGTAATTCTGGATCTACCTCGTCCAAACTTTCGTATTTGGGTTTTTTGTTAGGTGCGGAATAATAGGAAATGGCCTGAAAATCAGGTTTTTTATATTTAACATTTGCCCACTCGGGCTCCACCATATCCTTCCAAATTTTAAAGGACTGCAATCGCCATAAGGTCATCCATTCGGGTTCTTCCTTCTTTTTGGAAATGGCGATAACAATTTCCTCGTTTAAACCGTTTGGAAACGTATCCGATTCTATATCTGTGTAGAAACCATATTCATACTCCTTGGTTTCCAGTTCCTTCTTTAATTCTTCCTCTGTATATGCCATTCTTCCTAATTTAACAATTGTTCCATGGAACAATTGGTTAATTACTTATCATCTCTAATGCACCCAATGGCACATTTATTCTTGTACATCTTTGCTTTTTTAAAGAGAGAAACTCTCTCCACATCCGCAAGTCCTTTGGGCATTGGGGTTGTTAAATACAAAACCTTTGCCATTAAGCCCCCCGGAATATTCCAGTACCGTTCCAACCAGATAAAGAAAACTTTTTTTATCCACTACAATACGCACTGCATTATCCTCAAAAATTTTATCGGTTTCCGTGGTCTTTTTATCAAAATTAAGCTCATAGGACAATCCGCTGCAACCTCCACTTTTAACACCTACCCGCACATAATCCTTGTTGGCATCAAAGCCTCCTTCGGCCATTAGGGCCATCACCCTCTGCTTAGCTGTTTCAGATACTTTAATCATACTTAATTGGATTTAATCTAAATAGTTTACAAATATACTACATAAGTAGGGTTTTACCATATTTCCTAACATTAATATAACGAATAGACAAATCAAAATTTCTTATGGCCGTTAGGAGCATTAAAATGGATTTTTTTTCGAATGAATCTTTCGTGAAAACCTAGCCAAGACTTTTTATTTAAACAACGTTCGGAAACCCCAATGCATAGCCTATACCCAATGGTCTCCCTTTAAAAAAATTATCAGATACAAGCAATAATAAACACGCTAAATATCCAGGCCGTTTGTACTATTGACCAACAGTCTAGTTCTTGAACACAATTTAACTCTAGGATTTAAGGGTTTTTATTTCAAGGGCTGCCCCCAGGTTTTTTGGTCATGGTATACCAAGTTTCCGTTGACCATAGTGATTGGTCATTTTCACTTCTTAAAGGCTTTGCAATATGTATGTAAACCACCCTGTTTTCTTGGATACCAGGTATCTCCAAAAATACTTTTTTCCTATCTGCTGAAAGGTTCACCGATTTGATCTTAAGCGACTCCTCTCCCAATTTTGGTCCTCCGTAGTCCTCGGTGGCTTCATAATAAAATTGTTGCACCTCAAAACCATCGGCAGTCATTATTTCACCAGCAGCTATCGGCTCGGTAAATTCAATTTCCATTCCATGACTTTTCGCACGGACCGCCAACATTTCAAAGGTGGATTTTTCATTGTATTCAAATCGATGAAGGGCATACCATAATCGGCCCTCATGCCTCCAGTTCCCACCAGAGCCCACGCCACCGGCATATAGGTTACCATCGGGTCCCCAGACCGTCCGATTGATCCCTGCGTCCAATCCCTGAATAAAACGAAAAACAGCGCCCTGTTTTACACCGTCAACCTCATCAATAAACACCCTTTTAATGCCACCGTGGGTAACATCCCCATGAATCATTTGATCCTTATACGGTCCAATATTCAAAATTGCAGGTTGGCTAGGGGAATTGCTAATTTCGCCATGTGGTAGCCAAACCAGCGGAGGATCCTCATCATAATCCTTTACCCGCTCCCAATCCGCATGTTTAAATCCGTAAAACTTTCCCTTTTCAACCCGTACAATCTTACTAGTGGGTATCCAATTTCCCTGATTATCCGCAACATATAAAGCACCATCCGGTCCCTCTGCAATGCCATTGGGAGTTCTAAAGCCTTCGGCTATAATCTCAACCTCACTACCATCCTTGCTAATTCTCACCACCTTACCCCTGTCCTTTACCTCTTTAAATTCTGAACCCAGGTCCGTTGCCAAGGTGGCATAAAAACTTCCTTCCTTGTAAACAAGACCAAAGGCAAACTCGTGATAATGTGAAGTAACGTTCCAAGAATCACAAACCTTTTTGTACTCGTCAATGATACCATCCCCATCGGTATCGATCAGTTTGGTGAGTTCCTGTTTTTGCAACACATACAGTTCCCCATCCACCATTTTAATCCCTAAAGGCTCGGCCAATCCCTTAGCTATTTGTTTTACTTCTATAGATTCCGGGTCTTCGGTATTATAGTTTTTCAAAATATATACGGAGCCAGTGGCATCCCAAGTACAGATGACCATTTTATCCCTGTCTATAAAGTCGATACCCCCTATCCTAGGATGAAATTCCGAGGGTTTGGCCTGAAACATGTCAAATGATGGGTGTACTGCATTCAAGGGCATTTGGTCTCCAGGAACTGTACTTGCCTTTCTTGAAACATACGGCAATAATTTTCGAAACGCACTGGTATCGTGATAAAATACGGAATCCGGGACCACCGTAAATTGTTCCCCATCATCCGACCATTGAAGTGAAAGGCCATACCCTCCACCACCTTGTTGAAATTGTAACAAGAATTCGTTCCATCCCTTTTCCAAAACTGCCAAGGCGTTTACGGCTTCAGCACCGTGATCTCCCCTATTATCTATTATTTCGGAACCGTTGAGTTTCAATACAGAACCGTCATCACTAATTAGCCTAAAGGTTTTGTTTACCCTTTCATCAGATTTTATAAATCCTTTAAACTCCATATAGAAATGTTCATTGATCTCCCCCAACACCCCTGAAGTTGGTAAATGAATTGCAGGTGCAATTCCGCTTAATATTGGGAGGGTACTTTTGGTAAGATCTTCATACAGATCACCACTATCATTGACCAAATAAAAACTTACGGCCACCCCTGCCTGTTTTTCAGTGTTATCGCCACCCCTTCGGTCAACATTGTCCATGGCAAAAGTGATGTCCGCTGTATTCAACGCAATATCCACTACCCTTTTCTCGGGTTCGGGCTCGGCATCCAAAGACAAAATATAATAGGCCATATTCTGTGCTTCGGACCTTGAAATATCAGGATGGGGGGTCATGGCGATAGTACCCCAGTTCCCAGTTCCGCCCAGTCTAATTTTGTCCGCCAAGGCATCAACAGTGGCCCAATCAAAAGGGTATCTCTTCGCTATGGAATCATATGCAGGGCCAACCAAGTTTTCGTTTGGTAGATGACAGGCACTACAATCATTACCTTCAACCATTTTTCTGCCAATGACCTTCATTCCGGTATCCTCTGAAATAGGTTCTTTCCAGTCTGCCGGAACAGGATTAAAATACGTCTCAACCACAGTATTTTTTGCAAGCTCCAAGCCATTGTTATTACCCCGCCGTTTCCCCCCTTTCAGGATTTCCTTGTATATCAATTTATGGTCCGTACCATAATTCAATACCGCTACCAAATCATTGGACGAGCCTTCAAGAATAGTAAAATTCCTAACCAATCCTGAACGGCCTTCCTCAAGAACGTACTCCGGAATTTCACGAACCTTGACCGAATTTCCAGTTTTTGAAATCAATTCAAGGTTGATTCCTACTTGACCATTTATCATTGAATACCCCAAGTAATTGATTTTAGGAATTTCAAGACCCTCATGACTTTTTATCCTCCATTGTGTTTCTTGGGAATCATCCTGTATATAAGCAAAACCAAAACTCGAGGGCTGAATACCATGTGCTGTGGTATAAACGGCCCCCTCATAATTAACCCCGCCCTTCCATACTTTGTATAAATTTCCGGATTGTAAATTGTAACAAGTATACAAATCCTTATTCAAGGCCACGGTCAACATTCGAGGCTGTTTGTCCATGACAGATCTAAAGACCCAGGTATCTATTGGTCTATCATATTTTACTTTATGATCACATGAGAAATTAAGACCTATTAAAAACAGGATAATGGGCAAACGGGAGAACTCAAAATATTTCATTTCTTAACTAGTTAAAGCCTTTATGTAAAATTAAGTTTGCAAGTTATGACAAGTATACAAATACAGTAGTATTTGCTTAAACGATTAAAGTTGTAAAATACAATTATATATTAAAGTGCCTCCGATCCTCATATTATTGGATTAAACCACTAATTATCAATACATAAAATCCATGTAAAGCCCACGACCCAAATTATAGTTCCAAGGCCACAACGGATAAATTAACAAAATATATAGAAATTAATTAAAACATCCTTATGCAGATTACAAAAAATTAAATTAAATTCAAATCCATTTTAAAAAATAGAAAAACTTTCAAAAATTATGTCCAAAAAAAAGACCGCATTTAGTAACAATTCGCGAAGAGATTTTATTAAAGGTACCGGCTTGGCAACTGCCGGATTTATGATTGTCCCAAGACACGTATTGGGAGGTCCGGGTTATGTTGCCCCAAGTGACAAATTAAATATTGCCGGTATTGGTGCGGGTGGTAAAGGTAGAAGTGATATTGCATCTTTCGCAGAAAGTCCCAATGTTAATATAGTTGGGCTTTGTGATGTTGATGACAGACAGGCCGTTGAGTCCAGGAAATCGTTCCCTAAGGCTAAATATTATGCCGATTTTAGGAAAATGTTGGAAAAGGAAAAGGACAATATTGATGCCGTATCGGTATCGACTCCGGATCACAATCATGCCGTTGCAGCCTATATGGCCATGCAAATGGGCAAACACGTCTACGTTCAAAAGCCCCTAACCCATGATATCTGGGAAGCCAGAATGCTTACCGAAGCTGCAAAAAAATTCAAAGTAGTTACCCAAATGGGCAACCAAGGTGGTTCCGGTGATGGAGTACGGAGAATGAAGGAACTTTATGACACAGGTATCATAGGTGATGTTCACACCGTAAAATGTTGGACCAACAGGGCCATTTGGCCACAGGCCTTACAAACTCCAACCAAAAAAGACAAAATACCTAAAGGCTTAAATTGGGATCTGTGGTTGGGAACTGCTGAAATGCGCGATTATAACGATGCCTATCTTCCTTTTGATTGGAGAGGCTGGTCCGATTTTGGAACAGGGGCACTAGGTGACATGGCCTGCCACATAATGGATCCTGTTTACAGAATTCTACCTATTCTATATCCAAACCAAGTGGAATGTAGCGTTTCCGATTCCTTTAAAGGGAAATTTGAAACAGCTGATTATCCTAAGAGTTTCCCCAATTCCAGTAAAATACACCTAAGCTATCCAAGAACCGATGGCAAAGGCACAGTAAAAGTTACATGGATGGATGGTGGACTACTGCCAGAAAGACCAGATGAAATGGGTGATGACGAAGCACTGGGCAACTGGGATGGAGGAGTACTATTTATTGGTACCAAAGGTAAATTATTGGCTGATTGTTATGGTGCCAACCCAAGATTGCTACCATTATCATTAAATGAACAGTTCGATGTTCCGGAAACTATCGCCAGAGTGCCGGAAGGTCACTACCTACAATGGGTAAATGCCTGTATGGCCGGTTATGGCAATGCCGAAACCAGTTCTTCCTTCGATTATGCCGGTCCGTTTACCGAAAGTATCCTAATAGGTAACTTGGCGTTAAAAGCCTATTTTGAAGTTGACCCCAATGCAGAAAGCAAAGGATTCTGGAGCGGTGGTTCACAGTACTATGGTAGAAAACGTTTGTTATGGGATGCAGAGAATATGAAGGTTACCAACTTTGAACCTGCCAACAAGTATGTAAAACGTAATTATAGAGCAGGATATTCTTTGGGATAGACCACTTATTAAAATTTGATTTAAAAATGCCGGACTTTTAAGTATGTTTGGAATACTTATATAGGTCCGGTTTTTTTAATGCATAATTCTCAAAATAAACGAGTATGCTGCAACGACATATATTGGGGCCATCCGCTTATAGTAACATTTAACCCATCTCATGCGGAACGACCCAAAATAGCAGTTTCCACCCTGCCTATCAACAGGCAGGCCCTACAAAAAGTTAGGAGAACCCCAAGATTGTTTACTTATAGATTCTTTCTTAAGGATATAATGGATTTACTCCTTATTTTTGCAGCATGATAGAAGACAAGAATCAAGAAAAGACCGGACTGGATCAATTGGGAGAGTTTGGATTGATAAAACATCTTACCAAAAATTTCACCTTACAACATAGCTCCACCTTAAAAGGCATAGGCGATGATGCTGCCGTATTGGATTTTAAAGACAAAAAAGCCGTTATATCTACGGATCTTTTGATAGAAGGTGTGCATTTCGACCTCAGCTATATGCCCCTAAAACACTTGGGCTATAAGTCGGTTATGGTAAATTTATCCGATATCTATGCCATGAATGCCACAGCCACACAAATAACTGTTTCCATTGCGGTTTCCAATAGATTTCCTTTGGAAGCCTTGGAAGAATTTTACAGCGGGGTTGCCTTGGCCTGTGAAATCTACAAGGTAGATCTTGTGGGAGGGGATACTACTTCCTCTACCAAAGGAATGTTGGTAAGTGTTACTGCCATAGGGGAAGCCAAAGAAGGGGAAATAGCATATAGAAGTGGGGCCAAACCCAATGATCTTTTAGTGGTTTCGGGAGATTTAGGTGGCGCCTACTGTGGTTTACAGGTTTTGGAAAGGGAAAAGGAAGTTTTCAAGGTAAATCCAAACAATCAACCAGATCTATCCCCATATACCTATATTGTTGAACGTCAATTAAAGCCCGAAGCCCGAAGGGATATAAAAGGCCTGTTGGAAATGTTGGAGGTTCTCCCTACCTCCATGATCGATATCAGTGATGGACTTTCCTCTGAAATTTTACATTTATGCGATAAAAGTGAGGTGGGCTGTAATTTATTCGAGGATAAAATTCCGCTGGATCCAACGGTAATTTCGGCATGTGAAGAATTTAAAATGGATAGCACACTAGTAGCCCTAAGTGGAGGTGAAGATTATGAATTATTGTTTACCATAGACCAAAAGGACTTTCCAAAAATAAAGGGCAATCCACATCTTACGGTAGTGGGACATATGACGGATAAGAGTGAAGGCGTTCATTTGATTTCCAGGAGCAATACCAAAATTCCCATTACCGCACAGGGTTGGAATTCATTTTCATAATGTGATAAAGATCTGATAGGATAATTTTAAAAAAAGAATTCCCGAAAATACAGGACGTTCCTTACTTAACTGTCGTGGGGCGCAGGACAGTCAAGGAATATGGGCGTTCTTCTAATTTACGGGAATAACTTCAAAAACTCCGATACCGCTTAAGGCCGGAATTAAGTTGCCAAGCATAATTTAGGCTACCTGTTGGGTAGCCCTATGTCTTTTCTGATAAATATCTTGTAAGGTATTGTTAATGTCCTGCAATTCCGGAGTTAAGTTGGACAGATTTCCACTTACATCGGTAGTCACTTCTTTATTACAATGTACACATTTATATTCCTTGATGTGTAGGGTAACCTTTTTGGAAACAATGTAGTGGTGTCCAAAAATACTGCAGCAAATGGCGCTGAGTTTTGTTCCATAGTCTGTAATAACTTTCTTCATAATACAGGTTTTTTTAGGTGGCATTGGTAAGGTTTAGGGGACCGTAAAATGCAAAAATTAAACTTTAGGTTAACTGTTGAAAGCACTTATTAAATGACTTTCAGATAATTAACGCCGGCACCCTTCCTTTTATTGAGTGCAACCTGTTTTTTTTCCGTTTTTTTTTAGCAAAATTTGATTTTTTCGACCAACTGCACTTATAGCGCGATTATATACCCATTTAAACTAAACGGTTTTTAAACTATCTTTCGCCAAAATTGCCATTAATGCCCAACACCAAGGAAACCCTAGTCACTTCATTTGCATTATTCTCCTTGTTTTTTGGGGCAGGGAATTTAATTCTTCCACCCCTACTTGGGTTTCAGTCTGGAAATTGGTGGTGGCTGGTGGCCTTAGGATTTGCAATGTCTGCTGTCTTGGTACCCGTCCTGGGAATTTTGGCCCACGCCAAATTGCAGGGGACCATTTATGACTTTGGAAAAAAAGTCTCCCCAAAGTTTAGTCTTATCTATTCTTTGTTGATCTATGCTATTTCCATAAGCTTGCCTTCACCGCGCACTGCTGCCGTAACCCATGAAATGGCAGTACAGCCCTTCTTTAACACCTCTGCCCTCCTAAGCAGTGTTGTCTACTTTATCTTGGTTTTTATTTTCGTTGTAAATCGATCAAAACTGTTGGACATCCTGGGTAAATTTCTAACCCCTGCCATCATATTAATTTTAGTTATGCTAATCGTTTCGAGCTTTTTTACGCTTGACTACAATTTTGGGACTACCGAAATTAGCAGTCCATTCAGCGATGGCATTTTGGAAGGCTATCAAACCTTTGATGCCATTGGTGCCGTTGTAGTTGGGGGTGTAATCATTGTATCTATCAATATAAAGTCGGACGCATCCTTTAAGGACAAAAAAACATTGGTGCGCAATGCCGGTTGGTTGGCTGGATCAAGCCTTTTTATAATTTACGCAGGCCTTATCCTTTCGGGAGCTTTGAACCACAACAATTTTGAATTAAATAGCACCAGAATAGAACTACTGACTGGTATAAGTAAACAAAGCCTGGGTAATAACGCCAATATATTCCTTAGTATATTGGTAAGCCTGGCCTGCTTTACCACTGCCGTAGGCATTGTTACAGGAACCGCTGATTTTATCAAGGACCGACTCCCAAAATACAAACATGCCTATCTCATAACAGCAATAATGGGCTGTCTTCTTGGGATTACAATGGGGCAGTTTGATGTTGCCTATATTATTACGGTAGCTTTTCCGGCGCTTATGTTCATTTATCCTATTACCATTATATTGATTCTGCTTAATGTAATGCCAGAGAAATGGGCCTCACCAATGGTGTTTAAGGCTGTGGTATTCACTACCGTCATTTTTAGTATCCCGGATTTTTTGAACAGCTTGGGGAATTGGGCCCCTAAAAAGGATTTTTTTTACTGGATACCCCTCAGTGAATACCGATTGGGATGGATTTTGCCGGCTCTAACTGTTTTTGTGGCTTCAAACCTTATACGTGAATACTTATCATCCAAGAAGTCTAATTAAAAAAGATCCTGAAAATAAAAAAGAGCTGGATCATACCAGCCCTTCTATAATAAATTATGGTAATGCCTTAAATATTGGCATTCATCAACTCTTCTATCTCCTCTACCTCAATAGGGATATTTGCCATGAGGTTAAAAGGAGCCCCTTTTTCTTGGATTACCACATCGTCTTCTAATCTAATCCCCATTTTTTCCTCCGGAATATAGATTCCTGGCTCCACAGTATATACCATATTGGCCACCATAGGCGTTTTTAATGCGCCGTAATCGTGGGTATTTAAACCAATGTGATGACTAGTACCGTGCATAAAATATTTTTTGTAGGCGGGCCAGTCCTTATCCTCATTTTGAACATCGGCTTTATCCAGCAAGCCTAATCCCAACAACTCTGAAGTCATTAACTTGCCTACTTCCTGATGGTATTCCCCCCACATAGCACCAGGAACCAACATGGCGGTGGCATCGTTCTTTACCCGAAGAACAGCTTCATAAACCGCTTTCTGCCTTGGGGTAAACCTCCCGTTGACGGGAATGGTACGGGTAAGATCACTGGAATAATTGGCGTATTCTGCTGCTACATCCAACAATAACATATCCCCATCCTTACATTCACGATTATTTTCTATATAATGTAGCACATTGGCATTGTTGCCCGACGCTATAATAGGGGAATAGGCAAAGCCCTTGGACCTATTACGAATAAATTCGTGAAGCAATTCGGCTTCGATCTCGTACTCCATAACCCCCGGCTTTACAAACTGCAACAGACGCCTGAATCCCTTCTCTGTAATATTACAGGCCGTCTGCATGATCGCAATCTCCTCCGGCTCCTTCACCCCCCTAATTTCCTGTAAAATAGGACTGCTTTTGGCCCATAGATGCGCAGGATAATCCTGTTTGCATTTTATTATAAACCTATCTTCCCTGGTTTGGGTCTCAACAGCCTGACGGTAATGCTCGTTGGTATTAAAATATACCATTTCCACTTCGGTCATAAGATCATAAAAGATCTTATCAAAATCGGTCAACCAATAAATGGTTTCGATACCAGATACCTCGGTGGCTTTTTCTTTGGTCAATTTTTCCCCTTCCCAGACTGCAATGTGTGCATTGGTCTCCCTCACAAACAAGACTTCCCTATGCTTTTTCTCATGAGCGTCCGGGCACAACAACAAAATGGTTTCCTCCTGATCGGCACCACTTAAATAAAACAGGTCCCGGTTCTGCTCAAAGGGCATGGTACTATCGGCCCCTATGGGATAAAGGTCATTGGAATTAAAAACAGCAATACTTTTTGGCTTCATTCTGGCCATAAATTTCTTGCGGTTCTTTATAAACAAGCTATTCTCAATTTGCTGATACTTCATTCTTATAATTTTGTGACCAAATTTAAGAAATAGGAAGTGTATTATCCACAAAGCGTTAAATGAATTTTAAAAGCTCCTCTTACCGTCCTACTAAATTCCAAAATAGCATATCTTCGCTCTATCATTTTGTGATATTACAAATGGTTTGCCACGGTATGTAACAATTTTAAGTACTCTCCAATATTATGAGTAAAAATCTACTCCTCCTATTTATAAGTACCTTTAGCCTAGGCTGGAGCCAAGTAAATATTTCTGCAGTTACTACGGAGGATTATTTAAAGATCCTTAGAAGTAACATCTCTGGGGATAAGGCCTATGAGACCACGGCCTTCGTGGAGCAGTTTTGGCGTGTAGTAGGCAATGGGGGATACAACAAAAGTATCCATAAAATTGCAACCGATTTAGAGACCGCAGGATATGTCTTGGAAGAAAATGCCTCCAATATGGATCGCTTCACTTACAGGATTGAAAAAAGACCTTTACAGCTACCCACCTGGGAAATTGTAGATGCGGAGATTACCCTTATAGGAGACAAGGAGCCATTGCTTTCCTATACCTCCAACAGAAACATGGTTTACCTAAATTCGACTTCTACACCAAAAAATGGAATTACCACCGAAATAATCTATGTTAAGGACATAAATGACCTACAAAAGGAGTCCGTAAAGGGTAAAATTATTTTTACGGAATCCAATATTTTGGAAATATATAAGGAAGGTGTTTTAAAAAAGGGGGCAGTGGGCATTGTTAGTTATGATAATCCCGCCTATTTACAACCCGAAAAAAACGAAAATGCCATTCAATTTCGAAGCCTTCCCTATGATACAAAAAATACTTGGGGAATTGCGCTTTCCCATCAAGCCAAAGTAAGGTTGGTGTCGGCATTGGAAAAAGGCAAACTTATGGCCAATGTACATATTTCCACCAAAATATATCCCTCTGAAGAATTAACCATAGTGGCCAATATAAAGGGCTCTGAAATACCGGATGAGCGCATAGTCTTCAGTGCCCACGTGCAGGAGCCGGGCGCCAATGATAATGCCAGTGGTGTGGGTGTGCAATTGGAAATGGCAACAATTGCCGCCAAATTAATCGGGAATGAAAGTATTGATGCCCGGCGAACCATGACCTTCCTTTGGGGCGACGAAATTATATCCACCAAAAGGTATCTGCAAGAAAATGAAAAAAGGGCTGCCAAAATCAAGTGGGGCCTTAGTTTGGATATGGTTGGTGAAAATACAGCCATAACCGGAGGTTCGTTCCTAATCGAAAAAATGCCGGACCCCAGTGCCATCTGGACCAGAGGAAAAGATAAGCATACGGAATGGGGCGGTAAGTTACTTGGCTTGGAGGATATGAAACCCCATTACCTAAACGACTTTATGATCCATAGTTTCATGAAACAAGGTAAAGTGGCCCATTGGGAAGTAAATACCAATCCTTATGAAGGTGGCAGCGACCACACTCCATTTTTGGACAACAATATTCCCGGATTGTTGTTTTGGCATTTCACAGACCAGTTTTATCATACAGATAAAGATAGAATGGATAAGGTTTCACAAGAAACACTTAAAAATGTGGGTATTGCATCATTGGCCAGTGCGTTGACCCTGGTAAATGGTGATTCCTATACAGCAATGGATATTGTTCAAATAGTGAAGGACGCGGCCACCAACCGTCTTGCTGAAGAGTTTTTGCTGAGTGAAAAATCTGTAAAAGGCGGGAATCCCGTGGAAAACGAGATTACTATTATAAAGGCTTGGGAAGATTGGTATATAAAAGCCATTGCATCTACAATAGACTTGGCATCCCCGGAAAACAAGGTAATTTTGGAAAAGGCTATTTTAGGGGCCCAAGCCATTATTGAAACCCAGTCAAAAGTGTTTATTGCGGAATTGGAAAAGTAGGATAGATGTGATATTTCCATATATCATGTAAAAGGCGGTAACGCCCTCCACCAATTACGGCTTAATTCCCCTGGGATATTTGGTCTATATGGACCATAATCCTCCAACACCATAGCAATGCGGCCCATAACCATAATATAAGTAGGTATGCGATAATAAGTAGCATTTTGGATTGGGTTATTTTTTGAATGTAGTACCAAGCTAAAGCAGCAAACACGAATCCAAAGGACCATAACATCCCCACCATAATAACACTGGGCCACACCCAATCCCCACTCCAATCATCCAGTGAGGGATAAGATGCAAATAAAAAAGAAACCGGGTAATACAACAAACCTCCCAAAGCGCCCATGCTTACAAGGCCCAATATTGCAGTTATAAAAAAAGCAATTAAAGAGAATTTTATATTAAAAGACCAGTTTTTCCAGAATACCATCCAATTATTCCAATTTATATTACGGTTAGTTTCTAACGCATGGAAACCAATAAAAGTATGGATGCACTACCCTGAATTAAATAATTTAACACGAAAAAACTTTCATATAATACAGAAAATATGCTAAAAATATTTTGATAGCAATACCTCTTATACCACCTTTTAATAGCGGAATTAAGCCGATTATCAGGACGCTTTGGGAATAGTGTATCAAGGAAAATATGCCGTTTCCCAACTATTATATCCACTGAACCAAGAAGATTTTCAAGTAATTTCCGATCTATTATTGTGGAATTCTTTAAATTGGTTCTAAATACTGTACATAAATTCAACAAAGTTTGTTAATAATTCGATTGTAGAGTAAATTTGCCATCAAAACAAATAAATAATGAGTGGATTTTTAAACTCTTCTATAGGCAGAAAGTACACTATGGCCCTTTCCGCCTTTTTTCTAATGATTTTTATCCTTCAACATTTTGCCATTAACATCCTATCCGTGTTTAGTCCGGATACCTTTAATGAAACCTCCCATTTTATGGGCACCAATGCCTTGGTTCAATATGCCTTGCAACCCGTACTGCTCTTTGGGGTGATCTATCACTTTGTAATGGGATTTGTGTTGGAAATAAAAAACAGGAACGCCCGTGCCATTAATTATGCCAAAAATAACGGTGCTGCCAATTCCACTTGGATGAGTAGGAATATGATCTGGAGCGGTGGCTTTATCCTTGTTTTCTTAATTATTCATTTCTTGGATTTCTGGTTTCCAGAAATCAACACTAAATATATACAAGGAGATATGTCCGGTCTATTGGCCGATGGGGAAGGTTTTCGTTATTATGAAGAACTTACCCATAAATTTGAACCTATATGGAGGGTTGCCCTTTATTGCTTAGGTTTCGTTTTTCTATCATTGCACCTACTACATGGCTTTAGTTCAGCATTTCAGTCTGTTGGTGCCAACAATAAATATGTAAAAGGGTTAAAAGGATTTGGAAAGGCATACGCTGTTTTAATTCCATTAGGATTTATTTTCATTGCACTTTTTCACCATTTTAACCATTAATAATACAATTCTATGTCTGTATTGGATTCTAAAATACCAAAAGGCCCATTAAAGGATAAATGGACTACCTATAAGGATAAAATAAACTTGGTAAATCCTGC
>Ga0209344_10002194_pt1 | contig 22603 bp, 19 predicted proteins | sample Cruoilmetagenom6_FD_187293 | JGI IMG/M metagenome (GOLD analysis project Ga0209344, IMG submission 187293) | Oil polluted marine microbial communities from Coal Oil Point, Santa Barbara, California, USA - Santa Barbara Oil Seep Sample 6 (SPAdes)... | ecosystem: Environmental > Aquatic > Marine... | reverse complement strand
GGTGCCGATGCCCTGTCGTATCATTTACCTTATGCAAAATCTTTTGCCACTGCAGGTGGGTTGGTACTTGAGCCTTATTTCAGGTATCCCTTAAATGCATTAAATTTTGATTTGTTATTTACCCTGGGGTTTTTATTTGAGGGTGAAATACTGGCGCGCATGTTTAGCTTGTATGCAGCGTTTTTGATGGTGATCGGGATTTATTCTTTGGGTTTGGTTTTCTTTAATGCCGTTGTCGCCACGGTGGCTGCCTGGATATTTATCAGCAGCCAGCTGATACTCAACATCATGACCACCGCTTATATTGATGTTGGGTTTGGCTTGTTTATCCTGGCGGCGATTTTTGCCTTGATGCTGTACCAAAAACAGGGTGACAAACATTACTTATCGTTGCTGGTGGTTTTTTTGGGTGTGGCCATGGGTACAAAGTACCTGGGTTTGTTAGTGGTGCCGAGTGTTTTAGCGTGGTTGTTTTTTATCACTGAAAATAAAAAACGATGGGCGACTTGTGTGTTATTGGTGTTGGTTGTAGCCAGTCCCTGGTACATCAGAAGCTGGCTGATTAGCGGTAATCCCATTCATCCTTTCGGGCAGGCATTTTTTGGCTATTGGTTATGGACGCCTTTAGATATGGTGCATCAGAATAATGACTTATTCGGTGTTCATGGGGTGGAGCGAAACTGGCTTAATTTGGTTAAACTCCCCTGGTTAATCTGGCAGGATACATTTGTCCGGATTGGGCCATTAAATGCCTTGTTTGTTTTATCGATACCACTGGCTTTGGTGGGTTTATTTAAACCGGGTGTGGTCAGACAGTTTTCATTCTTTGTGTTGTTTCATGTGGTGTTTTGGTTCTATTCGAGCCAAATTATGCGTTATTTGATTTTTGCCATGCCTTTTTTAAGCCTGATAACCGCATACTTTGTTGTTGGTTTTATTCAAATTTTAATTGGACTCATTCCCAGGCCGAAACGGATGAAGTGGTCAATTTCAAACAGAAGTCAGCATATTATTGGTTTGGTTTTTGTGACTATTTGTTTGTATTCAGCGGTCAAATATCACCATAAAGTCATCAGTAAAAATATGGTTCCGGCCAGTCAGGAGCAATGGCAGGCACTGCTTAATAAAAACCCAAAGTACCAGTTAGTCGATGCCGCCAATCAACTGGCTGGTGAAGCCACCATGAAACTTGGGTTTCCGTATGTGGCGCATTATTTTAAACATGACTTCAAAGGTGACTTTTTTGGTTCAGCTAATATGGTCGAGTTCTCCAAGGGTGCGACCGATGATGAGAATCTTCGATACATCATGCAGGAAATGGAGGTCAGACTTTTGTTGATTGATAAAAGTTATGAGCGGTTTGTTAAAGTGCATAAAACCATTGAAAATTCCGAGCTGTTTACATTGATGTTAGAAAATGAAAGTGGTTATTTATATAGGCTAAAATAGCTGGCGTTAAATCACCTCGGTAATAATAGATTGTTCCTTTTCAATTTTTTCATCACTGACTGTAATTGAATTTAATAACTGGGCTTTGGCATGTTCGAAGTCTTCTTTTGAAGCGGCATGGACAAAACACAAGGGTGTTTGGGTGTCGAGTTTTTCGCCGAGCGGTGCAATTTGGGTGAGGCCGACTGCGTGGTTAATTTGATCAGCAGAATTTTTACGACCGCCACCGAGTTCGACCACCACCAGACCGATATCGCGACAACCGGTGGCACTTAGGTAACCGCTATGTTCGGCAAACACAGGCTCGATAATGGGCGCGCGTTGTAAGTAGTCTTCGGGCCTGTCGATTAAATCCGCGGGTCCACCGTGGACTGAGGTCATAAAGCTGAATTTTTCGGCCGCCGTGCCGTTGTCGAGGACGATTTGGACTTTGTTCAAGGCCGTTTCGAGTTCGGTTTCGATGTTGCCCATTATTAATAGTTCGGCTGCCAGGCGTTTGACCAGTTCATGCAAGCGGGCATCCACATGATCGCCGGTTAAGTAGTCAATGGTTTCGCGGATTTCCACGGCATTCCCGGCAGAATGGCCGAGGACCTGGTTCATATCGGTGATTAAAGCGCGGGTTGGAATCGGTGAGACCTTAACGATGTTCTTGGCCAGGGCACGGGCCATCTCCGGATTATTGGCAAACGCACCGTTTCCGCATTTTACATCCATAATCAGGGCATCGAGCCCCGAAGCCAGTTTTTTCGAGAGAATCGAAGCGGTGATGAGGGGAATACAATCAACGGTGGCGGTGATATCTCGGGTGGCGTAAATGCGTTTATCGGCCGGTGCCAGCTTCGACGTCTGGCCGATGATGGAACAGCCGACCTGACGGGTAATGCGTTTAAATTCAGCCACATCAATGTGGGTGTTATAACCGGGGATGGCTTCGAGTTTATCCAAGGTACCGCCGGTATGACCCAAACCGCGGCCGGAAATCATCGGCACATGCGCGCCACAAGCCGCCAGTATCGGTGCCAGCATCAGTGAGACTTTATCGCCAACACCACCGGTGGAATGCTTATCCAGCACCGGTCCGCGTAAATCACAATCCGACCAATCCAGGGTATCGCCTGAATGCTGCATGGCAAAAGTAAAATCCCGGCATTCTTCAAAGTCCATATCCTGAAAATACACCGCCATGGCAAAGGCCGCAATCTGTGCTTCCGTAACGGATTCATCGGTCACACCGCGGACAAATTCATTCAATTCTTCAGTGGATAAAGTCAGACCGTCGCGTTTCTTTTTGATGATTTCCTGGGGCAGCATGGTTTAGCTAAAGTGGTTAAATAGGTATTTTAACGGATTGGGGTGGTTTGTGCGAATCGGATTGTAGAGACAAGGCATACCTTGTCTTTATGTGAAGGTAACTAAAATTTAGTTACCTTCAGATATTAAAAATGGGTATCTGGGTCGGTGCCCGAAGACGTCGCGATTAAAAAAAATTGCCTTACGTATAGTAATGGTCTAAAAAGCCGGCGATAAGTTGTTTCATGTTGTTGGCGGCTTTGGGGGCGTAGCTGAGGGTTTGGTCGTGGCTGATGCCACCGTCGTCCATGCCAGCGCCGTAATTGGTTATCACCGATAAACCGGCGACTTTCATGCCGTGGTAGCGGGCCAGGATGGTTTCGGGGACGGTGGACATGCCGACCGCATCGGCGCCGAGTTGGCGAATGGCTTTGATTTCTGCCGGGGTTTCAAATTGGGGCCCGGCCATCCAGGCATAAACACCTTGCGCCAATGGGATATCGTGTTGTTTGGCGATTTGCTTAAAATAATAGCGAAATTGGGCGTCGTAGGCGTTGGCCATATTAACAAAGCGCTTATCACTGGGGCTGCCAAATAACGGCGATTGGCCGGTGAAATTCAAATAATCCTTAATCAGCATAATTGAGCCGGGGACCTGGTTTAACAGGGAGCCGGCGGCATTGGTGATAATCAGGGTTTCAACGGCAGCGGCTTTCAGCGTGCCAATAATCGGTGCCATGGCAGCGGCATCGGCCTGTTCGTAATAATGACAACGGCCATTAAGAACTATCAAAGGATGACCATCGAGTTTAACAATCGATAAGGTGCCACTGTGGCCACCGACACCTAACTCGGGGAATCCGGGTAAATCTCTGTAATCCAAACGGGCAATGACTTCCACAGCTTCGCTGACTTTGCTTAAGCCGGAACCCAGTATAAGTGCGACTTTGGGACGTAATTCACCACAGGCATCATCAATAATACGTGCTGCAGCGCGGTGTTCTTCTGTTAACAGGTCTTTTTTACTCATATTTATGTCCCTATTCGCCGTAAGGCGTCCAGATGTTTTTCACTTCCACACTCATGCGTAAGAATGTTTTACCTTGGGCTTTATCTGAAGTCCAGTTTTTGGCCTCAATATGTGTCCAGGTTCGTTTTAAGTTAAGCGCCGATTCTTGTTCCACCAAGGTGGCTCCGGCTTGATCACCAAAATACCACATGGCATCCAGGTTTAAATGCCCGGCCAGTGTTTTCAGCATATCTTCATGGCGGCCCGATAAAATGTTCACGGTGCCAGCGGGTACATCGGAGGTGTTCAGTACCTGATACAAGTCCAGTGCCGGTAAGGGGAAGGCTTCATCGGCCAGCATCACCACGCGATTACCCATGGCCAGTGCCGGTGCCATGAGCGACACAAAGCTCAGTAAAGGATTTTCTGCCGGACAGGCGATACCGATAATACCAATCGGCTCGTGCATGGCCATGGCCACGGCCCGCATCGGTACAGCATGCACCCGACCGTCGAATTTATCACACCAGGCGGCATAATAATTCAGGCGTTCGATACTTTGTTCGATTTCTTTTTTGGCGGCGCCTGGGCTGTGACCAAAGTCTTTTAAGCGGTCAATAAATTCATCGGTTCTCAAGCTTAAGTTTTCAGCCATAAAGTACATCACTTGCTGGCGTTGATAGGCCGTCATTTTTGACCATTGATGTGCATTGGCGGCCGCTTCCACGGCATTACGCACGTCTTTGCGATTGCCCAGACCTGTTTGGGTGATGGTGTGGCCTTTGGCATTTATTATCGGATAGGAATAACCACCATCCGGTCGCACTTGTTTACCGCCGATATACATTTTCGCGGTTCTGTCCATGGCGTCGGTCGCCACAGGTTCACCGGAGGCTTTGGTGGCTTTTGGAAGAGTTTTTTTGGTGCTGAAATCGTCACTGGGTTTAAGGTATTCAAACAGACCTTCAAAACCACCTTCACGCCCAAAGCCTGATTCCTTGACGCCACCAAAACCGGCGGCGGCATCGAATTGGTTGGCGCAGTTAATCCAGACCACGCCGGCTTGCATTTGCGGGGCCAGGTGCAGCGCCAGATTAATGTTCTCACTCCAAATGGTCGCAGCCAGACCATAACGGCTGTTGTTGGCCAGCGCCACCGCTTCAGCCGGTGTGCGGAAGGTCATGCCAACCAGCACCGGACCAAAAATTTCTTCTTGCACCACCAGATCACCGGGCGCCACATCGGCCAGTAAAGTCGGTGGATAGTAGTAGCCTTGTTTTGGTAATTCGCCGGGTGCCTGTAAAATCCGTGCGCCTTGTTTAACCCCGGTTTTCACCATCTCGGTGATTTTCTGATGTTGTGCTTTGTTGATAATCGCGCCAACGTCCGTGGATTTATCCAGCGGATCGCCGATGCGCAATTTATTCATACGTTCTTGCAGTTTTTGCTCAAAGCGCATCGCCACTGATTCCTGGATCAGCAGGCGTGAGCCGGCACAACAGACTTCGCCCTGGTTAAACCAGATGGCATCGACCACGCCTTCCACGGCGGCATCTAAGTCCGCATCTTCACAGACGATAAAGGCCGATTTACCGCCCAACTCCAAACTCAGTTTTTTACCACTGCCGGCAGTGGCCTGGCGGATTTTACGCCCTACGGCGGTGGAGCCGGTGAAGGCAATTTTCTGAATGTCCTTGTGATTGACGATGGCTTCACCGACACGGCCATCGCCGGTGACGATATTCACCACACCTTCGGGCAAGTTGGCTTGTTGGCACAGATCGGCAAAATACAAAGCGGTTAAGGAGGTTTCCTCAGCCGGTTTAAGCACCACGGTATTACCGGTGGCAATGGCCGGGGCAATTTTCCAGGCGAGCATTAAAAACGGGAAGTTCCAGGGAATCACCTGGCCGACTACACCCAAGGCTTTATGATTGGGTAATTCACTGTCCAGTAATTGTGCCCAGCCGGCATGGTGATAGAAGTGACGGGCCGCCAAAGGAATGTCGATGTCACGACTTTCTCGAATCGGCTTACCATTATCTAAGGATTCCAGGACCGAAATAATACGGCTGTTTTTCTGAATCAGGCGTGCCAAAGCGTATAAGTATTTGGCACGGTCATGACCGCTTAAGGCCTGCCATTTAGGGGCGGCTTGTTCGGCGGCTTTGACGGCTTTGCTGACCACGGCATCATCCGCCTGGCTGATTTGTGCCAGTTTTTCTCCGGTCGCCGGATTGATGCTGTCGAAGTGGTTATTACCTTTAAGCCATTTGTTATTAATAAAATGACCAAAGGGTGATTGCTGTAACCAATCTTGGGCAGCGGTTTGACTTTCAGGTGCGGTGCCGTAGTCCATGGTTTTTAGTATCTCTTTAATGTTCATCATATAAAATTTCAGGTTGTTCCTTCAAGTTAACCCATGGCGTGACGATGGGCGGCTGAATAGTGGCCGGTGACGTGATGTTCTAATTGGCGTTCAATGTCGCCGAGCAAACTGGAGGCGCCGAAACGGAATAGTTCCGGTTCGAGCCAGTCGTTACCCAGTTCTTCTTTCATCATCGATAAATACACCAGGGCATCTTTGGCTTTGCTGATACCGCCGGCGGGTTTATAACCAATTTTATAACCGGTTAACTGTAAATAATCACGGATCTGGCGAATCATGGTTAAGGACACCGGCAAGGTGGCATTCACCGATTCTTTGCCGGTGGAGGTTTTAATAAAATCAGCGCCGGCCATCATGCAGACCATTGAGGCTTTGGCGACATTCCTTAAGGTGGCGAGTTCACCGGTGGCTAAAATAGTTTTTAAATGGGCTTCACCGCAGGCGTCACGGTATTCTTTGACTTCATCATAAAGGGCTTGCCAGTCTTGTTTAAAGACATGTTTACGGGTAATCACCACATCAATCTCATCGGCACCGGCAGCCACCGAGGCTTTAATTTCAGCGACTTTGAGTTCATGGGGTGTTAAACCGGCGGGAAAACCGGTGGACACAGCAGCCAGATGAATGCCTGTCCCTTCTAAGGCTTTGTGTGCTGTTGCCAGCATATCGTGGTACACACAAACTGCACCGGTGGTGAGTGTCATATCGCCAATTCCCAAGGCTTCTTTTAAGTCTTGTCGTAGTGGGTTTTTTGCTTTGGCGCACAATCGGCGCACCCGCTGTTCGGTGTCATCACCGGCCAGGGTCGTCAGATCGATTAAACCGATGGCTTTAATGAGCCAGGCGGCCTGGTGGTCTTTTTTGATTGAACGACGCGCACCCAAAGTGGCGGCACGTCGTTCGGTGGCACTGGTATTAGCCTGGATATTTTTAATCCAGGCCAAATTGAGGTCTGTACCCGGGTTTCTTTTTATGTTGGATTGGGTCATTGTTTTATTTTAGATTGTTGGGCGAATACTTTAAAGCCTGCCGTGATAAAAGGCACCAGTCGATCATGGACGGCGTATAAGTCGGACGGCGGGCATAAGCCTTCTGATAAATTATTAATGCGTTCGGTGCCGGAAAAGGTGAGGGTTAAGGCACCGGATAAAAAATGATAGCACCAGTATAAATCTTCGGGCGCGCTGTCGGGCATGGTTTCCTGAATGGCGGCAATAAACTTCTTGGCCAATGGGTCAAAATACTGAGTCATGATAATGCCGCCCAATTCGGGGTGGTTATTAATCTGCGCGATAATGGCAAAATAATGCTTCCAGCCTTGACCGCCTTGTGTGGCACGGTTCAGTAGGGCATGGGTAAAGGCGTCAATAATTTCATGTAAAGGTGCCGGATTGGGCTTGGCGCGACGGATGCAATCATCCAGCATGGCAATCCGTTCCCGATTCAACACTTCAGCCCGGCGAAGCATGACGGCATTGAAAATATCTTTTTTCTTGCCAAAGTGGTAACTGGCCAGCGCCGGGTCTACGTCGGCTTCGGTGGTGATTTGCCGAATGGAAACACCGTAAAAACCCCGGGTGGCAAACAGTTTTTCAGCCGCATTTAAAATGCGTTCTTTGGTGGATGGTTGCTTGGCCATGCGATTAGTAAATGAGTCAATAAAATAAAAATGAGCATTTTAGCACGCTTAAGCTTCCCATAGACCCATGAATAAATTAAACAACTGTTGAATAAAGTTAAATATTTGTTGTATTATAGCGGATGGACAAATATTTTTTTATGGGGACACCATTATGAAACAGTCAAAATTAAGCAAAGCCTTGAGTCAAATTTTAATGGCTTCGGTTTTGGGTTTAGGTATCAGCAGTGTGGCATTGGCCCAATCTGATGCAGAAACAAATGAGCAACAAAACGAAGATACCTTGGCCTTAGATGATGTCAAAGTAACAGCGCGGAGAACTGAAGAGTCCGCACAAGATGTACCGGTGGCGGTCACTAACTTTAGTCGTGAAGATTTAGAAGATGCCCAAGCCGAGAATTTAGATGGTTTAGCCGGTGCCGTGCCGAACATGAATTTGGTACAAGGCCGTGGTTCAGCGTCAAGCGCCAACATCTACATCCGTGGTATTGGTCAGCCTGATGCCTTGCAAACCTTCGATCCGGGCGTTGGTGTTTATGTAGACGGTGTTTACATGTCACGTATTCAAGGTGCCTTAATGAGTTTATACGATGTCGATCGGATTGAGGTTCTGCGTGGACCTCAAGGTACCTTATACGGTAAAAACACCATTGGCGGAGCGGTGAATGTGATTACCCGTAAGCCGTCGGATGAGTTTGGTGGTGAGTTTGAGTTTTTATACGGTGATTATAGTAAGACCTCCGGTAAAGCCTATTTAACCGGTGCCATCAGCGAAAACACCAATATGAGCTTGTCAACGGTTTATAGTTTGGATAACGGTTACGTGACCGATCCATTAACCGGTCAACATTACAATGACCGTGATAACACCGCCGCACGGGTGATTATCGATTCAAATCCAACCTCTCAATTAAATTGGACGCTGTCGTTTGATTATACTGATCAAGAAAATGCCTTGACATTAGGTCGTGCTGAAGCACCATTAATTGCCGTCGATTTAGCCGATCCAACCAATCCAATTTTATTGCATTTACCTGAAACTGGTGAATATAACTTTACCGGGCGTTCATCGTTCACCAATGATGAAAATCAAGAATTAACCCATTATGGTGTGAGTTTTTCTTTGGATTACATGATCAATGAAGCCTGGACCTTTAAATCAATCACGGCTTATCGTGATTTACAGTCTGATTCTTTTATTGATATTGATGCCACTGTTCTCGAATTGGGTGATGTTTTTGTGGGTGTTGATCAAAACCAAACCAGTCAGGAATTTCAATTCCTGTATGACAATAATTCCGGCTTCAATGCGGTGATGGGTCTGTATTACATGAAAGAAGATGTGCCCTCACACCAAGAAGCCTATGCCGATGACTTTTTACAGTTCATGGGTATACCATTGGATTTCTTGCGAACCATTGATGATGATTTACAAACCACTTCTTATGCCGTATTTGCGCAAGGTAACTGGACATTATCAGACCGTTGGGGATTAACTGCGGGTGTGCGTTATTCAAAAGACAAAAAAGATTACGATCGCACCACCTCAACATTTTCAACCGCCGGTCCATTTTTGGATGGCACCTTTGCTTTCCAGGCGTCTAATTCCTGGGATGACGTGACCCCACATCTATCACTTGATTACAGTTTCAATGATAATCACATGATGTACGGTAGTGTGTCTAAAGGCTTTAAATCCGGTGGCTTTAATGGCCGAGCCAACAGCGAATCTGCGGTTAGTTCATTTGACCCGGAAACTGTATGGACTTATGAAATCGGTGGTAAATCCATGTTCCTGGATAACCGCATGCGTGCCAACTGGGCTGTCTTTAGCAGTGATTACGAAGACTTCCAGGCCCGGGTGGCAGAAGATATTTCCAGCTTCCCGGTGATTAATGCCGCTGAGCTGGATATTAAGGGTGCGGAATTAGAGATGACGTACTTGTTGTCTGCCGGCACCACAATCTATACCTCACTAGGTTATCTGGATGCCGATTACAAAGAGTTCTTTGATTTCCGCTATCCTGATCAGGACCGCTCTGAAGACATACCACCATTCTCTCCGGAATGGACCTTCCGTTTAGGCTTTAACCACAACATGTATTTAGATGGCGGTGCCACCTTACGGTTCGGTGCCAATGCCAGCTTTACCGATGATATGTATTTGTCGGTGGATAACCGTGATGTACTGTCGCAAGATCAGTACTGGTTAACCAACGCCTATGTGGCTTATGACTTTGCTGATCCGCGCTGGTCAATTCGTGCCGGTGGTAAGAACTTAACCGACGAAGTTTATAAAGTTGATGCGCAGGAGTTTGCCAGTGTCGGTAATATCCAGACGGCTTATTACGGCGCACCACGCACCTGGTATGTGGCTTTAAACTACCGGTTTTAAAAAATGAAAACTTGCATGAGTTATACACAAAGTTTATTCGTTTAAACGCATGCTAAGAATCATAATTGTTCTTCCTCTCTTGGACGCCGTTGTTGAAGCGGCGGCGTCCGCATTTTTTATCTTATTCCGAGGAAATGGTGATGAAATCCAGCACACTTCTTTTTTGCACGGCTTTATTTTTAACGGCCTGTCAGACTTCTGAAAAAAAACCATCCAATCCGTCAATAGATGAGGGTTCCCCCTTATACCTGAAAAAAGTCTATTACGATGGTCAAAGCAACGACTTGCTGACCGCGGGTTTGTCTTTGGCACAGTTACGTGCTGCGACCGGACCTGAGATAAGTGAAAATCCGACAGCGGCAGAATTAAGACAGTCCGCTTATTACCACCAGTTTAAAGCCTTGAACGATGTTAGCGAGGCCGGTGGTTTTGGGCGATTGTATGGATTTCAAGCCAACACTGAAGCGATACCGGGCACTGAGTATTGGCATCAGCGCAGCGTGGCTGAAAATGCCTATCACACCCTTGTGGTACAAATTCCCGATAACTTTAATCGTGATAATCCATGCCTGTTGGTGGCACCTTCCAGTGGTTCTCGCCATGTCTTGGGTTCAGTGGCCACCACCGGAACCTGGGGATTGTTGAACAATTGTGCAGTGGTTTATACCGATAAAGGCACCGGCACCCAGATGGTACTTGACGGTGAACAGGTTTATGGCATTGATGGCACTTTGGTGGATGCGGATGATCCGTTGGCAGAAGCCACCCGTTTACCTGAGGCAAATGGTTTACAAGTGATTCAAAAACAGCCTTTTTCAGGGATTCATCCTGAGCAATACTGGGGTGAGTTTGTGCTGGATGCGACGCGTTATGGCTTAGCGGTCTTAAACGCAGAAGTGGATAGCGAATTCAATTCAGACAATGTCACAGTGATGGCTGCCAGTATTTCCAATGGCGGTGGCGCCGTGATTCGCGCAGCTGAGCTGAATAAAGACGGTTTGATTGATGCGGTGGTGGCGGCTGAACCGCAATTGAATTTAGATTATCAGTATCAAATTAACAAAAGCGGTAATAATCAGACAATTAAAACTAAAAGCTTGATTGAATTGGGCACCCTCTTGGGTGTGTACGAACCGTGTGCTGCCTTACACCCATCTTTAAATAATGCACCTTTTAAAGCCAATACCGCCTTGATTCAACCCTGGTTGATGCAGCGTTGTCTGGTATTGCAAACATCCGGGTTATTGCCGGCTGATGCCACCGATTTACCGGCAGCAGCCATGGATAAACTCCTGCAAACCGGTATCACAACAGAAGCCCTGGCCATGGCGCAAATTAATACTTTAAGTCATATGTGGGCCAGTATTGGTCACACCTATGTGAATAGTTATTTACAAACCAAACCGGCAGATCAACTCTGCGGCGTGGTCTTTTCAGGCATGAGCCAAATGGGTCAAACCCGTGCATTAACCGAAACGGAAATAAAAACCATGTTTGCTAAAGGCAACGGCATTGCACCAAGTAACGGTGTTGAGGTGGCCGGTATTAATGCCGACGGTGAACCGGATAAACGCCTGTTGATGCACCCAAATTTCGGTTTTGCAGCACAACAATGTTTCTATGACAAAGCCCGTTCACCGGAAATTCAAGCGGCCATCCAAGCCATTCAAGTGGATGCTGATTTAGGTCAAACGCCAACTGTGATTTTACACGGCACCGCCGATGGCACTGTAGCCATCAACCATGCCTCGCGGGCCTATTTTACAAAAAATCAAAGCAGTGATTACGCCAATCAAAATCTTCGTTTTTATGAGATTGAAAACGTCCAGCATTTTGATGCCTTCTTAGCCTATCCGGGTTTTAACGTCCAGTTTGTGCCCATGCATCCATACCTTGAGCAGGCACTGGATATGATGTGGGCGCATCTGAATGAACAAAAGCCATTGCCGAGCAGTCAATATGTGACCACCCAAACACGTTCACTGGAAGCGGGTGAATTGACCCCATTATCGGCAGAAAATATTCCGCCGATTGGTTCTGAAGTCGTTCGCTTAATTCAAGCTGATAATCATATTCTGGAGTATATGAACCATGAATAAACAAGCTAAACAGGTTGTGATTACCGGTGCCAGCGGTGGCATTGGTTTGGCCATTGGACGCCACTTAGCACAGGATAATCACGTTATCCTCAGCGATTACAATCTGGATTCGCTCACGGAAACTCAACAGAACCTTAAGCAGGATGGTATTCATGTGGATATTATGCAACTGGATGTCTGCAATGAGGACCACTTAGCGGCCTTAAAAGCCCGAGCCGAAGACAAGGGCGTCGATGTTCTGGTTAATAACGCAGGGGTCCAATATGTCTCACCGCTTGAAGATTTTCCCCGCGAAAAGTGGCAACAACTGATTAATGTCATGTTGATGGGCCCGGCCATGACCACCCAAGCTGTTTTACCGAGTATGAAAGCCAATAACTTTGGCCGCATTATTAACATCGGCTCAGTCCATTCACTGGTGGCTTCGGCCTATAAATCAGCCTATATTTCAGCCAAACACGGTCTTTTGGGCCTGGCCAAAACCCTGGCCTTAGAAGTCGCTGATTTCGATATCACCATTAACACCCTATGTCCTGGCTATGTGGATACCGCCATGGTGCGCGACCAAATCAGCCAACAAGCCAAATCGCACGGCATCAGCGAAGACGAAGTGGTGGAAAAAATCATGCTCAAACACATGCCGAAAAAACAATTCGTCAGCGTCGAAGAACTGGCCGGCACCGCCGCCTTTCTGATCAGCCCCGCCGCCCGGAATATTACCGCCCAGGCGATTGCTTTGGATGGGGGCTGGACGGCCCAATAAAAGGTGGCTCCGGGGCCGCTTCTTGCACTGCGTGCAAACCGCAAGCCTAAAAAAATCGTCATTCTCGGACACCGATCCGAGAATCTCAGCCCGTTTAGTCATTGCCTTTGCATTGTGAGATACTCGGGTCAAGCCCGAGTATGACAAGTTATATTTGAACAATCGTTGATGAGTTTCGCTGTTTGACTCGCTTTGCTCGCCTACAGGAAGTAGGTGTGCCGTGTGAGCAGGACGCGGAAACGGCCGCCTACAGGAAGTAGGTGTGCCGTGCGAGCAGGCAGGCATTGTTCCCGACAATTGCCTGCATTTCCCACATCCATGTGGGTCGACGCGGAAACGGCCGCCAGGGCGAAACATGGGTCAGAGAACAGAAGTTCGAGGCCTGTGTTCTTCTCAAATGAATTAAATCTCAAATATCGCGACGCCTTCGGACTTGATCCGGAGGCCCATGTCTCGGGTTGGATTAATGTTTCAATTGCTCTTAAGTAAACCTCCCGTCATTCTCGGGCACCGATCCGAGAATCTCAGCCCGTTTAGTCATTGCCTATACATTGTGAGATACTCGGGTGGCATACACGACGTATGTCTGCTAACAGAGTCGGCGTATAAGTTGACTTTGCCTTAGTATGACAAAATGTTTAAGGCGGGCTCAATTGTTCAAGGCTCCAGCGCGGCTGAGCACGTATCGCGGTTTCTATTTCGGGGATGTTTTGTTCTAAACGCATGGCACCGGCGATGGCAATCATGGCGCCGTTGTCGGTGCAGTATTTAAGATCGGGGAAGTAGGCTTTGAAGTGATGTTTTTGGCCCATTTTCTTCAGGGTTTTCCGGAGTTGCAGGTTGGCGCTGACACCGCCGGAAATCACCAACGAGCTGTGGCCGGTTTGTTTAATCGCGCGCAGGCATTTTTTGGTCAGGGTATCGACCACGGCATCCTGGAAACAGGCGGCAATATCGGCTTTTAATTGTTCAATATCTTCATCCTCTTGATTGTTTTCCCAGGTCACACGGGTGAAGGTTTTTAGGCCTGAAAAACTAAAATCAAGACCGGGCCGGTTCATCATCGGGCGCGGGAATTTAAAGCGTGTGACATCACCTTGTTCAGCCAATTCAGCAATATATCGGCCACCGGGGTAGGGCAGTCCCAGCATTTTTGCGGTTTTATCAAAGGCTTCACCGGCGGCATCATCTAAAGTATCACCGAGAATTTTATAATCGCCTAAGCTCTGAACGTCCACCAATAAAGTATGACCACCTGAAACCAGTAAACACAAAAATGGAAATTCAGGTTTGTCTTCAGCCAACAAAGGTGCCAATAAGTGACCTTCCATGTGGTGGATTTCGACACTGGGTATATCCAGGGCCCAAGCCAGCGACCGACCGACACAAGCACCCACCAACAGGGCACCGATTAAACCGGGCCCGGCGGTGTAGGCCACCGCATCGATGTCTTGCAAAGTCATATCCGCTTCTGCACAAGCCTGTTCAATCAACGGCACAATTTTACGCACATGATCGCGTGAGGCCAGTTCCGGCACCACGCCACCGTATTGGGCATGCAGTTCAATCTGACTGTAAAGCTGATCCGCCAATAATTCTCCGGTTTCGCTGTTATAAATGGCGATACCGGTTTCATCACAGGATGATTCTATACCGAGGACAATCATTATTTGTCTATGTAGCTAACTTTATCGTTTAAATCAGGGCGGGCACGATCAGCCGGCTCATCTTCGGTCGAACCGATGTAAACATAGCCAATAATCCATTCATGGTCAGCCAATCCCATGGCTTTTTGGGCGTCTTTATCCAAACAAGACCAACCGGTGACCCACTGGCTGGCATAGCCCAAAGCCGCCGCTGATAAATTAATGTGTTGTGCCACGATGGCGCCGGAACAGGTTTGTTCTTCAATAGGCGTGTTACCTTCTTGCGGCGAGGACACCACCGCAATCACCAGCGGTGCGCGTTTAAAATTATTGGCTTCAATCTCCAGTTGTCGCGGAATCAGGTCATGCTTTTTAGCCCGAATATCGGCCAGTTTCTGACCCAATTGATCACGGCCTTCACCGCGAATCACCAGTAAGCGCCAGGGTTCGAGTTTACGGTGATCCGGAACCCGTGTGGCGATGGTTAATAGGGTGTTTAATTCGTCCTCATTAGGACCTGGTTCAGTTAAGTGTTTAATCAGCACTGAACGGCGGTTTTGTAAAAATTCAATGACTTCTGGATGGGCTTTGCGTTGTGACATATTAGTACTCAATTTTATCGGTTTTTTCTTGCCAGGCTTTAAAAACAGTCAAGGCTTGTTCACGCTGGATTTGTTTAAAAGGAATTTGCCGATTCTCAATACCGGCATCAATTTCATCATAAATGAGTTGATCATCAAAATCGATGGCCGCGGCATCTTCACGGCTACAGGCATAGTAAACCGCTTTCGGTCGCGCCCAATATATGGCCCCTAAACACATGGGACAAGGTTCACAAGAGGTGTAAATTTCGCAATCTTCCAGCTGAAATGTACCGAGTTTTTGACAGGCTTCTCGGATCGCAGTGACTTCTGCATGTGCCGTCGGGTCATTATCCGAGGTGACGCGATTATAGCCTTCGGCGATTATTTCACCGTTTTTCACCACCACCGAACCAAACGGCCCACCGGCCCCCGCATCCATTCCTTCACGCGCCAATTCAATGGCTCGCTGCATAAATTGTTTTTGCATAAAATCTATTTATTGTTAAATCCTTATCTTAATCTTAAGATCAGATATGTCAATGACGGCAATATCAAATTGCTAAGCGATTTCTTTAGCTAAACCAGGATGCATGAGTAGAATTTCGGCTAAAGTAATTGCTGCACCACTCGGAGGTATACGACCTTGTTCCCAGTCTCTTAAAGTACCTACCGGGGTGTTAATAAGTTCTGCAAAATCGATCTGATTCATGCCAAGTTTACGACGTACTTTTTTTAATAGGATTTGTTCAGGTGTATGGACAGTGCCTTCACCGGCTAACGCTTCGTTTATAGATTGTGCAAGTTCTGGTAATGTATGCCCAACATCATTTTCAGCCGCAGTTACTATGTCAGAAATATCTTTTTTATTGATCATTGTTTAACTCATTCAATATCGTTTTTAAATCGCTTGGTGTGGTTGTCTTTTTTTTAGCTTTTTTATAAGCCAATAGCAAAATAACCTTGTCGTTTAATATATTAATGTAAATAACCCGATTACCACCTCGTTTGCCCGAGTGTTGATTACCCCAACGTAGTTTCCTCAACCCTTTGGCATGAGGAATAACTTCGCCTGCATTGCTATTTTTCGAAACATACTCAATAAGCTCGTCAATTTCATCCTCACTCCAAATCTTTCGAGAAGTTTTAATAAAAGTGGGTGTTTCAATGACGGTCTTCATAAAACCAATATACGGATATTCCGTATCAAGTCAAGCAATGCGTTTTAAAAGTACTGGTTATTGGTACTATAATCTACTGAAAAAAGAGTAAAATCAAACAATGCTTAATACAATGAAAATTGATGATTACTTGGCAGTCATTAATTATGACCCGGACATAGACATGTTTCGCGGTGAATTTGTGCTTTTAAATGGTGGTGCGGACTTTTATGCCAGGGATATCGCTGGCCTGAGGAAAGAAGGTGAAAAATCACTTAAAGTATATTTAGATATGTGCAAAGAAGAATGAAAAATGAATTAATTGATAGAGATTACGATTATTGGGAAATTTTACGTAACTTGATACAAAGTACAACCGTAAAAACTTCTAAATGGCTTGAGCCAAAGTTAGATTGGAATAAAAACTCAAGAATGATAAACCCAATCATCGATATATCCTCAAAAGAAATAAAGGCTTGTATAGGTAGACTGAGGGGGAAAGATGGATTTGGACTATGGATATCTGAAGAGTTTTTAGGGTGGCTAGATGATGCTGCTGTTTGGATGAATAAAGATGCAATATTTAAAAAAAGCTTATATACGTCAACATTGGCGCCTAATAAGGATTTGTCTTTATGGATGCATACTAATTGGATAAGCTGGGTAATTAATCATGAGTTTGGCCACTTTATTTGTGGTCACCTTTCTGTTGAAAATTCTTCTGAATGGAGTGAGTTTGATGCTATGAATGGATTAAGCTCAGATGATATTAAGAAAAGAGTTGCATGTGAATTTGATGCAGATATTTTTGCTGCTTCAACTGTGTTTGGTGGAACTTATGAAACTTTAAAAGATGAAAGATTAAGTACAATCGGAACTAAATACTTTTTTGATTTGGGAATGATATTTTGTGGAATATTTATTGCTATGCACCATATGAATCCAGCGCCAAAAATTCATCCAAATGCAATTGATAGATTTATGACATTTGTACATAGAGGTTTGGGAGAGTTTGTTTTACATACTAGAAAAGACGCGATAGTGGAATATGAAGCATTTATTAATGGTGCAATGAAATGTATTGCTTTGTTAGGAAAAGATGGATTAAATTATGGCCGAAAATTAAAGGAATTTGATATAAATGTATTAATTGAAACAAAAAAGTATCTAGTTTCGCTTGGTTTTAATGAGAAAAGAAAGGTAGAACTTGAGAAAGATTGGCTATCATCAGATATACCAGTTTTTTATAGGCCAACCAAAAAAATTACGCTATGGGATTTGGAAAAATACCCTGATTAGCAAAAAGAGAAGCTTGATTAAAAGTATTAAATCTCTATGATTTCAAGATTTCTACATTAAAAATCAACTATAAAAAGTTTAATAGTGACAATGCTAGTTATAGTTGCTAATACTATATAAATGGTGCCCGGGAGAGGACTTGAACCTCCACGGGGTTGCCCCCACCAGCACCTGAAGCTGGCGCGTCTACCAATTCCGCCACCCGGGCTCTTAGCAGGACGGTCGTCCTGATTTGAGTCGGCTATTCTACTTGAGCTGGGAATTTCTAACAAGTCTAAAATACTTTTGCAAACAAAAACCACATGCGTCTTTTGGCCGTTTATTTTGCCCAGATTTGCATCATGATTTGGATCAGGGCGCGTAAGGGCGGTAGCCAGTTATTGTCATCATGGTGGCGATAATAATCTTCCAGTGACTGGCCGCTCTCATATTCGATAATTAGCCAGTCAATCAGCGGATGACCAAGCCCGGCAAATTCCCAATCCAGCAACATCGGCGGTTGTCTGCCAATAATATTACGGGGGTTTAAATCAAAGTGAGTGAGGTATTGATTGTTTTCCCAAAAGCCCAGTTCAGCGAGTTTATCGATGTGGCGATTGATGTGATTTTTAATGCGGTTTTTTTGGTTTTTGGCATAGTTGAGTAGGCGTATATCCAGTCGGCTATTTGAAAAGAGTGTTTCCCCTGAGAGGTCGATTTGATGGAACCGATTCAGTTGATCTGCCAGGGTTTTAACAAAGCGATTGTTCTGGAAATCCTGTGTTTCCCAGAGTTTGCCGCGACACCATTCAGTGATCAGAACATTATTCTGCAGGTCATTAACAAGCACCTTTGGACTGATATTTAAAGGCGCAATCAATGCCAGGATCTGCGATTCACGCTGTCGATCAACGCCTGAAATAACGGCATTTAAACGCACAAAGTAAGGGCCTTGTTCGGTGATGACCTGAAAGCTGTGGTTGTTTAAACCATGCTTAATCGGCCGGGCTTCAATCAGCCCGGCCTCAGCAATAAAGTCAATGCGTTGCAGTCTGTGTCGATTGTCGGGCATAGTTGTTAGACCATTGAATGATGCCAATGATAATCATGATAAGGTAAATGGCAAACAATCCCGCAAAAAAATACAGTTCTTTTTGCCAGAATAGCCACACAGAAACGCTGTCAATCACCAGCCAGTAATACCAATTTTCAAAGACTTTATAGGCCACCAGAATGGTGGTCAATACCGCAAAGCAAGAGGTGAAGGCATCGAGAAATGGAAATTCCGCACCATATTGTTGGGTGTATAAACCGAGCAGCGGTACAAACAATGCGGTTATCGCAATCCACATCAGGTGCTTTTTCAGCGGCCATTTTTGGATGAGCCGCGGGTTATCGGTTTGGCCACCACGCCATTGGTACCAGCCATAGACGGCCATCACCAGGTAGAAGATATTAAGCAATGATTCACTGAGTAAATTCACCTGGTGAAAAATATAAATCGACAAGGCGGTGCTGATAAAAGCATAAAACCAACACCAAATATTTTCACGAATAGCCAGCCACAGATACAGCACAGCGGTGACCACCGCCAGTAATTCCAGCCAGCTTTGGGCCTGGAGTCCTTGATACCAGCCGTGGATAAATTCAAGCATACTGACCGCTGTGTTGATCCATTAAGTCACCGTTTAATATTTTCATCATAAATGCCGCTTTCGGGGTTTTTTTATGGGTTGCCTGCATGGCGGCATTGACTTTGCTTAACACAGTGACGTAGTCGCCAAACACCTGGGTGCTTAAGTCATTGACCTTAATGGTTAAATCCGGTTCATTTTTCAGACGTTGGATAAAATCATCGACCACAGTTAAAAAATCTTCGGTTAGCGGGTATAAGCTGATATCGACAGAAATTTTCATGGGATATATCTCCTAAAAATCAAATTCAAAAGTGACACCAAAATGTTGCGGATCACCTAAGTGGGTGTATAAAGTGTCTTCAAAATTCGGCGGTTCAACACCAAAATAAAAACCGCGTACCGCATAGCGTTCATCCAGTACATTTCGGCCCCAGGCATACAGTGCCCATTGCGGCGCCTGATAACCCACTTTAGCATGTAACAGTTGTTTACTGTCGGCGCGCTGGTCATGGGAATTGGAAAAGTAAAAATCATCGACGGCCTGATAATCCATACGGGCAAAAAAGCCACCGTCGCCCATGAAGGTAAAACCCAGGTTCGCGGTGTAATTGGGGGCATGGGCTTGCTCGCGGCCACTGAAGTCACCGTCAATGGTGACGTAGTCAGTGTATTGGGCTTTTAAATACCCCAAAGAACCATGCAGGCTTAAATTGCGATTGACCTGCCACAAGGCGTCCATTTCAAGACCGTAATTCTCACCTTCGGCGGCATTACCGGTGTAATAAATATAGGTGAGTGGGTCATTGGGGTCGCTTTGGAATGAGGTGCTGACTTGCATGTCTTTGCGTTTGGAATAAAACAGCGCGGTGTTAAGCTGCAAGCGATAATCAAATAAAAAGGCTTTACTGCCGATTTCATAATTGATCAGATATTCAGGGTCATAACTGCGCCGACTATCGGGCAGGGTGGTGCTGAGATTAAAGCCGCCGGCCTTAAAGCCGCGGGCCACGGTGGCATACAGATTATGGTGCTTATTTAACTGATGCTTTAAAGAAATCTGGCCACCGAGCATATCGTCTTTGGGTTTCAGTTTTAAAGCATTATCATCTGAGTAATCGGCTTTGCGTTGTTCAAAACGCAGTCCGGTTGTCAGTGTGGTTTTTTCGGTTAAATGGCTGTCCAATTGACCAAACACAGCGATTTTGTCGGCTTGATAATGGCTGCTAAAATCACGATAAGGCACACCATCGGAGGCTTCTAAAGAATGGTTGTCTTCATCTAAGCGCGATAAATACAAACCCAGCAACCAGTCACTGCGACCCTTAAAAACTCGACTGTCTTGATTGGATAACAAACGAAACTCCTGGGTGGTGTGACGCCGCTCGCGGTCATTGTTGAGGGCATATTCATAGGGCGCGTATTCACCCCAATATTCGTTATTACCCCAGTCACCATCAAAAAAGTACGTGATATCAGCATCGGTTATGGCGGTGATGCTGACCACATCAAAAGCCGCTGTTGTCCAGGTATTTTTCCAGGAGCCACCGACCGCTTTTTGGGCATCAATACCCAGATCATTGCTGTAGGTGGTGAAGTCATGGGTCGGGGTCCAGACATCAAAGCCGTTGTCCTGATCAATCATCAATAAGCTTAAATCACTCTGCCAGTTGTCATTAATCTGAACATGAAATTTACCGCGTAAAGTCAATTCATCTTTTCCATCGGTGTCATCGCGGTTCAAAAAAGCGTTGTGGCGAAAGCCGTCGCTTTGGTACTGATGGACAGTCAGGCGGTAAGCATTGGTTTCGCTATGACCCATGGCGCCGGCGGCACTAAAGCCGGCACTGGCGATACCGTTCTGACCGACAGACAATCGCCCGTGATAAGTCTTCTCAGTTTGTGGTGCTTTGGATTGCACATAAATTAAACCGGCCAGGGCATTGGCACCATAACGGGTACCTTGTGGGCCACGCAGAACTTCGATGTGCTCGATATCGAATAAAGTGGCGGCGCCACCGATGCCGGTAAAGTCCATGTCATCAATGATAAAGCCCACCGATGGATTGGGTGCGCCTTCATATTGAGAGCGCTCGCCGATACCACGGATTTGAAAATAGCGCGGACGTGAGGTGGAACCGGACCAGTTAATGTTCGGGACCAGGTTTAAGACGTCCTGAAAATGTTGTTGACCGGCTTGTTGCAGGCTGTCTTCATCGAGCACGGTTAAAGAAGCCGGGACTTCACTTTCCGTGGTTTCAACTCGAAAATCAGAAGTGACCCGAATGTCACTCAGTTGGGTTTCATCAGACTGAATGTCTGTGGTATTTTGATCATCGGCGGATAGGACGATGAAGGATAAGCTCAAGAGGCTTAAAGTAGATATTTTCTTAAACATAGGATCTCACATAAACTCGCCGGTGTTTATATGAGAAAACAACCGGCATGAAAAGGAGATCCGGTTTTGGCGTGGTGAAATTAATCCATTCCTACGCCGGTATGAACCGGATCAGGTACAAAGGGTTCAGAAAATCTGTCTCAGACCTCAAATGTGGTCGCCCCTTGGATGCCGGGTATTGTATCAAAACAGAAATAATAGTGTGCATTTATTCTATTTGACTTGGTGTTTACAACTTTATATAAACCAGGATGAAATCAAGATCATTCTGAAAGACACTGGGTACCGGCCTGCGCCGGTACGGTTATTTAAGCCGTTGTCGCCAGCCGTGGAATGCTGCTGATCAGTTGTTGGGTGTAGCTGTGCTGTGGTTGTTCGATGATGTCGCGGGTTTGTCCCTGTTCAATTAATCGACCGTGTTGCATCACCACTAAACGATGGGCGAAATCACTGACCAGAGCGATGTCATGGGTGATAAATAACAGGCTAAGACGGGTTTCTTCGACCAGTTTTTTGAGCAAAGCCACAACCTGTTGTTGTATCAGCACATCCAAAGCCGTTACGGCTTCATCGCATATCAACAATTCAGGCTCACAGGCCAAGGCCCGGGCAATGGCAATGCGCTGGCGTTGACCACCGGAAAACTGATGTGGATAACGCTTCAAAGCAGACGCATCCAATTCCACCTGGTTTAACAGCGCCTGTAAACGCTGTTGCCGCTGGGTTTTATCCTTATATAAACCATGAATAGTCAGTGGTTCGGATAAAGACTGTTGAATGGTTAGTTGCGGGTTTAACGACGCGTAAGGGTCCTGGAAAATCATCTGGATACATTTTTTGGCCTGACGATCATCAGCCAAGGGATTGCCT
>Ga0209344_10002193_pt1 | contig 22608 bp, 19 predicted proteins | sample Cruoilmetagenom6_FD_187293 | JGI IMG/M metagenome (GOLD analysis project Ga0209344, IMG submission 187293) | Oil polluted marine microbial communities from Coal Oil Point, Santa Barbara, California, USA - Santa Barbara Oil Seep Sample 6 (SPAdes)... | ecosystem: Environmental > Aquatic > Marine... | reverse complement strand
GCAATTCGTAACTCGTCAAAAGAAATGTTTCTAAAACCGGGATCGTTTACGTCAGGAGACATAGAAGCCAATTTAGTAGTTGGGCCAATAGAACCTGCTACAAAACGAGGTTTTTCAGGTATTTTTTTTGTGAATTCCTCAGCAACTTCTTTGGCAATTTTGGCACAAGCGTAATTAATATCATAAACTGCACCTTGCAATTGGTAGTCTTCTTGAGCGATAGAAGTACTTCCAAAAGAGTTGGTCTCTATGATGTCGGCTCCAGCTGCTAAGTATTTACTATGAATAGCTTTAATTACCTCAGGTTTGGTGATAGAAAGGATATCATTATTTCCTTTTAGTGGACAAGAGTGATTTTTAAATCGTTCGCCTCTAAAGTCTTCTTCAGTTAGCTTGTATTGCTGAATCATAGTGCCCATCGCTCCATCCAATACTAATATTCTTTTTTTGAGTTCGTCTCTAATATTTGCCATATTTAATAAAACAAAAAACCCTTCTGTTAGGATAAGCAGAAGGGTTTCTTTTATATTTTTCTACTTATCTTTTCCCGATTTATCGAGATAGGATTTAGCACCGATTTTCCAACTCCGATAGTTATCGGAGCTTATAGTTGGTTGCCAAGGTTTCACAGGGCCTATTCCCTCCACCTTTCTTGATAAGCACGGAGTCCGTGCAGACAATTTTATTTCTAAAGAACGTAAGTACAAAAATAAGTAAGATTTTAATGTCTTACAATTTTTTGCTAAAAATCAGTAGCTTACTTTGTTTTGTCTAAAACAATACCAACTTCCATTGCGAAATGAAGCGGGTCTTTAGGCATATTGTGTTCAATGATATAAGTGTAAGTACCACTTTCTTCAAACTTTTTTGATGGCTCAACTAAATGTTCGCTATCCCAAATATCGTAACCAGCTTCACCAATATACTCCCCTTTTTCATTTCTAATGGTTAATTCATAGTTGTTGCTTGTTTCCTTACCGCTTGGCGAAATTTCTTTCACAACAATATTGGCAGTTTTATATTGATAGCCATTTGCGTATCTAAAGGAGATTTTAAAATCGTAATTGATAGAGTTGTCTTCAATTAACACTTTAAATTCTCGGCTGTCTTTTTTTAGCCATTCTAAATTTGGCGAAAGTTCTTTGTGATCAACAAAAACTCTACCTTCAGGTTGGCAGCTAGTTAAAAATAAAAAAACAATTAAAGTAGCAGAAAGTAAATATTTCATAGAAATAAAGTTTTAGAAGTGATTAATTTAATTGAGCTAAAAACCAGTTGTTTAACAAGTTTTCTTTATTGTATTTCATTTTTTCTTGGGTAGTTTGGTCTATCACAATTCCTCCTGCGGCATTAATAATAGCGTTTCCTGCAGCGGTGTCCCATTCCATGGTTGGAGCAAATCTTGGATAACAATCGGCAGCATTTTCGGCTACCATACACAATTTTAGTGAACTACCTTTTGATAGTAAACTGATACTATTGTGTTCAGTTTCTTTTTCTTCAATAAAGGTTTTGGTTTCATCACTCATGTGTGAACGACTGGCTACTACTACAAAATCTGCTCTTTCGTTTTTCAAAGGCAGTTCATTAGCGGTATTTATTAAATCTGCAAGTGTGTTAGCAGCAGTAGTAATGTTATTTATTTTATATGCTTTTTCATCCGAAAAATATAGTTCTCTATTTACCGGAACATAAATCACACCCATAGTGGAAAGTTGATTTTCAATTAATGCAATGTTTACAGTAAATTCTCCATTTTTATTAATAAACTCTTTGGTGCCATCTAAGGGGTCTACCATCCAAAATTGACTCCAGGCTTTTCTTTCTTCGTAAGGGATGGATTTACCTTCCTCACTAAGAATAGGTAAATTGGTACTTTTTAATTTGTTTACAATTGCAGCGTGTGCTCTTTTGTCTGCTTCGGTAAGTGGTGATTTATCTGCTTTGTTTTCCACTTGAAAGTCGGTAGAATAAACCGTTAAAATTTCTTTTCCTGCATCAATAGCAGCATTTATTGCTGTTAAAAGTAATTCATTTCTATTCATAATCTTTATTAATAACCACTACCTGAAGCTCCAATTATTTCAATAGGATGCCAAGTGGTTTTCATTTCTAAAAAGTCTTCAATTAAATAAGGTGTTTGGTGCGATTCGTTGTACAAATCGTGTTCTTCTCTTATGGTTATTCTTTTAAGGTTGTTTACTGCATTTTTTTGAATGGAACTTATCTCTTTTTTGTCATTTCCATAATACAACAAGGCTTTTATATCCATGTGTGTAGCAAAATGTTCTGATAATTCACTTCTTTTACCCGTAAGGATATTTACTACACCACTGGGAACATCAGATGTATTTAGTACTTCGGCAAATGTAATGGCACAAAGTGGCAAACTTTCTGAAGCTAAAACCACAACGGTATTTCCTCCAACTATAACCGGAATAATTGCAGAAACTAATCCTAGTAACCCTGACTTTTCAGGAGCTAAAATGGCAACTGTACCAACAGCTTCGGGAGCGGTAAAGTTAAAATGTTGTGTGGCAACAGGATTTACCGAACTGAAAACAGGTGTAAATTTATCGCACCATCCGGCATAATAAATAATTCTATCTATAGCAGTTACAACTTCTTTTTCGGCTTCTTTCGCTTTGTATCCTTGTTTCGTTAATTCATCAATAAACTGAGCTTTTCTGCCTTCTAAAATTTCTGCTATGCGGTAAATAACTTGGCTTTTGTTAAAAGCTGTAGCACTTTGCCATTTGGAAGTAGCATTACCAGCTGCAACAACTGCATTTCTAACATCTTTTCTGGAAGATAAACAGATGTTCCCGCATTTATTTTCGGGTACGTAATACCTTCCTGATTCTGTTCTTGGGAATTTCCCGTCTATAAATATTTTATAGGTTTTTAGCACTTCTATTCTTGTCATTTTTATAAAAATTCAATTGACTATAATAGCGGTAAAGGTATTAAAAACATAAGAATTAAAAGATGAAAGCATAAAAAAAGTGCTATGAAGAAAATCAAAGCACTTTTTAGGTTTTTTATAGGGGATCTAATTATTCAGCCACTTCAACAATTAAAGCATCATTGGTTTTGGTAACTTTAGTTAAGCCAAATTTACTGAGTGATTTAATTCCTTTATCCCATTGTTTATTAGATAATCCCACAGCATCTTTCAAGTCGTTCATGTTCATTTTTCCATTTTTAGAAAGTATGTCAAAAATGGCTTTTTCATTTTCGTTTAGTTCCAATGCTTTTCTTGTAGAAACAATTTCCGGTTTCATTTGTGGAAAAAACAACACTTCTTGAATAGATTGGTTATTGGTTAAGAACATGATTAATCTATCCATCCCAATACCTAAACCACTTGTGGGAGGCATGCCATATTCTAACGCTCTTATGAAATCATTGTCTATAAACATGGCTTCATCATCGCCTTTTTCAGAGAGTTTTAGCTGCTCTTCAAAACGTTCACGTTGATCTATTGGGTCGTTTAGCTCAGAGTAAGCATTGGCTACCTCTTTACCGCAAATCATTAACTCAAAACGTTCGGTTAATTCCGGATTGTCTCTGTGTTGTTTACACAATGGTGACATTTCTTTTGGATAATCAATAATAAATGTGGGTTGAATGTAGTTGCCTTCACATTTTTCACCGAACATTTCATCAATTAACTTGCCTTTGCCCATGGAGTCATCAACTTCAATACCCATGTTTAAACAAGCCTTTCGCAATTCTTCTTCAGATTTACCATCAATATCAAAATCGGTATGGTCGATAATTGCCTGACGCATAGTTACTCTTTTATATGGAGCTTTAAAATCAATTTCGTGATTACCAAATTTAGCTTTGGTAGTTCCATTTACTTGTGTAGCACAAAACTCCAGTAAGTTTTCGGTAAACTCCATCATCCACTGGTAATCTTTATAGGAAACATAAATTTCCATAGCGGTAAACTCAGGGTTATGGGTTCTGTCCATTCCTTCGTTACGGAAGTTTTTAGAGAACTCATAAACACCATCAAAACCACCAACTATTAGTCTTTTTAAATAAAGTTCGTTGGCAATTCGCATATAAAGTGGAATATCCAATGCATTGTGGTGAGTAATAAATGGTTTGGCAGCAGCACCACCAGGAATAGCTTGTAAAATTGGGGTTTCTACTTCTAAATAACCTTTGTCGTTAAAAAACTGACGCATGGCATTAAAAAGTTTGGTACGTTTTACAAAAATATCTTTTACATGGTCGTTTACTACCAAGTCAACATAACGCTGACGATAACGCAATTCAGGATCTGAAAAAGCATCATGTACTTTTCCTTCGTCATCTGTTTTTACAATTGGCAATGGTTTTAGAGCTTTGCTTAAAACCGAAATTTCTTTAATTTTTACGGATTGTTCACCAACTTGAGTGATAAATAAAACTCCTTTCACGCCAATAAAATCACCAATATCAAGTAATTTTTTGAATACTTCATTGTAAAGCGTTTTATCTTCATCAGGACAAATTTCATCTCTGTTAATATAAATTTGAATTCTTCCCGAACTGTCTTTCAATTCGGCAAAAGAAGCTTTCCCCATAATTCTTCTACTCATAATTCTTCCTGCAAGAATTACTTCTTTACCTTCTTCAAAATTATCTTTTATGTCTTTTGTTAATGTATCAACAGGGAATTTCGCTGCCGGATATGGCTCTATTCCTAATTCTCTGAGTTTAGTCAGAGAGACTCTTCTAATTTGTTCTTGTTCCGATAATTGTATGCTCATTTTGTTCTAAAATTTAAGGCTGCAAAAGTAATAAAACTTTGGTGGAATAAATGTGGAGGGTTTAAATTTTGGTTTTTATTCCAATTAGCAAAGTAAAACAGTGCCGTTTTTTGTAACATCAATTATAATTGTATTTTTACGGTAGATTTTCCTCTTTTATCCATGTTGAGTAAACAATTATGTGTTATATGGCTTTTGCTTTTATTGTGTTCAAGTACGCTTGCTCAATTCACTTTTAAAGGTAAGGTGTTGGATGGTAAATCAAAGCAACCACTAGCTTTTGTTAATATTCTTACGGATAGAAATTATGGAGCAACTACCGATATTGACGGCAATTTTGTTTTTAATACCAAGTCACCCATTCAATCAATTAAATTGAGTTATGTTGGTTATGAATCTAAAGAAATACAGCTTAGTGGAAAAGATTTTTTAATTATTTACATGTCAGCAACTACTTTTCAGTTGGAAGAGGTAAAAATCCTTCCGGGAGAAAATCCTGCCCATAGAATTATTAAAAAAGTGGTGGATAATCGTACGCAGCTTAATCCGGAAAAAAGCATGGATTTTACTTACGATTCGTATAGTAAATTATATGTGACTGCTGAAATGGATAGTGCGCTGCTTAACAACCCCGAAAAATTAGCTAAAGCAGATTCTATTACTCAGCGAACAGATAGTATTTTAAAAACACAGCATATTTTCATGATGGAATCCATCACGCAGCGTAAATATAAAGTACCGAGTAAAAATTATGAAAAAGTTATTGCTTCAAGGGTTTCGGGTCTGCAAAATCCCACTTTTGCGCTATTGGGAACACAGTTGCAATCGTTCTCTTTTTACAATACTAATATTTATGTGATGGATAAAGCGTATTTGAACCCTATTTCTACTAATAGTCATAACAAATATTTGTTTATAATTGAAGATACCATTATTAGTGGAGCAGATTCCGTGTACATTATATCTTTTACACCACTTAAGGGTAAAAATTTTGATGCCTTACAAGGATTACTTTATATTAATACAGATGGATATGCCTTGCAAAATGTTATTGCCGAACCTTATGAACAGGATGCTTCGTTAACCATTAAAATTCGTCAACAGTACGAAAAGATAGAAGGTAAATGGTTCCCTAAGCAGTTGAGTTCTAAATTTATTATGAACAATGCAACTATTAATTCATTTAAAATGGTTGGGATTAGTAATACATATATAAAAGATGTGGTAGTTAATCCTGAATTAAAAAACAAAGAGTTTAACCATATAGATACCGAAATTGATTTAAAAGCCAATAAAAGAGATGAGGGTTTTTGGAATGAATACCGTGGTGATACCTTAACCGCTCAAGAGAAAAAAACCTATCAGGTAATTGATAGTATTGGTAAAGCAGAAAATTTAGATAAAAAGCTAGGTGGTTTGGAAGCTATTTTAACGGGCAAATTAAAATGGGGAATTATAGATTTAGATTTAAACCGTTTTGTAAACTATAATAACTACGAAGGATTTAGACTTGGAGCAGGTTTTCATACCAATCAGCATTTTTCTAAATGGTTTTCTATTGGTGGTTATGGTGCTTATGGATTTAAAGATAAAGAAGAAAAATATGGTGGAGATGCCACTTTCTTGCTTGAAAAAAACAACAATATAGCCATCAATTTTTCTTACGATAAAGATGTTGCCGAGCCAGGAGTAGTTGGTTTTAGAGATTACAAAGTACCTTTTATTTCTTCGGCAGGAACTCGAGTGTTGTATTTAGACAGAATGAATAATTACGAAAAAATGCAAGCTCGATTAAGCTTCCGAACGTTGAGGTATTTAAAAACTTACGCTTTTGTTAATCAACAAAAAGTAGAAGTTACCGATGATTATTATTTTGTAAAACAAATAGATAATTTCACTTTTATCAGGGATAGAAACTACTTGTTTAATGAAGTAGGCATAGAGTTGAGATATGCTTATAAAGAAAAGATATTAAAAACGCTTTCTAATAGTTACCGTACAGCGACCAAATATCCGATTTTGTATGCCAAAATTGAAAGAGGCATTAATCAATATGACGGAGAATATACCTATACACGTTATACTTTTAGAACAGAGAAAAAATTTAATACCAGAAATTTTGGTCAGCCTTATTTTAGGGTTGAAGTGGGTTATACAGATGATAAAGTACCGCAACACCTACTCAACCATCCTATTGGTGTTAATAGAACCGATGATTATCTATTGCTTTCTACTGAAAATGCTTTTGAAACCATGTTGCCTTACGAGTTTTTGTCTAACCAATACGTACATTTTCATTTCCGACATAGTTTTAAGGGTTTATTGCTAAAAATTAAAAAATTCCAACCAGAGTTTGTCATTACTACCAGTGCGGGAGTTGGTAGCTTAGACCATGCCGAATTACACCAAGGAGTGGTTTTTAATACTATGGAAAAAGGTTTTTATGAATCAGGATTAATCATCAACAATATTTTCAAATTAAACAGTACTACTTTTGGAGTAGCTGCTTTCTACCGTTATGGTCCTTATGCTTTTGATAAAACTTCCGACAATTTTGCTGTAAAAATGAGCTTTGGGGTTGTTTTTTAGGAGGATGTAGTTTTAAATTTGAAATAAAATAAACAGATAATGAATTATGAAATTTAGAGAATATTATAAATTAACAAAAAAGACAACAATTAACTGTTTGAATATAAGTGGGATAATTTTCACAATAATATTTATTACTCTTTATATTGCGATTGGTATTAAGACTAATTCGTTTAATTATTCAATTGGAGTATTTTTGTTGTGTATATTATTAGGTTATGGGCTTGGATTTTTTATTTGGATACTTGCAATTGCTCATGCGTATAGTCAAATGAAAATGACCTACAAACTTTATGACTCAATACCAATTGGAGTAAAAGAAAGTCTTGGTCTTGAATTGATAGATAAGCTTCAAAACTCAAAATTATATTTTTTACAATTTAATATATTAAGCACAAAGCCTGGTTGTCTTTATCTTTTTAATAGAGATAAGAGGTATGTGTGGATAACAATTATTAATAATCTTAAAATGGTTAATAATTTTCAGAGAAGAGTAGCTGAAATTACTAGAAAGTATAAAGATGAACAAGTTTTATTAAATGGATTGGGATTAAGTAAATATATACATAGAAAAAAATGGAATTCAATAAGAGAAGAAGATGTTAATTTAATTCTTGAAAGGTTCAAAAATATTTCTAATGATGAGAATCTCATCATAGTAAAAAACTAGAGAAGTGTTAAAGTGTTTTTTACTTTAAATTTATCATTATTTTTTTTAGAAAATAATTCCTAAAACTCATATACCTTCTTAAAAAGCCTTACTTTTATTGTCAGTTTTAAAATGGTGCTTATGTTAGAAAAAATTCGACTAGAAAAAATTCTTTTTTTAGATATAGAAACAGTAGCTCAGCAACCCAATTTTAATTCGGTGGATGAGCGACTGCGAAAATTTTGGGAACAAAAAGCCAAGTATATAGCTGCAGATGAAACACCTGAAGAAGCTTATTCTAGAGCTGGTATTTATGCCGAATTCGGAAAAATTGTTTGTATTTCTGTTGGGTTTATTACTTACGAAGGCAGCGAAAAAAATCTCAGACTAAAATCTTTTTATGGCGATGATGAAAAACTGTTGGTAGAAGAGTTTTTCGACTTGCTCAACAATTATTTTAACCAAGCTGACCATTTGCTTTGTGCCCATAATGGTAAAGAGTTCGATTTTCCATACATTGCCCGAAGAGCTTTGGTAAACGGGTTAAATATCCCATCTATTTTAGATTTGGCAGGCAAAAAACCTTGGGAAGTTGCTCATTTAGATACCTTGCAGTTATGGAAATTTGGCGACTACAAAAATTATACTTCGCTCGGGTTGCTAACGGCAATATTTAATATCCCAACACCAAAAGACGATATTGACGGAAGTATGGTAAACCAAGTGTATTGGGAAGATAAAGATGTAGAACGCATAAAAATTTATTGCGAGAAAGATGTAGTAGCACTTACGCAATTATTTTTACGCTACAGAAACGAAGATTTGGTGAAAGAAGAGAATATCGTTTTTAACTAAAAAGCCGGAAGAATTACCAATAACGATTAACAAACAACTTTTTTGCGTCTTCGCGTCTTTGCGAGAAATTAATGGATAACTTAAATAATATGAAAAAAACAGCAATAATTATTATGGTTTTGGCGGTTATTTCTGCCTGTACTACTAAGCGTAGCGATTTCTTCAAAGCCATAAACAAAACTGAAAAAGAACACATTAGAGGTGTTGAAATTGGAGCTGATTTAAAAACTGTAAAAGCTGTTGAAGACAATACTTTTTTGATAGATGATCAGCCGCAGTATTTGCATTACGACTACGATATCAGCATGGGAAACAGCTATACTGTTACTTACGATTTTTATGAAAAAGAACTTTACGAAATTGAAATTGCAGCCTATTTTGATTTGGCAGAAGATGCTAAAAAAGTAGCTCAGGAATTTACCGAATATTACAACGATAATTACGGGAAAAATAAGTTAGAACAAGATGGATTCACCACTTGGAGAACAACATCATCTATCACCAAAAAACCTGTTGAGGTAGCACTAAAAGAGGATAGTGAAAAACACGGTTACGGTTATTTTGTTATTAAAGTTTATGATTTAAGTGAGTGAATTTGTGGATGGGGTAATATGGAATTTTTGAAGTTTGTTCATTGTGAAATAGTTAACAACAAACTGTTACAGACAGTGTTATCTAAATTTTGTCGTTTAAAATCAGGAGGTCGTCTAAAAAAGAGTGTATATTTTTTATAAATCTTGTGCAACTTGCATTAAAAATGTATTTTTATTGCCTTTAATAAAATGAATATTATTCTACAATAAGATTTAAAGGGAATATGGAAAATAGAACGCTTTTAGAAATTAAAAATTTAGTTACAGAATTTCGTTCGGACGGAGAAGTTACCAAAGCAGTTAATAACGTTTCATTTACGTTAAACAAAGGAGAAACCATAGGAATAGTTGGTGAATCAGGTTCAGGAAAATCGGTTACATCACTATCAGCCATGCGTTTAATTCCTAATCCTCCGGGAGAAATTACTGGTGGAGAAATTTTATTTCATGGTAAAGATGGCGTAATTGACTTGGTAAAAGCTACTGAAAAACAAATGCGAAGTTTAAGAGGGAATGAAATTGCTATGATTTTCCAAGAGCCGATGACTTCTTTAAACCCTGTTTATACTTGTGGAGATCAAGTGGCAGAAGCCATTATGTTGCATCAAAAAGTAAATAAAAAAGAAGCTAAAAAGATAACCATAGAGTTATTTAAAAAAGTAGAACTACCTCGTCCTGATGTGATGTTTGATACATATCCTCACCAAATTTCAGGTGGTCAGAAACAAAGGGTGATGATAGCCATGGCAATGTCTTGCAATCCTTCTATATTAATTGCCGATGAACCTACAACAGCATTAGATGTTACTGTGCAAAAAACCATTTTGGAGTTGATGATGCAATTGCAGCAAGAACAAGATATGGGGATTATGTTTATTACTCATGATTTAGGTGTTATTGCTGAATTGGCCGATAAAGTAGTGGTAATGTACAAAGGTAAAATTGTGGAGCAAGGAACAGTAATGGATATTTTTACTAATCCGCAACATCCTTATACCAAAGGCTTGTTAGCTTGTCGTCCGCCATTAAATAGAAGGCTCCACTGGCTACCTACCGTTTCAGACTTTATGAGTGTTGACGATAAGGGTGAGATGAAAGAGAAGAATAAATCGGTAGAAGAAGTTACCGAAAACTTGGTGATTAGCCCAGAAGAAACAGCTAAAAAACATGAGAAAATATATGCTCAAGAACCTATTTTAGAAATAAAAAACTTAAAAACTTATTTTCCAATAAGTAAAGGAATTTTTGGTAGAGCAAAAGAATATGTAAAAGCAGTTAATGACGTTTCTTTTAAGGTGTATCCGGGAGAAACATTAGGTTTAGTTGGTGAGTCGGGTTGTGGAAAAACAACTTTAGGAAGAACCATACTAAAATTAGTGGAACCAACAGCTGGAAACATTATTTTTGAAGGGAAAGATATCACAAACCTTAGTGTAAAAGAAATGCGTGAGTATAGAAAAGAAATGCAAATTATTTTTCAAGATCCATATTCATCTTTAAATCCTAGAATTACTATTGGAGAAGCTATTATGGAGCCTATGCGTGTGCATAATGTGTTTAATAGTGATGCAGAAAGAAAAGAAAGAGTAATGGAGTTGCTAAAACGTGTGGATTTACCAGAACATCATTTTTACAGATATCCGCATGAGTTTTCGGGAGGACAAAGACAACGTATTTGTATTGCTCGTTCATTAGCGTTAAATCCTAAATTTATTATTTGTGACGAGTCAGTTTCTGCATTAGATGTATCTGTTCAGGCACAGGTGCTGAACTTATTGAATGAGTTGAAAGAAGAATTTAAGTTTACATACATCTTTATTTCACATGATTTATCGGTTGTTAAATTTATGAGTGATAAAATGATAGTAATGCAAGAGGGAGTTGTTAAAGAGATGGGGTATGCAGATGAGATTTATAATAACCCAAAAACTGATTATACCAAATCATTGATTAATGCTATTCCTAAAGGAGAAATAGACGACATCAAAAAATCCTTAGACAAAAAAGCAGCAAGACGCTCAACTACAGTTTAATACAAGTGACACGCTATGGCAAAAACAAAAGTAAAAACAGCCTTTTTCTGCCAAAGTTGTGGAGCTCAATATCCTAAATGGGTTGGTAAATGTTCTTCTTGTAATGACTGGAACACCATAGTTGAAGAAGTTATCAGTAAGCCTCATCCCAACGAGGTGAAAGTTTCTTTTAACATAAAAAAGAATAACAAACCACTTCCTGTAGATACTATTGAGTTAGCAAAAATTCCTAGAATTAAACTTCCGGGAACAGAGCTTAATCGTGTGCTTGGAGGAGGTTTGGTGCCAGGTTCATTAATTCTTTTTGGAGGAGATCCGGGCATCGGAAAGTCAACACTTATGTTGCAAATGTCTTTAAGATTAAAAGGACATAAAATTCTATATGTTTCCGGTGAAGAAAGTGGTCAGCAATTAAAAATGCGTGCCGATAGAATAGGAAATAAAAATCCTGACTGTTATGTGTTGACAGAAACTTCCACCCAAAATATTTTTCATCATATTAATGAAATTGTTCCTGATATTTTGGTGATAGATTCCATTCAAACCTTACATACTGCTACTATTGATTCATCGCCTGGAAGTATTTCTCAAGTAAGAGAATGTACTGCAGAATTAATGCGTTATGCTAAAGAAAGCAATACGCCTGTTTTTTTGGTGGGACATATCACCAAAGATGGTACCATTGCCGGACCAAAAATTTTGGAACACATGGTAGATGTTGTATTGCAATTTGAAGGAGATAGAAATCATATTTACAGACTGTTGCGTTCGGTAAAAAATAGGTTTGGTTCCACTAATGAATTAGGGATTTATGAAATGCATGGAGCAGGATTAAGAGAAGTTGATAACCCTTCAGAAATACTATTAAGTAATAGTGATGAAAACTTTAGTGGGGCTGCTGTTGCGGCTACTATGGAGGGAAACAGACCGTTGTTGGTAGAAATTCAGGCATTAGTAAGTTCTGCTGCTTATGGAACGCCACAACGTTCGTCAACAGGTTTTGATACCAAGCGATTAAACATGTTGTTGGCAGTATTGGAAAAACGTTGCGGATTTAAATTAGGAGCAAAAGATGTATTTATTAATGTTGCTGGAGGATTAAAAATAGATGATCCGGCTGTAGATTTAGCGGTGGTAAGTGCAGTACTTTCTTCAGGAGAAAACATTGCTATTCCTTCATTGTATTGCTTTGCTGCTGAAGTAGGGTTGTCAGGAGAAATTAGACCGATAAGTAGAGTAGAACAACGTATTACAGAAGCTGAAAAATTAGGTTTTGAAAAAATTTTCGTTTCTAAATATAACCAAAAAGGGTTGGATGTCACTCAACACAAAATAGAGATCGTATTTGTAAATAAAATAGAATCTATTTTTTCAAAATTGTTTGGGTAAAAAAAAGAGGCTATTCATCAAATAGCCTCTTTTTTTTGGATAAATAATAGATTAATTTTTTATTATTTTATAATCATTAGATTTTGTACCATTAGTTACTTTTAAGAAGTAAACTCCATTGTCAAAATTAGAGATGTCAATTTTTAATGTTTTCTCAGTCATATTTGTTTGTTGAAAAACGACTTTACCTTCGATAGAAGTTAAAGATACATTAAGTGAAGAATAGTTTTCATTAACCTGAACAGTAACAAAATCTGTTGCAGGATTTGGGAAAATATCTATTCCTTGTAAATCTTGATTTTCATTAATTCCTACGCAAGTTAATATTTCTACATTAAAAGTACAGCTATCTAAGTTTCCAGAAGTATCAGCAACAATATACTTAACGGTAGTTACACCATTATTGAAAGTGGTTCCACTAGCATCTCCTGTTCCAGAGCCTGTAGTAGCTCCAGTTAATGTGTAGCTTACAGTTTCTCCAGAACAGTTATCAGCTGTAACAGGAGCAATATTGTTTATTGTTGTTGCAGTTGTGTCACATAGTGTTGTGTCACCTGGACAAGAAATAGTTGGTGCTTCTACATCTACAACAGTAACATTAAAACTACATGTAGCAGATCCAAAGTTATTAGTAGCTACAAAAGTATTAGTTGTGATACCTATAGGGTAGCTAACACCAGTTCCTAAGCCTGTAGTTTGGCTTGTACTTACTGGTGCTCCAGCATAACTAATAATTACTTCACCATCTCCTGTTCTACCTCCTGAAGTAGTTGTGCTATTAGTTACTCCTCCTATATAAGAAGATCCACCGGCACCATGTGCGTTGTTGGCTCCACCGCCACCACCGTACCAGCCACCACCGCCACCGCCACCATCGTTAGCGTCTCCATCTCCTCCAATTCCAAAACTTCCATCTGTTGCGGGTGAGCATGTGTGGCTTGGGAAGAAAGTTCCTCCAGCTAAACCTCCTGTTGTTTGGGTACCTCCTGTTGAGGTTACTCCGTTATAAGTACCACCATCATCGCCTATTAAACCACCACCGTTAGCACCATTTTCGTTATCTCCGGCACCACCACCTCCAGCAGCAACAATAATTCTATCATTCAAAGTATTTCCAGCTAGTCTAACATCAGAGGCACCACCACCAGCTCCGGCACCGCCACCAGCGTTACTACAACATGTAGCTCCTGTGTTTCCGCCACCATTAAACCCTCCTTGTGATCCACAATTTGCCGCACTTCCAGTTCCATTAGATCCTTTGCTTCCAACATATATGTTTAAGACCTGACCAGGTGTTACAGCTAAATCTCCTGCCGCATATCCTCCTTGTCCACCAAGCCATGTTCCATTATCTCCTCCTTGAGCACCATAAGCTTGAATTGAAATAGAGGTTACTCCTGCGGGAACTGTGAAAGTTTGAACAGCACCTGTATAGCTAAATGTTTGAGAACCATTAGCACATAAGTCAATTCCAGTTGGAGATGTATAGTTGAAAATAGCACCACAATCCCCCTGATCATTATTAATTGTTGTATCTGAAGGGCACGTGATTGTTGGACATTGTGCGCTTGCATTAAGTCCAAATGTTAAGGTAAATACACTTAAAATAATTTTTAGTAAAGATTTTTTCATATTTCTAAAAGTTTTAATGATTATTCGTCAAAAATAGTGTATTTGTTTATCAGTGCCAAAAATAATTTTCAAGATACTCTTTTAGTAATATAAACGTTATTTATGTTATTTTTGAAAAGTATGAGCAAATTCATTTTATTTATAACCTTATTATTTCCAATAACTTTTTATGCACAAGAAGATATACGTCCTTCAGGTACTAAAAAAGAATCAGGAACATTTTCTTTAGGAGTAAGAAATACATTTAGCACTTTTGGAGCGACTGATAACTTAGGTGTTGGCTTTGGAGGTCAGTTTAGAATACGAGTTAGTAATAGAATAAATACGGAATGGTTTGCTGATTTTATTAATGAAGATATTGATGGTTTAGCCACTCGAAACGATTACCATATTGGTTGGTCAGTAATGATTTATCCATTTAAAACTAAAGCAAAGTTAGTTCCTTATGTATTAGCAGGACATTGTTTTGATTATACCAAAGTAAGAACTACTTATAATATTTATACTTCAAATCCACCGCAAACACTTTCTAGATTGAGTTCGGCAACACAAGTTGGTTTGGGTACGCATATTAACCTTTCCGAAATAGTTGATATATCATTATCAAGTCAGTACATGATGCATTTAGGAAGCGATGTTCATGCAGAAACGCATGAACACAATGGTGTGAAAGAAATTCATATAGAAAAAGAAGGTCATAGTGGGTTTTCGTTGGAAGGTCATTTGTTATTTACCCTAAGTGTTAATTTTAAAATTGCTCAACTATGGTAAAAAAAGTGTTAGTTATTGTACTTGTTTTTTGTGGAATGAATTTATTTTCTCAAACTAGCGATATAGTTGTAAAAGAAGGGTTGTTGCGTTTTCAAGGAACAATAGGCATGGGAAAATCTACCGATAGAAATGAAAACAACATTTTTTTGCACGGAAATTTAGAATATTTTATACATTCATTTTTAACCACACGTGGAGATACTTATTTCTTCCTAGAAAATGAAGAAAACAGTTTGGATGTTAACCATCAATTGTTTGCCGGAATGGCGTATCATTTCAGTAAAAAATCCAATTTTGTACCTTATATAGGTATTCAGCCGGGATTAGCTGCCACACGGTATAATGGAACTACCAAAACGGAAACAACGCCTCTGGTTTCTGCTGTAGCAGGATTTAATTATTTTGCAGCTAAATGGTTTCATTTGTTTATAGATGCGCGTTTTGTATCGGGTAAACATTTGTCTAATCTACCTCCTTATCCTATAAATGAAATTCGTTTATCATTCGGACTGGGATTTAATATCGTAACTAAAAAAAATAAGTAGTTTTGGGCGGTAATTATCCCAAAAATGATTAGTCGAAAAATTCAAATAGTAGTTCCATTTTTTCTGTTTTTTATACTCTTTACGGCTTATGTTTCCAATAATTTCTTTTTTTGGGATACCATTAATTTAGTTGCTGCTCCAGCAACTTTTTTTTATGAAAATAATTTTCGTTCTTTTATTCTTCCTAACCAGATTGATACGGGGCATGTACCATTATTGGCAATGTATATAGCTAAAATGTGGCAGTTTTTTGGCAAATCACTTTTGGTAGCTCATTTTGCCATGCTCCCGTTTTTATTAGGAATAGTTTATCAGGTTTATTTATTAGCAAAACGGTTTGTTGGTACTTCTTATGTGTTGGTACTAACAATATTGTTAATATTGGTTGAGCCTACTTTTTTGAGTCAGGCAGCAATGGTTTCTCCAGATATTGTGTTGCTTTTTTGTTTTTTATTGGCTCTTAATGCTGTTTTCGAAAATAGAAAAATGCTTTTAATGTTGGCTCTTATTGGCTTGTTTTTAATTAGTATGAGAGGAATAGTAGCGGCATTTGCCATTTTCTTAATAGACTTTATTTTTTCATTGAGAAGACAGCATTTTAGAGGTTTCCCATTACATCTTTTATTAATGAAATCATTGTTTTATGTTTTTCCGTTTTTACTTTTTTTAAGCTATCATTTTTATCATTATAAAGCAACAGGTTGGTTTTGGTCCCATCCAGATTCTGCTTGGGAAGCAGGTAGAATAACCAATGATTTTAATGGAGCAATTTATAACATTGGAATTTTTGCTTGGCGATTATTGGATTTTGGAAGAGCATTAGCCGTATTAGTTCTCTTAGTTATGGTAATAATGTATAGAAAAATGTTGTTAAGAGAATCAAAATCATTACAATTATTAATATTGATATTGGTCAGTGCAATTATTTTCATTATTCCATTTTTGTACTTTCAGCAACTTACTGGACATAGATATTTACTGCCTTTATATTTATTGATTTTGTTAGCAGTTGGTTATTATTTGGATAAAGTCATAAGTTCTTCGGTAGTTAAAAAGAGCCTTTTTGGAGTATTGACTGTCTCACTTTTAGTGGGGAATTTTTGGGTGTATCCTAATAAAATTGCCCAAGGTTGGGATGCAAGTTTGGCTCATTTGCCTTTTTATGATTTACAATTAGAGATGAATAATTATTTAGATGATAATAAAATTCCATATTATGAAGTAGGGACAGCTTTTCCAATTTTAGGAAATCATGCTATCATTTTTATGGAAGAAGATATTCGTTTATTCAAATCAAAAAATATAGGTAAAGACAATTATATACTCTATTCCAATGTGTTTAATGGTTTTAGTGATGCAGAGTTAGATGCTTTATATTCAAGATACAGACTTGTTCATGAATTGCGTTCGCCCACAGTTTTTATACAATTGTTTGAGCGTAAATAATTACTTTTTTAATAAGTTTTAAGATATTCCGGACAATAAAAGCTAACAGTTCGCTGTTTACAAATTACATTTTTTAACTATCTCTAAGCTTATAATCAACCGTATTTTAGCACTATAAAAATCTATAAATTATGATTCAATCTTTGTTATTACAAGTAAATGTAGCTGCAGATACCACTTCAACAGCAGTACAAGAAGCAGTTTCTGAAGAAAAAACACTTTCTATTTGGGAATTAGTTAGCTCCGGAGGAATTGGTGGAGCGATAATTATGATTACGCTGTTGATACTGTCAATTTTAGCTGTTTATATTATTATTGAAAGGTATTTAGCCATAAAAAATGCCAGTAAGGAAGATGCTAACTTTATGAATCAGATTAAAGATTTTATACATGAAGGTAAGATGGATGCAGCAAAATCACTTTGTAAATCTAACGCTTCGCCAATTGCAAAAATGATAGAAAAAGGTATTTCTAGAATCGGGAAACCATTAAGTGATATTGGAACAGCCGTAGAAAATACTGGAAAATTAGAATTAAACAAGTTAGAAAAAAACTTATCTACCTTGGCAACTATCTCTGGTGCAGCTCCCATGATAGGTTTTTTAGGGACAGTTATCGGAATGATTTTGGTTTTCCATGAAATGTCTAAAGGTGGTGGAGGTGTTGATTTGAATACACTTTCTGAGGGTATTTTTACAGCCATGACCACTACCGTAGCCGGACTTATAGTTGGTATTGTTGCCTATATTGGGTATAATACGTTGGTAGCTAAAGTGGAAAAAATTGTGTTTATAATGGAAGCAAGAACCACCGAGTTTTTAGATATTTTACATGAGCCAGCTAATTGATGTGAGAATGAATTAATTTGTAAATGTGAGAATGAAACGTTAGAGATTAGAAATTTCAAACATCGAACCTCAAACTTTTAACCTTTTAACTGATAAAAATGGCTATACGTTCAAAAAATAAAGTAAACACCAATTTCAATATGTCGAGTATGACGGATATTGTGTTTTTGTTATTGGTATTTTTTATCATAGCATCTACATTAATTAGTCCTAATGCCTTGGATGTTGTTTTACCCAAAGCAAGTCATTCAGCTCCACGTCCGCAAACAGTAAACGTGAGCATTACTGAAGATTTAAGATATTATGTAAATAAAGATGAAGTAGCTGTGGAGGAATTAGAAACCTTATTATTATCGCATACAGCTAATGAAGAAAATCCCGGTATTATATTGCGAGCAGAAAAAAGCGTGCCTATAGAAAATGTAGTGGTAATTATGGATATTGCTAACAGAAATAAATTGAAATTGGTTTTAGCAACATCGCCAAAATAATTTATGGAATAAATAAAATTAATGCATCAAGCAACATAAATGGAAATCTTACAAGAAAAAAATAGTAGAGCCGGAGTAATCGGAACGATTTTGTTTCACTTGCTGTTGTTATTGCTATTTATTCAATTTGGGATGACTTATCAAGATCCACCTGAGGAAAATGCAGGAGGGATGGTAATTAATTTTGGAACTTCAGATGAAGGTATGGGAGATGTTCAACCCTCTTCTTCGGAAACTACCACTACTTCTGAAAATGCTACTCAAAGTGAAACCACTACACCAAGTTCAGCTCAAGAAAATGCCTTAACAACTACGGAAGAATCTGTAGAAATGAATGCTTCGCAAAATACGACTACTACCAATCAAAACACAACAACGCAACAAACAGAGCAAACAGTAGATGAAAATTTATCTAATGCCTTAAACGCCTTAAATAATCCTAATAACAATTCTACGAATGATGGAAATACAGGCACTCCCGGAGATCAAGGTGATGAAAGTGGCGACCCCAACAGTAGTAATTATACTGGTGGTGGGACAGTTAATGGCGTTGGTGTCCACTTTGAAGGAGGCACATTGACAGATATAAAAAAACCAAAAAATCCCACAGACGAAGACGCAACAGTAGTAGTAAATATTGTGGTGAATAACAAGGGGGACGTGAGTAGGGCTAAAGTAGATTTACGAAATACAACTACTACGAACAAAGAATTACAAGATATTTCAATAAAAGCGGCAAAAAAAGCAACGTTCAAAATGAAAGGGAATGCTCCTCCCGAGCAATCAGGAACTATAACTTTTATTTATCGTCATAAATAATCTACCTCTTTTTTTCACGCAAATTATCACGGGTTACACAAATTTCTTAATGAAACGAGAAAATAAATGAACACAAAAAACATCTTTGATGTTTTTAATTTGTGATAATTAGTGAAATTTGGACTTAATTTGTGTTATGATTAAACACACTAGTGTATTTTAAGTTAAAATTAATGAACTACCCCGAAACACTCGATTATCTTTTTGGTCAGCTTCCCATGTATCAACGTATTGGAAATGCAGCTTATAAAGCCAATTTAGACAATACCTATCGCTTGAGTGAAATATTAAATCATCCTGAAAAACAATTTAAGTCAGTACATATAGCAGGAACAAATGGTAAAGGTTCTACCTCGCATATGTTGGCAGCTGTTTTACAAGAAGCAGGTTATAAAGTTGGACTTTACACTTCTCCTCATTTAAAAGATTTTAGGGAACGTATAAAAATTAACGGAGAAATGATTTCGGAAAATGAAGTCATTGACTTTGTTAAGGAGTACAAACATGAGTTTGAAAAAATACAACTTTCTTTTTTTGAATGGACAGTAGGATTGGCGTTTCATTATTTTGCCAAGCAAAAAGTGGATATAGCTATTATTGAAACTGGTTTGGGGGGCAGACTCGATTCTACCAATATAGTTACTCCGGAGGTTGCAGTAATTACCAATATCAGTATGGATCATATGCAGTTTTTAGGAGATACCTTAGCTAAAATTGCAGCTGAAAAAGCAGGGATAATAAAATCAACTATTCCTGTAGTTATTGGTGAAACGCAACCTGAAATAAAGCCTGTTTTTATTGAAAAAGCCAAACAATTGAACGCTCCCATACAATTTGCAGATGAATATCCAACGCAAGAATATGAGAGTGATTTAAAAGGAGCCTATCAGCAAAAGAATAAAAAAACGGTAGTGGCTACTATTCAAATTTTACAACAATTGGGTTGGAACATTGTTGAAAATCACATAAAAACAGGCTTATTAAATGTGGTGAATAATACTGGCTTAATGGGAAGATGGCAAATATTAAATAAGCAACCACTAACCGTTTGTGATACTGGACATAATGAAGCAGGGATAAAATTAATTTTAGCTCAATTAGCTGAGCAAACCTATAAAAAATTACACTTTGTGTTGGGAGTAGTAAACGATAAAGACATTACCAATATCTTACAGTTACTACCTAAAAGTGCGACTTATTATTTTTGTCAAGCTAAAATCCCAAGAGCGTTAGAGGTATATATTTTAGCAGAGAAAGCAACAGCAGTTGGTTTGTTAGGCACAACTTTTCCATCTGTTGAAGCAGCTTACCAAGCAGCTCAAAAAAATGCTACTGCCCAAGATATGATTTTTATTGGGGGCAGTACCTTTGTGGTAGCAGAGGTGGTTTAGTTTTTCACAAATTTTTTCGTGTTTTTCATTCCTTTATTATCAATAATGCTAATAAAATAGATATCGTTAGCAAAATCACTAATATCAATAATTTTAGTGGGTTCATTCGATTTCAAAGTGCCTTGATACTCAATACTTCCTAACAAAGAATAGATAACAACAGAAGCAGCTTTATTATCTGTTCTATTAATAGTAATTAGGTTTTGAGCAGGGTTAGGATAAATTTCAAATTGGTTGTTGATGTTTATTTCGCTAATGTTGTTCGACAATTGTGTTACTTTAGGTAATTCTACATAAGATGGAAAAGCAGTATTAAAATCTAATGTAATCTGACTTTGCTGAGCATATAACCAATTTCCATTGTAGTTATACCCTAAGGTATCTCCCGGAGCCCATCTGAAAAATTGGTTCGCATTATTAAGCAAATGAGGATTAGATTGGTATTTTGGGTAATTATTACTGCTAATTAAAAATTTTATTTGATGTCCGATTCCGAAAGTATGTCCAAGCGGTAACATTTCAAATTCAAAATGATAAAAAGTGTTGTTGTCGATATTGGTAAGTACAATATTATCATTTGGGTTGCCATTAAAAATAGACTTAGCATATTCTCTGGCTTTAGCATTTACAACACCTTCGGTAATAAACATCTCTCTCCCGTCAGGATAAACATCAATAATTCTAATCATTAAATCAAAATCAGTTTTTGCTGTTGTGTTAGTAGTAGTGTTTCCTTTAGCATAAAGAGAAGCTCTAGGAAAACCAATAACTGTCATAGTATCAGTAAGTGGAGCTGTTTCAAAAGCAATTACATCTGACCGATTTAATGTATGAGAAGCATAAAGTGGGTCGGCAACATTAATAGAACCCTGAGATTTTTTTCCTCCTCCGGGAACCGAAGGAATCATGTTGTTTCCACCAATGGTAATTACAGGATTGTTGGGGTCGGCAACATAGGTCAATGTGCCTTCGTTGGTAGTTGGTGCAATAGTGTCAGCATCTAAATTTTGATGTAAATATATTTTTTCTCTTACCACTCCATTGGTAAAAGGTAAGGAGTCTGTCTCTAACCAATAATTACCTGTATTAGGATTTTGAGCATCATTTGAAGGACCGGTTACATATAAGCGTATATCTTTAACCTGATTGAAATGGTTGGGATTGTAAGGAGTCAACGGTCTCGATAGGTTTAAAAGAGGAGGCGAAAGTGTAGGTAGTGAATAAAACAAAGAAGAAATGGTATTACCATCATCAATTTCTACAGGCAAGTTGTTTAAAGGGCTTTGACCACCTAAATAGTTTAAAAATTCATAATAAGGGATAATGTAATTTTTGGAAGGAACCCTAATTAAGTTAGTGCCTAAAGGTTGCCAAATATTTGATTCCGGAATGAAAAAATAAGGTTCACCACCTAAATGTGTTCTGTACCAACTCATCAATTCAGATTCATAAATATCATTTAATAAATTGCTGTCGGTAAGTAAACTGTCGGTATCTATGTTGAGGTCAAATCCTAATACATCAAAAACATTATCAGGGTATATTTCATCTCCAACAGCTTTGGCACCTATGGTTTGGTGTGTCCAAGGGCCAACAACTAATTTCTGATTAGAAGAAGGATTAGTATTTCTAGCTTTATTAAACGTTTCAATTTGTCCGTTTATAAAAATATCCCACCAACCGGTAAGATGATAGATTGGTTTGTTCATATTGGTATACCTGGAATAAGTTCCATTAGCATCTGTTTGTCCGTTAGCATTTACAGGAGCAAAAGAAGCATCTAGATCGGCT
>Ga0209344_10002192_pt1 | contig 22612 bp, 20 predicted proteins | sample Cruoilmetagenom6_FD_187293 | JGI IMG/M metagenome (GOLD analysis project Ga0209344, IMG submission 187293) | Oil polluted marine microbial communities from Coal Oil Point, Santa Barbara, California, USA - Santa Barbara Oil Seep Sample 6 (SPAdes)... | ecosystem: Environmental > Aquatic > Marine... | reverse complement strand
CCAATATCAGCAGCATACAACTCTTGGTCTTTGTCTACTCCGAACCCTACCCAAGAACCGCCTTTACTACCGTGATCTACGAGCGTACCAGCATCGTCAACAGTAAAGATACGCTGACTGCAGACGTCTCCTGCAAAATAGAGCCCGTATTCATTAGGATACGCAGTTCCGCGGTATACTAATCCACCAGTTATCGAGCAATTACCAGAACCTGTTGACGAAGAATACTCGGCAATAGGAAACTCTAAGGTTCCAGGATCTGGGCAACCTGAAGTATTAAAAGGATCTGAGCCCTCATAACAGCGCCAGCCGTAATTAACGCCAGCTTCTGTTGAACCAACACGATCAATTTCTTCTACATCATTTTGGCCAACATCGCCTATCCAAAGATCATTTGTTAGGCTATCAAAGGAAAATCGGAACGGATTCCGAAGTCCGTAGGCCCAAATTTCCTCTGCTTTGGATGGATCTCCAGCAAACGGATTTGTTGGAGGAATTGCATAGGGAGAACCTCCAACAAAATCGATATCGATTCGGAGTAATTTTCCTAGTAATAATTCTGTGTTTTGGGCGCGATTTCCGGGATCCCCGCCGCTTCCGCCATCACCAGTAGCAATATATAAGAACCCGTCAGGGCCAAAGGCGATGCCTCCGCCGTTATGGTTAGGAAAGGGTTGATCGAATTCGATCATGGTGAGATCAGAATCTGACAATGCAATATTGGGGTCGGTTGGATCAACCGAGAAGCGCGCAATACGCGTATTTCCATCGGTCTTTGTATAATTCACATAAAAGTAGCCGTTGGTTGCGTAATCTGGATGAAACGCTAATCCTAATAAACCTTGCTCGCTACCATTTGAAACGAGAGCCGAGATGTTTAAAAAAGGAGTTGGGTTTGTTGTGCCATCAGCATTTAAGATTTTAATACGACCTCCTTGTTCAACAATAAAGAGTCTGTCATCACCCACATTTTGAATGTCTAATGGGCTACTAAAACCGTCTGCGAAGGGAGTAAAATTAATAGTGATCTGAGCTTCAGCTATACCAAAAATAAGGCACAGGAGAAGTGTTAAGGATATTTTTTTCATAGCTACTTTTTTTTGAAGTTTAAATGTACAGAAAATCACCGACTTATAAACTAGAGGCGTTGGGCTATTTTCTGGCAGGCTTCGTCTAGCATTTGATACACGCTTTCAAAACCGTTATGTCCGCCGTAATACGGATCTGGTACATCTACATTGTCACCAGGAAAAAGTTCATCTAAAATACGACTTACCTTGTCTCTTTCTTCTTGCGTTTTTGCGAGTCGAACTACATCATTGTAGTTGCTATTGTCCATGACAAAAATATGATCGAATAATTCAAAGTCGTATTCAGAGAATTTTTTTCCACGTTGATCTGAAATGTCGAGTCCGTGTTTTTTGGCAACTTCCATACTTCTAGGATCTGGCTTTTCGCCAACATGCCAGCCGCCAGTTCCGGCAGAATGAACTTCAAATGTTGTTGGATTAAGTTTTGATTTAAGAATACCTTCGGCTAGGGGTGAGCGACAAATATTGCCAAGGCAGACCATTAGAATTTTTGTTTTCAAAGGTTTGGGTTTTGAGTTATTTCAGAAAAAAAGATATAAAAAATCCTGCACATTGGCAGGATTTGGATTAGAGCGTTAATTTCTTGTTGAGATCTTCAACATACTTTCTGAATTGTTTGTCTGTGCTAGACAGATTATCAACCGTTTTACAAGCATGTAGTACCGTTGCGTGATCACGCTGACCAATTTGAGAGCCGATCGATGCGAGAGACGCTTTGGTGAATTTTTTTGCAAAGAACATGGCTAGTTGGCGAGCTTGTACAATATGGCGCTTACGGGTCTTACTTTGTAAGGTGTCAACATCCATTTGGAAGTACTCGCTTACTACCTTCTGAATGTAGTCTATAGAAACTTCGCGTTTTGTGTGTTTAACGTAGTTATCAACAATTTTTTTAGCAAGTTCTATGGTAATATCCTTTTTGTTGAACGATGAATGCGCGATGAGCGAAATGATAGCTCCTTCCAATTCACGAATGTTCGTTTTAATATTGTTTGCCAGAAACTCAACGATATCCTCAGGCATTTCTACACCATCTCGATAGAGTTTATTTTTGATGATAGAAACACGTGTGTCGTAATCGGGATGATTTAACTCGGCCGAAAGACCCCATTTAAAGCGGGATAGTAGGCGTTGTTCAATATCGATCATATCAACAGGAGCCTTGTCACTGGTTAAGATAACCTGCTTTCCGTTTTGATGTAAATGATTGAAAATGTGGAAAAATACATCCTGTGTTCCTGCCTTCCCAGAAAGCAATTGAATATCATCTACGATCAAGACATCAATGATCTGGTAGAAGTGAATAAAATCGTTTCTGTTGTTTTTCTTTACAGATTCAATATACTGTTGTGTAAACTTTTCCGCAGAAATGTAAAGCACTGTTTTTTCTGGATACTGATCTTTTATTTGAACCCCAATAGCATGCCCTAAGTGTGTTTTTCCTAAACCAACACTACCAAAAATAAGGAGTGGGTTAAAAGAAGTACCTCCGGGTTTGTTGGCTACTGCAAGACCTGCAGAACGGGCTAACCTGTTTGATTCTCCTTCTAGGAAATTATCAAAATTATAATTAGGGTTGAGTTGAGATTCAATCTTGACATTGCGAATGCCAGGGATGATAAAAGGATTTTTTAGTTCCGGACTTTTATTTTTCAATGGGACATCAACTTCTTGAGAAGCTTGTGAGTTGCTTCGGTTTGAACTTGGAATACGCTCTGTAAAAGGCTGTTTGTTCCCGTAGGTGTTCTCCATCTTGATCACATATACGAGTTTGGCACTAGTACCTAATTCTTTAGTAAGCGCAACCTTGAGTAATTTCACATAATGCTCTTCAAGCCATTCGTAGAAAAATTTACTAGGAACCTGAATACTTAGAGCACTATCTGTTAACTTAACCGCTTTGATAGGTTCGAACCAAGTTTTGTACGCTTGTGAAGTGATGTTATCTTCGATAAAGGACAAACAATTGTTCCAAACTGATTGGGCAGTTTTGCTCATAGTTAAAATTAGAAATTATTCAGTTAGTTAATGAGTGGTTAAAGAGTGATGAAAATGAACATTTCAGTGCGGTTCCTTAACGTTGCAAATATGTGAACAAATTATTGAAAAAAAAAATAGAAACCCTATTGAATTTGTAGTTTTTTTTCCTCATGTTGTATATGGGTCAAAGTTACAAAAAAATGCCCCCTTTTTATCATAAAAACTGTGAAAGAAAATTGTACAAAATTAAGAGTTCGATACGGTGAAACCGATCAAATGGGTGTGGTCTATTACGGAAATTACGCCGAATTTTTAGAACAAGGAAGAACCGAATGGCTGCGTGAATTGGGCTTTTCCTATAAATGGATGGAAGCAAACAACATACATCTACCCGTGGTAAACCTAACCATAGACTACAAGAAACCAGCCTATTATGACGACATAATTTCAATTACAACAAAATTAAAGAAAACTCCTACAGTCAAAATTGAGTTTTACTATGAAATACACAATGAAAAGGATGAACTTTTAATCACTGCGTCAACTACTTTGGTCTTTGTGAATAGTCTTACAAAAAAGCTGATGAAAGCACCAAGTTATTTGTTGGATAAACTAACCTAAAGGTTAAACAGTTTTTTGTCTTTTTTGGTCACTTTAAATTTTTGTGAATTAGAGGTTCTAGTCCCCCAATTTTTTGATGTTCACTTTGTACGTATTTTCAAAAAGTTTAAAAATACGGTTAACATCTTTTTTTCGTACCGCAATTTTAAATTTACAATCCAGTTCCATAAGTTGTTCCGAAATTTCAATCTTTTCATCCTTTAAAATACGCATAACCGTATTCATCTCAGGATATTTAAAAGTAATGAGGAAATCCTCATCAATGGTTCGCGTTACAATTTTTGACTGTTCTAGCGCTAATTGGGCACCCGTCTTATAGGCTTGGATCAATCCGCCCACACCTAGCTTTGTTCCGCCAAAATAGCGAACTACCACCACGAGTACATTGGTTACGTCAAACGATTGTAACTGCCCGTAAATAGGCATGCCAGCACTGTTTGTTGGTTCACCATCGTCGTTGGCTCTATAACTGTCATAGGTTTTTCCTAGCTGCCAAGCATAACACCAATGCCGCGCCGTATGATGCTTTTTTTTCAGCTCATCAATAAGTTCCTTTATCTGCTCTTCGGAAGTAACAGGAAACGCATATCCGTAGAATTTGCTTCCGCGATCTTTAAACAAAGCTTCTTTACTAGGCTTGGTGATCGTTTTAAAAGTGTCTTTCTCTATTTCCATGTTGATCAGGCTATGGCGACTAAAATAATGCTTATAACGGCTAATAAGATGCCAATCCAATTTTTGGGTAGTAGCTTTTCTCGAAATACCAAAATTCCAATGAACGTAGATAGCATTACGATGGCTACATTGTTTACGGTAAAGATCCCTGAACTGTCAAATATTCCGCTTCGTAACGCCTTTACCAAAAAGTAAATAGAAAAATAGTTAGGTACGCCGAGAGCGATTCCGCCAAGTACGTTTTTAAGTTTAATAGTTAAGCCGTCTTTTATTGCTTTTAATGCTAAATAAACGATCCCGAGGGTTCCCGCTGCAACAAAAATGGTTGCCGAAAACAACGGAACATCATTTTCAGCAACATAAGCTTCTTCCAAAAATTTTATACTAGTGTCAATAATACCACTTCCTAGAAACACGAGTACAGGGAAAATAAGATTGCTTTTTTTGATCGTGATACCGCTCTTAGATTTTATGGAAGCAAGGTATACGGCAGCTAATGCGAGGACAATTCCAAGGGCTTTTAAGAAGTTCAGACTGTCCTTATAGTATAGCAATCCAAAAACAATAGGAATCACAACACTCATCTTTGTCGCAACCGATACGACCGAGAGCCCGCTGCGCTGCGTTGTAACAGCCATTAAGTTAAAGACGATTATAAAAAGGCTTCCCAAGAATAAGGTGTAGTAAAACCAGTCAAATTGAGGGATTTCACTCAAAACAAGCGCACCGTTAAAACCTATCAAACCGCAGATGCAAGCCGTAATATAATTCACTACAATGGCCTGCAGCGTATTTACTTCAAAGCGGGCAAAGAGTTTAAAGATCACAAAGATCAGGGTAGAGGCAAAAATACTTAAAATCAAATAGATCACAGGGAGGTATTTTTGTAGGTAGTTAGTGTGTCGGTTTTGTACTTTTTCGTTGTGGTAAGCATGCCTTGAAAGGTTGGTGCAGCGATTCCATCTTTAAATGTAGTGTTTCCTTCATAAACAAATGCTTCATCCCATAGGTTAGCATCGATAAACGTTTGCAAAGTGGTTGTTCCACCTTCTATAATAAGCGATTGTATGTTCTGTTGATATAACAATGCGATGATCTGTGCTGCGACTTGTTTCTGAAAGTCTATGGTCTCAAACTGAATGTTCCTTTCCGAAGCCTTAACGCGTTCAGTGATGATGATCGTTTTGGCTGCTTTGTTATACACATGCGCATCCTTCGGAATTTTCAATGTGCGGTCTAAAACCACGCGTAAGGGAGAATTACCTGCCCAATCACGGGTTGTTAAACTCGGATTGTCTGCTAAAACCGTATGGGTTCCAACCAAAATAGCTTGTTCTTCAGCACGCATTTTATGGACTTGCTGGCGTGTGGTTTCCGAGGTAATCCAAACGGGCGCTGTGTTATCCCGCTCAGCAGGAGCTATGAATCCGTTTTGTGTCTGTGCCCATTTCAAGAAAATATACGGACGCTTTTTCTGCTGAAAGGTAAAAAACCGTTTGTTCAGTTCTCTACACGCGTCTTCAAGAATTCCCAATCGTACATCACATCCTGCAGCAATTAGTTTCTGAATGCCTTTTCCGGCAACCTGCGGATTTGGATCTGTTGTGCCAATAACCACGTGCTTAATTCCACGGGCGATAATAAGATCGGCACAGGGAGGCGTTTTTCCGAAGTGACTACAAGGCTCTAAACTCACGTAAATAGTAGCTTCAGAAAGTACACTTTGATCGGCTACAGCATTAATAGCATTCACTTCAGCATGGGCCGATCCTGCTTGATAATGCCAGCCTTCTCCAATAATTTGATCGTTATGTACAATGACGCTTCCTACCAAGGGATTGGGGTAGGTGGTGCCTAGTCCGTTTTGGGCCAATTGCAGGCAACGTGCCATGTATGTTGTGTGATCTTTGCGCAAAAAAGCTGTTTAAATAGTTATCTTTGCTTCACAAACGCTAGCGATTATGAGCGCTTCAAAAATACAGTTAATTACGCAGATGAGCCAACCTCTTATTAGACCGATAGAAAAAAAAGATAATCCCTTTATTGCAACCGTAATACGTCAGGTGTTGGTTGATTTTGGAGTTCCTAAAGTAGGAACAGCCTATGCCGATTCGGCGCTCGATTGCATGTATGAGACGTACCAAAAAGAACGCGCTCAATATTTTGTGGTTGAAGAAGAGGGATTGATCATTGGAGGCGCCGGAATTGCGCAACTCGACAATTTTGACGGCAATGTCTGTGAGCTTCAAAAAATGTATTATCTCCCCGTTGCGCGGGGTCGCGGTGTGGGTTCTGCGATGATGAAACAATGCATAGAAACTGCGAAAAACTTTGGTTTTGATCAGTGTTACCTTGAAACGATGACGTATATGGAAGCTGCTCAGAAGTTGTATCAGCGCAGCGGTTTTAAGTATATTGACGGACCAATGGGCGATACAGGTCATTATTCCTGCCCGGTACATATGCTTAAAGATTTACACTAACACATCTCTTGTGACTTTAAAAGAATTTCAAACATATTTTACTTCGGAATTGGCTGGGGAGTATCCGCCCGAGGAAATTAAATCGTTTTTTTGGATCCTTTCTGAAGCCTTTCTGAAGTACAGTAGGCTCGACCTAAGTTTGAACGCTGCAAGTCCTATTTCCGAAGAAAAACAACAACTGTTTCAAGGGGCTTTGGAACGCTTAAAGTGTTTTGAACCTATTCAATATATCTTAGGGCAAACGGAATTTTTTGGCTTGCCTTTCCGTGTTAATGAGCACACCTTAATTCCACGTCCCGAAACCGAAGAACTTGTTTCGTGGATGATCTCAGATCATAAGGATGCTGAAAATATGCGCGTTTTAGACATAGGCACGGGTTCAGGATGCATCGCAATTAGTCTAGCTAAGGAACTTCCACATATATCGGTGACGGCCGTAGATATTTCCGAAGAAGCACTCAACGTAGCCAAACGAAATGCCTTGTTGAACGGTGTAGAAGTTGATTTTCTTCAACAAGATATTCTAACAGCGTCAAAGCTGCCAGAAGCATATGATATCATTGTTTCCAATCCGCCCTACGTGCGCCAGCTAGAAAAAGTACAGATGCACAACAATGTTTTATTGCATGAGCCAGAAACCGCTTTATATGTGTCTGATGCGGATCCATTGCTTTTTTACAGGGCGATTGCCCAACTAGCGCGTACTCATTTGCGTAAACAAGGAAAACTCTATTTCGAGATTAATACGTATCTTAGTAAGGAAATGCGCCAAATGCTGATCGCCGAAGGCTATAAAACCATAGAGATCAGGAAAGATATGTTTGGCAAAGATCGAATGATCAAATGTAGCTTATAATATAAATATAGGAATACAATGAAACCACTCCGAAATATTTGTGTTTTCTGCGGAAGCAGTGATGGTAACGACGAATCGATCACGGCTTCGGCAGTGCGATTGGGAGCGCTTTTTGCTCGTGAAGAGATCACTTTAGTGTATGGTGCAGCGAAGATAGGTGTCATGGGAACAATCGCACAAACAGTTTTAGATGCAAAAGGATCGGTTGTAGGGATCATTCCTCAGTTTTTAAAGAAAAAAGAAGTGGTTCATTTGGGTTTAACTGAATTGATCACCACAGAAAATATGCATGAGCGCAAACTCAAAATGCAGGAAGTAAGCGATGGTTTTATTGCTATGCCAGGCGGTTTTGGTACGCTTGAAGAGTTGTTTGAGATCATCACATGGTTGCAATTAGGACTGCACGCGAAACCCATTGGATTATTGAATACCAATGGCTTTTATGATGATTTGCTGAATATGATAGAGACCATGGTCAAGAGAGGATTTCTAAGCATGGATAATTATAAATTGCTTCTCGTTGCTACTTCCGAAGAAAAACTTCTTAATAAAATGCGTGCTTTTAAAGCGCCAAATCTTCCAAAATGGTTGCGTCCCGAACGCACTTAGTAGCTACTTATTAACTTTCAAGCCACAGTTTTTAACAAATTGACCTTCAGTAGCTAATAATAGCTAACTTCATGCTATAACAAAAAACCATTATATATGAAATCTTCAAAAAAATACTTTGCCGAAGGTCTAGGAACCTTTGCGCTTGTTCTATTTGGTTGTGGTGCTGCCACCATCGCTAGTGTCTCGGAGTCTGGTCCTGAGGGCATCGGACTCCTAGGAATTTCACTTGCATTTGGGTTGGCTGTGGTCGTGATGGCGTACACCATCGGACCTATTTCTGGCTGCCATATCAATCCAGCAATCTCAATAGCGATGCTTGCTGCTGGAAAATTATCAGGAAAAGATACTGTAGGGTATGTCATTTCTCAATGTATAGGAGCGATCGCTGCTGCCGGACTGCTCTATGTGATTGCAACAGGGAGTGCTGGTTTTTCGATGCCAGAGTGGGGTTTAGGTAGTAATGGCTGGGGAGAAGGATACCTTGGCGAATACGATATGAAATCGGCATTAATAGCTGAATTCGTCTTTACTTTTCTATTTTTATTGGTCATTTTTGGTACAACGGCAAAAAATGCCTCCCCGATGATGGCTGGATTGGCCATTGGTATATCGTTGGCGCTTATACACATGGTCGTTATACCTATTACGGGTACTTCTGTAAATCCTGCGCGTAGTTTAGGTCCTGCAATTTTTGCTGGTGGTATGGCGTTGAGTCAGCTTTGGTTATTCATTGTGGCGCCTATTGCCGGTGGTTTATGCGCGGCATTGCTAAGAAATGTATTTTTAGACGATTAAAAGAGAATGAAAAGTATCAAAACCGCAAGATCATTTCGGCATCTTGCGGTTTTGTTTTTATATTTGCTGAATGAAAACATTTTTCTACTTGATGTTGGTCACGATAGCACTTGCAGGGTGTAAGAACACTCCCGAAGAGCAAGCAGCTGACGAGTTATTTAATGAAGAAGGCGTTCGTATGATTGATGAAGACGATGCCTACTTGCAGGAATCTATACGCATAACCGAAAGAAACCTACCTTCATTTATCTCGCAGTTTGAGCAAAATGAAGATCCAGACCGATGGTTTATGGCGAAACTAGAGCTACACGAAGGCGAATATGAAGAACATATTTGGATCGAAATTCTCGACCTCGACGGCAAGACGTCTAAAGGGCTATTGGCGAACGAACCTTTTTCTTTTGAACGCTTAAGGTACTTAGATACTGTTTACTTTAACATTCACAAAGCGGAAGATATTATTATTACCCAAGGGGATTCTATTGTCTTCGGAAATTACCTAGAAACACTTCTCTTGGAAGATTTCAATTAAGATCTTTTTAGATCTATCTGGCTTGTTTATAACTTTTTAGCGTGATTTTTTTCGTAGTAAAGGCTTATTGTTGTAATTTAACATATTATTAACAATAACAAACCTTTTATGAAAACAAGCTATCTTTTAAGTGGTATGCTGTTTCTCATGTTCAGTTGTGCTATTCAAGCCCAGCAACATGTAAGCGAGCAACCAAATTATGTAGGTACGGTATCTTCCGTAGAGTATGTAACTTCACTGGCATCGAGACCAGATGATCTTATCGCGCCAGATGATACGGTACGCGAGGCAAAGGACAAACGTTCTATTGCCAACCTCATTGTTCAAGGGCAAGACCCGCAAACAGAGGATGACTATTTCGTAAGAAATAGAAATGAAATGGAACAAAGTGTTCGTATGTCTCCCCCAAGTCTTGTTTTTGATACGTATACTTCTAGTTCACAGCCCACAGATCCTTCACTCGCGGTGGGACCAAATCATGTAATGGTGGTGTTTAACACCGGTTTTGCGATTTATGACAAGTCGGGAAATGTGTTGCAGTCGCCTGTTGCGCCTAATCCGGCTATATTTCCTTCTGGAGGTTGTTGTGATCTCACCGTTTCTTATGATAACGCTGCAGATCGATGGGTGCTCACTTTCTTAGGAAGTGGTGCTCAAATTGCTGTTTCCGATGGGCCAAACCCACTAACAGCGGGGTGGTACATTTATAATATTTCAGCGATTAATGATTATCAGAAACTTTCAATTTGGAGTGATGGTTATTATATCACAGACAATACAACTTCATCCAACAAGGTATGGGCGCTCGAGCGCTCAGCTATGCTCGCTGGAGATTCAAATGCAGGTATTCAAGGCTTTAATCTTCCCGGAATTGTAACGAGTGGATTTTTTAGTCCGCAGGTATTAAATGTAACAGATGGTACATTACCGGCTGCAGGTGGTGCTACGGTTGTTTACATGCAGGACAACGCTTGGAGCGGTGTTTCTACAGATCATATTAAAGTATGGACTATTGATGTTGATTGGAATAATGCATCGAACAGTTCAGTCTCTTCGGCGCAACAGATCAATGTAACTCCTTTTATTAGTGTATTTGATAATGGAAGTTTTTCCAACTTATCACAACCTGGTGGTGGTTCGGCTATTGATGCTTTACAAGCAACAATTATGAATCAGGCGCAATTTCGAAAATTTAGTGGTTATAATTCGGCGCTCTTCAATTTTGTTGTCGATGCCGATGCTAGTTCTGGCGAATTAGCTGCGGTACGTTGGGTTGAATTTCGTCAAAGTGGTGACAATCAGCCTTGGTCGCTCTATCAAGAAGGAACCTATACCGCGCCAAACGGCAAACACGCATGGAATGCTAGTTTGGCCATGGATGGTCAAGGAAATATAGGGATGGGTTATTCTTCCATGTCTGGACCTTCAACACCTTCAACGATACGAGTAAGTTCGTATTTTACAGGTCGTAATGCTGGTGATCCTTTAGGAACGATGACTGCTGCGGAAGAACTTATTGCCAATGGAAACAGTAACTTCTCTGGAACGCGTTATGGTGATTACAGTAAAGTAGATGTGGATCCTTCTGATGATGCTTCGTTTTGGTTTATAAATGAATATATGAATAGCGGGAGAAAAGGCGTCGTTGGAAAATTCCAAATTCAACCAAGTGTTCCTGATACCGAAGCACCTAGTGATCCAACCAATTTGGTTGCGAGTAATATAACGTCAAATTCGGCAACTTTAACTTGGACGGCTTCAACCGACAATGTAGGCGTAGTGCTATACAATATTTCAATTGATGGAACACAGGTAGGAACTTCGCCAAATCCAACCTATAATGTTTCAGGATTGAGTCCGTTGACTGCGTATAATGCTTCTGTTACGGCTCAAGATGCTGCTGGCAATATTTCTGCGGGTAGCGCAACCACATCGTTTACAACGATCGCAGGAGGTGGGGCTGTTTATTGTGATTCAGCAAGTACGAATACCAATGATGAATACATCAGCAATGTGCAGTTAAATACCATCAATAACAGTTCAGGAGCACAATTTTACTCAGATTTTACAGGTATTTCTACCAACCTTACGGAAGGTCAAAATTATACACTTAGTGTCACACCAACATGGACCGGAACGGTTTATAATGAAGGATATGCGGCCTGGATTGATTATAATAATGATCAAGATTTCGATGATGCAGGTGAATTAGTTTGGTCTAAAGCACCATCTAATGATGCTCCAAGTACAGGATCATTTACGGTTCCTACGGGTACTTCGGAAGCATCAGTGCGTATGCGGGTTTCCATGAAATACAATGCAATTCCAACCTCTTGTGAAACCTTTACGTGGGGTGAAGTAGAAGATTATACGGTGAACTTAAGTGCGGCCAGCGGCGGTGATACACAAGCACCATCGGTACCTACAAATTTATTGACTTCAAATCCTACAGATACCACCATTGATCTAACTTGGAATGCGTCTACAGATAATGTAGGTGTTACGGGTTACGAGGTGTTTATTGGAGGATCAAGTATTGGTAGTATTGCTGGAACGGCTGCAACCATAACGGGTTTAACTTCAAATACTACATACGATTTCAACGTGCGTGCGTTTGATGCAGCGGGTAATAATTCTGCCTTGAGCAATACAGCTACGGGAGTTACCACAGGTGGTGGTAGCGGTGGACCAGGTGTCATTGCCGGATACTATTTTGAAACAGGTCTTGAAGGCTGGACTGATGGCGGTAGCGATTGTGCACGTCAAAATTATCCGGCAAGATCGTATGAAGGAAACTATTCGGTGCGATTACGTGATAATAGTTCAACGTCGTATGCTTTTTCACCGATATTAGATCTTACCGGAAATAGTCAGGTGACCATTGAATTTCATACGTATGCAAATAGTATGGAAGTAGGAGAAGACTTTTTTGTTGAGTTCTTTAATGGATCTACGTTTCAAGTTATAGGAAACTATGCAAGAGGAACCGACTTTAACAATGGGGCGTTCTTTACCGACACGATTTTGTTGGATGCGGGAACCTATAATTTTAATGCGAATAACAGATTCCGTATTCGTTGTGACGCAAGTGCAAATAACGATCAGATCTATTTTGATCAGGTCATTATATCTGGTGATAATGTGAGAGAAACATCAATTCGTGTGATCCCAAGAGCTACACAAGCGCCAATTAAAGCGTTTACAGATAAAACCGTTTCAAACGTAAACTTGTATCCTAATCCGACAAATTCAGTATTGAATATTGAAATTTTGGAAGGCAATTTTGACGAGATCATGGTTTTTTCTACTACAGGACAATTGGTTAGAACGATCAAGCCAACAAGCGATAAATTGACGATGGATGTCTCTGAATTTGCTTCTGGAATGTACTTTGTGCGTTTTGTTTCTGGCGGTTTAGCAGTAACCAAGCGTTTTATTAAAGAATAAGTTAACAAACCTTTCTTCGGAAGAGGCTCCCAATTGGGGGCCTTTTTTGTTTTTTAGCAAGATGTTTATTCCCGCAGCGTTAGGGGTAGAAGAGGAAATCCTCTTGGTGCAGCCAAGAGATTGGAACGAATGGCCCGACGCAGACCGAATGAAATGAGTGTCTGGGGAACGCCCAAATATGAGTAAAGATATTTGTTGATATTCTCTCTTCGGAAGCTGAAATCAAACCCTTCGTCTTTTTTATATTTGTTGTATGACTACCGAAGAACATATCGATCAACTTAGAAAGGAACTGCGCAGGCACAACCATAATTACTATGTGCTTGATAATCCAACTATATCAGATTATGAATTTGATATAAAACTGAAGGAATTACAAGCGCTTGAAGCGAAGTATCCAGAATTTTATGATGCAAATTCTCCTACCTTACGTGTGGGTGGTGATGTTACCAAGAATTTTGAAACGGTAGCGCATACATATCGAATGTATTCTTTGGATAATTCGTATTCTCAGGAAGATCTAGAAGATTGGGAAAAACGTGTTAAAAAGATGGTTGATGGGGATGTGTCATACACTTGTGAACTCAAATATGACGGCGCTTCCATGAGTCTTACGTATGAGAATGGTGTGCTTGTTCGCGCTGTGACACGTGGTGACGGTTTTCAAGGCGATGATGTGACAACCAATATTAAAACCATACGCAGTGTGCCTTTGCGATTAAAAGGTGATTATCCGCCGAATTTTGAAATTCGTGGGGAGATCGTTTTGCCTTTTGAAGGTTTTAATAAAATGAATGAAGAGCGTATTGAAGCTGGCGAGGAGCCGTATCGGAACCCGCGTAACACGGCTTCTGGAAGCTTGAAATTACAAGATAGTAGAGAAGTAGCTAAGCGACCTTTAGAATTTCTTCTTTATAGTATTCAAGGAGAGCGGTTGGGTATCAAAACACAAATTGAAAGCTTGGAAATGGCTCGAAACTGGGGGTTTAAGGTTCCTGATGTTGCTAAAGTTGCGCATAGTATTGATGAGGTTTTAGCTTTTATAGCTTATTGGGATGTGCATCGTCATGAATTGCCTTATGAAACCGATGGTGTTGTTGTAAAAGTAAATGATCTACAACAGCAAGAAGAGTTGGGGTATACAGCAAAAGCACCGCGATGGGCGATGGCGTATAAGTTTAAAGCTGAGCAGGTTTCAACCAAATTAGAGGTGATTACGTATCAGGTTGGGCGTACTGGCGCGATTACACCTGTTGCCAATTTAACGCCAGTGGAACTAGCAGGAACGATCGTTAAACGCGCCTCTTTGCATAATGCCGATCAGATCGAGAAGTTAGATATTCGAGAAGGAGATACGGTGTTTGTTGAAAAAGGGGGAGAGATTATTCCGAAGATCATAGGCGTTGATATGTCACAGCGCGATCTGAATTCACAACCAACACAGTATATAACGCATTGTCCGGAATGTGAAACGCTTTTAGAGCGAAACGAAGGAGACGCAAAGCATTATTGTCCGAATACAGCGGGTTGTCCGCCACAGATCATTGGTAGAATCCAGCATTTTATTTCACGGAAAGCGATGGATATTGAAGGCTTGGGCGGAGAAACGGTTGGTTTATTGGTGACTAACGGACTTATAAATAATTATGCCGATCTGTATGAATTGACCGTTGACCAAGTTATTCCGTTGGAGCGAATGGCTCAGAAAAGTGCTGAAAACCTGGTGGCTGGCGTCGCTGCAAGTAAGAATATTCCGTTTGAACGGGTGTTATTTGCTTTGGGAATTCGGTTTGTGGGTGAAACGGTAGCCAAGAAATTAGCGAAACATTATAAAAGTATTGATGCGTTGGCAGCGGCTTCGGAAGAAGACTTGATAACGGTTGATGAAATTGGCGAACGGATTGCACAAAGTGTCGTTGCTTTTTTTGCTTCCGAAGAAAACCGTCATACCATTCAGCGTTTGAAAGATTTTGGTGTGCAGTTGGAAATTTCGGCTGAGAAATTGGCTAATCAAACCGATATGTTACAAGGAAAAACTTTTGTAGTTTCGGGTGTTTTTGAAAAAGTTTCACGTACCGAGCTTAAAAAATTGATTGAAGATAACGGTGGGAAAGTGGCGAGTTCTATTTCGGCCAAGACGGGCTATGTGGTAGCTGGGGATAAAATGGGGCCTAGCAAGCGTACCAAGGCAGAAAGCTTGGGGGTGCCTATTATTTCCGAAGATGAATTTCTCGAAATGATTTAATGAAAGGTCGGAAATAAAACCGAATAACTGTATTTTTGTAAGGTCTGGGGGCTACTATATGTTTGAAAAATTAAAAAGAAGATCGTTGCGCAAAATCACTGAACGTCATGTGATGAGCCGGGATGTATCGAAAGTGAATGATCCTGTAAAAACCGTTGGTTTTTTGGTTGATGAAAAGGTCTTTAAGGAGTTTGAAATGCTGTACAACTTTTATAAAGACCTCGATATTGCTCCTAAGGATGTAAAGGTGTTGTCGTTTATAGAGGTGAAAAAGAAATTGCCTTCTTTACGCCAGAATCAGGTACAGTGTAAAGACTTTAACTGGAAGGGAGAAATGCACAACCAAAGCGCAAAAGAGTTTATTCAAAAGGACTTCGATATGCTTGTTGGTTATTACCAGGATAAAAATGCGTTTTTAGACACCATGATCTCTCAAAGTAATGCCAAATTTAAAGTGGGATTTGTAGGAGCAGACGAGCGTTTGTTCGACCTGTTGATTGCGGTTGATGCTAAAAACGTAAAGCTTTTTAAGCAGGAATTGATAAAATATTTGAAAATTTTAAAAAAGATCTAACGAAACAATTCGGTTTTTTACTCGTCTTATAAATTGATGATGAGTTTTGATCATAATACAAGAAAGATGAAAGCACTAATAGGCACAGGCGTTGCGTTAATTACGCCTTTTAAAGAGGATTTTTCAGTTGATGTAGAAGGTTTAGAAGCCGTTGTTAATTTTAACATTGACAATGGTATTGATTATTTGGTTGTTTTAGGAACTACTGCCGAAAGTGCGACGTTGACAAAGGACGAAAAGCAATTGGTGATTGATACGATCGTTAAAACAAACAACGGAAGACTCCCATTGGTTTTGGGGATAGGAGGTAATGATACCCGTGCAGTGATTGATGAAATGCAAACCCGCGATCTTACTGCTTTTACTGCGATTCTATCGGTTTCTCCTATGTATAATAAACCAACACAGGAAGGAATCTATCAGCATTTTGCAGCATTGGCAAAGGCGGCTCCAAAGCCTATTATCTTATACAATGTGCCAGGAAGAACGGCGTCTAATGTTTTACCTGAAACGGTGATTCGATTAGCACATAATTTTGAGAATATTGTCGCAATTAAGGAAGCGGCCGGAGATATTGTTCAAGCGATGAAATTGATCGATGGCACACCAAATGACTTTTTAGTGATTAGTGGTGATGATATGATCACACTACCGATGATCCTTGCCGGAGGAACGGGGGTTATTTCAGTAATTGGTCAAGGCTTTCCGAAGCAGTTTTCAGAGCTCGTAAAACTCGGACTAGACCGAAAGGTAGATGAAGCATATGCTATTCATCACAAAATGGCACCAGTGATCGATTATATTTTTGCCGAAGGAAACCCTGCAGGTATTAAAGCTGTTTTTAAAATATTGGGTGTTTGTGGAGATACAGTACGATTACCGCTGGTCAATGTTGGCGCAGATCTATACAACAAAATAGAACGTTTTGCAGATAGCTTTAACGCTTCCTAAACGATCGAATATCTTTAATTGCTATTCAATAACAGCAACGCATTGTCAAATGGCGTGTTTAGCTGCACAATAAGTTTTTATTATCACGTTTAATTTAGTACTTTTGCACGATGTTTTTTAGAAAGATGAAAATACCTTTTTTATTGTTGTTTTTTGCCGCTGTTTTCCTATCCAGCTGTAGTAAGTACCAGCAGGTGCTACGTTCAGACGATACGGGTAAAAAGTATGCCATGGCAGACTCTTTATACAATCGAGGTAAGTACAAAAAAGCCCTGGTGCTTATGGAGAATATCGTTCCTGCGTATCGTGGTAAGCCTCAAGCAGAACGTCTTATGTTCATGTATGCAAATACATTTTATGTCTTAGAAGATTTTTACTTGGCAGGATATCAATTTGAGCGTTTTGAGACTTCATACCCTAAGAGTGATAGTGTTGAGGTGGCCTCTTTCCGAAGTGCACGAAGCTATTTTCAACTTTCACCTGTCTATACCTTAGATCAAAAAGACACCTATACTGCGTTAGAAAAGCTACAGACCTTTGTAAACAGATATCCAAATACCGAGTACCGAGAGGAGGCCAATTCCATGGTTTCTGAATTACGCGGAAAATTGGAGAAAAAAGATTTTGAGGTTGCAGCACAGTATTTGCGCATCTCAGATTATAAAGCAGCAATAGAGGGTTTTGATAATTTTATTTCAGATCACCCTGGTTCAACCTTGCGTAAAAATGCTTTCTACGGAAGAATGGAAGCAGCATATCTTTTAGCAACACGAAGTATTCCTTCCTTGGTAAATGAACGTTTACTGAAGGCCAAAGGCTATTATAATGCCTTTTTAAAATATTACAAGAATAGTGACCTTATGCAGGATGCAGCCAAAATGGCGTTGGACATTGACCAGCGTTTGGCGCAAGAAACCCCTAACTCAATAAAATAAATAGTATGGCAGATATCAAAAACACGGAAGCACCCGTAAATACTACGACCATGGATAAGAATGTTATCGATGCGCCGACAAATAATATTTACGAAGCAATTTCGATCATTTCAAAAAGAGCGAATCAGATTAATGGAGACATTAAAAAGGAGCTTTTGGAAAAATTGGACGAGTTTGCAACTTATAATGATAGCTTGGAAGAGATCTTTGAGAACAAAGAGCAGATAGAAGTTTCTAAATTCTATGAAAAACTTCCGAAGCCTCACGCATTAGCTGTACAGGAATGGATTGAGAATAAAATCTATTACCGTAACACAGCAGACGAAGCTATAGAAGAATAGGCGATGTCTGTACTACGCGGAAAAAATATACTATTGGGCGTCACTGCCGGTATAGCCGCGTATAAATCAGCTTTCCTTGTGCGATTGTTGGTGAAAAGTGGTGCAAATGTCAAGGTCGTAATGACACCTTCGGCAAAAGAATTTGTAACTCCTTTAACCTTATCGACACTTTCAAAAAATGAAGTCTTTTCTTCGTTCACCAACGAAGATGATGAAAATGCCCAATGGAATAACCACGTCGAGTTAGCCCTTTGGGCTGATTTATTTCTAATAGCACCAGCAACTGCAAATACCTTGTCTAAAATGGCACATGGTACTTGCGATAATCTTTTGTTGGCGGTGTATCTCTCTGCCAAATGTCCCGTCTATTATGCGCCGGCAATGGATCTGGACATGTATAAACACCCTTCAACCGTTGCAACTTTTAATACATTAAATACCTTCGGAAATATTCAAATCGAAGCTACCGCTGGGGAATTAGCAAGTGGTCTTGTAGGGAAAGGGCGTATGGCTGAACCCGAGGATATTGTTGCTTTTCTTGAAGAAGATCTGTCAAAATCTCTTCCGCTACGCGAAAAAAATATTTTGATCACGGCAGGTCCAACGTATGAAGCGATCGACCCGGTTCGTTTTATAGGTAATCACTCTAGTGGGAAAATGGGTTACGCCATTGCTGAGGTTGCTGCCAATCTTGGTGCCACAGTAACGCTAGTTTCAGGTCCTTCTAGCTTGGTTTTGGAGCATTCTAACCTTACTGTTGTGCGTGTTACTTCCGCGGAAGAAATGTATCAAGCGACGCATAAGTACTTCGGAAATTGTGATATCGCAATATTAAGCGCGGCCGTTGCAGATTATCGTCCGATGCATGTCGCTTCAGAAAAAATTAAAAAGAAAGGTGAAACTCTTACGCTTGAACTAGAGAAAACCAAAGACATATTGGCTTCGCTAGGGGCGATCAAGGCAAATAAATACTTGGTTGGCTTTGCTTTAGAGACCGAAAATGAATTAGAGCATGCAAAAAGCAAGCTCATTAAAAAGAATTTAGATTTAATTGTGTTAAATTCGCTCAAGGATAAAGGCGCAGGTTTTAAAACAGACACAAATAAGGTGACTTTGCTTACCAAAGACAATAAAGTCATCCCTTTTGAAGTTAAATCCAAGACCGACGTCGCAAAAGATATTTTACATCATATTATAGATCAATTTCATGCGTAGTATCATTACTTTTCTTGTAGTTTTCTGCTTTCTATTCACGGCTCATGCTCAGGAGCTCAATGCAACCGTTACGGTAGATGCTTCACAGACATCGCAGCCAGATAATCAGGTTTTTAGAACGCTTGAAACACAGTTGACCGAGTTTTTAAGCAACACCAAATGGACTGATAAGATCTATAAAAATCAAGAACGTATTGATTGTAACTTTACAGTAATCGTCAATGATTTTGAGAGTAATACATTCTCTGGTTCGTTACAGATACAATCTTCCCGACCAATTTTCAATTCGTCGTATGACAGTCCGGTGTACAACTATAATGATCGTCAGGTGACGTTTCAATATAAAGAATTTGAACCACTCAATTTTAATATCAATAGTTTCGATTCAAACTTAATTTCTGTATTAGCGTTTCATGTTTATACGGTTATTGGTTTAGATGCTGATACGTTTGAAATGAACGGCGGACAAGAATATTTTGAGACAGCCAAGCAAATTGTTAATACGGCAGCATCTTCAAACTTTCAAGGTTGGAAACCAACCGATGGAACACAATCACGCTATCGTTATAATGATGCATTGATCTCTAATGTGTATAAAGAATTTCATACGGCTATGTATGAGTATCACCGCAAAGGATTGGACGTGATGCATAACAATCAAAAAACCGCGAAAAACGAGATCGTAACGGCTGTTGCTACTTTAAAAAGTATCAATGACCGCCGACCAAATTCATATCTACTACGCACCTTCTTTGATGCCAAAAGCGACGAGATCGAGGCCGTATTTACTGGCGGACCCAAGGTTACCATCACCGATCTTGTTGAGAATTTGAATCGCATGGCTCCAACCAAGCGAACCAATTGGAGTAATATTACCTTTTAAAGAGCTGCATTTTCTTGCAGAAGTAACAAATCTCTTTTACATTAGTTGACTGCCAATAAACGGCTAATATATACGCTGTGATCACAACCCTTGCCATTCATAATTATGCCCTCATTGAAGATATTCGTGTAGATCTACAGGAAGGATTTACCATTATTACAGGAGAAACGGGAGCGGGAAAATCAATACTACTAGGCGCTTTGGCTTTACTTTTAGGAAAGAGAGCGGAATTAGCCAGTGTAAAAGATCCGTCTAAAAAGTGTGTGATCGAAGGTGAATTTGCCCTAGGAACACATCAATTAGAGTCGGTTTTTAAAGCAAACGATTTAGATTACGATGCGTATACGATCATTCGGAGGGAAATTCTTCCTGGCGGTAAATCACGTGCTTTTGTAAATGATACCCCCGTCAATTTGAGTCAGTTGCAGGCTTTGGGTCCTTATTTGGTTGATGTTCATAGTCAGAATCAAACCCTAGCCTTGTCGCAAGAAGGGTTCCAAATGGAGGTGATTGATGCGTTGGCAGGCAATAGTGAGCTTTTAAAAGAATATACAAAACGTTGGAATATCTTTAAAACAACGGTTCATGAGTTGGAATTGCTGCTTCGGAAAAAGAATGAAGCATCCAAAGAGTTAGATTACAATACCTTTTTATATGCCGAACTACAAGAGGCGGGTTTAGAGAAAATAGACCAAGCGGCACTTGAAGAAAGCTATGAGCTTTTAAATCATGCCGAAGAAATTTCCGAAGGCATTCAACAAATTACGCAGCTTTTTAATGAAGAACCCATTGGCACCTTAGAAACGGCCAAAGAAGCACGTATCGTATTGGGTAAGTTGCGTAACTATTCGGGAGCCTACGAGGCGCTTTGGGATCGTGTAAATAGCGTGATCATAGAGTTGGAAGACATTTCGGAAACGATTGAAGCTGAAGGAGAGCGGGTAGATGCAGATCCAAAATTACTTTTAGAAGTAAATGAAAAGCTTCAAACCTTGTATAAATTGCAAAAGAAGCATAGCGTTGCTTCGGTGGAAGAACTGCTTGCCATTGAAACTGAATTAGCCTCAAAAATTGATATAACAGGAACGGTTGACCATCGTATCTCTGAACTTGAAAAACAACGAGAAGAGGAGCGTTTACAGGTATTCACTATTTCCGAAGAACTACATCAGAAACGTTTGCAAGCGATTCCGAAGTTAAAAGAGAAATTAGAGAATTATTTGTCGGAATTAGGATTGCCAAACGCAAGATTTTCATTTGAATTAGTGGCTTCCGACGCTTTTAAGACCAATGGAACAGATGTGCTAGCCTTATTATTTACAGCGAATAAAGGTACGGCTATGGGATCGTTAAAGAAAGTTGCCTCTGGAGGAGAAATGAGTAGGATCATGCTCGCTGTAAAAGCTGTTTTGGCGCAATATCGAAAATTACCAGCATTGGTGTTTGACGAGATAGACACGGGTGTTTCGGGTGAGATCGCAAATAAAATGGCTTCGATCATGCGAACCATGAGTAAATCGATGCAGGTGATCAGCATCACGCATCTTCCGCAGATTGCAGCCAAGGGAACACATCATGTTAAGGTATATAAAGAAGACCAAAACGAAGTGACGGTGACGCGTCTTAAAGCGCTTGATGAGGAAGAGCGAATTGTTGAGATCGCGCAGATGATTGGAGGTTCTCAGCTTACAGAGGCAAGCATTGCAAATGCTAAAGAATTACTTAATTAACGTATATTTACATAACATAAACGACTAATATAAACCGGAACGATATTATGGCTTATAATTTACTAAAAGGAAAACGAGGAATTATTTTTGGGGCATTAGATGCCAATTCAATTGCATGGAAAACGGCAGAACGCGTCCATGAAGAAGGAGGAACTTTTGTGTTGACTAATGCGCCAATTGCGATGCGTATGGGTGAGATCAATGCGTTGGGCGAAAAAACGGGTTCTCAGATTATTCCTGCAGATGCAACAAGCATTGAAGATCTTGAAAACTTGGTAGATCAAGCTGTTGAGGTCTTGGGAGGTAAATTAGATTTTGTTTTGCACTCCATTGGAATGTCTGTCAATGTGAGAAAGGGTAAAAAATACACCGATCAAAATTATGATTGGACGCAAAAAGGATGGGATGTTTCGGCAGTTTCTTTTCATAAGACCATGCAAACCTTATATAAGAAGGATGCGATGAATGAATGGGGAAGTATAGTAGCACTTACCTATATGGCAGCGCAGCGTGTTTTTCCAGATTATAATGATATGGCAGACAATAAGGCTTATTTAGAATCGATTGCGCGTAGTTTTGGTTATTTCTTCGGAAAGGATAAAAAAGTTCGCGTAAATACAATATCTCAATCACCAACACCTACTAC
>Ga0209344_10002191_pt1 | contig 22614 bp, 21 predicted proteins | sample Cruoilmetagenom6_FD_187293 | JGI IMG/M metagenome (GOLD analysis project Ga0209344, IMG submission 187293) | Oil polluted marine microbial communities from Coal Oil Point, Santa Barbara, California, USA - Santa Barbara Oil Seep Sample 6 (SPAdes)... | ecosystem: Environmental > Aquatic > Marine... | reverse complement strand
AAATTAGTTTCAAATTTAGATTTAATGATTTTGAATTTAAATACTGAAGATTTCTTTAAACAAGGCTATATAGCTTTATCTAAAGAAATAGAATCTTCTAATTTGTTTGATTTTAAATAATATTGGTTCAAAAACTTTACAATAGAATATCCAATTTCTTTACCTAAGTTACAAGGAACAGCATTTCCTATTTGCTTATATTGTTGAGAAATAGATCCCATAAATTTCCATTCATCAGGAAAAGTTTGAATTCTAGCATATTCTCGAACTGTGAATGGTCTTGTCTCATCTGGATGACATCGTTCTGTTTGTTTTTGAGCAGGACTACAAGTTAATGTTAAACTTGGTTCATCCCAACCAATACGTCTTGCCATACCAGTTTTTCCACCACCTAAGTAGAAACTTTTACCCATATATTCTTTTTGTAAATCTATAGGCAAATCTCTCCAATAACCTTTTGGTGGCACTAAATCTAAAACTTCTTTTTTATGTTGTGGATATTTAGAACCTTCAGATTTCGGGACGTCACTATCATATAGTGTACCTTTTTTCAAAGCATCTGACAAATTATAAATCGTCTGATAAGGCTTTGGATATTCATATTTTATATCAATATCTTTTCTAATTCCTACTAAAATTAAGCGTTCTCGCTTTTGTGGAACTTTATAATTAATTGCTTTTAAAACCTGAACCGGAACGACCTTATAACCAATTTCATCAAGAATTGATAACATTCCTTTTAATGTTTCTCCTTTTTCATGTGAGCGTAAGCCTTTTACATTTTCTCCAATACAAATTGGCGGATTCACTTCTTTAACAGTTCGCGCAAATTCATAAAACAAAGTACCTCTTGCATCTTCCAATCCTAATCTTTTTCCTGCATAACTAAAAGCTTGGCAAGGAAAACCACCAGTAACGATATCAACTTCTCCATTAAATTTTTCAAAATTAAAGGATTTAATATCTCCTTCTAAAACATTCCAATGTGGACGATTCTCCCGTAAGGTTTGGCAAGCCCATTTATCTATTTCGTTTAAAGCAGCACATTTAATTCCCGCTTTCTCAAGTCCAATTGCTAAACCACCAGCGCCTGCAAATAATTCGAGCACTTTATATTCTTTTAATGGTTTTTCTGAATTATCTACTACTTCTTCAAGATTATCAAACAAAGGTTTTAAAAGTGAATTAATATCTTCTTTCTTATAAATACGATATTCACTTATAGGTTCTCTTAGCGCAGGAAGCTTTCCTTCCTTATCCCACCTCCTTAAAGTTTCTTTACTTTTGCCAAGAAGTTCTGCAGCTTCCGAAAGCGAATAACAATCTTTTATAACCATATTACACAACATTATACAATGGTTACAAATTTAATAAAGAAATATTAATTTTTTATAAAAAATAATATTATTCTTTTATTTAATTAACAAGACATTACTTAAAATAAACCATGCTCACTATGCTCAAGATAATAATCCAATTCAAAAGTCTGACCTTCATCAACTTCAAAATCTTTAGCATATAGAATTGTAGTCCATGGGAATGAATAACCTGTATTTAATGCTTGCACTCTAACTCTAGAACGTTCACCATGTTCCATATACTCTAGAACTAAATAAAAATCATTAGGATCTTCGTCTTCATAAGGTGTGTGAAATTTTACAATTTGCCCTCTTCTATTTGGTTTCATAATACAACTATTTTTACCAAAAATACTAGCTGAACCAATGGTAGTCAACATACAATTAGTAGCATTTTAAAAGTCTCTTCCACACCCCTAAAGTCCCCTCAAAGGGACAATCCTAACCAAGAAACATAAATATAAAAAATGAATTTTGTGTACCCAATACACGATCTAAAAATCCTATAAATACTATATTTTCCTTTATCAAATGTCCCCTTGAGGATTATTGAGATGAAAATATATTTTCATTGAAGATACCGAGCGTAGCTCATTAGGGGTGTTTAGGAATATTTTGAGATGTTCCCTCTAGTTAATCACGCAATTCCCCAACCTTCGCCTCAATAACCAACAACACACTAAACATATTCTTTTTAAAGTCTTCATTAGAGAACCTTAAAAAGGTAATACCATAAGCCTCTAACTTACTTTGTCGTTTAGTATCATATATAAAACGATGCTCATGACTATCACCATCAATTTCAATAGCTAAACCTATTTCATGGCAATAAAAATCTACAATGTAATTTAGCATTGGCACTTGCCTATGAAACTGAACACCGTAAGCACGTTGCTTTATATGTTGCCAAAGTAATACTTCGGGCAGCGTACTATGTTTCCGGAGTTGTCTAGCCAGTGCTTTTAGTTCTGGATTGTATGGAATGATTTTGTTTTTCATTTTACTAATTTATCACTCTTCTTTTTACACCCCTAAAGTCCCCTCTAGGGGACAATCTAGATCAAGAAACTTTTGTGTAAAAATTAGTTCTTATTGATACCATTCATAATATACAATTTTATGAATAACATGTTTTCCTTAAACAAATTTCCCTTTGGGGATTATTGAGATGAAAATATATGTTCATTGAAGGTAACGAGCGTAGCTCTTTAAGGGTGTTATCCAACCAATCCCCTAACATTCTCTTCAAGATTAAACAACACACCAATTTATCAAAAACATCAAACAAAAAAAAAAGCCTCAATTATAAAATAATCAAGGCCATTTCAATAAGATTTACGTAACGCTATTTTTTCAAAAGCTTATCTGTATGGGTCTTACCATCTGTGGTAACAATAGTTAACATATAAACGCCATCAGAAAGACGACTAACATCTAATGCATCTACAGAAGTACGCTCCATTAATTGCTGTCCATTTAAGTTATAAACAGACACCTGCGCAATCTGCTCTCTCTGAATACCTGTAATTTGTAATTCATCAGTAACCGGATTTGGATAAATACGTAACGCTGAACCATCAGCAACATCAGCAACACCTAAGGTACCCGTTTCAAAACTAAAATTATCGTAATAGGCATCACCACCATAATTGTTATGCAACATATTAAAACCTACAATATCAACAGACGTAAAATTGCTACGTGTATGTGCCAAAACATCATTTAAGTAATACTTTAATTCTGTGGCAGTCACTTCAATTTTAACATGTAACCAAGTATTTGGAGTCCATTCTGCTCCGTCAATATAGGCAGCCGTATAATTAATGTCATCTATGGTATAAATAAATCCTCTATATTCCATAGCAATGCCTGCTACAGGAACAAAATCATCATTAGCATCAATACCAAAAAGCGTCATTTCAAAATCCGCTCCATTACTTTCTGTTACCATAACATCATACGAAAATGTAAAATCCTCAAATGACTTTGGTGTATCAAAATTCTTAACAGCACCAAAGATTGGCAACCATTGAAAATCAAAACTTGATTCATAAGAGTTTTTAAAGGCATAAACACCGTCTGAAGCTTCCTCATCAGACACCACTTGATTCTGAAGAAAAGCGCCATCTCCACTTTCTGTAACTTCCCAACCATTTTGATTATTTAGGGTTCCTAAAGTGTAAGATTCACTGGTTTCAAAAGAAATTGTTTCCTGACTAAAGACGCCTCCTGTAAGTAAGAACATGAGGCCAATTGCGTAATTTTTTATCATATTTTTTATTATTTAAAGGAATAAAAATAATATAAACTCATTGGAATTACGAAACAATTAACACTTCAAAAAGATTCAAAATGAGTAGTTAATTGAGTTTCTGACACCTAACAAGAATTGCATTTTTTTTAGGATGTTATAATTTTAATACTTTTCAAATAATAGCAAACGACATTGGCTTTCCAACGAAAAAAGAACCGCAAAGCCATATACATAAAACCACTAAGTAAGAATTCACCCGTACCTAAGTCGGGTTAACCTCGGGTATGCGTCGGGTGTGCGTCGGGTCAACCTCGGGTAGAAGCCAACTTAATATAAGCTAAAACTAAAAGAATAAATAATATAACCCACAAATCAGACTGAAGTAAACAACTTAAGACTAACAAAGCTTCCTCTTATTACATCTCCCCAACACACTCATTAACACCCAATAAGAAATCGATATAAAATAAAAGCTTAAATTAGCAAGCGCGTATATTTTGCACGCAACTATCGTTCTGTTTCAACCGTTTTGTGGCTTTCTTAGGGATGAAGATCATAATTCTAGTAAGCTGTGGTTGATACTAGTCGTAATTGGTTAAAAGCTCATTAAATATTATCACATTATGAAGTACCGTTTTTTAATTTCCATTTTAATACTTAATGTTCTATTAACGTCTTGTAATGGAAATAAAACAAAGCAACCTGTTATTGGAGCAGATGAATTACAAAAAAACAACATCTTACCTAGTGATAACGCAAAAGAGTTCTCTTTAAAAGACTTTTACACCTATGATAGCAGACTAGCCTATAAAACGGATAGTATTTTTAATACCATGACCGATTCAGAACGTGTGGCACAGATGATAATAGCTTCTATTGGCGAATTAGGTCATGATTTAAACAAAGCCAAACTCCTTGTAGAAAACAAAAAAGTTGGTGGCTTTGTCATCTTAAAAGGCACCAAAGAAGATCACAAAAGCGCTATCGAAACACTTAATGCTACAGCTGAAAAGCACAATTCATTTGGCCTTTTATTTAGTGCTGATGCAGAACCAAGCCTTTTTAACAGCCGTATTGTAGGATCGCAATCCGTAAAAAACACAGTGGATTTAACATCTATTAGCGAAGTAGATGCAGTAGCTAAAACCATAAGTGACGAATTGCATTATCTTGGAGTGCATCAAAACTATGCTCCGGTTTTGGATGTTAGTGAAAATAATTCAGCCATAACCAACAGAAGTTTTGGCGCTAATCCTAAAGATGTGATTAACAAGAGTAACGCATTTATAAAACGTACCCAAAATGAAAATATAGTAGCCACTGTAAAACATTTCCCAGGACATGGTTTAGTCACAGGTGACTCGCATTTCAATACAGTTTTTATTGATGGTGATTTACTAGAACTCGATAATTATAAACCCATAATAGACAATGGAGTCATAAGTGTCATGGTCGCTCATATTTCGATAAAGAACAATCCAAAATACAATACGTTTAATGTTCCAGCATCTTGTTCTAAGAAAATAGTAACTGGACTTTTAAAAAACGAATTAAACTTTAAAGGCCTCATTGTTTCCGACGGCATGAAAATGAATGGTTTACAAAACATTCCAAAAGCAACATTAGAAGCCTCAAAAGCAGGTTGTGATATTATTTTAATTCCTAAAAACGAAGATGATACAGCCCAGTTAATTTTAAACGAAATGAAAACTAATGCAGCTTATAAAGCTCAAGTATATGAATCTGTAATGAAAATAATTCGCTTAAAAACGTGCTTAGGTATTGAATAAATAGAACACCATGACGACGAGTTTAATAAAAAAAACACTTTGGATAATTTACGGAACCGTAGCATTAATTGCAATCGATTCTATCATAACAGCTATTGTATATTACCTATTCCATCTCACTATAGAAAACAACTACCAATTTTCCTCAAAAATAAAAAGCTATCTATTTATCGCGACCTTAAGTTTATATGTCGTGTCAGCATGTATAATCGCCTTTTGGGTTACAAAAAAATCACGATTAAAGCATTACAAGGGTAAAGAAAACATTCCTCTACTCCCCTTCTTAGCGCTTTTAATTAGCGCTATAGTGGTTAAGCCATTAACATTCTATAGTTCTGATAAAAAACTTGAAAGCGCGCTTAACGACATGTCTAATACGGATTATATAAGTTCTCTAAACTTATCGAGTATTAGTGAGTTTATTACAAATACGATTTACATTTGTAAGTGGTCAACCATCATCCTTTTAGTATTGTATCTTTTTATTTTGAATCGATACGTTAAGAAACATTAATAGACGATCTAACAGACAGCTTTAGTTAATTGCGATGCCATAAAATGAATATTCATCTACATTGCAGCCGCAGGTTAATTTAAAAGCTATAGTCAATACTACAAAAATGAAAAATACAACAAGTATCAGGTGATTCGTTAGTTTTTTATATTTCCATTTTATTTTACCAAATAGATGAAGAATAATCACACACAGCAAGACCACACCAAAAATCACTATTGGTAATATCTTACTATTTGTAGTTACGACATTATAGATGTGGCTGTACTCTCCCATACACACATAACCAAAAAACTTTATAATTATGCTCACTTCTGGTAGATACACGTAATAATGTTGTGCCCTAAATTTAACCAGTAAATCTTTTGTTTGCTTTGCATTTGAATCGAGATTATGATTAACAATCTCTGCATTAACCTGCTTTGCTAGCATCGACATCACAACGTTTCCTTTCATGACATTAGCAGCATTTAAACTATCGGTTTTCATTCGTAAAGCGTCATCAAATGCCTTAGAATAATCATCTATAGTGTAGCCACTAAAATCTATAGTCTCAACATCTGTTAAATGGCTATAATCTATAGTTTTAGGGGTGATTGCATCTGTTGTTTGTCCAAAAAGACTACATTGAAACAAGGCAATTAATGTAACTAATCCTATTTTTAAATATTTCAAATTAGCGCTTTTATTTATCCGTGTAAAAAACAATGAGACTAGAAGCTCTTTCAATTCTAGCGAGTTTTGTGGATGGGTTCTGATTTAAATTCTCAAGATATTGACCGTTATTAACATGGAGTATATTTTTACTTCCAGTATCTAAATTGAGTATAAAATTAACATCGTAGTTTTTAGCTCTGAGATGCGTTAAGACATCTTTAGCAGCCTTTAACATATAGTCCTTCGCTTTGGTGCCTATTATTAGATTTTTTAATTCCCCATTTTTTGAAGCAACAACAAGAAATCGTCTTTCTTTATCATCAGCACCTACCAAAATGTTTTTAAAATTTTCGTCGTCCTTTTTTAAGTGGGAATACACCAATTGTGTTTGGAAAACAGAAAGTTTATCGGTTTCAACCTTATTATAAAAGACATAAGAATCCAATGCATTTTCCCTAGGATTAAGATGCTGATGGGCATGATTAGATGTCATTAGGGGATCACATTTTTTACTTGTAAAATCTAGATCTATAATATCTTGTGTCGTCATTAAACCTTCTGAATTAATAACAACCAAGCCATCCATTGTCTGATTTGGCATTTTATTAAGAAATCGCCCTTCATAAGCACAAAGTCCAATCGGAGTGCCATCACTAAAAAAAGCAGAGGTAAAAGAGGCCGAGGTGACTAATAAAATGTCTTTGCTTTTTTGAAGATCCACAAACTTAGTATAAGCATCACCCACCAAAAACTTGATTTTTACATTTTTACTATTCAAATGCTTATGACCAAATTCATATAATTCAAAATCATTATCAGAAGCACTGATAGCGTTGAATGTTTTGAGCCTTTCATTTTTTTCTAATCTTAACGTTTCATTTCCTATCGAAAAAAATAAAACTAAAAAAACGAAGCATGACAAGGCTATTACAAGGAATGATTTCATAATTAAGTCATTAACAATTATTCCAAATCTAATTTTACTAAACGATTTACAATAAAAAAACTGCTAAAAGGACTATTATGAAGATAAACATATCATTTTACAGGTTTCTAGCTATAAAATGAACATAATATATTCATTTCCAACAACTGTTATCACATTTCAATTTTGATGTTACAGCCCCCTTTTAAAAACCTAATTGATGAATCTGCGCTTAAAAGCAATAACAACATAAATTAATACCACAGCCAATCCAAAGAAGAACAGATACCAATACGGACTTAAACTGGCCGTAACAATAGCGCTATCTTCTCCGTAAACCACAAAACCTGCCCAATAATAAGGAGCCTCTAATTTAGTGTTTGCATGATTTGACTTATAGCTAAGTTTTGCATTTTTAAGCGCTAACGATTTATCTTGTCCGGCTTTTAAATTTTGATAAAAGTTCACCATAATCTCTTGGGTCGCCACATCTGGCACTTCCCACAGACTTGCTACAGTGGCAGGCACACCTGCAAACGTAAAGGCACGTTGAAACGATTCTATACTCAAATTAGTACTATTATAATCCACGCCTGTATTACATGCACTTAATACGGCTAAGTCGGCCGTTAAACTTAAGCCATAAAGTTCATCGAGATATAAAGCGTCATCCTCAGTTTGTGATGGACTAAATATCAATTTACTTAATCCGGAGGCCTTGTGGTTAACCTCAGCATGCATAGCGAGATGCAAAAGTTTTGCACGCTTAGATGTTTTTACAAATTCGGCTTTTGTAAGTGTTTCCCCTGAGTATATTTTTGAAGGAAATAAAGCCGCGATATGTTTGGCTTCTCCCTCCGCACCTGCCAACATAACATTTGTATTTCGTGTATTTAAGGCTGTACTTGGTGTTTTATAATTTGGAACATAAATAGCCAATTCACTGGTTTCTGAAGTGGACTTTAATTCAGGATGAATAAATCCGAGGTTAGACGTGTAACTTAGGTTATAGTTTTCAGTAAGATACTGGCCATTTACCTTTAAAATCTCGAATGGCATTTGATACAATTCACCATCGGGTTCTACAATAATGTGTTTGATATCAGTGGATAGTTTTGGTAACAGAAGTTGCGCTATTTGAGCCGCCAAATCTGCATCAAAATTTTGACGTTTTACACCCTTAACAAACTGCCTTACTAAGTCCTTTTCGTTTCTCGTCCATGGCTTCAACTCTACCTTAAGTGTGCTGTTGTTTATGGTATATATTGCAATCTGATCGTCTAATAAAACATATTTTAACACCAGTTCATCTTTAGCCAATTGACGCTGCAATGTGCTGACATTAAAAACGGCGTCACTAAACATATCTAAGTTTGGAAATTTAGAATTCGCAACGGCTGTCGTTAACTTTAAAAGTTGCTGTATAGAATCCTCAACCTTTACATTTTCTTGATGTTTTGCAGTTACTAATGCGGATCTTAAATTGAGTTTTCGCTGTTGTAGCGAATCTAGTTGTGGTAGATTATTAGCATATCTATTTTGATTAAAACGTTTCCAAGCCAGTCTATTTTTTATGGTTTCCGATCGGTTTAAAAGCTGGTATTCATCCATTGAGTTTTGTCCAAACCCTTTTAGTTTCATGGTTAGAATCCCTTTGACTATAGCTTTTAAAAGCTCATTATCGGTCGTATTGAATTTACCACTATGGTAACTATTTTCAAATTGCAATAATGCCATGGTATATAGCTTGGCAATTCTAGTTTGTACCTGAGAATCTTTACCGAAATAGGTGGATAACTCTTCGGCTATTCGCAATAAAAGTTTCGTTTGCCCAAAATTAGTATTGGGTTTAAAATTGCTATAATCTTTCGCAAGAACATCATCTCCAAAATGTACTTTTTCAATGGCTTTATAAAACCAAACTAGAGCCGTATCGCGCGATTTCATTTTGGCTTTCACCAAACCCTTTTGTGCTAAAAAAAAAGGAAGTCGGCCATCATGCTCTGACAAAGGTTGAATTAAATCTGACATTAAACGATCAGCTTCCTCTAGTTGATTGGAGCGTATTAAGGCTTTACTCTTATTATACTTAAACGTTGTTACATTTCCTGGATACCCCTTATTTTCAATCAAATCTATGGACTTATCTAAATACTGATGTGCCATTTTTAAATCAGCTTCCGTCGTTAAGGCCTCCGATTTTCGACTTGCATACCAATCACCAACATGGTTTAAAGCCGAAGTGTAATACACACGTTCATACATGTCGTTAAATTCTGGTTGTTGGTGTAAATCGTCTAACCGATGGATATAATGCTCAATTTGTAAGCTATCGCTTTCTGTCTTCCCTTGTTTATAGAGAACGTAAATGTTTTTATAAGGTAAAATAACCTCATATCTATCGTAATTTCCATCGGGTTCTGTTCGTGCTAAATCGAGTTCTTTTTTATGTTGTAAATACATGTTTTCAGATAACCTTAAATACCGAAGCGCATCTTCCAAATCACCATAATAGGCAGCATTTTGAGATAAGAAATTATAAGCACCAATAATATAATCGTGATTCGGTTGTTTTAATTCTGATAAAATCCGAGAGGCTTCAAGCATACTTTTAGAAGCACGCTTTATAAACGCCAACGCTTTTTCTGCGTAAGCTTTTTTATAGTATAAAATGCCTTTTTGATTTAAACCTTCCTCTATATTACTACAATATCGAATTCCTAAGTCTGCACTTTTTAAACTTTCTAAAAAGTCGCGTTGTTTATATTGAGCTTCAAATTGATAATAGCTTAACCACGCTATTTCTATACTGTCCTTTTGATTTTTATTTAAAACCTTTGGTAATTCCCGTTTGCAAAATTGAATTAAGGAGTCGTATTGACGTTCCTTTAATAGTTGCTCGGCTTTAGCACTAGATTTTATACGTGTAGAATCTTGATATAATGTAACAGGTGAACATGCAAAAGCGTCTGGCGTATACCACAACAAGTGCATAAGCAAAATGCTTACCACAAACCTTTCTAAAAACCTACTATCCATCATATTAATTCATCACAACAATCGCAACGTTTTAAAAATAAAACAATTAGTGTAATCGCACAAACACATCTTCAGTATCCTAAAACTTCAAATCTTAAAATGTTTGGCGATTTCAATTGCAATCTCCTTTGTCTCTTTCCCAGTACTTGTCGTTCGTCCTCTATTTGGAGGTGTAATACTATACACAATACCATCTTTTAAAATTTGCAATTGAAACATATTACTAATATAAACGGCTCTATCTCCAAGACCTTCTACATCGTGATAAAGTGCTGCGTTCCGTTTTGGGTTGTATTGAAAAAATGGATCTTCGAGCTGATTTACCCATGCAGCCACTTGTCCTTTCCAAAATTCATACGATTTTTCACCATAAAACAATTTCACTTTGCAATGCATAACTCCTCCAGAACCGTTATCTACGGATTCAATTTCAATATGTGTACCATCAGGATTATAAGACAGTATTAGGTCTTTTGGAAACGTTTGACACAACTTTGCATTTATACTTGCAATATCTATAGTATTTTGTGGTGTTTCAGTCAATGTAGTCTCTACGTTTTTGGACACCGTTTCTATAGTGTTGTTTTTTGTGTCCATGCATGCTATTAACATAAGAGCTACACCTAACAGTATAATTATTCGTTTCATAGTTCTATGGTTTTAATTAATAAATCCTGAAGCCTTAGCCATGGCAATAGCCACTTTTTTGTAGTCTCTATTTTTAGCAACCTCAGCTTTATTCATGTTGTTTTTAATAGGATAAATACTTAGTGTATAACCTTTAAATTTAATTTTGAGTTCTACTTTTTTCGAATTCCAAACAGCGGCCATTCCCATACCATCCACCCATTCTGAAGATTTAGAAATGGATTTGTTAAGCGCCCAAGCTTCTTCCCATTCTTCACCATTGCCTGCGGCTTTAGCAACATCATAAGCCATTTCTTCCTTACCAATTTCACGTTGTATACTCATAGAGCCTCGCAACCATTCAAAATCGTTGTCGCCCGTTTTAATATAAAACAGACATGACGGTGGTGAATTGGGTTGTCTTCGGTCCGATTTTGTGATGTCATTAATCAGTACTACGGCCTCTGAAACGCCATAAATAACTGCTATTTCTGAAGCTGAAATAGACGCACAAGCACTCATGTCTGCTGAATAATTGATGCGATTGCCTTTGAAGTTCTCATTGACAAAACTGGTGTCATTCATTTGAGAAACATCTGCAACTTTTTTATCTCCAAAGCAGGAGGTTAATAATCCTGTGAGTAGTGCAATACAAAGTAGCTGTTGTAATTTCATCTTCCGTTTTTTAGTTGATTAATAATCGTTTTGTAATTGTAGAATGCTGAGTGGTCACTTGAATTAAATAAACGCCTTGTGATAATGCCGAAGTGTCGATGGAAGTTTCAAGTAGTTGTAATTGCGATGCAGATACAATTAATTTACCTGTAAAATCAAATATGCTGTAGCTGTCTATACTTTCACCAGATGTGATAGTTACATTATCTGTTGCTGGGTTCGGATGAAGATTTATTTCATTAGGTTCTTGCTCTATAGTCTCTAATGATAATGTTGTATCTTGAACATTAAGCACAAAACTTCCTTCGTTATTTAGCGTAGATGCTCTTCCTGAGACCGAAGCCTCTAACCATACTTGCAGGTAATAGGTTTGACCAGGATTTAAATTGTTTATCTGCAACTCGTCTTGAGCACAATCTAAAGGACTCGTAGCGCTGCAATTCTCATAAATTGCTATTTTACCAATTAATGGTGGTGCATTAATAATCATAGTTACACTTCCTGAATCTGGTGCTATAAATTGATACCATACATCCAATATGACAATACCTTCTTGTTCGCAAGCAGGATTAGAATCACTAGATGTACTATTTACTGTAGTACCTGGTGTATCTTGCCCTAATGTGATTGAGGTGGCATCTGCACAATCATCATTATCTGGTGTACAGTTTGTACTAAAAGACGTTTGCGAATCTATTGCTGTCCAATTTAATTCACTGTAATCAACATCATCGACTTGAATACATGTTAAGTTGGGGTTTTGGGTAGCATCAAAGAAAGCACCGTTGATACTTGTATTATTTTCATTTTGAAGATTTAAACTAACCAAGTCATTTTCTGAACATAGCACCTGAATTAAAGCTGGGTTTTGTGATAAATCTAATGCTGATAAATCATTTTGAAATATCACAAATTCTGACAACGCTGGTAGTACAGAAGTATCTATTTCTGTTAATAAATTATTCTGCAAATATAATTTTGATAGTGCTGTAAGGTTTGATAAATCAATACTTGTAATTTCATTATCACTTAGTATTAATGTTTGTAGGTTACTATTATTTGAAACATCTATACTCGATAAATTATTTTGAGTTAAGACTAAACCTGTCAATGCTGTGTTTTGACTAACATCAATAGTCGCTATCGCGTTATTTACAGCAAATAAATTCAATACATCTGTAAAGTATGCAATACCTGTAAGATCAGAAATATTTTCATCACTTACATCTAAGCTAGTAATTCCTATAGCATCACTTTGAAGCATTTGACCATTAATTACACCATCTGAATCGATATTTAAATCGATTAATGCTTGTTCAAAATTTGGATCTGGAATATTGATATAACTAGAAGTACTTGCACTAAACGTAAAATTATCTAGAAAAAAACTATTGAATAAACCAAGGCCTCTAACTCTCAAGGCAAAGTAATAATCACTACCAGCAGGTAAACTTACCTCAAGATTTTGATAACTTGTACTTTCGTAAGGCACCAAAATAGTTTCTAAAACTGAAAATGTGAGTACATCTGTTGGGTTGGATATCGTCCCAATTTCAATTTCATTACCACTTAGCATTTCTGATCTTGCACCAAAATTAACCGTTATACCAGTTGTAGTTAATTCTAATATTGCTGGAGAAATTAACATCAGTTCCGGAGTTATTGAAGTATCTCCGTTATCTAATTCATAACAGCCTTCACCTGATTGAGGAAATTCGTTATTTTCATAATTTTGTACAAAACCATTATCAATATAACTCCAACAGGTCGGCGCATTTGGATTCTGTAAATTCCCAGAATCGGTAGTTTCAAATCCTTCAGAAAAAGGAAGATCAACAAAACATAATGTTTTAAAACTAAATCCACTTGACCAATCACTGGTATCATCGCCACAATTGCTTCTTACAAATGCATAATAGGTAATACCACTTGACAAACCTGTTACAACAATACTATTTTCTCCAGCAACAACACTCCCACTTTGTATTGCAACACCTGTATAGAAAGGACTTGTAGTTATTTGGTATTCATAACCATTTATGGCAAGTGGCTCAGAATCCCAAGATAGTGTCACTGTGCTTTCTGATATGTTTGACACCAAAAGGTTTTCTGGCTCAATGCAACTTGGTAATTCAGTAAAACTAAAATCGTCAAGGTTAAAATAGGCTTGAATTGAAGTTAAACCATGTCTAATAGCAAAGTAAGCATCTGTACCTGCGGTAATATTAACTTTCACATCATCATAATTACCATTAGATGACAGTGTTTTTGTTTTAAGTAAGGTGAAAGTTGAGGCATCATTAGGATCAGACATTGTGCCCATTTGTAATTCTAAACCAGTAACGCCACTCACACTAAAATTAACTTGAACACCATCTGTAGTCAGTTCTGCTATCTCAGGGGAAATTAACATATAATCTCCCGTAAGATTGATACCGTTACTCAAACGATAGTATTTAGATCCTGATTGCGCTGAACTTGAACTTGAACGTACATAAGTATAACCTCCCATTCCAGAATTTATATAACTCCAATCATCTGGAGCATTAGGACTTGATGTACCTCCCGCTGCTGTACTTTCAAAATCTTCAGTAAATGGAATATTAAATGTTTGCGCACTCACACTGATTACAAATAGTAATAAAGTGTATAGTGGTAGTATTTTTTTAATCATAATCATTGGTTTTTAAAATTGGGGTTAAAACATTTTTTTATAATCCTTTGGATTGATGGTCTTTTGGATATTATCATTAATAGCTATAGTTTCACTTTTCATGTTACCATCTTTAGATGCAATAGTGTATTCTAAAATATGACCTTTAAGTACCGCATCATTTTGAACAAACCAATTGGGTAAATTAATTTCTGGGGCCACCCAAAGCGTCATTTTCACATCACTATCCGACATCACATATTCGTAACATGTGGCTCCTAAAATTGTTTTCGTTTTTCCGGTTTTCTTAATTTTTGAGTAATCGTAATGCTCCATTTGGTCAGCTGGATTTTGCATTTGCTGTCCTCCCATCATATCTTGTGACATTTGCATTTTCATACCTGCAGTGTCCACAAAAATGTGCGTATTGCCATCATCCATTACAATTACAGATTCTCCTTGCATCTCCTGTTCAGCATAGTCACTCATATCGACCATCAATCCCATATATTTTTCATTAGGATGCAACAAATAAGACATCTTGTAGGTTTCATCAGTCTGATCTAGATTGGTGACTTTAACTTTAGTTTCAAATGTAAATTGATACACGCCAGGAATTGCTGTTGTATTAATCTCGTGTTGTTCTGAACCACTCCAGCCCGTTTCCTTGGTGGTTTCCGTTTTAACCACTGAGGTCTGATCAAAAAACTCTGGACTTTTGGCATCAATAGCTCCTATTACGGTAGATTCAAAATAGGTTTCATCATAAGCTTCAGAAGTGGCACTTTGCCTTTTGCTTTGTTTTAAACTCACTTTGCCATCAAACGAAATTTGAATATCGCCTTCCGTAAGCACATCTATAGTTACTTGTCCTTTTGAAACAGTATAGCTTTGATAATTATCGGATACCGCTTTTTTAAAATTGTCTTCAGAAACTTCGTAATGCAACAACTCAGGATCGTAAGATAATTTGAGCGTCGCTTCTTCAGGAATTTTAAAACTGCGTTTAACGGCCTTAGTGTCTACTTCTGCATCATGTCTTAAATTAGCTTCGGTAGGTATGGTCAGTACAAAACCATCATGAATATCAGCATCATGAGACCACCACGATCCGGTAAAATGCCATTGCGAATTGGTTTGTGTGGCTTTTATTTTTCCTACTTCAGGAATCTTAACCGCTCCAAACGTATTAGAATGGGTAAGAATAACATCACCGTAATCCGCATTTGGATTTGCTATTTCTAATGATTTTTCAGCTTCTTCTGAAGATTTTGGTGTGTCCTTTTTCTTTTCAGATGTAACATCATCAATAGTTTTATCTATGGTTTTATCAATTTTCTCTTCGGCTTTTCGCTCTAATTTCTTTTCAACTTTATTTTTTAACTTTTTTAATAGTTGGGCTTCTACAGGTTGAGCAACAGACATTAAGACGATAACCATTGCACATTTTAAAAGTATTTTCATTGTATTTATAGATTGATTACACTTTTAGTACTTCTAACTTTAGAAACATTAACAAACCTGTTAAAAAAAATTATATTTGTTTTATTGTTAATGTTTTAGTCTTCGAGATAACTAAATGAAAAACACGCTTAGCGACCAGGAATTACAAGTACAACTCAGAGCTGATAATAAAAAAGCGCTAGAAGACGTGTACCTGAGCTATAAGTCCGAGTTTTTAAATTATGCCAAGCGCTACGATATAGCCACTGCCGATGTTTTAGACATTTATCAGGATGCTATAATTGCCATGCATCAGAATTTTGTGATGGCGCAATTAGAATTACACAGCAGCACCATTAAAACGTACCTCTTTGGTATTGGAAAAAATAAATTATTTAAAAAATTAAAAGAAAAACAACGTGTTATACGCGTAGAAGTTGAAAGTGACAATTACACCGAAATAGACCTTGAACAAGATTTACCCACGGAAACCCAATTGGCTTTAGCCAAAAGACTCCGTGAATTATCGGAAACGTGCAAAACGATACTCCGTTTGTTTTATTATAGAAATTTAACGATTGAAGACATTGTTGACGCCACACATTATAAGGATGCTAATACGGTAAGAAGTCATAAATCGCGATGCTTAAAGCATTTAAAAACGTTGTTTAAAGTCAACTAATGAATACCGAACGACTCATACAAAACTATATAGCCCATAGATTATCTGAAGATGATAAAGCTAAAGTTGAGCACTTATTAGAAAGCGATTCAGCATTTAAAACTGAATTTGAATCCTATAAAGATATGTCCATCGCTTTTAAAATTTCGGAAGCTGAGTCTTTAAAAAAGCACTTTCAGGAACTGGAAGGCCGTCCGAAAAAGCAAACTTTTAAACGTAGCAATTATCTTTATTTAGCGATTGCGAGTATGGTTGTTCTCGGTGTTTTCTATACGGTTTTTAATACGCCATCTAGTGATGAGCTCTATGACGCTTATTATAGCATTTCACCAAACACCTATCAACCGGTCACAAGAACCAATGACAGTTTAAAAAACAACGATGCTTTTGTAGCGTATGAAAATAGAAATTTTGCACGTGCTGAACATGAATTTGAAACGCTATTGAAAAACACTAAAAATCCAAATATTCGATTTTATTACGCGTCTTCTCTGCTCAACCAATCAAAATATGATTTGGCTTTAGAGCAATTTAATATCTTAAACCAAATTGATTTTGACTACAGTGACGAATCGCTTTGGTACACCGCCTTAATCCATGTTAAGAAGGACGATTATGAGCATGCTAAAGCGCAACTAACAAAACTGAACGCTAAGAACTCTGCATTTAAAACTAAAGAACGAGAAGCACTTTTAGAAAGCTTATAACACGCTGTTATAAATCCAACCCTTTTAAACTTTCAACACGATTTCTAATTAAGAAATCATCAATAGTTTCAAAATGTTCAACAACGCGCTTTTCTTTAAACTCAAAGACCTTATTAGACAAGCCTTGCAAAAAGTCTCTATCGTGAGACACGAGAATTAACGTCCCATCAAAATTCTTTAAGGCTTCTTTTAAAACATCCTTAGATTTTAGATCTAAGTGATTGGTAGGCTCATCGAGAATTAATAGGTTCACAGGTTCTAATAATAGCTTTACCATAGCCAATCTGGTTTTTTCACCACCAGATAATACACTAACTTTCTTTTCAACATCATCACCTCTAAACATAAAACCACCCAAAATATTTTTAATCTGAGTTCTTACATCTCCTTGTGCGACTTCATCTACGGTTTGAAAAATGGTCAAACTTTCATCGAGTAAAGCCGCTTGGTTTTGGGCAAAATACCCCACCTTAACGTTATGACCAAGAGTGCACGTGCCTTCCACATCAATTTCACCTAAAATAGCTTTAATCATGGTGGACTTCCCTTCCCCATTTCGACCAACAAAACAGACTTTTTCACCTCTAGCAATAGACATATTAGCATCTTTAAATACCACATGGTCGTCATACGATTTAGAAACATCCTTAACCGTTACGGGATAATCACCAGAACGTTGTGTTGGTGGGAAACGTAACTTCAAAGCCGATGTATCAATCTCATCAATTTGAATAATATCTAATTTTTCTAACATACGTTCGCGAGACGACACTTGATTCGTTTTAGAATAGGTTCCTTTAAAACGCTCTATAAAAGCCATATTATCGGCAATAAATTTTTGCTGTTCTTGATAGGCTTTAATTTGATGTGCGCGTCGATCTTCACGTAACTGAAGGTAATGTGTATAATTGGCTTTGTAATCGTAAATACGACCCATAGTTACTTCAATGGTTCTGTTTGTAATATTATCTACAAAAGCTCTATCGTGTGAAATCACAACGACAGCATTCGCTTTATTCAATAAAAAATCCTCTAACCAAATCACAGATTCAATATCAATATGATTGGTAGGCTCATCTAATAAAATTAAATCTGGTTTTTGAAGTAAAATCTTAGCCAATTCAATTCGCATGCGATAGCCACCAGAAAACTCATTAGTTTGTCTTGTAAAGTCTTCCTGTTTAAAACCTAAACCTTTTAGTGCTTTTTCAACTTCGGCATCGTAATTAACATCCTCTAAAGCATAGTATTTTTCACCCAAATCAGACACACGCTCAATGATTTTCATGTAGTCGTCCGATTCGTAATCCGTTCTAGTTTCTAATTGTTTATTTAGATCTTCCATTTCGTCACGCATCGTAAACACATGTTTAAATGCTTTAGAAGCTTCGTCAAAAACAGTGGTATTATCTTCCGTTAATAAATGTTGCGGCAAATAAGCGATAACAGCATCTTTTGGACATCGCACATGACCACGTGTGGCACCTTGCACACCTGCAATAATTTTCATCATGGTTGATTTTCCCGCACCATTCTTACCCATTAAGGCAATTTTATCGTTGGGATTAATGGTAAAAGACACATCGCTAAAAAGGGTGTGACCACTAAATTCTACCGCCAAATTATCTACTGAAATCATAATCTAAATTTTGAAGCAGCAAAACTACTAAATGGTAAGTCAATATTTATAAATCTGAAGAAAATTATATAAGGTCCTATATCAGTTAATTCTAATCCTATTTCCGTTAAACGCTGTACTACTTATATATTAATTTTAAAAAATACTATTCATTTAAAATTCAACCATTATGATTATTACAAAAGTATTAGGATTAACAAGCGCCATAACCAAAAGTAAAAAAGCCAAAATAGCGATTTTAGGTTTAGAAATGGCCGTATTGGGTTACGCGCTTTACCAACAAAATAAGGAAAAGAAAAATAAGCGTCTTAAATCTTAGTGGTATGAGATTTTGAAGTAATTTTGCATTTGTATTTAAAAGATAATGAGTATTATTTCAAAAGATATATCAGAAGCTGTAAAACTTCTTACGGCAGAAGACATTGTTGCTATCCCAACAGAAACAGTCTATGGTTTAGCAGGAAACATCTATAGCGAAAAAGCTATAAAATCCATTTTTGAAACAAAGAAGCGCCCTTTTTTTAACCCGCTTATTGTTCATATTCCGTCTATCGATGAACTTCCAAATATTGTTGCACATATTCCTGCAAAAGCCCAATTGTTGGCTGAAGCCTTTTGGCCGGGACCAATTACTTTAGTCCTTAAAAAGAAAGCTATAATTCCAGATTTAATTACTGGAGGAAAAGATACCGTTGCTGTTCGTGTTCCCAACCATCCGACTACATTGGAGTTATTAAAAAAATTACCATTTCCTTTAGCTGCACCAAGTGCCAATCCTTTTAGTAGTATAAGTCCAACGACAGCCACACATGTAGAAACGTATTTTAAAGATGACATTCCGATGGTCTTAGACGGAGGAGCTTGTACTAGTGGTATAGAATCTACCATTATAGGTTTTGAGAATGATGACCCTATTATATATAGATTAGGCTCAACAGCTTTAGAAGACATTGAAGCTATTGTTGGAAAAATTGAACTAAAAAACATGGCTACTGAGCGTAGTCGAAAAAAGAAAGGAATAAGTCCAGATGCTCCTGGCATGTTAGAGAGACACTATGCACCAAAGACGACGACAATCTTAACAGACAATATTCCTAACACATTAGATAAATATAAAGAGAAACGTGTTGGACTCATAACGTTTCAATCTCAAATTGAAAATAACGCAATCGAAGTACAAATCGCGCTTTCAAAATCTGGCGACTTAGCCGAATCGGCTTCAAAACTTTACGATGTTCTACATCAGTTAGATAAAATACATCTGGATGTTATTATTGCCGAAAAATTCCCAGATCATGGCTTAGGAAAATCCATAAATGACAGACTCACAAGAGCTACAAAAAACTAAATTAGAATACACATTTCCAAACCATCTGATTTTCAGTACAAAAAATATATTCATCAAGGTTTGGTAAATCAATTGTTTATCGTAAATTTGCAAACTCTTTTTTAAAGAGGAATGTTTAATCTTTTTGCGCTGTGAAGCGTAAATATAAATCAAATTAGTGTGGATACATTAAGCTACAAAACAGTTTCAGCTAACAAAGCTACCGTTAATAAGGAGTGGATTTTAGTTGATGCTGAAGGACAAACTTTAGGTCGCTTAGCTTCGAGAGTAGCAATACTTTTAAGAGGTAAGCACAAACCTAATTTTACGCCACACGTTGATTGCGGTGACAATGTAATTGTTGTTAATGCTGAAAAAATCAACTTAACTGGTAACAAATGGACGGAAAAAAGTTACATCCGTCACACAGGTTATCCAGGTGGACAAAGAAGTCTGACGGCTACTGAAATGTTTGAGAAAGACCCAACCAGATTAGTAGAAAAGTCAGTAAAAGGAATGTTGCCTAAAAACAAATTAGGATCAGCCCTTTTTAGAAATTTAACTGTTGTTTCAGGTACAGAGCACGCGCATGCAGCTCAAAAACCTAAAGCAATGAAATTAAACGAAATTAACTAATGGAAGTAATTCACAAAATTGGCCGTAGAAAGACGGCTGTTGCTCGTGTGTATGTTGCTCAAGGGAGTGGCAAAATCACAGTGAACAAAAAAGACATGGCGGATTATTTTAGTACTGCAACATTGCAATACAAAGTAAACCAACCTTTAGCCTTGACTAACAATGATGGCAACTTTGATATTACTGTTAACGTATATGGAGGTGGTATCACCGGCCAGGCAGAAGCAATACGTTTAGGATTAAGTCGTGCAATGTGCGAACTAGATCCTGAAAACAGACTAGTATTAAAGCCAGAAGGTCTATTAACGAGAGACCCAAGAATGGTAGAGCGTAAGAAATTCGGACAGAAGAAAGCGCGTAAGAAATTCCAATTCTCGAAACGTTAATATCCAAACAACACTTAATTCAGAGTTTGATTTTTCAGGCTCTGAATTATTTTATTTTATTGAAAAGATTCTAAAATACTTTAGAATCAATTAAAACAGATCCTGAAATAAATTCAGGACAAAAAGTTTAGCATCTAAATGCAGCCAACAGCTAATAACCATTAGCTTAAATGGAACATTGCTAATTTAACAGAACGTAAACTATTACAACATGGAAAAAGTAGAAGTAAAAGAATTACTTGAAGCAGGTGTACACTTCGGTCACCTTACACGTAAGTGGAACCCAAACATGGCTCCTTACATTTATATGGAACGTAACGGTATCCATATTATCAACCTTTACAAAACAGCAGCAAAAATTGAAGAAACTTCTGAAGCTTTAGCTAAAATAGCAGCATCAGGAAAGAAAATCTTATTCGTTGCCACTAAAAAACAAGCTAAAGACATCGTTGCTGAAAAAGCAGGTGCAGTAAACCAGCCATACATTACTGAGCGTTGGCCTGGCGGAATGTTAACTAACTTTGTAACTATCAGAAAAGCGGTAAAGAAAATGGCTGCTATTGATAGAATGAAAAAAGATGGTACATTCAACTCTTTATCTAAAAAAGAACGTTTACAAGTAGATCGTTTACGTGCAAAATTAGAAAAGAACTTAGGTTCTATTTCTGACATGACTCGTTTACCAGGTGCTATATTCGTAGTTGATATTATGCGTGAGCATATTGCCATTAAAGAAGCACAAAAATTAAATATCCCAATCTTTGCTATGGTAGATACAAACTCTGACCCCCGTGAAGTTGATTATTTAATCCCTGCTAATGATGATGCTTCTAAATCTGTAGATAAAATTTTATCTATCGTAACATCTGCAATTGCTGATGGTTTAAACGAAAGAAAAAATGAGCGTGCAGAAAAAGATGCTAAATCTGCTAAAAAAGACGCAAAACCAGCTAAAAAAGCTGAAAAAGCGCCTGTAGCATCTCAAGAAGAAGAATAAATAACATTTATACAATATTAAAAGTCATTTGGTTCTTTTCATTTTGAAAATTAATTAAATGACTTTTTAAATTTAAAAACTATGGAAAATACTGTAAAAATTACAGCAGCAGAAGTCAACAAGCTAAGACAAGCAACTGGTGCTGGTATGATGGATTGTAAAAAAGCTTTAGTTGAAGCTGGTGGTGATTTTGATAAAGCCATCGAAGTTTTACGTAAAAAAGGACAAAAAGTTGCAGAAAAAAGAGCAGACAGAGATTCTTCTGAAGGTGCTGCAATCGCAAAAATAAATGCAGATAACACATC
>Ga0209344_10002189_pt1 | contig 22643 bp, 18 predicted proteins | sample Cruoilmetagenom6_FD_187293 | JGI IMG/M metagenome (GOLD analysis project Ga0209344, IMG submission 187293) | Oil polluted marine microbial communities from Coal Oil Point, Santa Barbara, California, USA - Santa Barbara Oil Seep Sample 6 (SPAdes)... | ecosystem: Environmental > Aquatic > Marine... | reverse complement strand
GGTCCCAATCTCTACTATAAAAATACTTCTCGTTGCCCGGGTGGTGGAATTGGTAGACACAAGGGATTTAAAATCCCTCGCTTGTAAGAGCGTGCCGGTTCAAGTCCGGCCCCGGGTACCATGCTGATTAGTTTTATTATTCAGTGAGTTGTAATGTCCGAAGCGGCTGTAGCTCAGCTGGTAGAGCATCACGTTGCCAACGTGAATGTCACGAGTTCGAGTCTCGTTAGCCGCTCCAATCTTTATTTAGACTTTATAAAAAGTTAATTTATGACTTTAACTAAAGTCACGTAGTGACCAAGATTACGTTAAAAATACTTCTCGTTGCCCGGGTGGTGGAATTGGTAGACACAAGGGATTTAAAATCCCTCGCTTGTAAGAGCGTGCCGGTTCAAGTCCGGCCCCGGGTACCATTTTATAACTGCAACATCTGTTCAGTTGTTTCAATAAGTTTTATAGCTCTTTAAGCTTTGCCTTATAAGCGTTATATAAATATCATTAAGTACAACACTTTTTCAATATCACGTAAAAAATCATCTACAACCGCATTATCCCACAATTTCCCATATCGCCCATGCTTGCTCTGATGTTAAGTTGGCTAAATAAATGACGATAACGCTTACTTGTATACTGTGAACCACTATCAGAATGAAATACTAAACCCTTGAGTTTCTTGGCTCGGCGATAAAGGTGTAACTCATTAGTTATTATTAATCTTACTGGCCGCTTCAGCTAAGCGTAATACATAGAGCGACTGACTTTCATCACTAAGTAAAGTTTAGCTACTGGAAGAACTTGGCTGCTATGTTTCATGAACTGATACTTTATTTATTTCGCAAACTAGGCGCTGGACTTTTTTAAATCCATCAACAGCGCTATCCTTTAAAATACCTTTGTTTTTCACTCATATCTAGTTATGCTGTAACAATAATATAAATATTATCAGGCTATTGCTCTTGAAAAATAATGTTCTATTTATTTCATTTCTGATGTTTTTAAATTCGCTACAATGTTTAGCACAACCCTCTAAAATTCAAGACTTCCTCAAGTTATCAGAAATATATCCTGAACAAACTTTAAAGCAAATAGAGCAACAACTTTTACTTACTACTCTTCCCAACAATCAAAGGGCTATGCTACATAGCATAAAAGCTGATGCAGCCTATTATGTGGATCAACCCGATTTAATTTTAGACGCAGCACAAAAAGCCTTATCTAGTGGTCTACTAAATCGTCGATGGCAGGTGAAAACCTTAATCACCAAGGCTCGTGGTCATTACCAAATGAAAGAGTATAAGCAATTTTTTCAGGCAGCTAATGAAGCTGTACTCAAAAGTGAGCAGTATAATCTAACAGTATTAAAAGCGGCTGCTGTGATAGAAAGGGCAAATGCAAATGCATTGTTTAAAAAACACACTAAAAGTGAAGAGGATTTAGCTTTAGCTAACCGGTATTTAAAAGCATTGCCCGATACCTTCACCAAAGGCGTTATGCAAGAGCGCTATACTGGGGCTTTGCGTTTATTAGGACGTTTTGAAGAAGCTGTTATCTCACAACACAAGTCTATTGAGGTTTTTAAGAAAACCCAAAGTATCCACTTTCTTGCTGTTTCTTATTATAATTTAGGACGAGTTTATGACGCTGCCGGTGATATAGAAAAGGCTACCGAGAATATGGAGCTTTCGTATCGTTGGGCGTTAGAAGATAGAAACAAGTTAAATCAGGCATTTTCTTTGTCTCGATTAGCGGAATATCAATTAAAATTAAATCAGACTGCCGAAGCGGAAAAAACGCTTATTAAAGCGTTAAAAATAGCTGACCAAAGTCCCTCATTTAAAGTGCAGTTTTTAGCACGCAAAGATTTAGCGTTGTTAACTTGTACTAAAACCTCTAATCTAGCCTGCCAAAATTCCTTAAATGCAGCGATAGTTTTTGCCGGAAAGTACAATATGTTAGCTGATAAGAGTGAATTATTGCAGCGTTTGGCAGCAGCTTATTTTCAAGTAGAACAATACCAACTCGCCTATCAAACCTTAAAACAATCATTAACTCTGGTACGGGAAAATTAATTAATCAATCTACAATATGATTGAGTTTGCTTACCGCTTACCTTTTTCACTTTAGCTGTAGCGAGGTTGAAATTTGTTGATATTTTGTTTTTTTGAATGATTTTCAATCTATAATTAACAAATAGTTACAAGTGATTGATTATTATAACGTATACTTTTGCGCTATTTATTTAGCTAAGCCAACTTATATCGAACGGTACTAGGCATTTAAAATTGTTTTGCCCGTTGGTGTTAGCATTTCCCTTTTTTATTATGAGATAAAATTCATGTTTCGAAAAACCCTTATTTGTACCTCAATAGCTTTAGCTGCGATTAACGTTCAAGCCGCATCATTTCAATTAAATGAAACCAGCGCCTCTGGTTTAGGTCGTGCTTTTGCTGGTGATGCTGTCATCGCTGACGACGCGGCGGTTTTGGCGCGTAACCCAGCGGCAATGGCATTGTTTAATCAAGCGTCGCTCTCAATAGCGGCAACTTATGTCGATCCAGGTGTCGATGTTGAAGGTATTAAGGCGCCAGATTTACTTGGCACTGACTATGATGTTAGTCAGCTTAAACATAATGGGGTAGTGCCTGCGGCTGTTATTCCAGCTATGTACTTTACTAACCCGGTAAATAATGCTTTTGCTTATGGTGTAGGCATTAATTCAAATTTTGGCCTGAAAAGTGAGTTTGATAACGATTATGGCGCTGGCTCTATTGCGGGTAAAACGGATTTGAAAACCATTAACACGAATATTAGTGGTTCATATCGTGTTAATGAACAGTTGAGCTTAGGTTTAGGTATAAACGTGGTTTATGGTGAGGCAGAATTAATTAGGCATGCAGGCAGCGTACTCGAAAATGGTCTGACTATTCCCGGGCTCGGTGTCGTCGCTCCGCAAATACCTGCTAGCACTGAAGTAGTCAATATGGCCGGTGATGATGTTGGTTATGGTTGGAATGCAGGTTTGGTATATGAAATTAATAAAAACCATCGGTTCGCAGTAAGCTATCGTAGTGCGGTTGAGCTGGCCTTTGGTGGCGATTTTTCTGGATTAGCTACGCCATCACAAGCGGCTAGCTTAACAATTGACTTGCCGGCGGTAGCTGAATTTTCGGGCTTTCACCAAGTCAGCCCGCAATGGGCCGCACATTACAGCATTATGTATACTCAGTGGTCGAGTTTTGAAAAACTAGAAGCATATATAGGTGATGAGTTAGCATTTGAAAAGCAAGAAAATTTTGAAGATAGCTATCGTTTTGCGTTCGGTGCAACCTATGAGGTTAATCAAGCACTATCCTTAAGGCTTGGTATGGCTTTTGATCAATCTGCTGCGCAAGATTACCGTTCAATTTCCATTCCTGATAGTGACAGATTGTGGTATAGCGCCGGTGCTACATATCAGTTAAGTAGCGACGACAGCATCGACTTTGGTCTAGCTTATATTAATGGTGATAAGGTTCTAATAATTGAAGAAGATGCCTTGTTAGAGAATTTACCAGAGTCCCTTAATAGCATTGTGGGCAACAAGGATTGGCATTTTAGCTCTGAAGGAAATGCCTGGCTGATAGCAGTGCAATATAACAAGAAATTTTAATGAAATGACTAGCTAGGCACGTTTCGTTAGTGCGCTTAATTTGGCTAGACTTATCTAGTTGCATACTACCTCAGTCAATACTAAGTTGTGTCAATCGCATCAGCACTTGACTGTATTTTCGCTGAGGAAAACTCTCATGATTGAGGGAGTTACAATAACGGAAATAAATTAATGACTTCAATAGCATTAATAGGATGTTATTTTTCAGCTGTTATTGACTGATTAACCTCAGCTTATTGGTTGAGGTAATGCTATACTTTTGACAATAAAACGATATATTACTAACAAGTATTTTACATTTTGGAGAATTTATATGGCACAGCAAGGTTCTGGCGGTAATGTTTTAGCAGCGATATGTAGTTTTTTTATTCCTGGTTTAGGACAATTGGTGCAAGGTCGTATCTTACCCGCAATTTTATTTTTTGTATTTGCTAGTATTTTTTGGGGCTTATCCTGGTTAGTGTTTCCTATTGCGTTCGCCGCTATTACGCATTTATGGGCCATCATAGATGCGGCAAAATTTTCGAGTGGAAATAGCTAATGGACACTTTTAAAATAGCCAAAAATAGCTTAGCCAAATATTATTTTACCGTTATTATGCTGATGCTACTGACCGGTTGTCAATCCGCTTATTATTCGGCGATGGAAAAAGTCGGTGTCCATAAACGTGAAATTATGCTCGATCGCGTCGAAAGTGCTCAAAGTGCTCAAGAGGAGGCCCAGCAACAATTTAAATCGGCATTGGATCAGTTATCAGAATTGATCAATTACGACGGTGGTGATTTGGCAACACAATATGAATTAGTCAATGATCAATACGAAGCCAGTAAAGCGGCAGCCGATGATGTATCGTCACGAATTGCAGCTATTGAAAGCGTTGCAGATGCGTTATTTGATGAGTGGAATGAAGAGGTTCAGCAATATTCGAGCAACAATTTAAAGCAACAAAGCCAGCAAAAATTGCGAAATACACAACGAAATTATCAAAGCTTAATAAAGGCGATGCACCGAGCGAAAGACCGAATGGCGCCAGTATTATCAGCTTTAAAAGATAATAGTTTATATCTCAAGCATAATTTAAACGCCCAAGCTATTGGCGCATTACAAGGTGAGTATAAAACCATTAAGCGTGATATTGAGTCTTTAGTGGCTGAAATGAGTAAGTCGATCGCGCAATCGCAGAAATTTATCGATTTATTACAACCAGAGTAACTTGTTAAGCTTTTATTTACGGACTATTACATTAACTTCGTCATAGTCCGTTTTTGTTTTTTATTACTTAAAATCGTACCGCAGCTTAGGCCAAATTAACGGTGTTTTACGCTGTATTACCGCTCAATCTATAGGAAGCCAGCATGGGTCGTTACCTCAAACGCCTGAGTCAAATTGTCATTATCACTTTCATTACTCTTTATTGTCTCATTTGGTTGTTTTCGCCAATTATCATGCGTTATGCCATTAATAATTATGGCTTACCTAAACCCTTGTTCCTTACTTCAGCGTCCAGTATTCGCTATAACCCATTTACTGCGCATTTAACTATTCGTGATTTAGAAGTCAGGTTAAACGAAAAAAATAGTGCGCTTAAATTGCCAAGCCTAAACGCCGAGTTAAGTTTGCATCAATTACTGTTTGATAAAATTTATGTCTCGGAGTTTAACGTCAATGGCTTATATATTCCGGTAACCGTGAATGAGTCTTCACTTAATATTGCCGGATTTGAGTTGAGAAGCGAAACAGCTGAGCCGTTAACAACAGAGCCTGAAGCAGAGGAAGATAGCGTAAAGACTAACTTTCCTTATCAAGTCATTATTCCCAAACTTAGCTTGACCGAGGCAACGATTGAATTAAGGCATTTTTCACAACAACACAATATTCAATTGGATTCATTTTCATTAGAAAATATTTTGCTATCTAAAGATGAGCAAGACATCAAGCTAACGTTAATCAGTCAACTTGATGGCGCGCCGATAGCAGTCGCAATAGACGCGCAATTATTGCAGCAGCAAGGAGAAATAAGTGTCGATTTGCATGGAGACAATATTGCCTTAAATTCTGCACAAGCATTTTTACCTGCGTCAATATCAGCGTTAGACGGTAAATTAAGTTATGCCGGTAAAATAGCAATTAATATTGGCGCCGAGCAAACCAGCATTACCAGCAATGAATTTATGTTATCAATTGATGAGCTTGATGTTGGCCAAGATAATATGAGCTTCAATGTGCAAGGTCAAAAGCTTCGCGCTCAAGCGTTAATGATTAACTTGCAAGCTGATAATAGCGTTAGTGTTAATGCCATATTAGATTATGTCATTGATGATGTGGTGGCAAAAACAACCGACAATGCCTCATTATTAGCGCTTGAAGGTAAGTTAAGTTATACCGGCGACTTAGCATTGAATGTTAGTGCTGAGCAAACGAGCGCTAACATTAAGGAGTCTTTATTATCCATTGATGAACTTCATCTTGAGCAAAATAATATTAGCCTCGATGTGCAGCGTCAACAGTTGCACACTAATGAGTTAGCGATTATTTTAGCGGCTGATCAGCCCATTAGCGTGAATGCCATGTTAGATTATGGCATTGAAGGCGTGTTAGCAAAAACAAAAGATAATAGCGCATTATTCGCTGAAATAGCGAATTTATCCATAAATAGTCTCGCACTGAAATTCCAGGAAAACATCGCTAGTGTGCAGATTGAAAGTGTTGGTGTGGCGAGCAGCCAATTTTCAAAAAACCTGCACCAAGATCTTCCAGCATTAGCCGCATTTAATCAGTTGACCGTCAATAATGTCGAATATACACCTGAACTTATTGCGATGAACAGCATTAGCATATCGGGATTAATAGCCAATGTATTATTAGATAAAGACAAAAATTTGGCCACGCTAGTCAATTTGCATTTTGATAAAGCTAAATCGCCTGATGAAGTGCTAGCAGATAGCGACAAACTAGCTATTGAGCAAGCGCAAGGAACTGAAATCTCGACGCCAGCAGTAAAACCGGTATTTAGATTGGGGCAATTCTCCATACTCGATGCTGCACAGGTAGACTTTAGGGACAGTAGCGTGAGGCCAAATTACCTCCGCAACGTACGGATTAATCAGTTACTTTTATCGGCAGTAGATACTAGCAAGCCGGAACAAGAAGTGACGCTGAATATACAGGGAATTAGCGATAAATATGCCAACTTTGATATTAAAGGACGCGGTTTACCTTTTGCAAAGGAGCAAAGTTTTCAGGTTGATGCTGTCGTTAAAGAACTGAGTTTACCGGGTATTTCTAGTTATATTAAGCAGGCATTAAAATATGAAATTGAAAGTGGCCAACTTGATCTTACTATCGCGGCGGGCTTGACCGGTAATAAACTTAATGGTGATGTCGACTTATTACTTAGAGGCATAGAGTTTACTGCCGCCGACGATCATGAAACCGGCTCGCTAAAGGATACAACTAGCGTACCATTTAATGTTGCTTTAGGGATGTTGAAAGACTCCGACGGTAATGTTGAGCTGTCTTTACCACTGAAAGGCGATACCAGTTCACCATCATTTGGCTTTTCAGGATTTTTAACCTTATTGGTTAAACAAGCGACGATGTCAGCAGCGAAAGATTACTTGCTGACTACGTTTGTACCCTACGCCAGTGTGCTGAAAGTCGCAATGGCTGCCGGTGAGTACGCGCTGAAATTAAGAGTGAACGACTTAGATTACGCGCCAGGCGAAACCGAGCTCAACGAGGAACAATTGGAGTTTAGTCGTCAAATGTCGGTGATGCTAGCAGATAGAGGCGCAATTAACGTTAAGCTTTGTGCTATAGCAACCGCAAGTGATATTGACCTGACAGATGTATCACTAGCCCAAGAGCCGGAAAATATAGCGCGTTTAAAGGCTATATCTGAGCAACGTGTTGATAGCTTTAAAGCTCACATGGTTGAGCAATTAAAGGTACCGTCAGCGCGACTACTATTTTGTACACCACAAATAGATACCTCGAAAGGGGCTAAATCAAGAATAAAGTTTGTTATTTAACATAAAAAACTAAAATCTCGAGGCTAATAGTAGTATTTTTTGCCTACTGATAACCATTTAGCAGGTATTTCATCGCGGACTTTTCTTTTCGGATAAAGCTCGCTTTTGGACAGCTTTACTTTTAAATTATTAAAAGTATTCACTATAATTGGTGCAGATTGAATATAAACCTGTCAAGACTAGCCACGATCATTACTTTTGAAATGGTCCGGCTTTTTAAAACCAAACGCGGCTTATTGGCATTATTAGCCTTTGGCACTATTTGGTTTATTATCCTTTATTATTTTGTCGGTTCAGCATCGGCAATAGTTACTTCGCCGTCATCTGAAAGTATGGTAACGGAAATTTTCCGTGCCTTAGGTTTATCAGCATTACTAGAATGGCCGGTGGCTGAATACGCGATTTATTGGCTTGTGGCGGTGTATTTTTTCCCAAGCTTTGCTTTATTGGTTTGTAGTGAGCAGTTTTGTGCAGATAAACATCGCGGTACATTGAGGTTCATCACTCTGCGCACAACCCGAGTAGAGTTGTTGTTGGGTCGTTATTTGGGACAACTGTTGATTATGGGGATATTAATTCTGATGACTTCATTAGCGACAACCGTATTAGCCGTAGTACGAGATGTAACTCTTATATCCGCTAGTTTGCAAATTGGCGCTAAATTAGCGATAGCATTACTCATTGTGGTGATGCCGTTTATTGCCTTAATGTCATTACTTAATACTTTAGTGAGTTCAGCACGCCTTGCACTAGTGGCTGCTACGCTAATTTTTACTTTAGGGCCGTTATTTCTGGCTTTTATTAACTATCAATTTGGTCATAGTTTGTATCTTAATTTACTGTTGCCAGGTGAGCAAATAAGCCGTATTTTGTCACAAAATAGTCCGATGGTTAGCTACTATTTACTGCCGTTAATACAGACAGGTGTTTTACTTCTGGTTAGTCATTTAGTGTTAAAGCGGGCAGCGCTATGAGCTTGATTATTGATGTTCAGCAAGTTAGTAAGCGCTATGGTGACAAAACCGCCTTAAATAAGGTCAATTTTTCATTAGAGCAGGGCGCGCCCGTGGCTTTGGTCGGGCCAAATGGTGCGGGAAAAACAACCTTGTTTAGTTTGTTGTGTGGTTATATACAACCATCATCTGGCCGTATTAGCATTTTAGGACACGGCCCAGGTGATAGTGCACTATTCGGGCGTTTATCCGCTTTGCCTCAAGATGCGCAATTAGATCCTCGGTTTAGCATTGCGACCCAATTAAACTTTTATGCGCGCTTACAGGGCATGAACAATAAGCTGGCTAAAAAGGATACGGTAAGAGTGTTAGAAATGGTAGGTTTAGCGGATTCGGCAGACAGTCGTCCTAATGAGCTATCACATGGCATGCGTAAACGGGCCGCGATAGCACAGGCGTTTTTAGGTAGCCCTGACATTGTTATGTTAGATGAAGCAACGGCCGGACTTGACCCAGCAAATGCCAAAGAGATACGTGCGTTGGTTGCTGAGCATGCCAGTACGGTTAATTTTATTTTAAGCTCGCATGATCTTAGTGAGCTTGAGCGTTTATGTGAGCAAGTGCTTTATCTTGACCAAGGACAGCTGCAACAGCACCAAACACTGAGCAATGATAATAGCGTGCAATTTCTCACGTTGAGAATGAAACAGCATCATCCTGAGCTAATGCCGGCTATTTTGCAAATACCGGGCGTTAGTCAGGTTAATATGAGCCAAGATAGAGAATACTTACTTAGCATCTGCAAAGAGCAAGCTCAGGGCAAGATTGCCATAGATTTATTAATGCTGTTGCAGAAATATAATTGGTCATACACACAACTTATTAATGGTAAAACATTGGAAAATCAATTGTTCTAACTTTTTTTAATATAGCAGTAACTCCGGTTATTTCTCGGCGGGCAGGAATTCACCTTCTAAACTTGCCGGTATTTGACCATTGGATAAATTGTTAAGCCAAGCGAGATAGTGTTCAAATGCCATAGGTTTTGCATAGTAATAGCCTTGGCCAATATCACAGCCAAAACCACGTAGTGTTTCTTCGTCTAAGCTACTATTAATGCCTTCTGCAACCACTTCTAAACCTAGTCCTTTTGCCATTTTTACCGCGGTTTCGGCAATGACTTTACGTTTAGTATCACTACACACGTTCTCGACAAACTCGCGGTCTATTTTTAATTCTTGAAATGGTAATTGATTAATTTGCGACATCGACGAATAGCCAGTGCCAAAATCATCAATACTGATGGTAATACCAAGCTTGATAAGATTTTCTATAGTCTGTAGGGCAATATTATTTTGTGCGACAGAGATAGACTCCGTTAGCTCAAAAACAATTTTTTCTGCTTTTACCTCACAGCGACTGATTATTTTGGCGATCTCATCAATAAAGTTTACTTGCACAAGGTCTTTACCACTAATGTTGATAGATACCATATGGTTGAGTCCTGTACCTTCAGTGAGTGCTGCTTGTTGACAAAGCGCTGTTTCCACAATCCATAAAGTTAACGATGGCATTAGACCAAAGTCTTCTGCAATGGCAATAAAAACATCAGGTGGTATGGTACCCAGTGTCGGATGATGCCAGCGAATTAAACATTCACTACTGCAGACCTTATTGGTTTTTAAATCTATTTGTGGCTGGTGAAATAACTCAAAATCTTGCTTATTAATTGCCTGCTGAAGTTCAATCGCTAAGGCTATTGAAGAGTGACTATGTTCATTGTTTTGGGGCGCGAACTTAGCCCATTTATTTTCGCTTGATTCAGCTTTATTGGCGGCAATTGAGGCATTACTGATCAAACTCGCACTAGAATGACCATGTTCTGGAAAGTACGCTAAGCCAACATAGGCTGACAAAGGCAGTTTAAGATCTTTAATATAAAATGCATCCTTTGCCGCCTGTTGAATAGAATTAATGATCAGCGTGATATCTTGCTCATTTTGCGTATTATCGATCAGCAAAGCTAAACTGCTATTTTCTAAATAGCAGAGTTTTTCGTTTTGCTCAGTGATGGTAAGCACCGCATCATTAAAGCGAAACAGTGAAGATAACTTCAGGTTTAATCGTTGAAAGAAGTCAATACGGATTTGCTCATTAATATAAAGCTCGATGCGTTGAAACTGCTCAGGCTTAATCACAACAACGGTAAAGTCTTGGTTGTCTTGCTCTAAAATTTGACTGATTTTATGATCTAAATTAGTTTGTCTAGGTAGATGGTTGCTTTGATGGTAGGCGATCATCGTTAACTTTTCTTTTTCATTACGATGAATACGTTCAGCCAATGCAAACGCCATAAAGGTTACTTCGATCATGATGGCAAAAAGAAAAGCATTACCGGTTAAAAAGCTATACTCAAGCTGATTAAGTAACACCATCGGTTGTATCACAGCGCCAATTATTAAGGGGAGCCATGATAAAAAGTAAAAACGTGCCCAGGAAAAGTCTCGTTTTAAACGATAAAATACTAATAGTAGCGCGACTACGAAAAACAGCGGTTGTAGAGAAAAAAACAGTTTGGCTTGTGCTAATTCGTTGAGCGAAAGAGAATATAAGGCGAGTATTGAAAAAATAGCTGCAACCCCAAGAGAGTATTTATAGGCCCAATGTTTTAAGCGCTCATAACGCAGAAAGTAAAGGGTAAACAACAGGAGAAAAATAACGACTAAAAAATGGATAAAGATGAGGTATTGATTGAAAAAGTACATTACTTGGGTGGGAAATAGAAAGTGGCCATAACCTTTCAATGAAGAAACTAAGACAAAGACAGATAATAAGTAGGCAATATAATATAAGTACACTTTGTCTTTCCCGGCAGAGAAGAGTACTAAGTTATAGATAGCCATAATCATTAAGATGCCGATAAATGCGCCATAAACCAGTTGCGATAACAGCAATCTTTGTTCAAAATTTTCTGGTGTAAACAGCAGTAGCGGAATATTAGGTGGCCCAGAAGCTTTAAGGTGAATAAGGTATTCACTATGACCAAATTGATTTAGTGTTAACTGTGCAGAAGGGTATACACTTTGGCTTCGCGCCTTTGGGCTAGCATGCTTCTGATATGACTTTTTTGGCTCAGATAAGGCATTAATTTCATATACGACAAAGGTATCAAGCAGACTATGCTCGGCCATCAAAATAAGTTGTTCATTAGCGTTCATTTGCACTGAAGTATCAGGCTGAGTATTCGTGTTTTTACTTGTATTTATCGGGTAATGCACAGAGAGCTTGATCCAATAACTTTGTTGCACCAACGCATAGGGAATGTCATTAAGTGCACTCTGAGTAAAGTTAACATCGTTTAAGACATTTTTTAGCGCGACGGCGTTGGTTTTATCTATGTAATAGCTACTATTGATAGTAAAGCTGCTGTTTAATTCGGTGATGTTTTTTTGATCTATATCTTTAATAAGGCTAGTAAAACTCATGATGATTGCAATTAAAATCACGGTAATTAGTGCTGTAGAGAACCATTTGCTAAATTGTGAAAGTATCAAAAATAAATGCTCATATTAGATAAAGGGTTAATAAGATGTTGGCTTGGTATTGGCATGTAAGTCCAGATGAAATATTTTTTATCTAACCAATTAACTTGATAAAATATATCGCCAATACCATGGACTGCAACTGCTCAATGCTGCAACTATATTATGCTTGTTGGGACAAGATTATGGTCAAAATTTCGAAGTTTCTCCGCTGCTTTATGATTATAATCAGGTTGTATAAAATAATGTAGCAGAAATCTTGTTATCAAGGCATAGTTTTATAAAAACAGCATGAGATTTTTTAAATAAAAATCAAAGATTAGCACTTAGTATATCGTTATTTAGTAGCATTTACATTGATTTATTAACTAATGTAGATTGATGTACAGTAAGGTAAAATTGAACCACAAAGGGGCTATTATGCTAAATATGGATTTCACAAAGCGGGTGGTAGTACATACTAAAGAGCAACATTGGCAAGTTAGCCCTTTACCTGGCGTGTGGCGCAAACTGTTAGCGCGAGAAAATAGTGAAAGTGGTCATGCTACCAGTATTGTTCGATATGACGCAGGAGCGAGTTTTCGCTCTCATAATCATCCATTGGGAGAAGAAATCTTTGTTCTTTCGGGCACTTTTTCTGATGAAACTGGCGATTTTCCAGCCGGCAGTTATTTTCGAAACCCTCAAGGGTTTGTCCACGCACCTTTTAGCGACAACGGTTGTGAATTATTGGTGAAGTTACATCAAATTTCCCCGTTAGATAGTCAACGTATCTGTATTGATACTAATCAGCAGTCATGGCAACTAGGAAGTAACAAGCTAAAAGTGAAGCCATTACATGATTTCGAGACTGAATCTGTTGCCCTAATCTTATGTCCCGCAGGAGAGAAATTGACATTACCTAGCGATTGTAGCGGTGTTGAAATATATGTCATTAGTGGCGAGCTGAATGATGAATTAGGTCGTTACCCCGCAGGCTGCTGGATAAGAAGCTCGAATTTAAACCAGTACCGTATTTCAGCAGAGCAAGAGACGTTAATTTGGCTTAAAACTGGGCATTTTCCTGATTACTAAAATTGTCACGAACATACTATAGCTATAAAGTCAGCCGTGTATTAGCGTCAATTACAGTTAGAAAACGACAATTTTAAGTTGTGCCATTTCGCCACGATAACTGTCTTGCTAAGCACTTAAATTTTATCATTGAGGCATTATTAATCGATTACTCAAAAAAATATATTGAATAATTCAACCAAATAACCTTATAAATCTACTAGTTATAAAGCCTATTGACCTGAGCTGATGTGACTATACTTATTGCGAGTAGAGTTAACTGCAATAATTCTTGTTATTTCTTAAAAAATGAAGTTAAAAATGCAATGATTAAATATTATTTACTACTATAGTTAACCAAGCTGGCATTAGCTTTTGAAGAGCGATAATCAAAGTTATATTGTCGTGTTAATAAAGTTAACCAATACAATGTAGATTAACTTTGTGCGGCGAAAAATATGGAATAACGATAGTATTGCGCGATAAACATTGCAGCGCATGGCACTTGTATTTATGATATTTTACTTGAAATGTCATATTAATTTTTCTTGTAATGGAAAAGCTCGTGCAAATGTCTATCGGTTAGTTATTGAAAAATGGCTAAATTTCAGCAATGGGAAATTTATGTATTTCTTACAATATGATGAGCATATTAACGGGGAATGAAAACTTATCAAAAGTAAATTTAGAGTTTAATTTTCACTTTTTATTTGCAATTATATAGTAGATAACAGCCTAAATTTATTGATGAGATACGTGTAAGGTATTTTATATATAATGAATTTACTCTCATCATTTTTGGTTTTTTTAAACAAGGATTAGTTAGGTGATTGATAACAAAGAATTAAAAAACATAAAGTCGATTCTATTTGTTTGTATGGGTAATATCTGCCGTTCTCCTTGTGCAGAAGCGGTATTTCGACAGAAAGCACAAGCGCTTTCACTAACAATAGATTCGGCCGGCACTCTGGGCTCACATGCGCGTGAAAAGCCTGACCACAGAGCACAAAAGGCTGGTATTGCTCGAGGTTATTGTTTTGATAAAATTAAGGCACGTAAAGTCACAGAACAAGACTTTGAAAAGTTCGATTTGATATTAGCCATGGATCAACAAAACGTGAAAGACTTAATGAAAGTTGCGCCAGTAGGACTTGAATATAAGGTGCAGTTATTTTTAAATTATGCAGAGAACTTCGACGATACTGAAGTGCCAGATCCTTATTATGGTGGTGCTAAAGGGTTTCAGTTTGTTTTAGATTTAGTCGAAGATGCCAGTGATGGCTTAATCAAGCGCTTAGCAAGTAATACCTAGCTATCGTTTAAGAAATTAAGGCGAAAGATATAATAAAAAGCCAATTGCGTAATGCAATTGGCTTTTGTTTGCCTAAATCTTTATATATTTGAATATTAACTTGGCAACTTAATCGAGAGTAGGATTAGTTGGGCCCGCTGAATGTCGGCTAGTTACATCACTAATAAGTGCAGATTTACCAGACTTAGCATGCAGTGCTCTATGTTCACTAGCAACGAAATCACGCGGGATTTCACCATTGCTAACTATGGTTTCCGGTTTTGTCATTGGCGCTGATGCTTTGCCTGATGGCTTACTTGCTGCCGCTTTTACTTTACGTTTAATGTTTTTAACTTTAGCACGCACTTTCTTTGGCTTTTCATCTGTTGTTACTGGCTCAGCTTCATCAGTTACTATCGCCGTATCGTCATTTGAAGGTGCGGCTACCTCTGTCTGTGTTTGCTCAAGAGAATCGGTTTTCTCTACCTTTGCTGGCGCTTCACTTTCAGCTTTTTGGTTGTCAGTGCTTTTCACTTTAACTTCCACTTTAGGTGTTACGTCATCAACCTGTGGAGGTGTAGCTTCAGAATTAGCCGTTTCAGTGATAACGCTTGTGGTTTGCTCAGCTGCTTGCACATTCGCTTTAACTTCCACTTCCACTGCAGCTGTTTTTGGCTCATCAAAAGGTAAGTCTTGTTGAACTTCATTTTCCGGGCTATTAATCACTTGAGTTAACGCGTCAGCTTGTACTTTTTGAACTTGTGCAACAGTAGGTGTTGGCGCAGTTACTTCAGCGGTTGTATTCGAGCTATTTTCCACGCTATTAGTTGCATCAGTACTTTGCTCAGGGTAGCGAGCTATCACTGGATCTTCAGTAATTTCATTACTGTTTTCAGCTGAGTCAGCGTTTTGTCTGCGACGTTGTCCGTGTGCACGCATATGGCGAGGCGAACGGCGACTTCTTGGACGTTGTTCGTCTTTTGCTTTGATAGCTGTTTGCTCGGCCGTAGTGTTATCTACATTATTAATAGCTTCTGCTGCTACTGCGTGTTCAATTATACTGGCTTCAATAACATCTTTTTCAGGCGCTTTAGCATTGGCTGCAATAGCTGCAACTTTGTTATTTTCAACCGTAGTATTGTTTTTATCGTCGTTACTAACACGTACTTTTTTGCGGTTGTTACGACGTTGACGACGTTCCGCTACCTTTTCTTCTTTAGGTTTATGTACTCGTTCTTTTTGAGGCTTGGCTGGCGTTGTTGTTTTGCCTTGCTTATTTGTTTTATTATCATTAACGTCTTGAGGTTTACGCTTATCATTACGAGTGTCGTTACGTGAATCATTACGAGTGTCGTTACGATTGTTACGACGTTGGCCTTGACGACCTCGTTGTGGACGTCGTTCATTATTTCGAGTATTACTCTCTTGCGGCTTTTTCGGAGCAGGCTTTACTGCTTCTTCTGTTGCGAATAGTGACTTAAGCCAAGAAATAACCCCCGTAAGCAAGCTTTTAGACTCTGAAGTTGTTGCTGATTTTTCAGGTTCCGTCGACAGTACAACTGACTGCTTAGGTGCTTGTTTAGGTGAAGACATGCCTTGTAGTAAAGGTTCAACACGTTTATTAACTTCCTTATCGAACTTCGGCATAACCGCTTCTTCAGGAGCATTTAATTTGAACTCAACATCGTAGCTTGCTTCTTCAATACTCTCATCTTTCTTGATACGAACCACTTCATATTGTGGTGTGACCATATTCGGATTAGGAATAATAAGAATATTAACACTGTGGTGCTTTTCAACATGAAATACAGAACGACGTTTTTCATTCAACAAATAGGTTGCCACAGGCACAGGTACTTGTGCTTGAACTTGCTGCGTATTGTCTTTAATGGCTTCTTCTTCCATTAAACGCAGTACTGATAGTGCTAATGACTCAACACCACGAACATGGCCGGTACCATTACAACGAGGACAAACGCCTTGGCTCGTTTCGCCAATAGACGGGCGTAAACGTTGACGTGACATTTCAAGTAAACCGAAACGAGAAATACGGCCAAGTTGGATACGAGCTCTGTCTTGCTTAACCGCATCGCGCATTCTATTTTCAACTTCGCGTTGATGGCGAACAGGCGTCATGTCGATGAAATCGATAACCACTAAACCACCTAAATCACGTAAGCGTAACTGGCGAGCAATTTCTTCTGCTGCTTCAAGGTTAGTGTTAAAGGCGGTTTCTTCAATATCGCTACCTTTAGTGGCACGAGCAGAGTTGATATCAATAGAAGTCATTGCTTCTGTCGGGTCAATGACGATTGAACCACCCGATGGTAAACGGACTTCACGTTGGAATGCCGTTTCAATTTGCGATTCAATTTGATAATGGGTGAATAATGGCACGTCATTGGTGTAAAGCTTAACTTTACTCAAAAAATCAGGACGGACAATTTCAATGTGCTTTTTGACGCTTTCGAATATTTTCGGGCGATCGATCAGTACTTCGCCAATATCACGACGTAAATAGTCACGAATAGCCCGTAAAATTACGTTAGTTTCTTGATGAATTAAAAATGGAGCAGGGCGACTAGCTGCAGCTTCTGAAATGGCATTCCAGTGGTGCAATAGCACATTCAAATCCCAATCAAGCTCTTCGTATTCTTTACCAACACCAGCGGTACGAACAATTAAGCCCATGCCTTTAGGTAGTGTTAGTTTGCTTAAAGAGGTTTTTAAGTCAGTCCGTTCATCACCTTCAATACGACGAGAAATTCCACCAGCACGAGGGTTGTTAGGCATAAGTACTAAGTAGCTACCAGCAAGGCTGATAAAAGTAGTTAACGCTGCGCCTTTTTGGCCACGCTCTTCTTTATCAATTTGTACGATAACCTCTTGGCCTTCATGCAAAACTTCTTTGATATTAGGGCGACCTTGGAAGCTGTAACCTTTAGGGAAATATTCTCGGGCGATTTCTTTCATTGGTAAGAAACCGTGACGATCAGCACCGTAATCGACGAAAGCCGCTTCTAACGACGGTTCAATACGGGTGATTTTTGCTTTATAGATGTTTGATTTTTTTTGTTCGTGACCAGGGCTTTCGATATCTAAATCATAAAGTTGTTGACCATCAACAAGTGCTACGCGCAATTCTTCTGATTGGGTAGCATTAATTAACATACGTTTCATAGTTTGTGTGACTCATTTTTATAGTCACAACACACCATTGCTTAGAACACAAAGCAATCTATCGCTATGGTAACAGCAACTTGTCAGCCTCTCGGGTGTCAATCTTACTACGCCATATTACGCAGCAAGCTGTTAAAATTTCCGAATTGTCTAAATAACTACGCTGATTACAGCGCAGTGAAATTGATTCTTTATGTGCTCAGCCTGTGTGCTGTGCGCAACAGAAAACTAAGTGCATCGTTAGTTTTAGTTCGATATATTTATCGTGTTTTCTAATGGCTTAACGATTGAAAATGTGACTTATTTTTTCTGTTTAATTATATAATCGCTTTATTACGCTGGACAATATGTTTATGCGCTGTTTATTGACAAGTTACACGCGTCAATTTCGCAATAGGCCTTACTTTTAATATCTCAACAATGATGTTTGGTAAAATTGTCTAATATTAACGTGGCCGCATTTTGCCTCTTACGTCTCGCTTAAAGCATCCTTTTTACTTGTTACGGCTAATATGTAGCGGTAACCATATTATTATCACACTTTATTTCTAGATTAGCCAACAAAATCCTCGTTTTAATTGCCTGTAATTAGAAAAAAATATGTTAAACTGCCGGTAATTATGGTTCCTAGTAAAGCTTTTTATGACAGATAGCCCCAAACCTCAAGTTAGATTTATCACCGTTGACAGTGAAGATGAGGGTCAACGTATCGATAACTTTTTAGTGAAAACGCTAAAAGGTGTGCCGAAAAGTATGCTGTATCGTTTATTGCGCAAAGGTGAGATTCGCGTTAATAAGAAGCGCACAAAGCCAGAATACAAATTAGTTAATGAAGATATTATTCGTGTTGCGCCAATTCGTGTCTCGGAAAATACCAACACGGTTTCTACGCAATTAAATGTTGTGGCTAATTTAGAGCAGCAAATATTATTTGAAGACGAGCGTTTAATCGTTATAAATAAACCCTCAGGTATGGCGGTGCATGGCGGTAGTGGTTTAAGTTTTGGCTTAATAGAAGCGTTAAGAGCCTTACGACCCGACGCGCGCATGTTGGAATTAGTGCATCGCCTTGACCGTGACACATCAGGCTGTTTAGTGGTGGCGAAAAAACGCTCTGCGTTGCGTCACTTACATGAGCAACTGCGTAATAAAACCGTGCAAAAATTTTATCATGCCTTAGTGAAAGGCCGTTGGTCGACAAAACTAACCCGTGTTACGGAAGGGTTAAAGAAAAATGACTTGAAATCTGGTGAACGTGTGGTGGTGGTCGATAACATCAATGGCAAAGAGTCGGAAACACGCTTCAAAGTGATTCAACATTATAAAAACGCGACTCTAGTGCGAGCTTTTCCGGTCACGGGGCGTACCCATCAAATTCGTGTGCATTGTCAAACTAAAGGTCACTCGATTGCTTGCGATGCAAAATATGGTCATGAAGACTTTGATCTAGAAATGAAAACCTTGGGGTTAAAACGCTTGTTTTTGCACGCAGCTAGCATTGAATTTGTACATCCGTTAAGTAATGAGCGGATGAAAATTGAAGCGCCTTTAGAACCTTCGTTGGAAAAACTGTTGAAGAAATTGACAAAAGCGGATGTTCATTAGGGGATATCTGCGAGATAGCTAAAGATATGTTTAGTGTCTCCTCGCAGAAAATTAGTTTATTACAACACTGTAAACCGTCAATCTAATAGCTGACTATTAGATTGACGAAAATACGGTGTTCTAACTGCATTTTAAAGTGAAATTTTTCAAACACCTGCTGAGTTACATTGAGCTTGCTTTTTGATGCACAACTTCATAGATCGACCCAAATGATTGCTTAATATTGAGATCTAATTGCATATGGAGTTTTCTCGCAATATCGCTAGATGAAATAACCCCACGTATATGATGACTTTTTTTATCTAACACTAAGCAGTGACGTAATTGATAATTTTCTAAAGTTGACACTACATCACTGACAGAAGCAGTTAATAATTCACTGTAATCAAAAGCGTGAAAATCCGATTTTGGGATCATTAAATCTTTTACCAACACATCTTCTCGACCAACCCCTTTAGATAGCTTTGCTACAATGTGCTGCTCTGATAATTCATTGGTACTGATAATACCAATAAAGTCATTGTTTTCAGAAACAACTATGTTCATTCTAACGTGAGTTTTTAACATTAATTGTAAGGCTGTAATTGCTAAAGTGTCGCCTTCAATCATTAAGGCCTTATGAGTTTTAAAGTCTGTAAAAATCTTTATTGCCGGTGATTGTAAATTAATTTCTTCAAATTGCTCAGGTGTAATAATGTTGTCTGTTGCTGCTAAGTTAACTAAATGTAATTTTTTCATATTTACCTCGAAATTCTTGCAAGCATATGAGAGTAAAGTTTTTAACTGCTGATATATGCCAATGCCAAATTAAACTTCTATATATTTAATTATCAAATGATTATTTTTTTGTAATTGATCATTTGATATTGTTATTTCTCAATGTCTGTCTTTTTTAACAATCTTTAGCATCGAGCTACTGACGATAAAGTATCTTATTGAGAAAATAGCACCTCTAGGGTTTAGGATATTTGAACTGATTGCTTATTTAATGTCTGCTTTAGCGATATATGAATACTTGGGGTATTAATTAATATCGTGACACGTAACTAGTCGCACATTGACCAACGAATAGTACAAAACCTTAATATCTTGTGATGCGTGTGTGCTAAGAAGTAAAAGTTGGCGGGGCTCTTGAGTGAAAGTTTTGAAATGTGGGTGCTACAACAACAGGGCCGAGGTAAGATGACTTCATATCGGTATATGAATTCAAGTCAGCGGTTGTTTGACTTAACAACGCAGTATTATCAAAATCTACATTGTCTAGATTCTCAATTTCAAGAATATTTACTTCGGTAAAACTTAAATCATTTGAGGCTACTACTTGTATTTCACTAACTGAAACACTAGTGATTAAAGCAGCTAAAATGAAAAATATTTTAAACATCACCAGATACTCTTAAAATTAATATACTTAATGTTATGGAGTGGAATATTTCTAATTCAAGTTAAAAGTAATAAATATAAAGAAAACAATCAATTTATATTTATTACTTTCATAAAGCGATTTTAAAACTCAAAAACTCTAAGTTCTTTACCAAAGTAGAGGTAAAGCAATAACAGGCATACTTTTAATCTTTTAAGCCTGCTCAGCTAAAACATCGACACCATGTTGTTTTAATAATTCCACCAGTTTAATGAGCGGTAACCCAATTAAGCTGTTGGGATCATCACCTTCGAGTTTTTTAAATAAACAAATGCCTAATCCTTCACTTTTAAAACTACCTGCACAATTATAGGGTTGCTCGGCATGTAAGTAGCTTTCAATGTCGCTGAGTGAAAGCTCATTAAAGTGCACTAAAAAAGGTTCTATTAAGGATGTAGTGTAATCTAAACCACTATCATAGACACATAGGCCAGTATAAAAAGCTACGATTTTATTGCTGAACTTCTGTAGTTGTTTTACGCCATTTTCAAAAGTATGCGGTTTTCCAAGAATCTCACCATCACACATCGCCACTTGATCTGACCCGATAATTAACGCATCAGGAAATTCACTAGCAACGGCTTTAGCTTTTTCAATAGCTAAACGCTCGACAAGTTTGATTGGTGATTCGTTTTCAAAAGCGCTTTCATCGATATTAGGTTTAGCACAGACAAAGGGAATATTAAGTTTAGCTAAAATCTCTTTACGAAAAGGGGAAGTGGAGCCTAATACAAGTTTTTTCATTAATATCACTCAAAATATAAACAGATAGCTGTTAATATATGGACTATCTTGAGTTTTTAAACAAATTTAGCTATTTTTCTTTTGACACTAGCCGACTGGCACTTTATTATGCGCGCCTTATGCAGAATCTTAAACTCCCGATAACGATAGACCCATCCAGAAGCGCACAGCGAAAGCTAGTGTGTGAAGGATACTTTGAAGTATCTGGGATGAATAGATTGCTTGCTGTGTGTAATCCACAGAGTGAGCAAGTGCAAGTTAATGCTAATTTTAGTGTGGATGAAGTGGGCTTGGTAGTAATATCAGGCAACTCATCGGCAACAGTAGCATTAACTTGTCAGCGATGTACTGAAGAGTTCGAATTGGCATTAGAAGTAGAGTTTACTTTTAGTCCGGTGAAAAACGCTGAAGCTGCAGCTGAGTTGCCGTCATATTATGACGCAATTGAATTAGATGAAAATGGTGAAGTTAACTTGCGAGAGTTAGTGGAAGATGAGTTTTTACTCGCGATTCCATTAATTCCAAGGCATCCAATTGAAGATTGTCAGTCTCCATCTGACAGTGTTTGGGGGGAATTGCCTGAAGAGCTAGAAAAACCGAATCCATTTGATGTATTGAAACAACTTAAGTAGTTAATTTTAGCTAATAACCGATTTTAGGAGTAGGCAATGGCAGTTCAAAAGAGCAAAAAGTCTCGTTCAAGACGTGGCATGCGCCGTTCACATGACGCAGTAACGGCAACGCATTTATCAACAGATCCAGTATCTGGTGAAACTCACCGTCGTCACCATGTAACAGCTGATGGCTTTTACAAAGGTGTTAAAGTAATCAATAAGTAATCTGTAACGATTACCTTGATTAATCTAACCATAGCGTTAGATGTTATGGGGGGCGATCAAGGCCCCCACGTAACACTTCCTGCAGCCATGCTTGCTGTAGAAAACAACCCAAATCTTCACTTACAGTTGTGCGGTGACGAATCCGTCATTGTTGCAGCACTTTCAAAAAAACAAATTTATCCTCACCCAAGAATAACCATAGTTCCGACCACTCAGGTTGTCGAAATGGATGACAAGCCAATTTTCGCCCTGCGTAATAAAAAGCAGTCATCAATGCGAAAAGTACTAGACTTAGTTCATGATGGTCAAGCACAAGCTTGTGTCAGTAGATCG
>Ga0209344_10002187_pt1 | contig 22651 bp, 25 predicted proteins | sample Cruoilmetagenom6_FD_187293 | JGI IMG/M metagenome (GOLD analysis project Ga0209344, IMG submission 187293) | Oil polluted marine microbial communities from Coal Oil Point, Santa Barbara, California, USA - Santa Barbara Oil Seep Sample 6 (SPAdes)... | ecosystem: Environmental > Aquatic > Marine... | reverse complement strand
CGGGTAAACCACGTCGGCTGAAAGAGAGAGGATCGCATAGGCAATGCGCCCCTCAGGGCCATAAGCGGCGATACGCTCGAACGCCACCACTGGCGTATAGGCGAACATCAAATCAAGAGGGCCCGGTGCGCCCGCAAGAGCTGGAATAAAATACCTCGCATTGGGCATTATCCCAAAGCCAAGCAGAATATACAGGCTAAGCGAAACCACCAGGCTTGAACGGCTGGATATTTTGTTCAGCCAATCGGAGAATTGTATGAGCATCGCGCGGCATTCCATTCAGGTAGAGAAATGTATCCCATAATGTTAACTTGAGTTCGGCAGATGACCTATCAGCCTTGTGGAAAAAAATTGGCCATCTTCGCAGTCTTGCTAGGCGATCAAACAAATGAGGCATATTCAATGGCGTTCCTAACACGGCGTAATGTTTTATTCGGCAGTGCTGCAATCCTTGCTGCTGGCGCAGCAGGTGCATTTTGGCTGACACGAAAGACCCCTGTTGAGATCGGATTTGATCTAACGCAGGAAGAACTGGAACGGGCGCGCTTATTTCTGGCTGATCATCCGGCGATCGACACCCACGCCCATCCAGGGCGCACTTTTGTACGGGGTGCCGAGAACCTTTCGACCCAATTGTGGCTTTATGCACAATTGGGAACCTTCGAAAAGGAGACTGTCGCCGATATGCATGAAGGGGGCTTATCAGCATCTGCATTTGCCACCGTTTCGGATTTCCAAACGCTCGACCTCGTATCAGATGGCCTGCGTTCTGTGAGGGAATTCGAACCCGGCGAGGCCTTCGCCAGTTACCAGCGGCAGATTGCCAACCTAAAAGCACTCGGTGAGGAAGGGTTATTCTCCATCATTGACCAACCAGAGGATATTGCCGCCGCACGGTCTGCTGGAAATATCGGCGCCATCTTGACTGCCGAAGGTGGCGATTTCCTTGAGGGAAAAGCGGAACGGGTTGCGGACGCTTATGCAGATGGTCTGCGCTCAATCACGTTAATGCACTACAAGACAAATGAGCTCGGAGACATTATGACGGTGGAGCCACACCATGGCGGGCTGACAGACGCGGGGGCGGAAGTCGTTCGTGAAATGAACCGAGCGGGTATGATCGTTGACCTTTCCCATGCATCCGAAGCAACGGCCTTTGGTGCGCTCGAAGTATCCTCCCAGCCTGTCATCGCCTCCCATACCCACGTGCATAGCGATGCCCTTTCATCTCCGCGCTTTGTCTCTCACGAATTTGCGAAGGAGGTAGCAGGTGTGGGAGGTATTGTAGGGGCGTGGCCCGCCGGGATTGGCATATCTGACCTCGCCGGGTTCGTAGAACGGACGCTCGAGCTTGTAGAAGCTGTCGGTGTGGACCACGTTTGCCTCGGCACTGACATGGACGCCAATTACAAACCGGTTTTAGAAACCTATTCGAAATTGCCTTGGTTCGTCGGTGGTCTGTTTCAACACGGTCTGCACAAAAGTGAGGTAGCAAAAATAATTGGTGGAAACTTCATGCGCGTTTTCGAAGCCGCGTCAAACGTCAATCAATAGTCCGATCCAAATACTTGATACCCAGTTCAAGCGCCATCGTATGAGGGCGTGGCTACACCAAAAAGCCCAGCATGGTCCGGCCATCCAGAAACAGAGACAGGGTGACCAAAGCGCTCACCCAATAACGCCAGAACCTGTAGGCCGCATCTATCTTCGTAGTGACAGCAGCCCTGCGTTCAGAGGGGCGCCATAGGACCACGAGTACGAATGGCCACAACACCAAATGCAGAGTTGTGCCAATCATTGCGCGGGCCAGTTCGGGGAAGATTATCTTCCCGATGACCATCCCCATCGCTGTCATAACCGCTATGGCCAGCACCCAGCGTGCACCGCTCTTGCGAAGCGCGAATACAATTGAGATGAACAGTGAAACGGCCATCAGCCGCATCCACATTCGCACGCCACCTGAATAGGCAGACGCCTCATCCATCAAAATGGAAATTGCTTCAATCAGCTCCTCATGCATTCAACGCCCCACAACTGTTTGAGGCTTTGGTAGAGTGCGAGGGCGCATTAATGCCATCAACCGCAACGAAGGAAAAGACGGAGGCCACGCTGATGAGGCTGCCTCCAGGCTGAGCTGATCTGGGCGTAAATTTTTCGATCTCTTAGCTCCTTGGTTCGTCTGTATCTCATTCAGAAATGAGAAAACTGGTCCGGTCGAGCCCGGTATTGCCGTTTGTGGGCTGGTGGGCAAAAACAATGGCCTCATAGGAGCCCGCTTGAGAGGGTCGATAGGTGGTTGTGAAATGGCTTGCCTCGCCCGCATATTTCAGCGCTATCTGGCCGACCTTTTCACCGTCTCGCATGATGATGGCCTCGACTTGAAACTGATCGGCATCCCACAGCCCGCCCGGCGTCAAAGGACAACCGCACATCATCGTCACTTTTGCATTGAGAGTTATCTCTGCGTCGGCGACGGATGAACGTGCGACCACAGCAAGGCCGGGCATCTCAATCATCCAGCCATCGCCGCCGTTCATGTGTTTGCCCGGCACAACCCATTGTGTCGCGGTGACGGTAGCGGCGGCTTGGGCTGGGCTAACGGGGCCGCGGGCTTCCAACCGCACCAATCGCGGCGCATCAATGTCCAACATTGCGATAAATTTGGCGGCCTCATCATTGGACAAAACCCCATTGCGTGCGTGCGCCGTGCGCATAATCTGTTCGGTATCGCCAGTTGAACCACTGGTCAGCCCCTCTGCCAGCACCTCGCCACTCTCAACATCAATAATTTGAACAGCAACGCCGCCCATGCTGGTGCCGATAAATTTGGCTCCTTTAGAGAGGACGTGGACCGCGATTTCCGTCGGCTCTGCGAGGGCTGGTGCTGAAGTAGCGCCAATCGAGGCTATACAAAGTGCCAATGTCGCCAGTAACTGCTTCATGTATTTTTCCCGCTGAACATTAGATCGCGAAGTCGTCATCTTGCAGTTAGCGTTTCAAAACCTCCTAATAATGTAAAGCGTATTCTCAATATTGACATAACGACTGCGCCATCCGGATTACTGGCAAAGACAGGGCGTTTGTTTGATGTCGAATGAGCCACGAAATGTGGGGACGGAAAATTTGTCGGCTAACCTCTCCAACGGCTATGGGGCGACCAGATCAGCTGAGAAGCATGTAAAAGATGCGGCGTCGGTTTTCTGCAAATCGTTTTGATGCTTCCGCATCCTTCTCTTCAACAAACGCTCGAACCAATTCTCTGGGCGTCAGCCTTCGTCATTGCGGGTGGATTTAGCTTTGCTTCAATCTTGTCATCGAAGCTCGCAAACAGCGTGTCGTACTCGACGTCTTTCAAAGCACGTCTCGAAGCCGCTTCTTTCGCTCTACTCGTTTTCAAGCTGTCTTTGATGATGCTTTTACCGAGCAACTCGCCATAGGGTTTTGGCACCCTGCGGCGGTAGTAGTAGGTCCCCTTGACCTTGATCAGTCGATAGGTTTTAGACACGGCTTTCATCCCAAATGTGTACCACAAAAGTGTCCCACACGCGACATGTAAGCCATTGATTAAAAAGGAAGACTAGCGATAACAATGAGTTAGCTAGAGGATGGTGGCCCCACCCGGACTTGAACCGGGAAGCCCTTACGGGCGACAGATTTTAAGTCTGCTGCGTATACCAATTTCGCCATGGGGCCCCAAAGGGCATTTGCGCGACAAGCGACTCACGCATCGCTCATGCGGCGCCACCATAATGCCCAAGAGCGGCAAAGGAAAAGAGCTTCGGCCGAAAAATATCGCCAAACTGATCGCACAAACGAAAACGGCGGCCCTAAAGGACCGCCGTTCCAAAATAGTCTAGCTGACAGGTCTTAGTTGACCATGCCCTGCCATACCGGCCAGCAATTATTGCCAGCAGAGGCAGCAATCTTGCCCTGTGCATCTTTCGCATCAGAACCATCAGCCGCTTCGACATAATCGTCTTTGCCTGTGCACCAGACATAAAACTGATGCTTGCCTGCTTTAGACATGCTGTCGAAGTTAGAATCCAGCGCCATCGCACCAGCCGTCATCATCGACAGTCCAGCAGCGATCCCCACAATGGCAACAAACTTCTTCATTTTAGCGTTCTCCCTCAGGGTGTTTAGTACCCACAATTTATACTGTCGTACCGTCTTTATCAGACTTGTCTTGTTCGGATCAAATCCGTCCAGATTATTTCTAACCTGTCCTCCCAGATCCTAATTGTAGTCCGGGCCTTCAATTTGCCCGAACCCCTTCACTGAAAGCCGTTGTAGATGAAGCCGGAGACCCAAAGATCCCCACGATCACATCCAACCTCTTCTCAAAGGTCCAATGCTAGCCCCGGTCTACCAGCCCTCCACCAACGAGTGTTCAGTGAAGTACAGCAACGAGTTATGTTTAGAGTGTACCGAAATCACCTCTAGGTACAGCTGAAAACTTCGTAATGTTGAAGTTAATGTTGCAGAAAAACGACATTTATCGGCAGAAAAACGCCATTCCTCCCCATTAACAACGTTAAGAATCCTCCCGCTGAACAGGTTTCCCGCCTACTTTTTCTACCAGATCAACGGTTGCTTGAACCGCTTCGTCCAGCAGAACCGATTCTACACTGCGCAAAACCAGCGACGTTCCATATTGTTTGTCGCGAAAAAACGGATAGCTGCCAATCATCACGGCGGGGAATCGTTTTTGAATGTCACCCAGCTCCTCGGCAATCGTTCCCTCCCCCACCTGGCAATCGATCGTGCGTGCAATCATCTGCGCGCCGCTCTCCAGACGTTCGGCAATGTCGTCCATCATAACCTGGACGATGATGGGGATACCCGCCATAACAAAAACATTCTCCAGCTGGAACCCAGGTGCCTTGCTAATCGGGTTTGCCACCAATCTGGCCCCCTCAGGAATACGCGCCATACGCTGGCGTGCTTGCGTAAACGCTCCACCCGTCTCTTCATAGTGACGTGTGAGAATGTCCATCGCTTCTGGGTGAGGCCCAATTGGGACACCAAAGGCGTACGCTACTGAATCAGCTGTTATATCGTCATGGGTCGGCCCAATGCCGCCGGTGGTGAAAACATATTGGTAGGTGCCTCGAAGCGCGTTGACCGCTTCCGCAATACGATCACGATCATCGGTTACAATACGCGCTTCTTGAACCTGGATGCCCATACTGCCGAGAAATGTCGCTATAAACCCAAGATTGGCGTCTTTGGTTCGCCCACTCAATATCTCATCGCCGATCAAAAGAACGGCGGCAGTTACGATGCGGGGGGCGCGAGGGACAATGGGCTCAGACAAATCAGACACTCCAACACGAACAGGAAGTCTCTATCCTATAACGGGCAGTGCTTTGCTCAAAGGATCTTGCAGCCCTCTCTTTCGCCGCTTAGTGTCGCGCCATGAAATTTTCCCCTCCCCTCACGCGCGCCACCTTGCTCAAACGATACAAACGGTTTTTGGCCGACGTTCGGTTTGAGGACGGCAGTGAAACCACCGTTCATTGTGCCAATCCGGGCTCGATGAAAGGCATGGCGGAACCAGGATTCACAGTTTGGTTATCCAAAAGCGACAACCCCAAGCGCAAACTGGCCTGGTCTTGGGAGTTGGTGGATGTGGGCTCCAGCATCGTTGGCGTTAACACCAATCGCCCTAATGCGCTGGTGGCAAGCGCCATTGAAGCCGGCGACATAACGGAACTTGAAGGGTACACGTCTCTGCGCCGCGAAGTGAAATATGGCCAAAACAGCCGGATTGATATCTTGTTAGAGACGTCAGATCTGCCCCCGGCATATGTGGAAATAAAGAGCGTGACGCTTTCCAGAACGCAAACGCTTGCCGAATTCCCGGATTCCAAAACGGTTCGCGGCGCAAAACATATGGCCGAGTTAGCCGAAATGGCCAACGCCGGAAACCGCGCCGTCATTTTTTTCCTCGTTCAACGGTCAGATTGCGTAAAAATGAGCCCCGCTAACGATATAGACCCGAATTATGCTAAAAGCCTTAGAGACGCCGTGAGCGCGGGCGTTGAGGTCCTTTGTTATTCCTGTAAAATCACGTCTGAGGGCATCGAAATAGATCGAGCGCTCGAAACTGAAATCTAAATGGTTTTAACAACCAGCCGCAGCACTGAAAGAGCGATGAATATGACGACCGACCTTGCCGAGCACGATATTCAGCCCATGGGACAATTGAAAATCCATGGGCCTGAGGCCTTTGCAAAAATGCGGATTGTCGGACAGATCGCTGCAAGTGCATTGGACATGCTGGTCGATAAAATCGTGCCCGGCATAACCACCGACGCCATTGATCAACTCGTCTTTGACTATGCAATGGAACATGGTTGTCTGCCCGCTCCACTGCACTATCGCGGCTTTCGAAAATCATGCTGCACGTCCGTCAACCATGTGGTTTGCCACGGCATTCCTGGCGACAGAACCTTGCGTGAAGGCGATGCCGTGAATGTCGATGTCACCTTCATCAAAGACGGCTGGCACGGCGACACCAACCGCATGTATTTCGTCGGCAAGGTCAACCGCAAGGCAGAACGTCTTGTCGAAATCACCTACGAAGCCATGATGCGTGGCATTGCAGCAGTGCGCCCCGGTGCCACGCTAGGCGATGTAGGTGCGGCCATCCAGACTTTTGCAGAAGGTGAACGTTGCTCAGTGGTGCGTGAATTTTGCGGCCACGGCATTGGTCGCGTCTTTCATGACATTCCCAACGTGTTACACTATGGCCGCCCAGGCGAAGGCATGGCACTGCATGAAGGCATGTTCTTCACTGTTGAGCCGATGATCAACTCGGGCAAAGCCGCCGTAAAAATGCTGAACGATGGCTGGACTGCCGTCACGAGGGACCGTTCCCTCTCCGCACAGTTCGAGCACACGATTGGCGTAACAAGAGACGGCGCAGAAATTTTCACGACCTCCCCCGCCGGTTTCAATCATCCGCCATATGCCTAAAAAAGCACCCGCCGAGACAGACAAAGCGACACCGCATCACACTGGACATCGCCAGCGTCTGCGAGAGCGTTTTGCCAAAGCGGGTGTAGATGGCATTGCCGAATATGAGTTGATGGAACTGCTGCTGTTTCGTGTCATCCCGCGTCGTGATATAAAACCTCTTGCCAAAGACCTGATCGCCCGTTTTGGCAGCTTCGGTGCAGCCCTCTCCGCAGACCCGGCAAGGCTTAACGAAGTGCCAGGCATCTCAGACGCGATCATCTCAGAATTTAAAATTGTGCAAGCCGCCGCGCTCAATTTGGCGCAGGCAAAGATAATGGATCAGCCAGCCATCTCCTCCTGGTCAGCCCTCATTGAATATTGCAATGCCTCCATGGCTTACAATCCAACCGAACAGTTTCGCATTCTATTTTTGGATCGGAAAAATGTTCTGATCGCCGATGAAATCCAGCAAAAAGGTACCATTGATCACACGCCCGTCTACCCGCGCGAAGTGCTCAAACGCGCGTTGGAACTTGGTGCCTCCTCCATCATCTTGGTTCACAATCACCCGTCAGGCGATCCGACCCCAAGCCAGGCCGACATCGATATGACAAAGAAGATCATCGAAAGCGCCAAACCACTCGGTGTCTCCATTCACGATCATCTTGTGATCGGAAAAGGACGCCACATCAGCTTCAAGTCATTGGGGTTGATTTGACGCGGTCTTGGTACAAACTAACGTCAACATGAAATCTCCAAGAGGAACGACATGCAGGTTTGGAAAACGCTACCCCTAGCGTTAAAAATTCTTTCAATCATTTTGTTGTTATGGGTCACGATGTCGACTGCCGCTGTAACCATGATGCCCGAACGGGAAATCGCTTTTTTCGGGCTGTTGTTGAACAACGCCCCCGCTATAACGATTGTCTTGTTACTCGACGTCGTATCGCCGCTCGTTTTTCTTTATGCGATGTGGAAAAAATTGAATTGGGGTGCCAATTTTGGAATGTTATACAATGGTATTTTTGTTCTGAATAACCTTTTGGCGTTTTTCATGTTCAGAGACGTTTTCGGCAATGCCATGTATTTTCCACTGATCGCGGGCACGCTATTTTTCTATGTGATCTACAGAAATCGGAATTACTTTTCTTGAGCATCGAAACCTCTTCTGCAAACACAGACATCAATGCGCTCCAAATGAGTCAGCAATATTAGAGTCACCAAAGACTGAGCGGGAAATTTGAGAGGTACAGATAACTCAGCACCTCTCAAAACACCCGAAATGCTCTAAATCATCGCAGCTGAGTTCGGTGCCCAGCGATCACCCCAAGGGGCCGCTGCTTCGAGCTCGTAAGCCAATTCCAATAATGTCGCTTCCCCACCTTTGCGCGTAGCAAACTGGCTACCGATTGGAAGGTTTGCACTGCTCATGGAAAGCGGCAGCGATATCGCTGGTGTACCAGCCACATTATGCTGAGGCGTGTATGACACATAGTCCAGCACACGTTCGAACAAGTCGTCGAAAGCAACATGCGGTGCTTGCTCACCCAACAAAATTGGTGGCGTGCGAAGCACGGGAGACAACTCAACATCTACGGTGTTGAAATAGTCCTCATAGTCCTTTTCCACTTTTTGGAAGTAAGCGATAGAGCGCTCAATGACACCCGGGTTGGCTGCTTCTTTTTTATCGTACCATTCTGCCAGACCACGTGTCCAAGGCTCCAATCCTTCTTGTGCATTCGTCCAACGAAACTGTGTCAGACCAATCAGCCACGCGTTTGCCACAAGTTCGGAAGGCGACGAGGCCCAAATGCCCATGAAGTTTTCCAAGAACTCTTCAGCATTCAAAAATGGTTTTGTTTCGACAATTTCATGGCCCAGGCTTTCACACATTTGGGCTGTCGCATTGAGAGCCGCTTTAACCTCTGGGTTCGCATCAGCACCGGCGTAATTGACCGTGCTAAAGGCAATTTTTAGACGGCGATCTGAAGCGCCTGCAATAAACCCTGTTGGTTCAAAGATAGCACCGTCCCCTTTGCGCTCACTCACGTTGAGAATTTGCGCGGTGTCCCGCACTGACCGGCTGACCGCCAATCGCACACCAATATCTCCCGGCATGCCTTCCCCATCAAGCGTGTAGGCACGGCCCCGGCTTGGTTTCAATCCGACAAGTCCACAAACAGAAGCAGGAATGCGGATAGACCCGCCGCCATCGCTGGCATGAGCAAACGGCACCATGCCTGCTGCAACAGCTGCCGCAGCACCGCCGCTGGAGCCGCCGGTGTGATGATCCAGATTCCAAGGATTGTGAGCCGCCCCCAGGAGATCAGACTCTGTTGTCCCCAACAGGCCAAATTCCGGCGTGTTGGTTTTGCCGATGATGATGAGACCGGCCTCCTTCGCGCGCTGCACACCACCATTGTCATGGTCGGCAATGTTTCCAGCAAACAGCTTTGAGCCGAAGGTCAACGGCTCGCCTTCAAGATCAGACAGGTCTTTGATCAGATATGGCACGCCTGTGAACGGGCCGTCGGGGAGATCATTTGAGACGGCCAACTCGCGTGCTTTCTCAAAACGTGTATGCACCACTGCATTGATTTTGGGATTCAGTTTTTCAATACGGGAGATGGCAGCATCAACCAGTTCCAGTGCAGAGACCTCTCCTTTGCGCACAAGGTTAGCTTGCGCCATGCCGTCCAACCGCACATAGGGGTCCGTTTGCGCAAAAGCACCTGTCGCGGGCAAAGCTGCTGCGCCAACAGTCAATGCACCAACTGCTGCCGTTCCTTTCAGAAAATTACGCCGATCCATCTGTCTCTCCCAAAAACACGTTTGCCAGGCACCAGCGCCCACGAACCGCCAATATGAGAGATACAAACATCCGATAAAATAGGATATATTCATCAAACATATCATAGAAATTTGGACATGTTGTGCACCCAAACCTGCTCGATCAACTCCGTGTTTTTGAAGCCATTGCAGAAGAAGGGAGCTTTTCCGCCGCTGCAAAGCAATTACACCGCACAGTTTCAGCTGTCGGCTATGCGATTACCCAGTTGGAAGAACAATTGGGCCTGACCTTGTTTGATCGTACTGGGTACCGCCCGGCCTTGACTGACGAAGGTAAATCTCTGCTTAGAGATGCGGCGGTCATTTCGCGCCGAATTGAACGCTTTTCCGCCCGCGCTGATGCCCTGAAGCAGGACATCGCCGTCAATGTGACAATTCTTGTTGAACCATTTTTCCCAACAGAACCGCTCGGCATGGCTCTCGGCCAATTCGCTAAGAATCGCCCTCAGATGCAACTCTCCATTTTGGAGACAGCACCCGACACGATGATCTCCAGTCTCGCTGAAGGTAAAGCCCACATCGGCTTGCTCAATCTCTCAGACACAATGCCCATGCGAAATTTTGATGGTCGCCAGATTGCGCTTCGCGGCGCTTTGCCCGTTGCTGCGCCAACCCATCCATTGGCGCAAAAAAATGCCTCCTTTTCCCTGAGCGAACTGGACAATCACCGGCAGATCATCCTGTCCCGCCTCGCTGTTGATGAAAGTAGGTACAATTACCAAGTGCATGTAACCGATCTCTGGGCAGTCAACACCACCGCTCTTGCGCGCGCAGCGCTTCTTGCGGGCGCCGGATGGGCCTACATGCCCCACCACCATATTGCCGACGATCTTGCGTCTGGCAAACTGGTCCCTCTCAACTGCGCAGACATCAAAGATTGGGCGATTTTGAGGTTTTCCGCCGTTTGGCAGACCAACAACCCTCCAGATGAAGCGCTGATTGAACTTATCGACCTCATTGAGGCGGCCTGTGCAGATGACCAAACAATCACAGGGCTTGCTGTCGGTTGAGTGCATGCGCGTGATCTGCTACATCACGCGTTCACCTAGACAAAATGACCGAGAACAACATGATCCCGCGTTACTCCCGCCAGGAAATGACCGATATTTGGTCTCCTGAAACCAAATTCCGTATCTGGTTCGAAATCGAAGCTCACGCTTGCACCGCATTGGCAGACTTGGGCGTCATCCCAAAAGAAGCCGCTGAGACAATCTGGGAGCGCGGCAACAAAGCCGTCTTCGACGTTGCGCGGATCGACGAGATCGAACGCGAAGTCAAACATGATGTCATCGCCTTCCTGACGCATCTGTCAGAATTCATTGGTGAAGACAGTCGCTTTGTCCACCAGGGCATGACCTCATCTGACGTGCTGGACACATGCCTCAGCGTGCAGATGGTCAAAGCAGCAGACCTCCTGTTGGAAGACATGGACAAATTGTTGGCCGCATTGAAGCGCCGCGCATTTGAACATAAAGACACGATCACAATCGGGCGCTCCCACGGCATCCACGCTGAACCGACAACATTCGGCGTTAAGCTTGCACAAGCTTATGTAGAATTTGAACGCAACCGGGAACGTCTTGTTCTTGCGCGCAAGGAAATTGCCACCTGTGCCATTTCTGGGGCTGTTGGCACATTCGCCAACATCAATCCATTGGTTGAAGAACATGTTGCCAATGCGTTGGGCCTGGTTCCCGAGCCTGTTTCAACGCAAGTCATTCCACGTGACCGTCATGCCATGTTCTTTGCAGTACTTGGCGTTGTTGCCAGCTCTATCGAACGTCTGGCGACAGAAATTCGCCACCTTCAGCGCACAGAAGTGCTCGAAGCCGAAGAGTTCTTCTCCGAAGGACAAAAAGGCTCTTCTGCAATGCCCCATAAGCGCAACCCTATCCTGACGGAAAACCTCACAGGCTTGGCGCGCATCGTGCGTATGGCTGTGAACCCTGCTATGGAAAATGTGGCGCTGTGGCATGAGCGCGATATTTCGCACTCTTCTGTAGAGCGCATGATTGGCCCAGACGCAACAGTCACTTTGGACTTCGCACTCATTCGTCTGACGGGTGTGATCGATAAATTGCTTGTCTATCCAGAAACCATGCAGAAGAATATGGACCGTCTTGGCGGTCTCGTCTTCTCCCAGCGCGTGCTGCTTGCCCTCACTCAAAAGGGTGCTAGCCGTGAAGATGCCTATCGCTGGGTCCAACGCAACGCAATGCCAGTATGGCGTGGCGAAGGTAACTTCCTGGATATGCTGAAAGCAGATGCTGATGTTTCCGCAAAGCTCTCCGGTGGGGAATTGGACGAGTTGTTCGACATCACCTATCACACCAAACATGTGGATACGATCTTCACACGCGTGTTTGGGACAGCGCCCGCTGACTAACCTCAGCCTCACACAAACGCTGCACTTGATATATACTCCCGGGAACACATCATTCTCGGGAGTATTTTTATGCGTCACGCTTTTGACGGTTCACAACGCCGCCGCATTCATCTGTTTCGTCATGGCGACGTGTCATATGTCGATGACCAAGGCAACCGTGTCGCCGACAGCCGTGCGGTTCCGCTAACAGACTGGGGCCGCAAACAGGCGGCAGACATGCGGACGTTCATGGACGGCATAACCGTTGATCGTATTGTTTGCTCAGGCCTGCCCCGCACCATCGAAACAGCAGATGGCATCTTCGGCGACCGAGACATCAGCATTGAAATCGACCCGGCGTTTGAAGAACTAAATTCAGATCCCAACAGATACAAAAACCTGAAAAGCTTGAACGAAGTCGCCTATGCTTTTGCGGATGCGCATTTGCCGGGAGCTGCTTACGGAAATGGGGATGTCTTTGTTGAAGCAGAAGCCCGCGTCGTCGGTGGCCTCAACCGCCTCATCTCCGACCCAAGCTGGAGTTCACTTGCGTTGGTTGCCCATGGTGGGGTCAATCGCGCGCTGCTTGGCTGGGCAACAGGGGCTGGCCTGAAAGGTTTTTCCACGTTTGAGCAGAACACCTGCTGCGTAAACATCATCGATGTGGATACGCACCCCGATAGTGGAGAGCATCACCGCACACTCATTCGTGGCATTAACATCACCGCATACGATCCTGCCAAGCGGGACGTTCACTTAACCGCGTTGGAAACGATAGCGGAACGGATGTCCAAGAAAACAGCACCCGTCCCGCATCTCTAAGGATTATTCCGGCAACGCGAAGGCGATAATCTCATCGCCCGGCGTTGTGGTTGAGAACGAATGGCCACCGGCGGCGATAACAACATATTGCCGCCCTTCCCATTCATATGTCATGGGCGTAGCTTGTCCACCCGCGGGCAAGCGACCCGACCACAGTTCTTCACCAGTCGCTGCATCAAAGGCCCGCAGATAATTATCCATCGCCGCGCCAATAAACAATACGCCACCAGACGTCACGAGCGGCCCGCCAAAGTTTGGCGTACCCAAGGCCCACGGGATTGGCAAGGGTGCCAAATCTTCTACCGTGCCCAAAACACTTTCCCACCGGATCGTGCCGTCTGACAGGTCAATCGCATGCAACATGCCAAAGGGAGGCGGATTGCACGGCAAGCCAAATGGTGAGCGCAGCAGCTCTCGTTTCATGGCCCAACGCGTGCCCGCTTGCTCTGAGATCTCTTGTGTCGGGTTTGCGGCATCTGCAGCAGCAAATTCTTCAGCTGGAATAAGCGTCACGACATGGATCGCCCGACTAGTGTTGATGTACATGAGCTGCGTCTCGGCGTTATATGCCATGCCGCCCCAATTCGCGCCACCGCCGGTGAACGGCACAAGCAACGTTCCTTCCGTACTCGGAGGAGTGAACAGGCCTTGCGTTTTGTAAGATGCAATGGCTTCTTCGCACCAGCCTTCATCATAAGGCGTAATGCCCCAGCCCTCTTCTGCCGTTATGGTTTGTGGAACGAGGGGTGGCGGTGCCACTGGGTACGGCTGCGTTGGAGACAACCACTCTCCTTCCGGGCCGTCCTGTGGCACGGGCCGTTCTTCAACACCAAAAATCGGTTCGCCGTTTTCGCGATTTAGTACAAACACAAAACCTGTTTTTGTCACCTGCACGACGGCATCCAATGGACCATCTGGACGCCGCAAAGTTACAAGGCTGGGTTGAGCCGGCAAGTCATAATCCCAAATATCATGATGCACGGTTTGGAAATGCCATTGCACTTCGCCTGTTGCACCATCAAGGGCAACGACTGAATTCGCATACCGATTGTCGCCGGGACGCTCACCACCAAAAAAATCTGGACTTGGTGAGGAGGTTGGCAAAAACACCCACCCGCGTTTTTCATCAACAGACATCGGCGCCCAAACATTTGCGTGGCCCGTGCGCTCCGCAGATCCATTGAGCCAACTGCCAGGTTGTTCGGCAGCACCGCGCGTTACGGGATCAAACGTCCAACGTGGTGCGCCAGTTCGGGCGTCAAACGCCCGCACACTGCCTTTGGGAGCATCGGCACGTTGATTGTCACCGACCGTGGATCCAATAATGACTGTATCGCCGACCAACACAGGTGGCGATGTCATCTGAAATTCACCGCGCGACAATAGATCCATGCCGGGATCAATTCTAACTTGGCCATTATCGCCAAAATCAGAACATGGCGCACCCGTGCGGACGTCCACTGAAATCAATCGAGAATCTGCTGTGCCCATAAACACGCGTGATGCGCAGGACGTTTCAGCAGCAGCCATTCCGTCGCGCCAATAGCTGACACCCCGACACGCAAATTGATTGCTGGGTCGATAGTCTGTGGCAATGCCGGGATCATAACGCCACTTTTCAACACCTGTGCCTGGGTTCAATGCCACGATCTCATTGAAGGGTGTGCAAACGATCAGAGACCCTTCCACAAGAATAGGCGTACCTTCAAAGGCGCTGACTTTTATAGCCTCAGACCGGTTTTCCAAATCCCCTGTCGAATAGACCCAGGCTTCTTCAAGATCATCAACATTGGTTGGCGTAATTTCAGACAAAGCGGAATAGCGATTACCGCCAGCGTCCCCGCCATAATGTGTCCACTCGTTGGCTTGGAGCGAGCTACTTAACAAGCCCATGGAAGCAATGAAAAATAAGAGGCGATAACGAGAGGACATTTCAACTCCTTAATGAATGAATGGTTCATTCATATAACAACTTGTGAACCCCATACAAGAGCGTGTACACAACTCTTTCACGAACTGACGGAAAACTGCCGATTCATGGCCAGAAAACAAGCAACATCCCTGACCGAGATCGCCGACGCTGCGGTCACCTACGTCACACGCAATGGCTTCAAGCAGATGCAAATGGCGGGTCTTGCCAAAGAAATTGGTGTGTCTGCTGGCACGCTCTACACCTATGTAGAGAACAAAGAAGCATTGCTGAGCCTAGCGACAACTTATCTCTTAAGCGATGAGAAGCTGCCTGACCTTCCCCTTCCCGTACGCGCAATACCAACGGACGCGATTGTCGAACAGTTCATTGAAACAGCGGCCAAGTGGGCGCAATGGCCCGTGCTCGAACAGGCCATTGCAGATGCAGACACTAGCCATAAAACCCTCTCAGCCGTTGGTGAAGAGCTGTATGGCCTCATTCGGAAATACTGGCGAGCAATCCTATTGCTTGACCGCTTGGCGAACGACAGAGCCGACTTCGCACCTGTTCATACAAACCAGGTCAGAGGTGGCCTGGTGGGCGACCTGGTGATCTTAATGCAAAAGGCAGAGTCACCCTACGACGTGCACGAACTTGGCATCATTGCGCGCGCGGCGAATGAAGGCGTTTCATGGGCCGCTATGCATCGACATCTTGAAGGAGAGGCCCGCCAAGCGGTTGGCGACCTAAGCGAAGATGAAATTTGTGTCCTAGCCTCTCGCACTTTTGCGGCGGCTCTTACCGCAGCCCTGCCCGAGTCAGACAGCCGCCCATAGAAAAACCCGCCGAGCGTTAAGCCCAGCGGGTCTTTGTCAAAAGCCTAGATTCAACCTTGGGATTCAATCTCGGCAACTGCCTTTGCGAACATTTCGTCCATTGTGCGGCGGATCTGGTGGTCTGACTGTTCGACATTCTTTGCATCAAAGTCCGCGCGGAGCTTGCGGAAAACATCTTCGTCACCAGCTTCTTTCAAATCTTCGCGGACAAGGTCTTTACCGTATGCTTCGGCTTCAGCACCAGAAAGTCCCATTAGTTCTGCTGCCCATACACCCAAAAGACGGTCACGGCGTGCTTCAGCTTTGAATCGCAGCTCGGCGTCATGGGCAAATTTCTTCTCAAAACCTTCTTCACGTTTATCAAATGTAGACATGACACTAAGCTCCTTAGAGGCTTTCTTGATTGGGACCAAGGGCACATCACCCTCTCCAATCCAACAATTAGGGTAGGCATAACCGCCCGAATTCATGAAATCAACAGGCGCAACGCCGCATTTCGCCCTCGCATGCTCTTTTTACCCAACAAAATCGAAAAACAGCTCTTTTTTGACTGGGTTTTGCCGGAAACAGGCTCGAAATTTTCTCATCAGACACCCCTCAGTGTCTGATTGAATATGCCCCCGCCATGAGATAGGTTCCCGAGAATATTACAGCGATTCCACTACCTCAGTACCAAACCTATCGCCCCCGGTGGCACCAAGCCTTTTCGGCTTCCAGACCATCAGGTGGCTAACTGATCGGATGCACCCATCATGAGCCGTCGCAGACGCGTTTACGAAGGCAAAGCCAAGGTCCTTTATGAAGGCCCAGAGCCTGGCACTCTTGTGCAACATTTTAAAGATGATGCCACCGCTTTTGACGGCACAAAGCATGAGTTAGTCGATGGCAAAGGTGTTCTGAACAATCGCATCTCAGAATATATTTTCACGCGCCTGAACGAGATCGGCATTCCAACGCACTTCATTCGCTCACTCAACATGCGTGAGCAATTGATCCGTGAAGTTGAAGTTGTGCCCATCGAAGTCGTTGTGCGCAATGTTGCCGCCGGTTCAATTTCAAAACGCCTTGGCATCGAGGAAGGCACCGCCCTTCCACGCTCCATCATTGAGTTCTATTACAAAAATGATGACCTGCACGATCCGATGGTGTCAGAAGAACACATCACGGCATTTGGATGGGCGAACCCAGCCGAGATTGACGACATGATGGCAATGGCCTTGCGCATCAATGATTTTCTCACTGGCATATTCACAGCTGTTGGCATCCGGTTGGTCGATTTCAAAATCGAATTCGGCAGGCTCTTTGAAGGCGAGACAATGCGGATTGTCTTGGCTGATGAAATCAGCCCAGACAGCTGTCGTCTTTGGGACGCGACCACGAATGAGAAGCTCGACAAAGACAGGTTTCGCCAAGATTTAGGTGGAATGGTCGATGCTTATAAAGAAGTAGCGCGCCGCCTCGGCATCCTATTTGAAAATGAAACAGGGCCGCGTTCTGGTCCTACGCTTGTAAAATCCTGATCCTCCAGCTTGGTTGAAAGTCGAAAAGTGTCATGAAGGCGCGTATCAAAATTACACTCAAAAACGGTGTTCTTGACCCACAGGGAAAAGCCATCGGACACGCACTGCATCAACTGGGTTTTGACCGCCTGGGTGAAGTGCGCCAAGGCAAATTCATCGAATTGGATATTGCTGAAACCGACCCTGCCAAAGCACGCAGTGCGGTAGAGGAAATGTGTGAGCGTGTTCTAGCAAACACAGTGATTGAAAATTACGACATAGAACTCGACGGAGCTTGAGACCCATGAAATCGGCGGTAATCGTTTTCCCGGGATCAAACCGAGAGCACGACATGCTCTATGCGCTTGAGCAGGTCACGGGTCACACTCCCATTGCTGTTTGGCACCAAGAGACATCGCTTCCCGATGTTGACTTAATTGTGCTGCCCGGTGGCTTCTCATTTGGTGACTATTTGCGCACTGGCGCCATCGCCGGTCTCTCTCCCATTATGAAGGCGGTGACAGAAAAAGCAGACATGGGTGTTCGCGTCCTTGGTGTTTGCAATGGCTTTCAAATATTGACCGAGACGGGACTGCTGCCCGGCATCTTGCTGCGCAACGCGCATCTGAAGTTCGTCTGCAAAGAAGTGAAGCTTGAAGTTGCGAGCAACGTCACTGACTTCACGAAGGTTTATGACAAAGGACAAGTCATCCGCTGCCCGGTCGCGCACCATGACGGCAATTATTTTGCCGACGATGCCACACTGGCGGAGCTGGAAGACAATAACCGCATCGCCTTCCGCTACACACCCGACACCAATCCAAACGGGTCCATCCGCAACATCGCTGGCATTCTGAATGAACGCGGCAATGTGCTTGGCATGATGCCGCACCCAGAAAACCTGATCGAACCTGCACAGGGTGGAACAGATGGCCGTGGAATTTTTGCAAGTCTGTTGGAGGCTCTCTCGTGATCCGGAATGACATCGACATAACGCCGGAACTGATCGCCGATCACGGACTGAAGCCGGACGAGTATCAGCGCATTCTCGACCTGATTGGGCGCGAGCCAAACTTCACAGAACTTGGCATCTTCTCCGCCATGTGGAATGAACATTGTTCCTACAAGTCTTCGAAGAGATGGTTGCGCACCTTGCCAACTGAAGGCCCGCGCGTGATCGTAGGACCCGGCGAAAATGCAGGCGTTGTAGACATCGGCGACGGCGACGTCGTGGTTTTCAAAATGGAAAGCCACAACCATCCCTCCTTTATCTCTCCCTACGAAGGCGCAGCCACCGGCGTTGGTGGCATTCTGCGTGATGTTTTCACCATGGGTGCCCGCCCCGTTGCTGCATTGAACGCACTTCGTTTTGGTTCACCTAAAAACGCGCGAACACGTCACATTGTTTCTGGTGTTGTTGAAGGCGTTGGCGGCTATGGAAATTGTTTCGGTGTTCCCACCATTGGTGGTGAAGTAAATTTCGATGCCCGCTATAATGACAATTGTCTTGTGAACGCTTTTGCGGCTGGCATTGCCAAAGCCGATGGCATCTTCTTATCCGAAGCCAAGGGCGTGGGACTTCCCATTGTTTACCTCGGCTCAAAGACGGGCCGCGATGGCATTCATGGATCCACCATGGCGTCTGGCGAGTTTGACGACGACAGCGAAGAAAAGCGCCCTACTGTGCAAATCGGCGACCCTTTTGCCGAGAAGCTGTTGCTTGAAGCTTCCCTTGAGCTCATGGCCTCAGGCGCTGTGATTGCGATCCAGGACATGGGCGCTGCCGGTCTCACCTGCTCAGCTGTGGAAATGGGTGCCAAAGGCAATCTGGGCGTGAAGCTCGATCTCGACAAAGTGCCCTGCCGCGAAGAAGGCATGACAGCTTATGAAATGATGCTGTCGGAAAGCCAGGAGCGCATGCTCATGGTGCTCGATCCAAGCAAGGAAGAAGAGGCAGCAGCCATCTTCCGCAAATGGGATCTGGACTTCGCCATCGTTGGTTACACAACCGATGATCTGCGTTTTAAAGTAATGCGCCACGGGGAACTGATGGCAGACTTGCCGATCAAGGAACTTGGCGATGAAGCGCCGGAATATGATCGGCCTTGGGTTCCCACACCGACACCGGCAACCATTGATCCTAAAGACATTGCCGCACCCGCGGACTTGGGTGAAACACTCGTGCAAATCCTGGCTCTCCCAGACATGTGCTCACGCCGTTGGGTTTGGGAGCAATATGACAATCTGGTTCAAGGCAACACACTTGCCGGACCAGGTGGTGATGCTGCTGTCATTCGCGTTGGTGCGACATCCAAGGGCCTCGCCTTCGGAGTTGACGTGACACCCCGCTATTGTGACGCTGACCCGGTTGAAGGCGGCAAACAAGCAGTCGCCGAATGCTGGCGCAACATAACGGCTGTTGGCGCAGAGCCATTGGCTGCGACCGACAATCTGAATTTTGGCAATCCTGAGAAGCCGGAAATCATGGGCCAACTTGTTGGCGCCATTCAAGGCATTGGCGAAGCCTGCATCGCTCTCGACATGCCAATCGTGTCAGGCAACGTATCGCTCTACAATGAAACCAATGGACAAGCGATCCTGCCCACACCTGCGATCGGTGGTGTTGGATTGCTGCCAGATGTGTTCAAACGCGTAGGCAAGAGCTTCACAGCAGTGGGTGAGACGATCATCCTCGTCGGCGACCGCGTTGGACATTTGGGACAGAGCATTTATCAGCGTGACATTCTGGGTGCCGTCGCCGGCGCTCCACCAAAGGTCGACCTGGCTGTAGAGCGCCGCAATGGTGATTTTGTTCGGGATGCTATTCGCAGTGGCAAAGTAAGCGCCGTGCATGACATTTCTGACGGTGGCCTGCTGGTTGCTGTAGCCGAAATGGCTATCGGATCAGACAACGCTTCCATCGGCGCTACCCTTACCAAAAATGTGGACTTGCCGCAGCATGCTTGGGCATTTGGCGAAGACCAAGCCTGTTATGTGCTGACTTTGCCAGCAGATACGACGGACGCCTTCCTCGCTGAGGCCACAAGTGCTGGTATTCCTGCAAACGTGATCGGCAGCACAGGCGGAAGCGAATTGACAGTTGAGGGGTCTGCGCCCATATCATTGACAAGACTTAACGATGTCCATGAGGGTTGGTTGCCAAATTACATGGCGGCGCCGGACACCCACTAAGCATTTTTGACGAAGTTGAGCAAAACGGAGAATGCCAAATGGCGATGAATGCAAGTGACATTGAGCGCCTGATCAAAGAGGCCCTACCCGACGCGACCATCGAAATTCGCGATCTGGCGGGCGACGGCGATCACTATGCGGCGACCGTTGTCTCTTCCGCATTTACCGGTAAAAACCGCGTCCAACAACATCAGATGGTCTACAAAGCACTGAAAGGCAGCATGGATGCGGATCTCCATGCCCTTGCATTGCAGACATCTGCACCAGAAGCCTAATATACGTACCCCCAAGTCTATCCTCTGGGGTGGTCAGGAGACAAAAATGAGCGAAAACACAATTGCAGATCGCCTTCGCGGTGAAGTCGAAGCCAACGACGTTGTGCTCTTCATGAAGGGAACCCCTGTGTTTCCACAGTGCGGCTTTTCAAACACCGTTGTGCAAGTGCTCACCCATCTTGGTGTGCAGTTCAAAGGCGTAAATGTTCTGGAAGATGACGAAATTCGTCAGGGCATCAAAGATTTCTCTGATTGGCCAACTGTGCCTCAGCTTTATGTAAAAGGTGAGTTTGTTGGCGGGTGCGACATCATTCGCGAAATGTTCGAAGCAGGTGAACTTCGCCCTTTCCTTGCCTCCAAAGAGATCACTCTCGAAACTGCGTAAGCAAAGCGCTCTCCCAATAAAACGGACAGTCTCTAAAAGAGTGTTTCGCTTCAACTTGAGAACGAAGAGATATGCTAACAGAAGTCAAAACGACCTTTGTAGATCGCATCTTTTGTTTCCTATTTAGGAAGGGCAATAACCCTCTCACGTACTCCATTGACAAGAATATGAGTGTGATCGTAACAAAACATCACCGCAAGGCACGCAGGTTTTTGTTCAAGATTCATGGTGAAGGCACCGTATTCTACACAGAGAAAAGTGCAAAAGAGATCGAACTTCTTCAACAGTCACTGAAGGATCTTTTGGCCGAGACTTAATCTCAAAAAAGGGGCCCGAAACCGGACCCCTTTGAACTTCTGATTTCGGCGCTCAAAGATCGTGAAGAATTTGGACTGAAATGGTCCAAATTCATAAACGTGATCGTCACAAAAGATTAGCGCGAATAGAACTCAATCACGAGATTTGGTTCCATCTGAACTGGATAAGGAATATCCGCCAGCGAAGGCGTGCGAACAAAAGTTGTTTTGCCTTTGTTGAGGTCAACGTCCAGATAATCTGGTGTGTCGCGCTCAGCACTCTGTGTTGCTTCGAGGAACTTGTCGTTCGTGCGCATCTTTTCTTTCACTTCAATAAGGTCGCCTTCTTTGACGCGGTACGAAGGAATTGTCACGCGAATGCCGTTGACCAGAATGCGGCCATGGCTGACTGCCTGACGGGCAGAAAAGACTGTTGGAACGAACTTTGAGCGGTAAACCACAGCGTCCAAACGGCGCTCAAGAAGACCAACCAGGTTTTCGCCTGTGTCACCCTTGATCCGTGATGCTTCGTGATATGTGCGCTTGAACTGTTTTTCGGTGATGTTGCCGTAGTAGCCTTTAAGCTTCTGCTTGGCACGGAGCTGCAAACCAAAGTCAGAGACTTTGCCGCGGCGACGCTGGCCGTGTTCACCTGGACCGTATTCGCGGCGGTTCACTGGGCTCTTTGGACGACCCCAGATGTTTTCGCCTAAGCGACGGTCAATTTTGTATTTCGATTTAATGCGCTTTGTCATCGCAGTTTCCTTGAATAATCTAAAAGTCAGGAAACGCGCCCTCCTCTGCCAAGTCCAATGTGGACCCAACTGACAGGAAGATATCGATGCGTTCGATCTCCCCCACGGGTGCGTCTAATAAACACGCGGGCCCAAAGGGACCCGCGCGATGGCCGGACTATAGCCATGACGGCCCCAAAGTCAAACCTCTTTCCATTCAATATGAAGATGAATCAATTTCAAAGCTGCAAGAGCTAACAGACTGATATCGTTCAAAAAATCAATCCCACCTAAAGCATCACTTTGAGCTGTCTTCTTGCGCCATTTTCTCACGTGCACGGCGTTCTGCATGGATCGTTAGGGCCGACACCACACCCCGCAAAGTGCGGATTTCCTGTTCGGTCAGCTCAGCTCTCTGGAACATGTTCCGTAAATTGCGAACCATGGCAGGGCGCTTTGCTTCCGGCAGCAAAAAGCCCGTCTCGTCTAACGCGCCTTCAAAATGCTCAAAAAAGCCCCCCA